>WNGH01005688.1_pt1 | contig 11862 bp, 8 predicted proteins | sample 5400631 | NCBI WGS metagenome assembly WNGH01 (sample SAMN13153373, study PRJNA577476) | soil metagenome | isolation source: 115 cm soil or saprolite under Garry oak tree replicate 1 | place: USA:California | collected 2016-06-15 | reverse complement strand
GAGAATATGAAACGTGCTCCTCCCTGTGGCGCGTTTTCTGCTCTGATCGTACCGCCATGCGCTTCTACAATTGCCCGTACGATTGTGAGTCCTAGACCACTGCCCCCTGTTCTGACCTGACGGGAGGTATCGGCACGATAGAAGCGATCAAACACTCGTCCTAAAGCCTCTGGTGGAATGCCTATGCCAGAATCGGTAACGGCAACTTCGAGTAAATTTCCTTGCTGCATGGCTTCAATGACCACAGTTCCACCTCCTTGTGTGTGGCGCAGCGCATTATCGCAGAGATTCGAGAAGACGCGCATCAACATATCGGGATCGACCCAGGCTGGCGGAAGATCAAAGGCTACATTGTTGAGCGGTTCCACATTTGCCCGCTCGAACTCCGGAGCCAGTACCGCCAGAGCCTCATCAACCACAGCAGCCAGGCGCAACACCTTTAATTGAGGTTGCATTGCTCCTGCCTCTACTTTCGCCATAAGATGCAGATCTTGAACCAGGCGACGCAGGCGCAATGTCTCACGGACAATGATGCGTCCTGTCGCTTCAAAGTCTTCGCGATCCTGATTTACACCGTCGACCAGCGATTCACCTAACCCGGCGATAGCTGTTAATGGGGTTGCGAGGTCATGGGTAATATTCATGATCAATTCGCGGCGCCAAAATTCCTGCTTACGCAGTTCATCCACATCTTTTTCGAGCCGTGTCGCCATTTCGTTAAATGTCGTTGCAAGCTCACCCAGTTCGCTTTGCGACGTTGTTGTCACTCGTGCGCTGTAGTCACCAGATGCGAGCACATGAGCCGTGCTGGTTAACTTTGCGAGAGGACGTGTAATGGTACGTGAGAAGAGTATAGCTACGAGGGCAGCCAGAACTGCTATGATGGCTGAGACGATCAAGATAGCGATGCGTATTGTCTGTAAAAATGGGGGTACTGTGTTATCTGCGGCTGATCGTGGAGTAATGATCAGCACACCAACTACACTGGTGCCACTCTGACCTCCATCGAAGATTGGCTGCACTACAGCCGGGCGCGGGGTACTGCCAGGGGTATTGCTTCCAATATCAACTACGGTTTCACGTCCATATCTACGCGCATCTGTTACGGCTTTGCTAATCCTGGCGAAGTCTCCTTTTTGCACAGATGGGTCAGCTAGCGCAAGCAGAAGTCCTGTAAAGCCTGGACCAGGATTTGTTTTACCGTAACTCGGGTAGATGAGCCGAAAAGGACGATTTATATTGATTACAAGCAGCAAATAGTCCTGATTTTGAGCATTCTGTGATGGAGTAGCCGGTAACACATTATTAACGGCGACTGTGAGGCTACCATTTTGCGTATAGCTTACGCCAATTCGTTGAGCTGTATTATCAGCAATATTTGTCAATCGCTGGCTGAGATCCATACCATAATAGTAGTTAATTGCAGTTATCATGCTCACAGCCAGCAGTGCGGTTGCGAGCAGCACTAGCAACATCGAAACCAATGCAAATCGCCAGCGTATACTCTGCCACCAACGGACTTGCACGTTTGACATTGCTAAATTTGGTGGAGTGAACTGGCTAATCATAGTCCTTGTCGTTTCCTGTTAGTAAGATTCCCATTGCTTCTACGCGGTGTTAGTAATCGCTCCAATTTCAAATTTATAACCAACGCGCCACACTGTTTTAATGTAGCGATAATCCGAATTTGCCTCAATTTTCTTGCGCAGGGCGCTGATATGTACATCAATGATATGCCCATCACCGTAATAATCGTAGCCCCAGATTTTGTTCATCAAGATCTCACGAGTGTATACACGGTCAGGTGATTGTGCCATCAGCGCAAGGAGATCAAATTCGGTGGGTGTCAGAGTGACTTCAATGTTATTGACATCAACACGACGAGCCAACAAGTCAATAGTGAGATCTGGAAATTGTAGCACTGACCTGGATGTACTCGTTTGAGAATCACTGGAAGTTTGCGCTTCTATTTGACTATCAACTCGTCGTAAAATCGCTCGCACTCGACTCACCAACTCGCGAGGACTAAACGGTTTCACGAGATAGTCGTCCGCCCCAAGATCAAATCCCTGGATACGATCTTCCTCGTCCCCACGCGCTGTCAGCATCAAGATCGGTGTTTTCGACCATGAACGAATTCTACGGCAAACTTCAAAACCGTCGAGAGTTGGTAGCATTATATCTAAGATCACAAGATCAGGATGTGTCCGCGCATGCAGTGCCAATCCATCAGCACCGTCTTTTGCAACGACGACATCATAGCCTGCATCTCTGAGATACAGATTGAGCAGGTGAATGATACCTTCTTCATCTTCGATAATGAGAATCTTCTGGGACATCTACTGCGCTCCAAAAAATCTTGAATCCACACAAATGTATCAGCTACGTTTGCGCTCCAGGAGTGCCATGCATAGGAACAAGTTCGTCCAGATGATATAGTATCATACCAATTTGCTGAAATCATTCAACTTCGAACTGCTTCAGGCATATTTTCAAAAATCTTGAGCAAATCTTGAACTTTAGCTTACACTTAATTGATCTTTTAGGAATATGATAAGAGCGTCACACAAATGTTGTGACCCTATGCTGATGAAAAGTGTTGAAGAGCTTTCTTTTGAAAGGAATCTCAAAATAGTATGAAAAAAATTCTCTTTATTGGTAGTGGCTCTGCCCTGCTGCTGCTCTGTATACTCTTTGGTGCGTTCTTTGCGGGTCCTCTGCTCGCTTCTGCAAGGGGTGGCCAGACTACTACTTCCTCTGCCTCTACCCCTACAGCAACGAATCAATACTGCCAACAATACCTGCAAGACCTGGCAAAACGCCTGGGCGTCTCGGTGAGTACTTTGCAGCAGGATAAGTTGGCGTCGGCAGAAGATGTGCTGGCTCAGCTCGTGAAAGATGGAAAACTGACACAGAATCAGGCAAATCAGATGAAGCAGCGCCTGGAATCGCATCAAGCATGTTCAGGGAACGGGCGAGGTTTGTGGGGTCGCGGTGTAACGATGCAATCGCTGAAACAATACTTACCCGGTGTCGCTACTCAGGTAGCACAGGGTTTGCATATGACTGCTAATCAACTTATGGCCCAGTTGCGATCTGGGAAGAGTTTGAGCGATATCGCAACAACACAGGGTGTTTCATCCACCCAGTTGCAAACCCTTGTAACTAATGCTATTCAAAGTGCGGTGAATAAGGCTGTGAGCGATGGTAATCTGACGCAACAACAGGCTGCGAGTATCATGCAGATGTGGCAAAAGAATCCAGGAGTTTTAAATCATCTCTTGAACGGGAATTTGGGCAAACTTTTCAAGTCCACCTCAACCAATAGTTAACTTGAATGAAACGTCTGTCAGGGAGAAAAGCGACAAGACTACTTCCGTCTCTCCCCCGTCAAATAGAGAGGGTTGGTATGGCTAAGACCATACCGGCCCTTTCTATTATTACGATTACAAATTGAAACAACACAAACTCTTTTTCAAGGTTAAGATTTCTCCACCACAACACTGGGACATTCTGGCTAATTACTGTACACCTAAGCACAACCTGAAACATGTCGATATACAATGAGTAGGTATCATTACATACCAATATCTGACAAGAACAGGTGGGGGGTTATTTGAAAGCCACAGAAACGCAGTTCAGGTCGTCCATTTTTCCTCGAGTTGTTGCCGCTATTTTTGTATGCTTACTTATCGGCAGTATGTCGTTGGCCTGTGTAGGTGCAGTTGCGCTGATCGGCCCGATGTTCTCACACGGGGACAATGTAGTACACGCTGACGGCAAAATCGTATCGATTAGGCCAGGTAGGGATTTTGTTTTGGAGACAGCGAGCGGACGCCGCTTTGTTTTCGAGTGTACAGATCAATGCCGTGCATCTATGGAGCATATGCAGCGTCACTTACGCGAACATGCTCACACAGATGTCTACTTTGTTCAGGGTCCGAATAACAGTTTGATGGCGTTGAATGTGGACTAAATACACCGGTTTAGATGCTCCTACGCTACTAATAACTCAACTAGAGAGAATATCAATAGAATGAGTAGTGGAATGACAAGACAAATCAAAAAAAATACTGTTGATAACGCTGAAATCGTGATTGTCGGCAATGGCATAACAGGGTTGACCGCTGCTGTTGAGGCTCGCAGACTTGCGCCCGACAAGCGAATTGTCATGATTACCGATCAAAATCATCCCACTATCAATACGCCCGCACTCAAACAATTTGCTATTGGCAAGCTCACGCGCGAACAATTGCTGGCGTATCCAGCGGGAACTGAACGCGCTCAACGAATTCATGTTATTAATGCTCGAGTTGAAGAAATACATGCTCAGAAGAACTATGTCTGTCTCACAGGCGGGCGTGGCTTCGGCTATGAGTCACTGCTTATCGCTACGGGTAGCGTAGCTACAGGCCTTCCGCAGAACTTGCCCGGGCGAGATTTTGATGGCGTGCTTACACTCCATCGTCTCAATGACTATCTCGATATGCGTCGCCGACTCAGTGAAATAGGGGATGCTGTTGTGGTTGGTGGTGGCTCGCATGCCATTGAAACGGTTGTGAGCTTGTTATACTGGGGTATTCGTGTACACTGGCTAATCCGTAGTGATACATTCCTCCCACGCATGCTTGATCGTCCCGCCTCTGACATGGTCCTGGAGCGTATAAGGCGTGCTGGAGCCAAAGTATATACACAAACCGAAGTTATTGGCGTTGTTGGTAGAGTCGGCTCAGTGAATGGTGTCGTTACCAATCAGCATCAGTTTCTTCCCTGTCAGTTAGTTTTAGTCTGCACAGGTACAACACCTGTTACTACGTTGGCAACACATTGCGATCTCCCGATGAAATGTAAGTGTGGCATTCTGGTGGATGATCTACTCCGTTCCAGCGTGCGTAATATTTATGCCGCCGGAGATGTTGCAGCGCTTAAGAATCCGCAAAGTGGTGAGTATGCCCCCCGTGCGCAGTGGTATGCCGCAGTTCTGCAAGGACGTATAGCTGCAGCCGCCATGACGGGAGCAGCAGTGCATGAAGAGGGCTTTGGTGTTCCATGGCACGCAACACGTCTGGGTAAGCTTTCAATGCTCACCGTTGGTAATCCACTCCAGTGGCGTGACACAGCCACCACTTTAACAGACAGTAGTAAAGGAGGTTATCGGCGAGTATCAATTGTGGATGACAGGCTTGTTGGTTACCTCTCACTTGGCCCCTCGCAGCCTGATGGACTTGCAATCAAAAGATTAATCGATGAGGGGCACTCAATTCGCCAAATCAAGAAAGCCCTGCTCAAAGGTAATTTCGATGCACGAAAATATTTTTCGCACCAACACACGTATGCGGCACACTATATGGTGCATACTGGTACGCTCCCTGCGCCTGACACACAGGAATCTCCACTCCAGTCACAATCGCTGGTGCGTACATTGCGTGAAACGGGTCCCCTAACCGCATCGGACAAAGCAATAACGGAGAATGGAGCAAACAGCAGGGTAAACACAAACCCCTTGTACGATACACAAGTTCATTATGCTCTTACCCAACAAAAGACTATCTTCTTCCCTGAGGAGAACGAGTCGCTGTTCTTTGAAGGAGGCCTTGCTCCGGATCAGCCAAAGCAACAATCATCAGAATTGCCATGTGTTATCGACTCAACGCTCGTTCCTCTGCCATCGAATACGTCACGACGCACTTCAGGCAGCCTGTCGTCGTACAGCGATGTATTACCTGCAGTAAAAGCAAAGCCTAAAACTAGCCAGTTCATCATATTTCCACGATCTGATAAAGAAGAAATAGAGCGTACTCAAGAGAGGATACATCCTTCAAGTAGTCTCTGGTTCTATACCGACAAACATGCGGCAGTCAAGAAAGGTCATTAAATGCTGAAAACAGGTTTCAAGCCTGGTACGAACAGCGTCGTGATGCTACACAAAACGGGACCTCAGGTAGCGCAAGAGCTTCATGCCTGCATTGGTTGTAATGAATGCCTTCTCGCCTGCCCTGCTGTTACTGACTCAATCACTATCGATGTGCTGAACGGTGAAACGCTTGCAGGCCCCATATCTGTTCCGGTGGCTCGATTTGCGCGTTCCTGCTACCAATGTGGCGCGTGTGTTGCTCCATGTCCTGTGGGATTGCACCGCGACGCTATGATGATGTGGCTCAAAGTGCGTATGTTGCGCTCTGGATAGGTTGAATAGTGGCTGCAATCAATCAACGAGAACGAAACAATGGCGAAACGTGCAATAACTGGCTCTTGTTTGTTGGAGGAGAAGCATGGTAATGCGTCTTTTGGTTATCTTCCTGGGTATTGCGGTTGGTGTAGTTTTTTTCGTATGGTATATCCAACATAGTAATGACGTTTCTCCCGATAGCATTGCCGGATATACGTATGCCATCATTGGCACTCTCTTCCTGCTCTTGGCAGCCGTACTCTATAGCTTAAAACGTCGTTCGCATAAGAAGAGAACTGTTGGTCAGCTTCATAAGACATTAAACTGGCATATTTGTTTTGGTGTGTTGGGCCTGGTGTTTCTCTTTCTTCATTCATTTGGCAACTTTAATCCTCGCACTGGCACGTATACGCTTTATGGTATGATTGCTCTTGCTCTAAGTGGTGTGATTGGACGATTTCTGGATCGACTGGTTCCACGTTTGATTACGAGCGAGGTTCACAAAGCTTTGAATGTAATGGGTGAAGATCGTATAGAAACTATTTCACAGACGCTGCAGGCTATTGTAGTACATAACACTCAGGATTTGCATAGCTTTGCAGTGGTGCCCCGAGAAAAGTCTCCCGATGCCTCTAAGTCGTTGGTATCATTATCTGGCCCGGTTTCAAGCGATTTCTCTTTTATACACAAAGATCAGGCCTTACAAACGCCATGGGATTTAGCCTACATTTCACTTGATGCAACACCTCAGGAACTTAGCCTCGAAGCAAATCACTACCGCTTCATTCCTGATAAGAAAAGCGAACTCGAGCGTCCAGGGGCTCTCATGCCTGGTGCGCAAGAGCATATCTCTGAGCTTCAGAAGGTTGAGCAAGCAATGCAGCGAGAGCTATTTTATCGCTATGTCATTCGCTACTGGAGAAAATTCCATATATTGCTTGCTCTGCTGACGCTTGCTCTAACCCTCTGGCATCTTATTTATGCAGGTCAGTTGCTTTTACCGGTACTCTTACACAGATAAAATCAATTACAAGCAGTAAACTTTGTGCCGTTATTGCAGAAGTGTACCTCTTTGTCCTGAATATGAACGATCATATCCACTCTGTGATCATTATTTACGTCGCTAAACGAAAGCGTAACCGGTATTTTCTCATCACCTACAGCTATCAACGCTGGCCCAATGTAATCGATTGACTTTGTAGGGTCACCGGCAGGTAATTCGACGATGATGACCTGTCCATGGAGATTGAGGGCGATAAAATGACTTTGATGCGTTTGACTATCGTGATTGTGGCCGACAAAATAGTCTGTTTGATAAATGCGTGGATTGCCATAAATAATATCGTTGTATTTTTCAGTTCCCCAGGCAAGCAATGTGGCGGCGGTTACCCACAACGCAAGCGCTGCGATCATACCAACACCTACATATAACAACCAATGTACTCTTTTCTGCTCCACATTCTGTGCTGGCAAAGGGAGTGGGGCTGATTCGAACACCGGGTTACGTCCATTACGAGCCTGAACAGGACCAGTTGTTGGGTTATATACATCTGCTGTTCGACGTGTTGGTACAGAAATTTGCTGGCGCGTCGTTTCAATTGAGACATCGCGCGATCCAGTTGCTCGTCGCCCTGTTGTGGTGGTGTTCCAACGGATGGAACTGCTAGGTGGGCGCGGAGGATTTGAAGCCAGGGGATCATCCTCAGCGAGTAGTTCTTCCTCTACCAATTCTTCATTACGCCTGCTGCGCGTTGGTGAAAGAATAAGAGGAGAAAGATCACTTTTGTTTGTCTCGTTCAATTTCTTTTGTTGAAATTGCCTGTTGTTGCCGGTCATTCACTCTCCCTTTCTTACGGAGCCACATGAAGTACAAAGAGCCCACATTTTATCGACTCTCGACTGTAGTTGTCTGGACTGACTGGGCACTTTCCTCGAAAGTAATATAAATAGCAACCATGACAAAATGGGCGCAACGGTGGCACCCTTAAAATACCGTTGTCATATCATATCATAACGCGTCAAAAAGTATAATTTCGTATCAAAATAGGACAATCGGATACCTTATTCTAAATGGTTGCATTTTTTCTAATCAATGCGAAATCCCAACTATATCATATGACTCCTAACCCCCGCTCTGCAAGAAGAGTTTGCATTTTTTGCAATCCCAGGCGCATACGACCTTTTACAGTACCTAGAGGAATTTGGCATTGCTCAGAAATTTCGGCATGAGTTAAGCCACCAAAGAAAGCAAGTTCTATAACCATGCGCTGTTCTCTTGGGATTTGAACCATAACTTCGCAAATGATCCTGTGCTGTTCGCTCTGCCAGGCTTGTTCCCATACATCTGGCTGCTCGCTTGGAGGATCTTGCTCATTGTCGGCCTGTAATGGCGTCCATTGGTAGTCGCGGTGGGCGGACGCGCGTATTTTATCAATTGCTCTGTGGCGGACAATTGCCTGAATCCAGCTTGGTACGCTGCCATTTTGCGCCTGATACGAGGATGCTTTTCGCCAAATGGAGAGAAATGCATCTTGCACGATATCTTCCGAAGCTGCTGGATCGCGCAGAATGCGATAGGCCAGAGAATATGTGTAGCGATGATAACGTTCGTAGAGCACTTCAATTGCGGTTTCCTCACCTTTGCAAATTGCTGAAATAAGCTCTTCATCCGTTGGCTCGGACTTTGCCAATTCCTTTGTACTAGCTGCTTGCGTCTTTGCTGTTCGCAATGTATCTTGCAAGGAAGCTCCCCAACTTTTTAATGGATTCTGAGAGAGAGTAGTTTTTTCGTTCTCCGAAGTTGTAGCTTTAGGTGTTAATACAAATATTGATGGAGCTTCAAGGGTTATAACCGTCATGTCATTCTTCTCCCTACGATTTAAATGGATCTTTTCAAATCTCTTGATTAGCAAGTATATTTGGAGTATATCACCTGTACTTTGCCTATCGATTACCGCAGGATTACCGCAATTCTACCGACACTATTGACACCTAAGTTACCGAATCGGATAATTACATATATAGGTAAGATGAGCTTGTTTGACAGATAACGGACATTCTTTCGAGATCAAGCTACTATGTGGATGAAATTTCTTTGGTGTAGTTGCAAGGATGAATTAGGGTTACCTTGATGGATTATGCGAAAAAAATGTTTGTGATCGACCTTTCACCTTTGAGGAGTCGAGCATGATAGATGTAACCACAACTCTAGAGGTATCGACACTAGGTCGGTTTGAGGTACGCCGAAATCAGGAGCAGCTTACAGGTGGAAACTGGAATCGACGTAAAGTTGTTGACCTCTTCAAGCTCTTGCTTTCAATAGAACAACACCGCCTTCATCGCGAGCAGGTGCAGGAGATCCTCTGGCCAATGTCTACTCTTGAACAGGCGGCTAACTCCTTTGGCAAAACACTCTATTTATTACGCAGGGCCTTAGAGCCTGACCTACTGTCTGGCAAAGGGAGCTCTTCTAACTATATCCAGCTCGAACATGACACCCTCTTGCTCATCCCAGATAGTTTGAGAATCGATGCCGACATTTTTGAATCTTCTACCAGGCAACTACAGGCTAAGATGCGAAGCCGCCCGGGTAAAGAATCAGGGAATCACATTCAAACGTTACTCGATGAGTTTGATTCTGTGTTAGCTCTCTACCATGGAGACTATTTACCAGAGGATCTGTATGAAGATTGGACACAGCGCAGGCGTGATCGTCTGCGTCGCGTTCATAGCTGGTTATTGGAGAATGGCGCCGAGTTGGCGCTGATGATTGGAAATGGCTTGCGCGCCTCTGAATACCTGCTTGAATTACTCGAAAGTAACCCGGCTGATGAGCAAACACATCGTCAACTTATGCTCGTGTATGCGCGAATGGGTCGACGAAGCGAGGCGCTTAATCAGTATGTATTGTTACGTAAAACACTAAAGGAAGAGCTGCATGCCTCTCCGTTGCCTGAAACCAATGAACTCTATCGCCAGATCCAAATAGGGCAGGTTTCTATTGATATGCGGGAATCGAGACTTGAAGACAAGCATACCGCAGTAATGACCATAACTCATGAGGAATCGGCTCCACCTGCAGATACGCCCAATGACAAACTGCTTGAATATAGTACGGGTGAGCTACGTTTACATGAGAAGATCGACGAGTCAATAGGTCCGTCCCAGTTGGATCCTGAACGTATTTTACAGGCTGAATTGGTCGGACGCGAAGAGGAAATCTCTCTGATGCGACGAGCCTTTAAACAGGTGCATAATGGGCAACGACGAGTCGTGTTTATCAGTGGAGAACCGGGTATTGGTAAAACGCGCATTGCTCGAGATTTTACACGCTGGTGCGAAGAATCGCAGCAAGCAACCATTCTCTGGGGTTACTGCTATGAAATGAGTGGGCAGCTTCCGTATCAACCAATAGTTGATGCTATCAATGCTCATGTGCAGACCTGCAGTCCAGAGAAACTACGCTACATGTTGGGAACCAGCGCTTCTGATCTTGCCAAGATTGTGCCAGAAATACGTCTTAAATTGCCAGAATTGCCAGAACCAGAACCGCTTGGTCCAGAACCTGAACGCCGAAATCTCTATAATGCTGTCGCTCGGTATTTCAACGCATTGGCGGTTGAACGCCCATTTATTCTGGTCTTGGATGACCTGCAGTGGGCTGATGCTGCGACCTTGCACTTGCTGAACTATTTGACAGTACAGGGAGGAGTCAGCCCTTTCGAGAGCGTGAGTGGCAGTGTTAAAAAGAACTCGCTGCCGTTTTATGTGCTCCTCTACCGTGCTGGTGAAGTATATGAGACCCATCCATTGCGTGGTTTGATCGCTGCTTTGCAGCGCAATGGAGTAGGCGAGGAATTACGTTTACAACGCCTAACAGAAGAGCAGGTGCAGCAACTCTTGATTAATATGGCAAGGCAACCTGTAACTCCTGTTTTTGCTGGAGAGATTTATCGTCATACAGAGGGGAATCCATTTTTCATAGGTGAGGCTGTCAGATCGCTCATCATGGAGGGCAAGATCGTATGGACGGGAGAGCGCTGGCAAAGTACTGTAAAGGCAACTGAGTTAGAGATACCGCAGAGTGTGCGACTGTTGATTGAACGTCGCCTCGTCAATCTCTCGCCCGATTGTCGTACCACGCTCACTTTTGCCGCTGTCCTGGGACGTCAATTTAGCTCTGCGCTGCTCTGTAAGGCACGCAATCTCTCGGAGGAAGTCATTGCGGAACATATTGATAACGCAATTCAGATTCAAATACTTTCTTCGTTGATCAGCACTAACGCTATTGGAAGTGATGCAGCAGGTTATCGCGGGCAGGATATCGATCTTGCATTTACTCATGACAAAATTCGTGAAGTATTGTACCAATGGCTGAATCCTCTACGTCGACGCACATTACATCGCCAGGTGGCACAAGCAATCGAGGCGTATTATGCTGCTCATCTTCAACCTTACTACAGCCAATTGGGGTATCACTACCAGATGGCGGAGGATTTTACTAAAGCAGTGGACTACTTACTGAAGGCAGCACATCATGCGAGAAGCGTATATGCCTTTGTAGATGCAGGTAATTATGTCAAAACCACTCTTGATCTCTTGATTGGCGATGAAGAGCGCCCGCGTCGTGCCGCCTTATCAGGTCAGTTGGCCAACATCTATCTCTATACTGGACAAATGGATAGCGCTATGAA
>WNGH01005686.1_pt1 | contig 11863 bp, 18 predicted proteins | sample 5400631 | NCBI WGS metagenome assembly WNGH01 (sample SAMN13153373, study PRJNA577476) | soil metagenome | isolation source: 115 cm soil or saprolite under Garry oak tree replicate 1 | place: USA:California | collected 2016-06-15 | reverse complement strand
ACTCTGTCGCGTGTTCCGCGAAGAACGCGACATTCTCGAACTGCTGGTGTCCAACCGAATGAGCGTCGTCGGCGTGGATACCGTGAGTCGTCCCGGATTGGCCTCTGGTACTGCCGGCTTCCCCGATTGTGCCGGGCAATTTTGAGCAAAGGCGCTCAACATGCAAAACGAGCAAATTGGGGCGATCTTCAATCTCGCTCCTCTGAACCACCCAAATCTATTTCCGAAACAAATGCGGCACGTACCAGCGCGTGTATGTTGCTACTCCCAGTAACAGCACGACCCACCAGAGCACGAGGATGCTTCGCATCCACAGCTTGTATTTGGTGATTCGCAATTTTTCTGGCAGAACGCTCGTACCTGCTGACAACAAGATGTACAGTCCCGCGATTTCAGTCATGGTTCCGAACGCGGCGTGCGTCGTCGCCAGTGCGTAGTAGGCCTTCCCCAGCTTAGCCGGAACCCTGGGAAGCACATGAACGCGGAATGAAGGAATCATCATCACTGCGACTACAGCGAGGTTCAGAACCACGATGGTGGATTGGCACCAGGCGTGTTGCCGAAAGCGCCCCTTGCGAGCAAGCCGAGCGCCGACCAACAGACCTATACCCATGACGATTTCGAGGACTAGAACAAAATCGGCAGTGCGCGGAGCAGCGGTTTCAAAGAATGGTTTGCGAAACAGATTGTCTCTACGCAGATTGCCGACTGCGCTCCATTCATGTTTTAGGTAAGAATCTCGCGTGGCAAAGGGGCAGGATTAATTCCGGCAATTGAGAGGGAAGTGCAAGATCGCACATCGGTGTCGGCCATTAACACTCCTCTGATCTGTCGGGGCGACAATACCCAAAGCCACAAACGTGATTGGAACACCGTATTTCGACGTAACTCCTCAATCCCCGTACGAGCTCGCCGAGGAGTCGCTTCCGCCAACCACCGGGCACGCCGTAAATTCTCGCCACGACTCGCGCCCTTTTAACAACGTGTTCGAATCCTTCCTCTTCAGCAGGATTACACTTTGCGTCTTTGCCGGGCCGCCGTTTTCTCCGGGCTCCGCAACACACACACGTAGATTCCCGAGGATCTCTCGTCGAGAACCTTGATCGCCAACCTCTTCGCCCCACCCGCCGCCTCGACGACGGCTTCGTTTTCGTCCACCGTCTACGCCGTGAATCTGTAATCCGCAAAAGTCTTCTTTCCTTTTTCCTTCTTTGGCCGGAACGTGGATGGCAGCGAAGCCAAGTCCAGCTTCTCGACCACGAAGGCCGCTACTTTTCCTTTGGGATACGCGGCCTTATTGCCAGCGACCCCCAGCGGCGCGTATGACAGCGCCACAACCGCCAAAAGAACTTTAGTTTTGATTTTGCCGCTCCTTGCCGCATCAGATTGTCTTGTTAGAGGATCCACCGAGTCTGGTCCCACGGGTTTCGGAACACTTCTATCCCGGTCCATTCACTCCACTGAGAAAGCCGCCGAGGTGTGCTGTCAGTGCGACGATAACTACGGCTGCAGCCTCGATCGGCAGGCGGTATCCGGGCATGACTCTTTCGTGGTTCCGTCGGGTTCTCATGTGGATGAACCACACCATCCAGATCAGGACGCTTGACACGCATCCCATCACTAGATGCATCAAAAGGATGCCTTTCAGTTTTTGACCCTCGAGTTCCCACCGCCACGCGAGAATGCCAGTGCCTATCACGGGTATGGTTGCGATCGCCGCGACGAGCAAGTTGTAGTAGGCTGTCGCAGCCAGCAGGCGCTGCTTCTTCCATTGCGCAAGAAAATCAAAGAGCACGCCGATGATAAACAGCGCGATCGGGAAGTGGATCAGCACGACGTGTTGCGCATGCTTTGCGAAAACCACCGTTTTTATGTCGAACGGATGCAAGGTTGCTCCTCGCTCACTGCACGATGACTTTGCCCGTCATCTTCGGATGAATCGAGCAGAAGTACGGATACGTTCCCGCTTTGCTGAAGGTGAAGGAGAACTTTTCGTCTGTGTCGAGCACTTTGGACTTGAACGTCTTCGAATCATCCGTGCTAACTACCGTGTGAGGGATATCGTCACGGTTGGTCCACGTAACCGTGGCCCCGACCGGCACCGTTAGTGTTACCGGTCCGAAGCTGAAGTTGTCGATCTTCACTTCCATCGTCGACGTCTTCTCCTGCGCACTTGCTACAGAACCCTTCCGACCTGTGCCGAAACCTACCGTTCCCAGCACCAGTGCTGCTGCTAGACTTACAATGGACACACTTCTCCTCATGCTTTTTCTCCTTTTTTATCTGTTTCAAGTTCGAATCGTTTTCTGAGTTTGGCTATGTCTTGCTCACGCGAGCGAAGAATCCACCACAGCAAGCGCGTGCTGCCCTCGGACGTAATTCACATCCGTGATCCCCAGGACGCTCCGGAGTTGCTCCGCGGGCACCTTCATCGGCCCAGGTGAATCTGCCTTACCCGGCTGCGGTTGCGGAAACGCCGTGGACGCCGCGGTATGAAAAGTCACATTTCCTTCGACCTTCTGCATGGTCTGGTGGATGTGGCCATTTAGCACCGTCACCGAACCGAATTTCTTCAGATATGCCAGTGCCTGCGTGCTATCTTCGGTTCCCCAGCCCCACTCGGGGTACACGGACCACAGTGGGATGTGCGCAAACACAACAATCGGTGTGCTGTGCGTCAAATGTTTTACATCGTCTTCCAGCCACTCAAGCTGGTCGTGGCCCAGCGTTCCGAGCCCGCCGGCCTTCAAATTCATCACATTGATCAGCCCGATGAAGTGCACGCCCTTCTTGTCGAAGCTGTACCATCCCGCGCCCTTGCTGCCTTTGCCGTAGCGCTCCAGGAACTGTTTCCCATCGTCATTCAGCACGTCGTGTTCACCGGGTACGTAGAAGACATCCTTGGGCGTCGCGCTTTTCAAGATTTGGTCCACCGTATCAAACTCTTCGGGCTTCGAGAGGTGGCTGATGTCGCCCGTGTGCAGCATGAATTCTGGTGCGCCCGACAGGGCATTGATCTTGTCCACGGCTGCTTTCAGGGTCCCCGCGACGTCCGGATTCGCTGGCTTGTTGAATCCCATGTGGCTGTCGCTGATTTGCACGAAGCTCAGTTCGCCCATCATATCCGCCGTGCTAGTCTCCGAAATTCTGCTCAAGCTGTACGAGTTCAGCACGCCGCCTTTCATCACACAAAGGGCCCCCGTCCCTGCCCAGGCCATACACTTCAGAAATCCCCGCCGGTCGACTCCGTCGTGGTTGTGGTCGTGCTGGAGTTCATCTTTTTTCTTCTCGAACATGCTGGTCCTCCTTTTACGATGATTTTTGCCCCTTCTCTAAAATCTGCACATGTGGTTGGGACTGGTGACGCGGGATGTGGGTTGTCCTCGCCGCCATTGAACGTGCTTGCGTTCATCCAGACTCGGGCAGCACCAGTCTTATTCCAAGTTCATCCGGGTTCATGTCTCTTTTCATGTTCGTCACAACAAAGCCACCGTCGAGAATAGAATCGCCCTTCATCCGGTTCTCACCTATGAAGCTTCACTGATCAGGGAAAGTCTTTGAACGATTCGGATCACGAAGACTGGCTGCGCTTCGAACAGCTTGTGCTGCCCCATGTCGACAATGCTTTCAACCTCGCGCGCTGGTTATTGCGCAGCCGCGCAGATGCCGAAGATGTCGCTCAGGAAGCCTTACGTCGCGCTTGCCGCTTCTTCCGCGGCTTTCACGGTGGAGATGCGCGGGCCTGGCTGGAAAAAAATCGCCCGGGGGACTGATGGTGGAATTCGACGAAGAACTGCACGTGCAACCCGTTGCCACTCCCGAATCCATCGCGATCGCCGATGAAGGTCGCGAGCGCCTCAGCCGTGCCCTGGAAACCCTGCCGCCGCGTTTCCGCGAAGTCCTTGTCCTTCGAGAGCTCGAAGGCTGTTCCGACAAGGAGAACGTTGCGATCACGTCGATTCCCGTTGGTACCGTCATATCCTCGCTCTCCTGTGCCCACAGCCAGTTGTATTCCGCGCTGGGCAAACTCCCTTCTCAAGGAGGCTGTGCATCAGGTGTGACTTTGCCGATTCCCTCCTTCAGGGCTATTTCGACGGTGAGCTGAGTGCTCTTAGCGCTACTGAATTCGAGCGCCACATCCAACATTGCGTCCACTGCTCCGTTGAGCTCGTGGACCTGGACTTGCTAAGTGGACGATTGCAGCTCGCGCAACTCTATGAAGCCGCGCCGGCCTCGCTCGAAAAAGATTCGCGCCGATCTTCGCTCCGTCGCGCCCACGACTGCTATCGCCCGCCCCGTCCCTTGGTTCTGGCTGGCTGCGGCGGCCGCACTCCTTCTTCTCGCAATCGCGGGATGGAGAGCGAGTCCCTTGCTTCGCACCGACGACTATCAAGCCGAACTTGTCGAGGAAATTGTCGATGCGCATGTGCACTCGCTGGAGCCAGGCCACCTGACTGGCATCAGTTCCAACGATGAACAGGTTGTAAAGGGATGGTTCAAGAGCAAACTCACATTTGCGCCCCCGGTACGCGATTTCGTGAACGACGGATTCGCGCTGCAGGGTGGGCGCCTTGACGTTGTGGAAGAACGCTCCGTCGCGGTGCTCGTCTATGTGCGCCCCGGACATCTAATTAATCTATTCATCTGGCCCACATGGGAACGGGACACCTCTACCCGCGCAGGGTCCCGGCAAGGCTATCAATGGATTGATTGGCGAAAAGGCAAAATAGAATTCTGCGCCGTCTCCGACGCACCCACTTCCGACCTGCAACAGCGCCAGCGGCTTTTCGCGCAGTAGCCACACAAATGAAATACGTCAAGTGGTACTCGTATGGACAGAGCCAAGCGAAAGTGTCTTAACAATTGGATAGTCACTATCGAGAGCAGGGAGGATCGGCACAAGCAGATCATCCAATCGACGGTCGTTAAACGCGCATTTTTCAGCGTCCTGTCAACGAGCCACAATGTCGCTGATTGTCGCGTTGGATGGTACGGAACGAGCGCTGCGGAAGCTGCATCTCGTTCGGGAACAAGTCCAGACCGATAGATAGACTCTCCGGACACGAAAATATTCCATGTAATTCCATGTGTTTTTTCTCTGCTCGAAAGAGGAATAAAGCGGCAGGAAGCTTAGTTACTGCCAACAGAGCATCCTGATTGTGATGCTCGTGGTTCGTGAAGCACAGAACACAATGAAGCTCATGCTTGGTTGGCTTTCGCGCAAGGAAAAAACGATAACGCCATCATTTTATTGCGCGGAGTCGCGGACAAACAAGATATTGAAGGCAAAGGGGAAGTTGCTTTGCCCGCGCGTGAAGTGGTTGCTGACATGCTGCTGGAGATGGGTAGGCCAGAAGAGGCACTAGTCGAATATGAGAAATCCATGAGGGTCGATCCCAACCGCTTCAATGGGCTTTATGGAGCGGCGCGTTCGGTGGAAGCGAGCGGCCAAGCCCAGATTGCCGCGCGCTATTACGCGCAGTTTATGAAAAACTGTGAAGACTCAAAGTCTGTGGATCGGGCAGAGCTGACGCGCGCAAGAGCGGTCCTTGTGAAAAACTAAGCCAAGGGAGCCAACCAAGTCGCACTTCGGCCGTCTGGGACCCGTTTACTGCGAAGGATCGACTTAGAGGTTCCGAGCAGGGATAAAGACTATTTACCATGGATAGCAAAGTTAATTTTCGACATGCTTAAGAGGATCAATGAAGAAGATTGCGAACCGTTCTGTGTTGCCCTCCTTCCGACGTTTTTGCTGGCACTCGCAATGTTTGTTTCTCTGTCCAGGTCGGTTTGGGCGCAGAGTCAAGATGCACTGGTCATCCAGATTACGGCGAAGAAGTACGAGTACTCGGTCTCACCAGTTCATGTGAAGGTCGGGACCAAAGTTCAACTCAAGATCACAGCCATTGACCACGATCACGGCTTCAAAATTGCAGCTGTTCCGGATGCCGCTATACCGACTGGCACCGCTGGGCTAATTTCTCCTTCGGCACAAGACTGTTGGCAGCTCAAGAAGGGTGAAACGACCATGATTGACTTCTTGGCCAAAAAACCAGGCAGGTATACGTTTGAGTGTTGCCATACCTGCGGTCTCGGGCACAAAGGCATGAAGGGCCAAATTATTGTCGAGCAGTAGGTTGCTGCGTTCCGGGATGGTGGCGAATGCTTGAGTGCGCCGAAATGACCAGAGTGAGTCGTGGAATAGAACAAAGGGAAGTTCAGTCATCATTGTTGAAACAAGGCCATCGATTCCGAAATTCGACTTTACTAAAGAAGAACAGAGGGGAACACAATGCTTTCACGTTGGATAGTACGGTTTACTGGAACTGCGACACTTTCCCTGGCCGTGTGCGCCGCTGCATCCGCTCAGTATGGTGGAGGCGGGGGAACGGGTGGATCCGGGGGGACTGGCGGATACACCGCGCCACCAGGGGGATACAGCTCCGGCAAAGCAATTGGAATTGGGGTTGGCGCCGCGGCTGGAGCAGCCATTGGCATCGTCCTTCTCGTCCGACACCATCATCACGCTGCAGACAAAACGCAGACCTATGTCACCGGCTGTACTCAGTCCATTCAGGACGGAATCAGTCTAACGAACGAGAAGGACAACCAAACCTACTCGATCATGTCCGCTAGCAAATCCCTGAAGGCAGGCGAGCGAATGACCCTTAAGGGAGTTGTTGTGGCTACCGATGGATCTGGAAATCCAACGTTTCAAATACAAGGCCTGATCAAGGACTACGGGACTTGCGGACCGACTTCGGCATCTAACTGGATGTCTCCGAGCTCAAGATCCCTAAACTGAACTATTAGTTTCCAGCGGACTAGCGCAGACCGCGAGAGAATCATGAGCGTTGCCAGCGGCTGGCACACTCATCGATCATCTCAATTCCCGCGACTGGAGGCCGAATATGAAAAGCGAATTGCGGCGGACTGAGATCCGCGAGCTGTCAGCATCCGAAGGTTGCATCTTGACGAGAGCACGAACTCCTGCGACGGTTTTCAGTTTTTGGGCGGCGGGTTAATCTCGTTGGTGAGGACCTCTTCGATGCGGGCCTTAGTTCTCCGTAACCATCCCGCAAAGCGAGCAGCGCAAGGGCGTACAAACAAGCCATGAAAAGCGGCCTAGCAATCGGTTTCCCTGCGGCCTCGCACGGCCAAACTCCGTGCAACAAACCTATAAACCGCCTGAAGTCGCTTCGGGCAGGTGATTCGTTGACGATGCCAATCAGCACCTTCCTGCATGACGGTGAGCTCTGTTTACTGCCCGTCGAATTACGGTATGGAGGCCCGGTTCCGCCGAGGCATTTTTCTCCTGTGTTGCCAGCCAATCAGTCAGAGCCCTCTGATGTCGCCTCGGGATCCGTGGTGTACAGATCACAGTGGATAGCTCGGGTGAAGTGAAGGGCGTCGACTTTCTTCACGGAATGGAAATCTCTAACAATTTCGTTTCAGATGCGTTAGAGAAGTGGCGTTTTCAAACAGCTACATTCAATGAGAAACCGATCAAGTCTAAGACCGTTATCGGCTTTGCCTTTGGGATGAGCGAGCAAATGCTTGCGCCCTGATGACGGCGAAGCAATGCCTCAGTAGCGCGCCTGTTTTTCCTCGTTCTCGTCATCAAATTCCCTGGTTCAACGCGGGAGGCCGATACGGCGCACAAGGTCTTGAAAGCGCGGATCTGAGCGGAGAGGATCGAAGCCCGGCCGCAGCAGGACTCCGGGATTAAATCGCTCTTCGTAGCCTTTTTCTAGCCAATTCATCGCTTGATCTCTAACCCCGAGAGCTGCATAGATCACGGCAATCTCCGAACCATGCGAGTAAATAGAGTTTGACCGTTTCTTCATATCACTCAACAGCTTCATCGCTTCGCTCCGCTTGCCGGATGCGGCGTAGGCGCGAGCAAGATTAGCCATGACCGTCGGGCTTCCCCCGGAAAGCTGCGCCGCTTTTTCCAGTTCTGCGACCGCCTCATGGTTCATGTGTTTTTGGAGGTATGCCTGCGCGAGTTGATTGTGTGCGAGAGCAAAACTAGGATCCATTTCGATCGTTTTGCGGCTTTGTTTGATCGATTCGTCATAAGAATGCGCAAGGACAAGAAGCTCCGCCAAATCGGCGTTAATGATGAGAGATAGCGGATCCAGGTTTTCCGCTTTTCTCATTTCCGCGATCGCTTCCTCATACCGGCCCAGCAGGCTCAAATGCCAGGCATACCAATGGTGAGCGGTTGCGTAGCCTGGGTGCAGTTCAATAGCTCGCCGGAATTCCTTTCCAGCAGAGCTAAAATCCCAGTCGAATCCATCCAAGCAGAATGCAAGCGAGTTGTGGGCTTCGCCGAGCGCACTGTCCAATTCCAAAGCTTTGACCGCGGCAGCCTTGGCTTTTGGAAGTGCCTCCCTGGGAGTCATCACCGCATACTGCCAGTCTCCCAACAAAGCATAAGTGTCGGCTAAGCCAGAATAAGCTTGGGCGTATTTCGGATCCTCCTCGATGGCCTGATTGAAGTAGGCTAGAGCAACCTTTAAACCATCAGCCGTTCGTTTATTCCAGAAGTAGCGCCCTTTGAGAAAGGACTCATACGCTTGGGGATTTACGACCCTCACGTTTTTCAGCGCAGCCAGTTCCTGGGGATTCACGGTGATTCGAATTTGATCTGCAATGGCGCTAGCCACCTGATTCTGGAGTGCCAAGGTATCCCGCAATTCACCCTGATAGCTCTGGGACCATAAGTGCTTGTCCGCAGAGGCTTCGATCAACTGCGCCGTGATGCGGACCTGGTCTCCGGAACGGAGCACGGTGCCTTCCACCACGGCGTCCACGTTCAGCTCACGAGCAATCTGCGGCAGAGGCTTGCGCGTGTGTTTATAAGCCATCACTGAAGTGCGCGAGATCACACGCAACGCGCTGATCTGGCCGAGGTCCGAGATCAACTCGTCGGTCATTCCATCAGCGAAGTAATCCTGAGACGCATCGCTCGAAAGGCTCTCCAAGGGAAGCACGGCCAAGGATCGAATGACAGGGGGCGGGCGTTTCCAGGAATGAAGCTTCCAGGTCGCGAGAGAGGCCATCAGAACAAGCAGCACGAATAGTGATACCTTCCACACAAGTGACGTCAGATGACGTTTGAGCATTGCGAGTTTGCCGGCGAGGTCCGGGCGATCGCGGGCTTCTGCCGTGGGATGAGGCTGAGTTGCGAGTTTCGGGCCGCGAACAGGAACTGTATCGACAACTTTAACCTCCGCGAGGAAGCGGTAGCCGCGACGGGCAACGGTTTCCACAAAGCGGGGACTCTCGGCGGGGTCGCTGAGGGACTCACGGATTTTGCTGATCGCTTTGTTGAGCCCGTGGTTGAAATCCACAAAAGTGTCGGCGGGCCAGAGTTTCTTCTGAAGTTCCTCGCGAGTTACGACCTCGCCAGGGTGCTCAAGCAGCATCGCCAGGAGTTGGATGGGCTGTTCCTGAAGCCGTACTCGAAGGCCGTGCTTGCGCAATTCGCCGGCGCGAAGATCCAGCTCGAAAACCCCAAAACGCAGCCGCCCGCTAACGTGATGGTCCTCTCGCACGTACAAGTGAACCTCAATCGAAAACGAGTGTACCACCCGCCGGGAGTTTCCTGGAACTCGAGGCGGGGATAGTTTCCTGTAAGTCTTTTGTCGAGTGGCAGTTACTGGGGGACCCCTATTCCAGCGCGAAAGAACTGGTCGTCCATTGCGCCGATTTCAAGAGCAAACCATAGTGGGCCCATCATGCGCACGAATAGGACGCCGTGCCGTCGCAGGGAAGGCTCCCATGATCGATCACAATCAGCTTCCGAGTTTTGAGCGGGCGGTCTTGCCGCATCTTGACACAGCTTACAACCTCGCGCGCTGGCTGACTCGCAATGAGCAGGACGCACAGGACGTTGTCCAGGAGGCATACTTACGCGCTTTCCGATTCTTTCCCAGTTTCCGCGGCGGCGACCCGCGCGCATGGCTCATGAAGATTGTCCGTAATACTTGCTATACCTGGTTGCATACAAACCGGCCACTGCAAGACGCCGCCGAGTTTGATGAGAATTTTGTCCCACCTGATTCTCGCACTCCCAATCCAGAAGAAGTTGTACTCCAGAACGACAGCGCCGCTCTGCTGCGAAAAGCCCTGGAGAAGCTGCCGCCGAATTCTCGTGAAGTCCTCATTCTGCGCGAACTCGAGGGGATGTCCTACAGAGAAATCGCAGATATCACCGGCATGCCTGTAGGCACCGTGATGTCGAGCTTATCGCGTGCGCGCGGCCGCCTTCGTCAAGCTCTGACAGGTCTAATGACCCGCGTGACGGCGCCGAGTTCGCGGCGAATCGTAGATGTGAACGCATGAGTGCGTGGGCGCAGGCGGAACGTTGCGGGTCGGTAGTCATTGTCGCGCCGGCGCGGGCCAAACCTTGAGCTTATCCGCTTAACGGTCTGAATTACTGAATCTCGTATAATACAGTTAAAAGCAAGTCAAAAAGAAAGTCCGGCGTGTTTCAGAAAGGAAAACGGCAATCGGGAGGAACGCCGCACTCGCGCCATGCCACTCCGGGTCGCTCGATCCGCTTCGGCCAGATCCTCCGCACAGCGATTGGCCAACTCTTGCCCTTTGATATTTCCCCACAGCGTTTCCACGGGGTTCAGATCCGGTGCGTAGCCGGGGAGCCTTTCCTCTCGGAGCCAATGACGCTGCTGCCGTAAGTACTCCTTCATTTTTCTACTCTTGTGGGCGGGCAACCCGTCCCACACCAGCACGACCTTCCGACCGCGCAATTCTCGGTGGAGATCGGTCAGGAAGCTCAGCAGACTTTCCGAGTTGTAGTTGCCTTCGCGAGTTTGAAAAAACAGGCGGCTGCGACGCCCGTCCCAGCGATACCCGAGGGCCGCACAGATCGACATCTTGGACCAATTGAAGGCGTGGATCAGGATCGGCGTTTCCCCTTTCGGGGCCCAGGTTCTCCGGACCGAGGGGCGCTGCGAGACACCACTCTCGTCTTCAAAGAAAATCCACGCTTTTCGTCGACGAGCGTTTTTTTTACTGCCGGCCATCTCTCGGTCAGCCAAAGCTTCACTTTCTCCGGATTGCGCTCGCGGGCTTGCCGGGCCGGTCGTTGCAAGCTCCAGTCCATCGCTCCCAAAATCCTCCACACATGACCGGGGTGATAGTGCACTCCGGTCAAATGCTCGATCACTTTACCCACTCGAGGAAGCGTCCACAAATCCGTGCCGAACCCCTGCGCCCGAGCACCCCGCCGTAGTTCCTTCTCGATCTGCCGGAGTTGTTTCGGATTCAGCTTGGGTTTGCGACCCGCTCGGCCCGCACCGCGCAGGGCCGCGGCACCGCCACGCCGCCAATCGCTATACCACCGACTGACGCTTTGGCAACTCACCTCCAGTTTACGCGCGATGGCCGAGGCGATCAGCCTGCCGTCGGCGAACAAGCGTGCCGCTCGTTTACGGCGCTGTTCCATGCCCGCAAAGTCTCGTCGAGCACAAGGATGTGTATGCATACCGACAGTATAGATGATATGCTTTTCTTTTTAACTGTATTATACGAGATTCAGTAATGCTGTCGGAACGCTTGCTGAAGCGGAAGGACTGGTAGAGTCGTTTCCATCATTTCGTTCTCTACGCGGATCCGCTGAGAAAGACACATAACTTGGGAACCGAACTACAGACAATTTTATTCCCGCCTCCTAGATATCCCTGGATTGGGGAATTATCCGAGAGCATGCGTGGTCTTACACGCTGAAGACAATAAAATGTCTCGCAATTCAAAAACCCCATCGAACAAGGAGATTTGAGATGATCTGGGCTCGATATTTGAAATTATTTACGAAGCTAGGTCGCTCACGTCA
>WNGH01014929.1_pt1 | contig 11865 bp, 11 predicted proteins | sample 5400631 | NCBI WGS metagenome assembly WNGH01 (sample SAMN13153373, study PRJNA577476) | soil metagenome | isolation source: 115 cm soil or saprolite under Garry oak tree replicate 1 | place: USA:California | collected 2016-06-15 | reverse complement strand
GTCGCCCGAGACGTAGATGACCGACTTCACGATGGTCCGGTCCAGCTCCTCGCCCATGGCCCGCTCGGCGGCTTCGGCGCGCTCCAGCATGCTCATGGCGTGGATTATACGAGTCCCGCGGCAACAAATCTTTACATTCGCAACACACCGCCTTCATCGTGGCCGTCGATCCTCGGCGTGTGCGGGACGAGAGACGCCCCGCCGAAATCACAGCGAGGAGGAACGAGCCATGACGCGACGGACGGTTCAGAGGTTGACGGCGGTGGTCTTGACGGTGCTGGCGGTGGGGACGGTGGTGCTCATCGGCGCCCGGGCACACGCTCAGGGGCCCGGCAGGCCGGGCATGCACACCGGGATGATGAAGCGAATGATCTCCGCGGCCCTCGACGAGGCACTCGACCAGGCCGCGGTGACGGCCGAGCAGCGTGCGGCCATCTACGCCTCGCGCGACCGCGCCTTCGCCACCATGGAGGCGCACCGTCCGGACCGCGGCGCCCAGCGCGAGCAGGTGCTGGCGCTCTTCGAAGGCGACCGACTCGACGCCGCGCAGCTGCGGGCCGTGCACGCGCAGATGGATCAGCGGCACGAGGCGATGCGGAACGCGATCGCCCAGGCCATCGTGGAGATCCACGACACGCTGACGCCCGCGCAGCGGCAGATCGTCGCGAACTACGCCCGAACGCACGGGCCGTTCAGCAGGCACTGAGCCGCGGGGCCCTGTTACCGTAGAGACGTGCCGACCGCGACGGCCGCGCTGCTCATCGACGACGACGCCCGCCTGGGCGCGCTGGTGACGGAGTATCTCGGCAGGCACGAGATCGACGTCACCGTCGCCGCCGATGGGGAGCGCGGCCTGAGCGTCCTCCGCAAGGGGCGCTTCGACGTGGTGCTGCTCGACGTCATGCTGCCCGGCGCCGACGGCTTCGAGGTGTGCCGCCGCTTGCGCGCCGCGCCGGAGCTGGCGACGGTGCCCGTGATCATGCTCACGGCACGGGGCGACGACGTCGACAAGATCGTGGGCCTCGAGCTCGGCGCCGACGATTATCTGGCCAAGCCGTTCAACCCCCGTGAGCTGCTCGCGCGCATCCACGCCGTGCTGCGGCGCGGCCGCGCCGTGACGACGCGGCGCGACCGACTCAGCGTCGGACGGCTCGAGATCGACTTCGACGCGCGCGAGGTGACTGTGGCCGGCCGGCGGCCGGCGCTCACCGCGTACGAATTCGAGCTGCTGGCCGCCCTCGCCCGCGCCGCCGGCCGCGTGCTGTCGCGGGACCAGCTCCTCGACGCGCTGAAAGGCGCCGCCTACGAGACCTTCGACCGGTCGATCGACGTGCACATCTCGAAGCTCCGCGCCAAGCTCGAGACCAACCCGAAGGAGCCGCGCTACATCAAGACCGTGCGGGGGGCCGGGTACGTGCTGTCGCGGGAGGTCGACTGACGTGGCGCGCCTGCACTCCCGGATCTACCTCCATTTCCTCGGGGTCCTCCTCGTGGTCGCGGTGACCACCGCCGTCGTGTTCGCGCTGGGCGCCCGCGACGCGTTCCGGCGGGAGATGGCGCCGCGCATCACGCGCCACCTCGCCTCGCTCGTCGGTGAGCGCCTCGCCGACCCGGCCGCGCTCGGCGCGCGCTTGCGCCAGATCCACGAGGACCTCCACCTCGCCGTGCGTGTGCGCGACCTCGACGGGGGGGTCATCGCCGCCGCCGGCGACGAGCTGCCGGCGCTCACGCCCGCCGAGCAGGCCGAGGTTCGCGCCGGCCGCGTCGTCGTCCGTCCGCGTCCCTTGGGCTTCGCGGCCGCCCCCATTCGCGATCCGTCGGGCGCCGTGGTGGGCTCGGTGGAGGGCGCGGTGCCGCGGCCGATGATGACGCCGCCGCTCTGGCGGCCGTTGATGGTGGTGGCCCTCGCCCTCGTCGTGGTGGCCGTCGCCACGCGACCGCTCGCGCAGCGCATCTCGCGCCCGCTCGAGCGCCTGACGGCGGCGGCGCGGCGCCTGGGCGGCGGCGACCTGGCCGCGCGCGCGCCGACCGACGGCACGCACACGCGGCGCGCCGACGAGATCACCGAGCTCACGCGCGCCTTCAACGAGATGGCCGAGCGCGTCGAGCGCCTCGTGCGCGCCGAGAAGGACCTGCTCGCCAACGTGTCGCACGAGTTGCGCTCGCCGCTGGCCCGCATCCGGGTGGCCCTGGCGCTGCTGCCGCGCGCGGCCGACGACGATCGGCGGCTGCGCGACGTGGAGCGCTGGACGCGACCGGTCTGCCGACGCGCCTCGGCCCCGTCGACATCCGCGCGCTGCTCACCGATCTCGTCACGCGCGCCCGCCACGACCCGCTCACCGCCCATCTCCCCGTGCGCGCCGAGGACGGGGCGCCGCTGAGCGTCACCGCCGACGAGGCGCTGCTGCGCCGCGCGCTCTGGAACCTCGTCGAGAACGCCGCGAAATACGGCGCGCCGCCCATCACCCTCTCGGCGGCGGTCGACGGCGAGCGTGTCGCACTGAGCGTGAGCGACGAGGGCGGCGGCGTGGCCGCCGCCGATCGCGAGCGGGTCTTCGCGCCGTTCTATCGCGGCGACGTCGCGCGCACGCCGGATCCGAGCGGCGAAGCGCGACGCGGCGTCGGCCTCGGCCTCACCCTCGCGCGCCGCGTCGCCGAGGTGCACGGCGGTACGATCGCCATCGGGCCGGTCTCGGAGGTGAGCGGGCCGCTGCGCGGTTGCCGCGTCGTCCTGTCGGTCCCGCGCGCCGCGGTCACTTCTTCAGCCTGACGTCCTCGTAGGGCCCGGAGTAGGCGAAGCCCGGAATGGCGCCGAGGCTGGATTCCTCGATGCGCGGGCCCACGCCGTTGAGGAACGCCAGCTGCCAGATCGGCGCGTAGATCACGCGCTCGTGGACGAGCTGCTGGATCCTGTGCAGCATCGCCTCGCGCCGCTTGTGATCGAGCTCTGCCGCCTGCTCGCGGAACAGGCCGTCGATGTCGGGGTAGCTGCCGTAGACGTAGGTGCCGCCCGCGGCGACGAACGCCTCCAGCCGCGTGGCGGCGTTGCCGAAGGCGCCGCTGGCGCCCTGGATGATGTTCTTGAACTTCTTCTCGCCGTACCCGCTGAAGAATGCCGCGCGCTCGAGCGGGCGGAGCCTGGTACGGACGCCGACCGCCTGCAGATAGTTCTGCACGGCCTCGGCGATGTTCGCGTACGCCACGTCGCAGAAGTACTCGCCGGCGTCGAAGCCGTTGGGGTAGCCCGCCTCGGCGAGCAGCTGCTTCGCCTTCGCCGGATCGTACGCGACCGCGGGTGGCTTCCAGAAGAACTCGAAGATGTCCGGGACGATGTTGTACGTGATGCGCGAATATCCGAGGGTCTCCGCCTGGTTGATGGCCTGCCGGTCGAACGCGACGTTGACGGCCTGGCGGACCTTGAGGTTGTGCCAGGGCGACTTCGGGTCCCACTGCTCGGGGAAATAGACCCAGAACGTTCCCTGGAGCACGGTGGCCTTGAGCTGCACGCCCGGCGTGCGGCGCAGCTCCTCGGCCAGGGCGCCGCGAATCGAGTAGACGATGTCCACCTCGCCGCGCTTGAGCGCGGCCAGGCGCGTGGACTCGTCGGGGATGACCTTGAAGACGATGCGCCGGACGTTCGGCCGCTTGCGCCAGTACTGGTCGAACGCCTCCATCACGATCTCGACGCCCGGCGTGAAGGAGACGAACTTGTAGGGGCCGGCGCCCACCGGCGCTTTCTTGAAACCGTCGTCGCCGACTTTCTCGACGTACTTCTTCGGTACGATCCAGCCGGCGCCGGTGGCCGTCGTGTAAAAGGTCAGGAAATCGGGCCACGGCTGCCTGAGGCGGAAGCGAACCCGCCCCGGGTCGACCACCTCGACGGCGGCCACGCGCTCCTTGAGCGTCTTCGCCGCCGCGCCGCGATAGCGCTCGAAGGAGAACTTCACGTCTTCCGCGGTCAGCGGCTCGCCGTTGTGGAAGCGGACGCCGCCGCGCAGGACGAACTCGTGGGTGAGGTGGTCCTTCGACACCGTCCACGACTCGGCGAGGCTCGGCGCGAGCAACTGCCCGGGCATGGGCTTGGCGAGGGCGTCGTGCAGCGCGTAGTAGATCATGTACGGGGTGATGATCCCCGACGCCTCGGCGGGATCGAGCCACGTGGGAGCGAGGTTGATGTGGACGCCCCACGTGACCTGGTCGCCCTGGGCGGCCGCGCGCGGGAGCGGCGCGACGAGCGCGCCCAGCGCCGTGACGAGCAGCATCGCGACGGACAGCCGGAACGCTCGCAGCGTCATGATGGCCTCCTCATCGGGAAGGCCGGCGGCACGATGCGATCGACCGTCGCGCCGTCCCAACGCCAGCCGTCCACGTGACTCCAGTACTGCTCGGTCGCCTGCCGCGCCTTCGCGTAGACCTCGTCCTCGTTCACGCGTGTCGTGCGGCCGCCCTGCACGAGGACCTTGCCGTCGACCATGACGGTGTCCACGTCGCGACCCGAGGCGCCGTCGACGAGGGCCTTGATCGGGTCGGCGTAGACGGGCGCCCCGAGGTGGTCGAGGTTGATCAGCAGGAGGTCGGCCTTCGCGCCGGGTGCCAGGCGGCCGAGATCGGTCCGCGCCAGGAACTTGCATCCGCCGAGCGTCGCCGCGTTGAAGACGTCGCGCGGCAGCCCGACCTGATAGTTGGCGTCGGTGACCTTGGCCAGGATCGAGGCCCAGCGCAGCTCGGCGACGATGTCCATCGGGTAGGTGTCGGTGCCGATCGCGAGGTTGACGCCGGCCTCGAGGTAGCGCTGGAACGATTGCAGCGTCATGGCCATCTTCGCGTACTTGTACGGGCAGTGGCCGACGGTGGCGCCGCTCTGCGCGAGGACGCGCAGGTCGTCGCCGAACGGGTAGCGCGGCCAGCCGTGCGCGGTGGTGAACACGACGTGGCCGAGCAGCGTACGCTCGTCGAGGAAGCCGATGTCGGCCAGGAACTGCACCGGCGTCTTGCGGTACTCCTCCATGATGCGCTGGAACTCGACCAGGTTCCCTCCCGCGTGCGTGTGGATCGGCACGTTGAGCTCGCGGGCGGCGTCCTTGCCGGCGCGCAGGAGCGGCTCGCTGCACGTCTCGACCTGGGCGGCGTTCAGCATGCCGCGCAGGCGGCCCTGCGCGCTGCCGTCGTACTTGCGCACGAAGTCCACCGCCTCGCGCAGGCGCGCCTGGCCGACGGCGGCGTCCTCCTCGTAGGTGAGGCGGCCCCGGGCGTCCATGTACGTCTCGCGGTCGCGAAACGGCGGGCTCGCGTAGACGCGCACGCCGAGGTCGTCGACGAGGCGGGCGTATCCCTCCCAGTCGCCGCGCAGGCCGCCCACGTCGATGACGGTCGTCGTCCCGTTCTTCAGCGCGTGCAGGAACACGAAGGCGCGGAGGGCGGCCACCGCGTCCGCCGGCGGCGGACTCATCCGGCCCTTCAGCGGTGCGGCGAAGCTCATGTAGTTGGCCGTGCGATAGTCGTTCTTCGCCATGTCGAGCAGCAGGTAGTCGCCGCCTCCGCCGGCCGTGTGCACGTGGGTGTTGATGAACCCCGGGGAAACGAGCTTGCCGCGGGCGGAGATCGTGACGTCGACGGCGCCGGCGTACGGCCCGCCCGCGTGGAGGATCTTGTCGGCCTCGACCACGACGCTGCCGCGCTCGTGGACCTCGTGGCTCCTGCCGTTGTACGCGACGACCCAGCCGCCCTCGATGAGCGTCTTCATGCGCCGACCTCCTCTGATGGCCGGCCATCATACCTCATGGACAACGGGTGCCTCGACGGGCCCCCTGAACCCCCGAACGCTCACCGGGCCCGGGGTGAACCCGGGCCCGGCTCGATCACGCCTGACGCGCGGCGTCTTTGAGGCGCGCGGGCTCCGCGAAGTGGATGCTGGTGGGCGCGTTGGCCTCGAACGGGCTCCAGAGGCCGAGCTCCTTGCCGATGTCGCGCAGCGCGGGCAGCACTTCCTGGCCGAGGAGACGGATGCACGTCTTCGTGTCCTCGTTGGAGACGAATCCGTCGGACGCCCAGAACCCCATGATCGACGGCCGCGTCTCCTCGAGCAGCCGCCGCAGCTTCGGGATCACCGTCTTCGGCGTGCCCGCCACGATCTGCTGGTTCGTGATCTGGTCCTCGAAGGCGGCGCCGCGCGGGTTGGAGCGCCGCCCGACCGCGTATTCGACGAAGGCCGTGCGGTACGAGGGCGAGAAATAACCCGACGGGCTCGACCACACGGGATGCGCCAGCCCCGTGAACTCGCCCTGCATCCACATGAACTGCTTGGCGTTGGCCATCGCCTTCTCTTCGGTCTCGGCGACGTGGCAGCGCTGCAGGTAACCGCGATACTCGGGGCCGCCGGCGTAGCCGGTCTCCAGCGCGACCTTGTCGTAGAGCTCCCAGATCTTCTTGGTCGCCTCGATCTCGGTGCTGAGCGCGATGTAGGGATAGCGCTGCTTGGCGGCCCAGACGATCGTCTCCTTGCTGAGCACGCCCGGGATCCACACGCGCGGGTGCGGCGTCTGCAGCGGCACCGCCCACGGGTTCACCACGCGGTGCTGGTAGTGCGTGCCTTCCCAGCGGAACGGCCCGGTCTGGGTCCACGCCTTCACGATCAGCGCGTGCGCCTCCTCGAAGCGCTCGCGGTTGTACGCGGGATTGACGCCGGCGGCGAGCTGCTCCTGGCCGCCGCCGCGCACGAAGCCGGACACGAGGCGCCCGCGCGAGACCATGTCGATCATCGCCAGCTCTTCGGCCAGCCGCACCGGGTTGTCGGCGAGCGGCAGCGGGTTGCCGAGCAGCACCAGCTTCACGCGCCTGGTCATGGCGGCGAGGATCGACGCGAACACGTTGCACTTGGCCTGCATGCAGAACGGCGCGTTGTGGTGCTCGTTCAGCATGATGCCGTCGAAGCCGACCTCCTCGGCCAGCCGGTAGTGCTCGAGGTACTCGTTGTAGAGCCGGCTGCCCGCCACGGGATCGAAGTGGCGGTTGGAGAACATGAGCGCGGTGGCGCCGAAGTCGAGCCCCGCCTGCGCGTCGTACGCCGACATCGGCTGCTCGGTGAAATACATGAGGTGCATCGGATCTCCCCGTCAGGCCTCGTTCACGAATCGGATGACGAGCTGGGCCAGCTCGTCGGGCTTTTCCATGTCCACGAAGTGGCCCGCGCCCTCGACGATGGCGAGACGCGCGCGCGGCAGCGATTTCGCATAGCGTTCGCCGCACTCCAGCGGCACGATGCGGTCCTCCCGGCCCCACACCACCAGCGCGGGCGTGGCCACGCCGCCGAGCAGGTGCGGCAGGGTGGCGCCGTACATGTACGGCTTCCACGCGATCCGGAACGTCATCTCGCGGTTCAGGTCCCACTGCTCGAGCTGGGCCGTCGTCGGCTCGGCGCCGAACAGCCGGTCGAAGGCGCGCTGGTCGGCGAAGCCGCGCCGCACGTAGTCGATGTAGGACAGCAGCGCCTGGTCGGCGATCTCGCCGCGCTCGGGCTTGATCCCCATCGCGCCGACGAGGACGAGCCGCTTGAAGGCGCGGGGCGCCATGGTCGCCATCTCGGCGGCGATCCAGCCGCCGAAGCCGAGGCCGACCAGCGTGAGGTCGCGCGTGAGCTCGCGCTCGCCGAGCAGCCACTGGTAGACGACGGCGACGTCGCGCACGCTGCGCATCCAGTCCGGGCGCGGCGACTTGTCGTACCCCGGGTGCGAGGGCGCCAGCACGCTGAAGGAGCGCGCCAGCGCGTCGTCGAAGGGTGAGGGCTCGGGGCGGCCGATGTCGTGGTGCAGCACCAGGACGGGCGCGCCGGCGCCCGCGCGCGCGAGATGCAGGGCGATGCCGGCGACGGGAACGGTCTCGGCCTGCCAGGCGATCGGGGTCGGGCTCACGGTGGGGGATTCTATCAGCCGCGCGCGCCGCCGCGAACCTCGGCCGCGACCGCCGCGTAACCCGCGCGCAGGACGGCGGCGTCCGAGGAGTAATTGATGATGGTGGCGCCGAGCGCGACCATCTGGCGCACGCCCTCCACGCTGTCGGTCAGCATCGCCACCGCCTTGCCGTGCTTGCGCGCGGCCTCGACCAGGCGCCCGCGGTAGCGATCCAGCGTGTCGCGCTGGGCGGGCGTGCCGAGCACGCCCAGATCCTGGGCGAGGTCGGTCGGCCCGATCGTGAGGGCGTCGATGCCGGGCACCGATGCGATCTCGTCGAGCCGCTCGAAGGCGCGCTTCGTCTCCAGCATGGCCGTCACGTGCACGCGCGCGTTGGCGGCCGCCATGTGCTCGCCCGGGGTCAGGGTCTGGTACATCGTGTGCGGGCCGAAGCCGTACATGCCGCGCTCGCCGAGCGGCGCGTAGCGACAGCAGGCGGCGATGCCGGCGGCCTGCTCGGGCGTGTCCACCTGGGGCACGTGCAGGTTCCACACGCCGGCGTCGAGCAGCCGCGTGATCCACTCGCGGTTGCCCTCGGGCGGCCGCACGACCAGCGGAAAGTCGAGGGCGCGCGCCAGCGTCGCCATGTCGGCCACCGTCTCCATCGAGAACGGCGAGTGCTCCATGTCGACGCGCGCGAAGTCGAGCCCGGCGGCTTTCAGCAGCGTGAGGACGGCGGGCGTGCGGATCATGGTCACCCACGTGCCGAGCTGGACCTCGCCGCGCTCGGCGCGGACGCGATAGGCGTTGTCGTTCATGACGGGCTCCCCGGGCCGGGCTGGGTCAGACGCGCACGCGCCGGATGCGCGCGCCGAGCGCCTCCAGCTTGGCGTCGATGTTCTCGTAGCCGCGATCGATCTGGTCGACGCTGCGGATGACCGTGCGGCCCTCGGCGCAGAGCGCGGCCACCACGAGCGCGATGCCGGCGCGGATGTCGGGGCTGGGGATCCCGGTCGGCTCGCCGCGCAGCCGGCCGGGCCCGTGCACGAGCGCGCGGTGCGGATCGCACAGCACCACGCGCGCGCCCATGCCGATGAGCTTGTCGACGAAGAAGAGCCGGCTCTCGTACATCTTCTCGTGGAAGAGCACCGCGCCCTCCGCCTGCGTCGCCGTCACCAGGGCCACGCTCATGAGGTCGGCGGGGAAGGCCGGCCAGGGGCCGTCGTCGATGGTCGGGATCGCGTTGCCGAGATCCGGGCGGACGGCCAGCGACTGCCCGGCGGGCAGGATGAGGTCGTCGCCGTCGGCGCGCGTGCGGACGCCGAGGCGGCCGAAGACGCCGAGCGCCATGCGCAGGTGCTCGAGGCCGGCGTTCTTCACGATGATCTCGCCGCCTGTCACCACCGCCAGGGCCATGAAGCTGCCGACCTCCATGAAGTCGGGGCCGAGCGTGAACTCCGCGCCGTGCAGGCGCGTCACGCCGTGGATGCGGAGGAGATTGCTGCCGAGGCCCTCGATGTGGACGTGCGGCTCGCACGCCGCGTTGCGCAGCACGGTGGTGCCCTCGGCCAGCGTCGCCGCCAGCACGACGTTCTCCGTCGCCGTCACGCTCGCCTCGTCCAGCAGGATGTCGGCGCCGCGCAGCGGCCGCCCACGCAGCACGAGCCCGTCGTCCTGATGCATGACGGCGCCCAGCGCCTGCAGGCCGAGCACGTGCGTGTCGATGCGCCGGCGGCCGATCTGGTCGCCGCCGGAGCGCTCGACGCGCGCCTCGCCCTCGCGCGCCAGCAGCGGGCCCATGAGCACGAGTCCGCCGCGCACCCGCCGCAGCAGCGCGGGGTCGGGCGTCGTGGTGGTGATCCGCCGCGCGCGCAGGCTCACGGTGTGCGGATCGTGGCGGTCCACCTCCACGCCGAGCCGCTCGACCAGCTCGAGCATGGTGCGGACATCGGCGATGTCGGGGAGGTTGTAGAGACGCACCGGCTCGTCGGTGAGGAGGGCGGCGGCGATCAGAGGGAAAGCGGCGTTCTTGTTGCCGCTCGGCGTGACCGTTCCCCGCAGGGGCACGCCGCCGTCGATGACGAACTCATCCATGGCCACGACGATGATATGGTACGCCAGACCACGGAAAACATGACATGACCGACGACGGCTTCCGCTTCGTCCACCTCACCGACACCCACATCATGGCCGGCGGGACCTGGCGGATCCGCGGCGGCGACGTCGAGTTCGACACCGACGCCTCCCTGCGCCGGGTGGTGGAGGTCGTCCGCGCGCTCGATCCGGCGCCGGCGTTCGCCGTGCTGGGGGGCGACCTCGCGAGCCCCGACATCCTCCACCGCGAGCGCACGCTGACGGCCGCCGAGTACGCGCCGTCCTACGCGCGGCTCAAGGAGATCCTCGCCGGGCTGCCGTGCCGCGCGCATTACATGATGGGCAACCACGACAACCTCGAGGCGTTGAACCGGGCGCTGCGTCCGGAGGCACCGGTGGACGCGCCGTGCTACTACGGCTTCGACCACGACGGCACGCACCTGGTCGCGCTCGACTCGCACGAGGTCGGGCATGCGGACGGCGTGCTTGACGCGGCACAGCTCGCGTGGCTCGAGCGCGATCTCTCCGCGCATCGCGACCGGCCGACCATCGTGTTCGTCCATCACCACCCGTGGCCGCTCGGCCACGCGTGGATGGACACGATGCCGCTGCGCAACGGGGCCGAGTTGATGGACATCCTTGCCCGGCACGCCCACGTCAGCTGGCTGATCGGCGGCCACGTGCACAGCGAGCAGGTGATCCAGCGCGGCGCGCTGACGATGCTCACCACGCCGTCCACGTGCATCCAGCTGTCGAAGACGACGGCGAGCGGCGCGCACTTCGACCCGGGGCCGCCTGGCTTTCGTGTGGTCGACGTCGAGCACGGCCGGCTCTCGTCGTTCGTCGTGCACGTGCGCTGATCCCTTGCGCGCGCATTTGGGTTCGGCCTACCGTGAAACATCCGGCGGCGCGGCGCGCTAAGCTTGCCGACATGAGCGAACCCAACATCGCGTTCGTGGCGAATCTCATGGCCGATCCCTCGCGCGCCGCCATGTGCCAGGCGCTGGCGGGCGGCGAAGCCCGGCCGGCGGGCGAGCTGGCCGCGCGCGCCGGCGTCTCGGCCCAGACGGCCAGCAACCACCTCGCCAAGCTCGTCGCCGGCCGCATCCTGCGCGTCGAGCAGCAGGGGCGGTGGCGCTACTACCGCCTGGCGGGCGCCGAAGTCGGCTACGCGGTCGAGGCGCTGGCCGTGGTGGCCCCCCCGCTGCCGAGCCGGGCCGAGTCCAACGGGCACGACGGCGCCGCCAGGCGGTTGAAGGAGGCGCGCACGTGCTACAGCCACCTCGCGGGCCGGCTGGGCGTGGCGCTCGCCGACGCGCTGGTCGCCGAGGGCTGGCTCGAGGACGACGGCCGCGGCTATCGCGTCACGACGAAGGGCGCGCGCTCGCTGCGAGCGCTGGGCATCGAGACCAACGGGCGGCGCGGGCAAGCGCCGGCGCGCTGGTGCCTGGACTGGACCGAGCGGCGGCCCCACGTCGCCGGCCCCGTGGGTACGGCGCTCGCGGAACTGGCGCTGGCGCGCGGCTGGGTGCGCCGTCTGCGCGGCACCCGCGCGCTGCTCGTCACGTCGTCGGGTCGCACACAGCTGCAGCGTGTCTTCAATCTTCGCTACGTGGAGGCAGCACCATGATCACGCTGAGCATCCGTTACACCATCGAGGCGAGGAAGCGGCCGGACTTCGAGCGCTACGCGCGCAGCCTGACCAAGATCGTTCCGCGCTGCGGCGGCGACCTCGTGGGCTACTGGCTGCCCACCAAGTTCGCGGGCCCCACGAACGAGGCGCTGGCCCTGATCAGCTTCCCGAGCCTGGCGGCCTACGAGCAGTACCGCGAGCGGCTGGCGAAGGACGGGGACAACGTGGAGGCGATCCGTCGCGCCGAGGAGA
>WNGH01008322.1_pt1 | contig 11866 bp, 9 predicted proteins | sample 5400631 | NCBI WGS metagenome assembly WNGH01 (sample SAMN13153373, study PRJNA577476) | soil metagenome | isolation source: 115 cm soil or saprolite under Garry oak tree replicate 1 | place: USA:California | collected 2016-06-15 | reverse complement strand
TGGGGATCGATGTCGATGCGGGTCATGACGAAGTAGCAGTCGCAAACAATGGCGACAATTCGGTTCTGATTTTTCGCCGTACGTCTCGCGGTGATGTGGCGCCGCTGCACACGCTTCGCGGTCCACGAACCGGAATCAACCGTCCGATGGGCGTGAGCATTGACGCGAAGAACAACGAAATCTGGGTTTCGAATTTTGGCGACCACACGGCGCTCGTGTTTGCGCGCGAGGCGAGCGGCAACGCGACGCCTAAGCGAATTATTCGAAGTGCTCCAGCCGGCTCGCCATCCGCCGGATTCGGGAACCCGATGGCCGTTGCTTATGACTCCAGGCGGGAAGAAATACTGGTCCCGAATTGAGTAAGCCAGCCGCGCATCGCGGCATTCGCCCGGGCGGCGAACGGCAATGTGGAGCCAAGGCGAGTGATCTCAGGCCAGGCGTCAAAATTAGGACGAAGCGTTCATGGCATCGCTTACGATCCGATTCATGACGAGATCGTCGTGCCCAACGCATTGGCTGATGCCATCCTCGTGTTTCGCGCCGGAGCAAGAGGCAACGAGCCACCGATACGCGTGATTCGAGGCGCGTGCACGCAACTGGTCACGCCGCACGCGGTGAGTCTCGACTTAACAAACAACGAGATTTTGGTTTCAAGCATGACAGCAAAGACTGTTTATGTGTTTCCTTTGAACGCCAATGGCGATGTGCCACCGTCGCGAATCATCCGCGGCCCGAAAACTAAGTTAGGCCATACTGTCGGCATTGGCGTGGATCCGGCAACTAATCTGATGGCCGTCGCTGGCTCGCGCGAAATCCTGATCTTCAATCGGACCGATAACGGCGATGTAGCGCCACGCGCCTCCATTGAAGGTCCGAACACGGGCATCGATGAAGAGCCGTGGCAGATTCAGATGTTCCAGGGAAAGATTTTCCTGGCGGCGTCAAATCACATTCATCAGAATGTCTATTCCGAAGTGACGCTCAAGGGCACGTACAAAAAGATTCCGGAAGACCCGTGGAACGATCCGAATCTCGGATTCATCGGAGTCTGGAGAATTACTGACAAAGGCAACACGCCGCCACTGGCAAAACTGGGTGGACCATTCAGCGGACTGCTCCATCCAACCGGTCTCGCGATCAATCCGAAGGACGGAGAAATTTACGTTTCCGACAGCATCCGCAACGGGCTGTTTACGTACCTGGTTCCCGACTTCTTTGGTAGCTCTACTAAAAAGCCGAACGATAGCAGGAGAGCGCACGCAACGAAAAAGGATTGTTGTGTGGCGATACTGCACTGAAGTCTTATTTATCCGCAAAAGGATCAAGATCATCATGAAGGCCGAGGCAACTATTAGCGAAGAACGCGTAGTCACCACAGCGAAAGGCAGGGACTTGCGCACTTGGATCGACGAGGTGGAAAAGCTCGGAGAATTGGCGCGCATCAACGGCGCCGACTGGGACGTGGAGATTGGCGCCATCACCGAACTTGGCCATCATCGTGGCGAAAAAAGCAAAGCGATTCTGTTCGATCAGATTAAGGGCTACCCCGAGGGTTATCGTGTCCTTAGTAATACGCTGAACACGGTGAAGCGCATCGCCACGACCCTTCACATGGACACGAACTACACGCGGCTGGACTTTGTCAAAGACATCAAGCGCCACATCACCGAAGTGAATTACATCAAGCCCGAAGTTGTCAAAGATGGTCCCGTGATGGAGAACGTCTTCGAAGGTAAAGACATCGACATGTGGAAGTTTCCTACGCCAAAGTGGCACGAGTTGGATGGCGGCCGCTACATCGGAACCGGCTCGATCGATATCACGGTTGAGCCCGACGAAGGCTGGGTCAACCTCGGGACTTATCGGGTGATGATTCAGAACGAAGACACGCTTGGTTTTTATATCTCGCCGGGTAAGCAGGGCCGCATAATGCGCGAAAAATATTTCGCGCGCGGGCAATCGTGCAAAGTCGCGGTTTCGTTCGGCCAGGATCCGCTGCTGTATCTGGCAGGCGGTATCGAAGTGCCGCGCTCCCGTGCCCGTAATCATTGGCGAATATACCGGTCTGCCGATTCCCGCGACTGCGGAAATCGTCGTCGAATGCGAAGCGATCGCCGGAGAAGAGATGGACGAAGGACCGTTCGGAGAATGGACGGGATACTACGCCAGCTCGATGCGACCAGAGCCGATCATGAAAGTGAAGCGGCTGTATCATCGAAACAATCCGATCATTCTCGGTGCGCCGCCAACGCGACCGCCATGCGAATTTAATTACATGCGTTGCTTCATGCGTTCAGCTTTGATCTGGCAACAGATGGAAGCTGCGGGCATCCCCGATATTCAGGGCGTGTGGTGTCACGAAGCAGGTGGCGCACGCCTGCTGACGATCGTTTCGATCAAACAACGTTACCCCGGTCATGCCAAGCAAGCGGGAATGGTTGCGGCGTACTGTCACGCAGGCGGGTACCTAGGTCGCTACGTGGTCGTCGTTGATGACGACATCGACGTAACCAACACGAACGACGTTTTGTGGGCACTGACGACACGCTCGAATCCCGAAATCGATATTGAAATGATTCGTCGCAGTTGGAGTGGTCCACTCGATCCGATTATCCCGAAAGGTCAGAAGGGCCACAGCTCACGCGCGGTGATCGATGCGTGCCGGCCTTATGAATGGATGAGCGAGTTTCCGCCGGTTGCCGAATCAAGCCCTGAAGTCCGCCGTGCAGCTGAAGAAAAGTGGGGCAAGATTCTGGACGAGTAATCAGATCATGATCGAACCGCAGAGGCAGCAGAGGTTTTCGCAGAGGGCGCAGAGAAAAAATCTCCTTTGCGTTCCTCTGCGAAATCCTCAGCGCCCTCTGCGGTTAAATCCATTCTGTTGGAGGAGATTAGATGATAGCCAGATTGATCTACGTCAAGGTCGCTCCGGATCAGATTAAAGAAGCGATTGAAGATTGGAAGAAAGTCTGCGCTCCGATCATGATTTCACAACCCGGCTGTTTGTCTGAGGAACTGCTGGAGTGTAACGAGCATCCGGACGAGTTTATCTCGCTGTCGAATTGGGAAAACATGGAAGCCATCGAAGCGTATCGCGTGAGCGACGCTCATGAGAAGGTCAAGCACGGCACCAGAGGAATCAAGGCAGAAGTCGTGGTGAAGACTTATAAAGTTACGGGGTAAGTAGCACAAGCTGTTAGCTTGTGCTGGCAAATAATGGTTGAGCACGCAGAAAGACTGATGCCGGGAACCGAACTAGCGCAGGAGGTTGTCGCTGAACGAGCGGAGACTGCCGGCCAGGTCGCTGCGCGAGAACCCGCGCGGATCTCATGGCGCGTGATCGCCGGCAGAATTCTGTGTGTGGTTGTTCCCATCGTCCTCTGGTTTGCTCCGCTCAATCTGGATCCTACGACCAAGCATGCTCTCGCTATTGCTTCGTTCATGATCATTGCCTGGATCACGGAAGCGCTGGCGCATGCTCTTACCGGTCTGGTTGGATGCTTTCTGTTTTGGGCACTGCGAGTCGTCAAATTCGACGTGGCTTTTGGTGGCTTTGCCGACGAGACACCCTGGTTTCTGTTTGGCGCAATCCTCTTTGGGATGATGGCAACGAAATCCGGACTCGCGCGGCGGCTTGCGTACCTGGTCATGCTGCGAGTCGGCAATACCTATGCGCAACTTCTCCTTGGTCTGATTCTTTCAGATTTCCTACTGACGTTCCTGGTGCCTTCGGGAATCGCCCGCGTCGTCATCATGGCCGCGATTGCGATTGGCTTAGTTGAGGCTTTCGGGCTCGGCATCGGCAGTAATGTCGGGCGCGGCATGTTCATCATTCTCACCTATACGGCCGGCATCTTCGACAAAATGATGATTGCGGGCGCTGCGTCGATTACCGCGCGCGGCTTGATCGAAAAGGTCGGCCACGTCGAGGTGCTTTGGAGCCGTTGGTTTCTGGGCTATTTACCGTGCAGCTTGATCACGATTTTTGTCGCCTGGCGTTTGACGCTTTGGCTGTTTCCGCCAGAGAAACCCGGCCTGCCCGGTGGCGCCGAACATCTGCGAACTGAGTTGCGAAAGATGGGCGCCTGGACCCAGCTCGAGAAAAAAGCATTGGTGTTGATGCTCCTCGCAATCGGACTGTGGATGACGGACATGTTTCACCACATCTCGCCGGCGGTAATCGGCCTCGGCGTTGGTCTGTTCGCGGTTCTGCCTCGTTTTGGCGTTCTGGATATGGAAGACCTGAAGCGGCTCAATTATCTGCCGGTATTTTTTGTCGCCGCGGCCGTCAGCATGGGCCAGGTGCTGGTTTCGACTAAAGCCCTGGACGTTCTGACGAACGTAATGTTCGCCTGGATGCAGCCGCTGCTGACAAATGTTTACTCATCTACGCTGGTGTTGTACTGGACGGCTTTCGTCTATCACTTCTTTTTGGCCAGCGAGGTTTCCATGCTCGGCACGTCGATCCCATTGTTGATGAACTTCGCGACGACCCATGGATTGGATCCACTGGCGGTGGGAATGATTTGGACGTTTGCTTCCGGCGGAAAGATTTTTGTGTACCAGTCGGCGGTGATGATCGTCGGTTACTCGTATGGTTACTTTGACGGGCGCGATATGCTGCGCATCGGTTTGGCGCTGACGGTTATCGAGTCAGTGCTGTTGCTGCTGGTCGTGCCTTTCTATTGGCCATTGATTGGAATTTAGAAATGTAGCGCAAGCTGTCAGCTTGCGAATGCGAACTAACAGTTTGCACCACTTGGAAGAGGGAACAGATTCAGATGTCAAAAGGAACTTTAATTGGCCTGCTCGGTCTCGGATTGATCCTGGGTCTTCGTCACGCGTTGGATCCCGATCATATAGCTGCGGTCTCGACGATCGTCAGCGAGTCGCGCAGCGTTCGCCGGTCTTCGCTTATCGGCACCTGCTGGGGACTCGGGCACACGATGTCGCTGCTCGTTGCGGGCGTTCTGGTGATTGCGCTGAAGATTCAGATTTCGGATCGGCTCGCGTTATGGATGGAGTTTGCGGTCGCCTTAATGCTCATTCTGTTGGGACTGAAGGCGGTGCTCAAGCCTCTGCGCGGATGGAGAATTCACGTTCACCAGCACGCGCACGGCGGCAGCAGTCACAGTCACGTGCACTTGCATCGGCCCAGTGAAGAGCACGCGCACCCACATCGTCATTTGATTCGCTCCGGCGCGCGGCCGTTTTTGGTCGGCCTGGTACACGGCATGGCCGGGAGCGCCGCGTTGATGATCTTAGTTTTGGCGACGATACCTTCCGCGCTCGCGGGCTTGATCTACATTGCTGTGTTCGGCCTCGGTTCGGTTGGCGGCATGCTGATCATGAGTAGTTTGATCAGTCTGCCTTTCATTTTGACTCGACAGCGATTCAATGTTTTGAGTCAGGGACTGCAAGTGGCGGTTGGTTTGTTCAGCCTCGGCTTCGGTCTGTTCTTGAGCTGGCAATACGGATTTCATGAGCACCTCGTTTATTAAGACTGTTGAGGCGGACCTGCGTTTCCGCCCGTCGCGAAATTTGGAATGCGCCGCCGCACTCCAAAAGTTCGCGCTTTTTACGGTGACGATGATTTTCTGTTCGCTAAATATTAGCGCCCAGGCACCGACAGGATCGCTTCGCGGTCAAGTCCTCGATCAATTTGGCGGTTTGATTGTTGACGCGACCGTGACAGTCACCGACGCCAACGGCGCGGTGAAGACGGTCGTGACGAACAACGACGGAAGTTTCGTAATTTCTAGTCTGGCGGTGGGAAGATGCTCCGTTCGGATCACCGCACGCGGCTTCGCAGTTTATGAAAAGGAAGATGTCGGGATTGTTTCCGGACGCGCAAGCAGACTGGACGTAACTCTAGGAATCACTACTGCGAAGGAAGAAGTCACAGTGGGCTCGGAAAGAATGCTAAGCACTGATCCCGAAAACAACAAGGGTGCGCTGGTGCTGCGCGGCGCGGAGATCGAAGGCCTGCCGGACGACTCCCAAGAAATTGCCAACATGCTCCAGGCGTTGGCCGGCCCATCGGCGGGGCCGGACGGCGGACAGATTTTTATCGATGGATTTAGCGATGGCCGTCTGCCGCCGAAGGAATCGATTCGCGAAATCCGCGTGAACCAGAATCCCTTCTCATCAGAGTTTGATCGTCTGGGCTTTGGCCGCATCGAAATCCTCACCAAGCCGGGAACCAGTAAGCTGCGCGGCCAGGCGTTCTTCAACTTCAATAATCAAATCTTCAACACGCGCAACCCGTTCGTGGCCACGCGCGTGCCGTACGAATCGCGACTGTACGGAGGCAGCCTGAGCGGTCCGCTGGTCGCGAGAAAAGCATCTTATTTTCTGGATTTCGAGCGCCGCGACATCAACGACAACGCCATTGTCAGCGCGACTGTCTTGGATTCGAATCTGCGCATTACGCCGTTTGGCGAAGCCGTGATCGTGCCGCGCCGACGGACGACGTTAAGTCCGCGGGTGGATTACCAATTGAATTCAAAGAATACCGTAATGGCGCGCTATACCTTCTTCCGTTCGACTCTTCAGAACGCGGGCGTCGGCAACTTTTCGCTGCTCGCGCGCGCCTTCAATTCGTCGAACACCGAACAGACGGCGCAGCTATCTGAAACTGCCGTGCTCAACGAAAGAGTTATCAACGAGACGCGGTTTCAGTTCATCCACCGTCACGCGGAACAGACGGAAGCAAATTCGCTGCCGGCGATCGACGTGCTCCAGGCGTTTATTGGCGGCGGCGCGCAGGTTGGTCCTAGTTCCACTGACGAGAATCGTTATGAGTTGCAAAACTACACTTCCGTTTTGCGCGGCCGTCACACGCTGAAGTTTGGCGTACGCATCCGCGCCGTGCGCATCGCCGATATTTCTCCCGCGAATTTTGGCGGCACCTACACGTTTGGTGGCGGCGTGGCGCCACTACTCGATGCGAACAATCAAATCATTCGCGATCCAAACGGCCAACCGATCCTGCAGCAAATTACCAGCATCGAACGCTATCGCCGGACGATTCTTTTCCAGCGCCAAGGTCTTATTCCAACTCAGGTGCGCGCATTCGGCGGTGGGCCAACGCAGTTTTCAATCAACGTCGGCAATCCACGCGCAGCCATAAGCCAGATCGATTTCGGCCCGTTCATTCAAGACGACTGGCGACCGCGTCAGAATCTTCTGTTTAGTTTTGGATTGCGCTACGAAAACCAGAACCACATTCGAAGTAATTTCAATCTTGCGCCGCGCGTCGCCTTTGCGTGGGCGCCGATCACAGGTAATAAAGGACAGCAGAAAACAGTCGTGCGTGGTGGCGTCGGCATATTCTACGATCGGTTTGCGGAGACTCTAACGCTGCAAGCGCGCCGCTTCAATGGATTTACCGAACAGCAATTCCTTTTGAGTAATCCCGACATCGTAGTTCCCGATCCGGCCGGCTCAACTTTTTCAGGTCTGCCTTCGATTCAAACTCTGATGGCGCAGGCGGTGGCGCAAGTAACCATTCGCACGGCTCCCGATCTCCGCGCGCCATATACCGTCCAAGCGGCAATCAGCGTCGAACGTAAGCTGCCGTTTGGCGCGACGGTCTCCGCGAGTTACATGAACTCGCGCGCCCTGCATTTGCTGCGTTCGCGCAACGTTAATGCGCCGCTGCCTGGAACGTTTGTCACTGGAATTCCGAACAATGGTATGCGTCCCTTCGGTAATGTGGGCAACATGTTCGACTTCGAATCCACCGGCCGGCTCGAGCAAAATCAATTAGTCATTACTGCCACGAATCGATTGAGTCGGAATCGAATGAATCTATTCGCGACTTACGTTTTCAACCAGGCGAAAAGCGACACCGACGGCGCGTTTACTTTTCCCGTCAATTCATACGATCTCAGCACAGAGTTTGGACGCGCGGCAATCGATGTGCGCCACCGTTTGATTTTCGGAGGTTTGGTGCGAATTCGTTGGGGCATGAGCTTGAGCCCACTAGTTACGGCGCGCTCCGGCATTCCTTTCAACGTGACGACGGGTCGCGATACCAATGGCGACACAAGATTTACGGAGCGGCCGGCATTCGCAACCGATCTAACTAAGGCGGGCGTGATCGTCACGCGCTTCGGCGCTTTTGATCCGAATCCATCAGCAGGGCAGGCTTTTGTTCCGCGTAACTTCGGCACTGGCCCAGGCTTCTTCGACATCCACCTCCGCCTCACGAAAGTATTTGGTTTCGGCGAGCGGCGTGGCGCGACTGCCTCTGCTCCGCCCCCTGACAGTGGTCGCTCGAGCACTGCGCAGCGAAATGATCGCACTGAAGGCGGCAGCCGTAGCACGGCCGAGAGAGGCGGCGGCGAAGGCAGCGTCTTTGGATCGGAGTCGGGCGGCACTTCAACCGGCGGTGTGACGGACAAGCGTTACAATCTGATGGTTTCTGTTCTGGCACACAACCTGCTCAATCACGTGAATCTTGGTCCGGTGATCGGGAATCTCAGCTCGCCGCTTTTTGGAATGTCGAACACACTCGCGGGAGGTTTCGGTTTCGGCAGCAATAGCGGCACGTCCGCGGCGGGTGGCACTGAATCGGGCAATCGGCGGATTGAGATGCAAGTGAGATTTAGTTTTTGAAGAGGAGTTGAGAGTTTAAGCTTTAGCTTGCATGGAATCTAAATGACAACCTGAAGGTTGAACTCTAAACCTGAAACGATGCGAAAGCTAATTGCAAAGCTAGTGAATGGCGAAATCACGCGCCGCGACTTTGCCGCACGCGTGTTGGGCATGGGTTTCGGGATGATGACGGTCGAATCGATCCTCGATACGGTAACTATCGCCGGCGAATCGAATCGCTCCGCAAAAAATGCGGAAAGTTTTCGCGCCGAGCCTTTCAGCGAAAAGACGCCCTACGAACAATGGATCGAAAAGGAAGACGTTCCCGTTCACGCGGGCTATTTCGTGCCTAACGTACGCACGGTGGAATTGAAACCGTGGAAACGACTGGGCGCGAGCGGCGCAATCATTAATCTGGAAGGCGCCGAAGCCACCGACGGCGCTTATCTCTGTGAGATTGCGCCCGGCGTCGCCACCAACCCGCAGCGTTACATGTTCGAAGAGTCGATTTACGTTCTCGACGGCGAAGGCGAAACTACGGTCTGGCATGAGAACCGGCCCAAACAAACTTTCAAATGGAAGAAGGGGACGCTGTTCTCGCCGCCGCTCAACACCTGGCGCATTCACAAGAACACTGGACGCGTGCCGGCCCGCTTTATCTCAGTCACCGATCTGCCTTTGGTGATGGACCTCTATCACAACGCGGATTTCATCTTCAACAACGATTTCGTTTTTCGCGATCGCTACAACAACCAGCCGGATTATTTCACGGTCAACGAATCGAAGATGAAGATTGCCGGGAGCGCCGCAACTTTCGGCGAAGGCGAGAAGGGCGCCGTCGGGGTGCTCGATACCGGGTTGATTCCCGATCTTAACCAGATCCAGCTCTTTACGGCGAAAGCCCGCGGTCTAAAAAACAAAAGCGCGGAAGTGATTCTGTCCGACAATTCTATGCAGACGCACGTGTCTGAATTTGAGATCGGCACCTACAAGCGCGCCCATCGGCACGGGCCCGGCTCGCATGTGCTCAGTCTCGGCGGAGTCGGCTACACGCTGATGTGGACCGGCGTTCCCAAGTATTCCGAAGCGCCGAAAAAAGTGCGCGTCGATTGGACGGCAGGGACTCTGTTTGTGCCGCCAGATCGCTGGTTTCATCAGCACTTCAACACCGGCGAGAGTTCGGCAAAATACATGGCCACAACCTGGATTGGAGGCAAGTACTGGGTCAAAGGAATGGGTGGCGGCGGGCGCACACATCGCTTGAATACGGTGAGCTTTCATGCCGGCGGCAACATGATTGATTACCCGGACGAAGATCCGATGATTCGAGAAATGTTTGAAGCGGATTTGAAAAAGCATGGCGTGACCCCGCGCATGCCGGAGAAGAAGGGATAGGAAGTCAGAACCGCGAGCGGTAGCGACCGGGTCATAGCGAATCGTCAAGAGCGAAGGCCAACATAGATGAAAGAGATCAAAGACTGGATTCGAGACTTCAAGATCGGCCGCATCTCGCGTCGCGACTTCGTTGAGCGCGCAGCAACGGGCGGGCTTAGCCTCTTGGCGACGACTTCGATCCTGGGCGCTAAAGCACATGCTGAAGGTCGCGGCGGCGAGATCAATCACCAACACAATCACGGCCACGATCATCATCACCATAATGGCGCGCAGCGATCTCCTTCGCGGCAACGTACGTGGAATCAAACTAACGTCAATCCGTGGGAAGAGTGGCTGCAACAAGAGAACCTTCCGGTTCACAAAGACTACTATATTAGTGACTTGCGAAAAGCCGACGTAAAGCCGTGGAAGCGTCTCGGTCCCGGCGTGAATGGCGCATACATAGATTTGATCGGAGGCGAAGGAGTCAATGTCGGATATCTTTGCGAACTTGCGCCACGCGCGAAGACAGAACCACAGCGCTATTTGTTCGAAGAAGTGCTTTACGTGCTCAACGGCGAAGGCGAAAGTCTGATCTGGCAGCCCGGGAGCAAAAACAAACAATCGGTTCGTTGGAAAGCCGGCAGCGTACTGGCTCCGCCCTTGAACGTCTGGCGTCAACACATCAATCGCGGCCAGACACCCGCGCGCTTTCTGGTGATGACAAATGCGCCGGTGGTCATAGATCTGTTTCACAATCTGAATTTTGTCTTCAATAATGATTACGCCTTTCGCGATCGTTACAACGGCGAGGCGGACTTCTTCGGTGGTGGCGCGGAGAAGGTTCATCACAAAGACACAACCTCTGAGGAAAGCGAACAGGCGAAAGGCGTTGATACCTGGGACAGCGGCTTTGTGCCGGACGCACGAGAGCTGGCTTTGAGAGAGAGCAAGGAACGCGGCGCCGGCAACTACCGGATCGAGCTCCAGCTTGCCGACAACACGATGCAGGCGCACATCTCCGAATTCGAAACCGGCACATATAAGAAGGCCCATCGTCACGGTCCAGGCTCGCATGTGGTGATGCTCAACGGCCGCGGCTACACGCTAATGTGGAAAGGATCTTTGAAGTATTCGGACGCGCCGCCGGCGACGCAAAAGCGCATCGATTGGATGGAAGGAAGTTTGTTTGTGCCCCCCGATGGCTGGTTCCACCAACATTTCAACGCAGGTCATGAGCCAGCGCGCTATATCGCGCCGACCTGGGGCGGCGATGGCAAGTGGTTCATGCGTGCGCTAGGTGGTGGCGGACGAACGCATCGCCTGGGCAAGACGAGCACGCGCAAAGGCGGCAATCTAATCGAATATGAAGATGAAGATCCGGCAATCAGGGAAATGTTTGTAGCGGAGTTGAAAAAGAACGGCGTCGAAGTGCGCATGCCGAAGAAGAAGTAGTCCGATAAACTTTAGTTTGTCGTTGAGTTAGATTTCGAGGGCTGCGACAAACTGAAGTTTGTCGGACATTTGGAGGATTCATGAAACAACTCTTGGACGATCTATTCACCGGTACCGTCTCGCGCCGCAGATTTATCGAGCGGGCTTCAGCGGCAGGCCTCGCATTGCCAATCATTGGCAGCGGATTGATGAAAAGTGCGAATGCGCAGGGCTCGAAAAAACCGAAGCCGAAACCGGAGTCCACCGGTGTCGAGCAGGAGAATCCTGTTTACAGCCCTGCGAACATCGGCGGCGGCGGGCGCATCGAACGCAACTTTTATCGTGACTGGATCAAACACACAAAGATCCCGAGGTATGACAATCAACATGTGGTTTTTGATGTGGTCACGCACGAAGTCCAACCCTGGCCTGAGATTGAAGGCCGGGGCATGTATCT
>WNGH01020692.1_pt1 | contig 11868 bp, 10 predicted proteins | sample 5400631 | NCBI WGS metagenome assembly WNGH01 (sample SAMN13153373, study PRJNA577476) | soil metagenome | isolation source: 115 cm soil or saprolite under Garry oak tree replicate 1 | place: USA:California | collected 2016-06-15 | reverse complement strand
CGTCATACGGAACCATGTTCCATTCCATCTCCTGACCGGTGACCATGACCGTGGTCCCGAGCAGGCGGCGCGACGCTTCGCGAACGGTCGCAAACGCATCCGGCAGAAGCTCCTCGAGCACGTCGGCGATCGCGGTGCGTAGCTCCGCTTCTGCGCCCCCGCGTCCATCCACTCCACTGAGCTCGGTGTCCAGCTCATCGCGCGCAGCCGGATCGGCGGTGATGCGTTTCTTTTCCTTTAGCTCCGCGATGCGCGTCTCGATGTCACTCGTGACTTCTAGTATGCGCGCGCGAAACTTCTCGGTTTGTCCGCGAAGCTCGTCGTCAGAGATGGTTTGCAGCCGGGCGTAATGCTCGTTGATCTCGTCGACGATCGGCTGAACGCGCTTGCGCTCTCGCTCATGACGAGTTCCGAACACTCCACTCAACAGCCCTGTCAACGCCATTTACTTACGTTCCTCAGACGGAGACACTCCGCCTCAACGATAGAGCCCGCGAGCGTCGATAAACCTCTCGACACTCTCGGGCACGAATCCCTTGATTGATTTATCGGCCCGAAGACGCTCCCGGATCTCGGTCGACGACACATCGATTCGTCGAGTCGTCACCTCGATCACAGCCTCGGGAATATCTTCGAGCCGACTACTCGAAGACCCGCCACGACGCATCAACGCAACAGTCGCAAGCTCGCGAATTCGCCCCGGATTGCGCCATTTGTCAAAGGTGGCCAGTGCATCCTCGCCGAGGAGAAGAAAGAGCTTCGCCGCAGGAATGTGTTGCGACAGGTGTTCGAGTGTGTCAACCGTGTAAGATAACCCCTTGCGGTTGATTTCCGCGTCTTCGACGGTGTAGTACGCGTCGTCCGCCACGGCCGGACGGACCATTTCCAGCCGATCCTGTGGTGACGCTACCGGCGGGTTGTCCACCTTGAGTGGCTGCACGCCGGTGGGAACGAAAATCAGCCGATCGAGTTTGAGAGCTTCACGTACATCGGAGGCGAGAAGCATGTGGCCGACGTGGGGAGGATCGAAGGTGCCGCCGAAAACCCCAACGCGCATGACTACGTAGCCGGCGCGGAGGGCGCAGGACCGCATTGCTCACGCACTTCGCGGTCGTTCGGATAGGCCTTGCGCATCGCATCGCACAGATCGCGCGCGTCCTCTGTGTATTTGATGGCCCGATATGCCTCGAGGAGCCTCAGGTATGCGTCCCTGGTTTTCTTGGCATTCGGATGCAGACGGATCACGTCCTTGAAGTAGATGATCGCGGAATCGAAGGCTTTGCGCTTGAGATATAGATAGCCGGTGTCGTAATCCTTTTCCGCGAACCACTCATCCAGCTTCGCGAGCTCGTTCTTCGCGCGCGCAGCGTATGGCGAATCCGGACTGCTGGCGAGAAGCGACTCGTAGGCCGCCTGAGCGGATTTGCCGTAGGTCGCGTCCAACTGCGGACGTCGCCATTCGTGCTGATACGCGCGTCCAGACAAAAAGAACGCGTCGTCGACCAGCGTGTCCTGAGGAAACGCGTCGATCAGCCGATTGTACGTACCGGCCGCAAGCAGATACTCGCCGTTCTTGGTCTGCGATTGCGCCAGGTAGTAGTACGAAAGGGGAAGGCGCGGATCGCGGGCCGGAAGATCCAGCGTCAGCTTTTCGAAGGCTTTGGCGGCATTATCGTACCGGCCTGCTTTGTACTCGGCCATCGCAACCTGGTAGAGCTTATTCGGGTCTGTATAGATCTTCGGATCGAATGGGGGCTTGCAAGCCAGCGGTGCAACCAGCATCAACGCCAGCAGAACTGATTTTACCGTGGACATCCGGATGTTATTACCCTCTGCGGCGAAGCATGTTTATGCGGAGGGGCGTCCGATCGAATAGTACCGCACACCCAGCTCGCGCATCTTCTCGACGTCGTAAAGATTTCTGCCATCGACGATGACCGGTTGCCTGAGCGTGCGCTTCACCCGCTCAAAATCGGGGTGGCGATACTCGTTCCAGTCAGTGACCACTACCAGCGCGTCGGCACCGGCGAGCGCCTCATAGTTAGTCTCCGCGTAGTCTATTCGGTTGCCTAACAAAGCTCGTGCGTGCTCGACTGCAGCGGGGTCGTGAGCGCAAATAGAGACGCCTTCGTCGAGAAGCGCATCGATCAGAGTCAGCGATGGCGCCTCGCGCATGTCATCGGTGCCGGCTTTGAACGCCAGGCCCCACAGCCCGATGCGCCTGCCGGCGAGCTCCTCTCCCAGCGCGCAGCGCAGCTTTTGTACGAGCAGTCGTTTCTGCCTCTCATTGGCAGACTCCACCGCTGCGAGGACATCGAGAGGGACGCCGCACTCGGCACCCATTCTCATCAGCGCCCGCACGTCTTTGGGAAAACACGAGCCGCCGAATCCCGGACCGGGAAAGAGAAAAGACTGGCCGATGCGTGAGTCGCTTCCGATTCCCTTTCTCACGAAGTCAACGTTTGCGCCGAGCTCATCGCACAGATTCGCGATTTCGTTCATGAACGAGATACGCGTGGCGAGCATGCCGTTCGCGGCGTACTTCGTCATCTCCGCCGACGAAATGTCCATTACCAGTATCGGCTTCCCGGTGCGCACGAACGGGGCGTAGATGTCCATCATCACGCGCCGCGCATGTGCGGACTCGACCCCAAGGACGATGCGGTCGGGCCGCATGAAGTCCCCGACGGCATCGCCCTCTTTCAGGAACTCAGGATTGCTGCAAATGTGGAAGGGGAATTTTGCTTCCTTGGCAACCTCGGCTGCGACTTTGGCGGCGCTTCCAACCGGCACCGTCGATTTCGTTACCACAACCATCTCACGCGTCATGTGCCGGCCGACTAGCGCCGCGACCTGGAGCACGTATTTCAGGTCGGCAGCACCGTTCTCCTCGGGGGGCGTTCCGACGGCAATAAAGAGCACTTCTGCTGACGCTATCGCCTCCTCGAGACTCGTAGTAAACGACAGCCTACCCTCTTTTTGATTGCGCTCGACGAGCGGCTCTAGTCCCGGCTCGTAAATAGGAAGCACGTTGTTCCGCAGGCTTTCGATTTTTTTCGTGTCGATGTCCGCGCAACACACGTTGTTTCCCGTCTCGGCGAGACATGCGCCCACGACGAGACCAACGTAGCCTGTACCAACCACAGAAATGTTCACGAGCTTGTCGAGTTAAGCGTTCGCGAACGAGCCCGCCGACGCGAGCGAGACGATTCGCCCCTTCCCCTTTGCCAGCTTGGCGGTGGCGTTCCTCGTGTCGACCACGACCTTCGCCAGGTGTACCACGCGCTGGTAATCGACCTTGGTGTGGTCCGTAACGATCACCACCGCGTCGGCGCGAGTTATCTCATCGTCGGTGAGTGGGACGCTGGCGTGCTCGTGTCCGTCCTCGCTGAACTTGGGAACGAACGGGTCGTGGTAAGCCACGTCGGCTCCCTGCTGCTCTAGCAATCTGATGACGTCGAGTGCCGGGCTCTCTCTCATGTCGTCGATGTCGCGCTTGTATGCCACTCCGAGCACAAGTATGCGACTCCCGTTTACCGCCTTTCTCTCTTCGTTCAATGCCTGGGCAACTTTCCGCACGACTACCGCCGGCATCTCACTGTTGATCTCGCTCGCGAGATCGATGAACCGCGTCTTGTAATTGAGCGTTCTCATCTTCCAGGCGAGATAGTGCGGGTCTAGCGGGATGCAATGTCCGCCGATTCCCGGACCGGGAGCGAACTTCATGAACCCGAACGGCTTCGTTGCCGCGGCTTCGATCACTTCCCAGATGTTGACGCCGAGCTTGTCGCAGACGATCGCCATCTCGTTGACGAGTCCGATGTTCACCGAGCGGAAAGTATTCTCGAGTAGCTTCACGATCTCGGCGGTTTCCGTGCTGGACACAGGAACCATTGTGTCGAGGCAGGTCGCGTAAAGCGCCGTCGCAACCTCCGTGCAGGCTGGCGTGATTCCGCCGACTATTTTCGGAGTGTTCTTGGTATTCCAGATTGGATTGCCCGGATCCACTCGCTCGGGGCTAAAAGCGAGAAACACATCCTCGCCGACAGTGAGTCCCGCCGCCTCGAGCTTTGGCTGCAGCAGCTCGCGCGTGGTCCCGGGATACGTGGTGCTCTCGAGCACCACGACTACTCCCGGCCTGCAGTTGCGACCTACGGCGTCGGCTGCGGCAATTACATAGCCCATGTCGGGGTCGCGCGTTTTGGCGAGCGGCGTCGGAACCGCGATCGACACGGCGTCCATCTCCTGCATCCGTGATTCATCGGTCGTCGCTTCGAACTTTCCAGCTTTCACCATCCGTGCGAGCTCGGCGCTCGATACATCCTGGATGTGTGACTTGCCGGCTATGAGCAAGCCGACAACTCTCTCACTCACATCGTAGCCGATGACCCTGAAGCCAGCCTTGGCGAACTCCAGTGCCAGTGGCAGGCCAACGTATCCAAGGCCCACCACTCCTATGCACGCTGTCCTATTCTCGATTTTCGATAGCAGCTGATCTTTTAGTTGCACTTGGAACTCTGTCGGTGAGTGTGACTGTCAGCGGCCGTAAAAGCCGCGCACGGCTTCTATGACTTCGTCCAACTGTGACTGCGTCAATTCCGGGTAGACCGGCAGCGAAATTACTTCCTGGGTCGCTCGTTCGCTTTCCGGAAACGAGCCCCGCTTGAGCCCGAGATACTCGAAGCACGGCTGAAGGTGTAGCGAAAGCGGATAATACACCGCCGAGCCAATCTGCTTTTCCTTGAGATGCGTTTGCAGCGCGTCGCGCCGGGCTACCCGTAGCGTGTACTGATTGTAAATCGACTCGTTGGCGGGGTCGATGGTCGGTGTACGCACGTCATCGAGATCCGCGAACGCAGCATCATAATAGCGGGCGTTCTTCCGTCTCGCGCCGCTCCACGAAGCAAGACTCACCATTTTGGCGGACAAGATCGCGGCCTGAAGCGCATCGAGCCGGCTGTTGTAACCGACTTCCTCGTGATAGTAGGTCTTCATTCCGCCGTGCACTCGCAGCCGGCGAATGCGTCTGGCGATCTCGTCACTTTGTGTTACCACCATCCCGCCGTCTCCAAACGCGCCGAGATTTTTGGACGGGAAAAAGCTGAAAGTTCCGATCGCGGCTGCCTCGCCGGCCATCACCCATTTTCCGTCAATCTTCCGGCGTGCGCCTATGGACTGCGCCGCGTCTTCGATCACAGGCCGCTCGCCGGCTGCGTCAGTTATCGCCTCGATCGGCGCCATTTGACCGAACAGATCTACTGCAATCACTGCCTTGGTCGAGGGCTTCAGTGCTCCGGCGAGCGCTTCGGTCGAGATGTTGAAAGTGTCAGGATCAATGTCCGCGAACACCGGTCGCGCGCCAACGTTGTGAATGGCGCCTGCCGTCGCGAAGAACGTAAACGGAGTAGTGATCACCTCGTCGCCGCGCCCGATGTCCAGCGCGCGAAGCGAGAGAAGAAGGGCGTCGGTGCCGTTCGCGCACCCGATCGCGTGCGTCGTATGCGAGAGCTGCGCAACCTCTCGCTCGAGCCGCTCTACTGGCTCACCCAGAATGAAAGCCTGCTCGTCGATGACCTTGGTCATCGCATTCACGACGGAGTCGCGAATGGTCATGTACTGGGCTTTCAGATCGAGGAGTGGGACAGCCATTTATCTGCGTTATGAGAGGATCAAAACAGAAGCCGTTAAAGATACACGCTTCCAGCTCACACTTGCGCGCGAAGGGGGAGTGGCACCTCTCTCCCGGTCTTGGCGGACTCGTAAATACCCAGGATCAGCTCCAGCGACTTTCTGCCGGCCCGGCCATCGGTGTCCGGCTTCGCTTCACCTCTGAGAACAGCGAGCACATTGCGGTAGTAACCCTGGTGCCCCAGGCCATAGACGTTTGGTGGGCTCGTATCAGCAGCCAGGACCAGCTTGTCGTCATCGTCGTACTCGGCGAACTAGCCGTTCCGCCAATCTTGGCCGAGCCCTTTTCACCGAGTATGGTGATCGAGCCCTCTAGATTCCGCGGATACGCGAGCATCGTCACCTCGATGGAACCAAGCGCTCCGGAGCGGAATTTCAGAATGGCGACTCCCGAGTCTTCGGTCTCGATGCGCCGTGCGAGCGTGGCGGTTTTTGCCATCACGCTCTCAACAGGACCCATGAGCCACTGAATCAAATCCACATAGTGCGACGCCTGATTCATGAACGCGCCGCCGTCGAATTCCCACGTCCCGCGCCACGGTGCCTGATCGTAGTACTCCTGAGGGCGCGCCCAGTGAACGATGCAGTTCGCCAGGTAGATCCTGCCGAAGCGATTCCTGTCAACAGCTCGCTTCAAGAGCTGAATAGGCGGGTTGAGCCTGTTCTGTTTAACGACGAATAATTGAACTCCCGCCTTGTCGCACGCTTGCACGAGCGCATCAGCGCCAGTGAGCGATATTGCCATCGGCTTTTCCATGACGACGTGCTTGCCCGCGCGTGCCGCCGCCACTCCCTGCTCCGGGTGCAGGCCTGACGGGGTCGCAATCGTGACGACGTCCGCCTTGGTCTCCTTCAGCATTTTCTCGTACGAGGTGTAGTGGGGCACGTTCCACTGGGCCCCGGCCTGCGCTGCGCGCTCGGGGTCAGTGTCGCAAACCGCGACCAGCTCGAGGCCATCGATCTGGTCGATTGCCTCGAAATGATTCTTGCTGATTCGCCCGCATCCAACGAGTGCGACGCGAAAAGTCTTTTCAGAGCTCAATCAGGAGACTCTCCTCAATTTCTCGCCCCCGCGCTCGCCCCGGCTCACACCAGTGCCGCGGCGACTGCCTTCCTGCCGGTATTTCGTGCCGCATACTTTGCAGCTCTTCGGATTTTTGTCCGGCAGCCGCTCGCCGCACTGACACATCCAGCCGACCCTTCGGGCTGGAACGCCAACCATCAGCGCGTAAGCTGGAACGTCCCTCGTGACGACGCTCCCCGCTCCGATGAACGCGTACTCGTCGAGCGTGATTCCACAAAGTATCGTTGCGTTGGCGCCAATCGTTGCGCCCCGTCGCACCAGAGTGGGCTTGTATTCGTTTCTCCTGGACACGTGACTGCGCGGATTGATCACGTTCGTAAAGACCATCGACGGTCCGCAGAAGACATCGTCCTCGAGCACGACGCCTTCATAGACTGACACGTTGTTCTGAATCTTGACGTTGTTGCCGATGGTGACACCGTTCATCACAACAACGTTCTGCCCGAGCGAACACCTCTCTCCGATTACCGCGCCGGCTAGAACGTGGCAGAAGTGCCAGATTTTCGTGTCGGACCCGATCTGCGCGCCGTCGTCCACGTATGCGGACTCGTGAATGAACGGTTTTGCCACTAGACGCCAGCTTCCTTCGGTATCCGTGCGTGCCACTCCTGCAGCGAAAGAACCGATGGCGCGCGCGAACGCAGCGACAGGATCGCGTCGCAGGCCGCATTCGCCGCCGAGATAGTGGTGGTGTAAGCTACGCGATTCGCGATCGCCGCCTGCCGCATGGTGTAGTCGTCGCGCTGTGATTCCTTACCGAGTGGCGTGTTGATCAGCAGCTGAATATCGCCGTTGACCATCATGTCAACGCCATTCGGCCGTCCCTCGTGAATCTTGAGCACCGTCTCCACCGGGATGCCGCGGCCGTGCAGATGCTTTGCGGTTCCGCCGGTAGCGAACAGCTTGAAGCCCATCTCCTGAAACCGCCTTGCGATCGGCGTAACTGATCGCCGGTCGAATTCGTTCACGGTTATGAAGATCGCGCCTTGCGACGGCAGCACGTTGTCCGCCGCAAGTTGCGCCTTCCCAAATGCGCTCCCGAATGAATCGGAGATTCCCATCACTTCGCCGGTCGACCGCATCTCGGGCCCAAGTATCGGATCGAATTCGCGGAACTTGCTGAAGGGGAATACGGCTTCCTTGACTGAGATGTAGACGGGCTCAACTTCCTCGGTAAAACCAATGTCGTCGAGTGTCTCTCCAAGCATCACGCGAGCAGCAATGGCTGCCAACGGGACTCCGATAGCCTTCGATACGAAGGGCACCGTACGACTCCCGCGCGGGTTTACCTCGAGCACGTAGACCAGGCCATCCTTGATCGCGTACTGAACGTTGATGAGTCCGACGACGTTGAGCGCCTTGGCCAGCGCCACCGTGTGGTCGCGCATCACGTCGATGTGCTCTTCATCAATGAGATAGGGCGGCAGCACGCAGGCAGAATCGCCAGAGTGAATCCCGGCGTCCTCGATGTGCTGCATCACTCCACCGATCACAACGCGGTCTCCATCCGAAATCGCGTCTACGTCGGCCTCGAATGCATCCTCGAGAAAGCGATCGATCAGCACCGGCTTGTCCTCTGATACACGCGCTGCTTTCTCGAAGTATTGCGTCAACGAGCGCTCGTCGTAGACGATTTCCATTGCTCTGCCGCCCAACACATACGACGGCCGCATCAGTACCGGGTACCCGATCCTTTCGGCGGCTGCGATCGCTTCGTCGAGACTAGTCGCAGTACCGTTCTCAGGCTGGCGGATACCGAGCCGGCGGGCAATTGCATCGAATCGGCGGCGATCTTCTGCGATATCGATGGCGTCGGGCTGGGTTCCGAGAATGGGAACTCCCGCTTGGGCAAGGCCCGCAGTGAGCTTCAGTGGAGTTTGTCCACCGAGCTGAACGATCACGCCGATTGGCTGCTCGCGCTCGACGATGTCGAGGACGTGCTCGAGGGTAAGAGGCTCGAAGTAAAGCTTGTCCGAGATGTCGAAGTCGGTCGAGACCGTCTCAGGATTCGAGTTGATCATGATCGTCTCGTAGCCCTGCTCGCGCAGCGCCAGCGCCGCGCGCACGCAACAGTAGTCGAACTCGACTCCCTGCCCGATGCGGTTCGGTCCGCTACCCAGAATGACAACCGATTGTTTCCCCGTCTTGGGCGCCTCACTCTCCTCGTCGTAGCTGCTGTACAGGTACGGCGTGGCAGATGGGAATTCACCGGCGCAGGTGTCGACCATCTTGTAGGCCGGGATAATCCCCAAGGCAATCCGGCGTGTGCGGGCTTCCGGCTCAGATTCACCGCGAAGAGCGGCAAGCTGTTTGTCGGAGAACCCGAGGCGCTTCATACGCCACAGGACGTCCTTGTCTATCGATCTCAGAGCAGCGAACGACTTCTCGGCCGCCAGCAACTCCAACAACTGCGACAAGAACCAGCGATCGATCCGCGTGAGCTGATAGATCTCGTCGATTGAGACCCCTGCCACGAGCGCTCTCTTTACCTGAAAGATTCGCTCCGGCGTCGGCTGTCTCAGCGCGGCGCGCAGCGTTTCGACCGAGTCGTCGTCGAGCCGGTCGTCGGCGAGCGTTTCGCCAACGGTCCACCCGGGTCGTCCGATCTCCAGTGCGCGCAACGCCTTCTGGAACGCTTCCTTGAACGTGCGGCCGATCGCCATTGACTCACCGACTGATTTCATCTGCGTCGTAAGTCCCGGATTCGCGGCGCGAAACTTCTCGAACGCGAATCTCGGACATTTGATCACGACGTAGTCGAGCACCGGCTCGAATGAGGCGGGTGTGGTGCGCGTGATGTCGTTTGGAATCTCGTCGAGCCGATAACCGACCGCGAGCTTCGTTCCGATCCGCGCGATCGGGAACCCCGTGGCCTTCGACGCAAGTGCGGACGACCGCGACACGCGAGGATTCATCTCGATCACGAGCATCTCACCGTCATCGGGATTGATCGCGAACTGGATGTTGCAACCACCCGCCTCAACACCAATCTCCCTAATGACAGCGACAGCGGCGTCACGCATCAGTTGGTACTCGCGATCGGTGAGAGTCATTGCCGGCGCGACGGTAATTGAATCACCGGTGTGAATGCCCATTGGATCGATGTTTTCTATGGAGCAGACGATCACCACGTTGTCCGCACCGTCCCGCATTACCTCCAGCTCGAATTCTTTCCAGCCGATGACACTGCGCTCGATGAGCACCTGGCTGACTGGCGAAAGATCGAGTCCGCGACGAACCGTCTCCTCGAACTCTTGCCTGTTGTACGCGATGCCGCCGCCGGTTCCGCCGAGCGTGAATGCGGGGCGGATGATCGCCGGGAATCCGGTGATCTCCAGCATCTCGAACGCTTCGTCGATGGTCGTCGCAATGCCACCCTGCGGCACGGCGAGTCCAATTCGCTTCATTGCCTGACCAAAAAGCTTCCGGTCTTCCGCCATTGCGATCGCACGCGCGTCTGCTCCGATGAGCTCGACGCCGTATTTCTCGAGAACTCCATCCTCGGCGAGCTTGATCGCGACGTTGAGAGCGGTCTGCCCGCCCATCGTTGGCAGCAACGCGTCGGGACGCTCCTTCGCGATAATGAGCTCGACGTACTCCGGCGTTACGGGCTCGAGGTAGGTTCGGTCAGCGAACTCCGGGTCCGTCATGATGGTGGCCGGATTCGAGTTGACGAGGATCACCTCGAACCCCTCTTCCTGCAGTGCCTTCGCCGCCTGGGTGCCGGAATAGTCGAACTCGGCGCCCTGGCCAATTACTATGGGCCCGGAGCCTATCAATAGAATTCGGTGGATGTCGGTTCGCTTAGGCATAAGGTTCGTGGCGATTCACTGGACCAAACTTAGCAAACTGACTATGGGTGAGGTACAAAGTGTCGGAACCGCAACTGAACCGGCGGGAGGCGTCAGCCTGAAGGCGAGAGGTTCGAGGTCACGACGTCGGGACGTTTCTGCTCGGCGTCTGGCCCGGTGTCTGGCCCAGGCAGTTCCTTGTCCTCGGAAGGCCGCTGGTGAAGTCCTGACGTAGTGACCTACCGCCTCGCGCCTAGTCGCTGACGCCTCCCGCCCGTTCAGTTGCAGTTTGCAGTTAAGAAAAAGGGAGCCCGTGGGGCTCCCTTTTTCGATTCGTGCGCTCAGAAAGTCAGGCAGCGCTCTTCCCTCTCGGCGCGCGAACGACCTTCCCAGCGTGAAGACAACGGGTGCACACCTTCACCTTCGTGATCTTGCCGTCGATGACGATGCGCGCGACCTGAAGGTTCGGCTTCCACGTCCGACGCGTTCTGTTGTTCGCGTGCGAAACGTTGTTGCCGTAGGCGACGCCTTTGTCGCAGATGTAGCAGCGGTTCCTCTTGATCTGTGCCATGTCGTTAGCCCTCGCTCCCTATGAGCTCGATGCGCGCCATCTCGGCGCCATCGCCCTTGCGGTGGCCAGTCTTGAGAATCCTGGTGTAGCCGCCCTTCCGAGTGGCGAACCGCGGACCGATCTCCTGAAAGAGCTTGTCGGCTGTTTCACGATGCGCGACATGACGACCGGCCAGACGCCTGTTGTGCAGCGTCCCAGTCTTCGCTTTGGTGATCAGCCTCTCGACGAACGGGCGCAGCTCCTTGGCTTTCGCCTCGGTTGTCTCGATCGTCCCACGCTCGATCAGCGCCTTGGCCAGACTCCGCATCAGCGCGAGCTTCTGCTCGCTGGTGCGGCGAAGCTGTCTGCCAACCTTACGGTGACGCATCCTTAGACTTCCTCTTCATCGTCAGCACCGACCGTCGCAACGTTGCGGTTCGGTGGCGTGCCCTGATCAGAGATGCGCACCCCGTCGGGTGTCTCCTCGTACTTCATTCCGAAGTTGAGGTTCTCCCGCTCGAGCAGATCGGCGATCTCGTTCAGCGACTTCTTGCCGAAGTTCTTGACCTGAAGGATCTGGCTCTCACTCTGGCGCACCAAGTCACCCAGAGTACGAATGTTGGAGTTCTTGAGCGAATTCACGGAGCGAACCGACAGCTCGAAGTCTTCGATCGGAGTGCGCAGCACCTCGGCCAGTCGATGCGCGTCACCGCCCGGCATCTCGGTCCCCGGAACGAGCGGAGCCGAGGTGTGCG
>WNGH01013162.1_pt1 | contig 11868 bp, 7 predicted proteins | sample 5400631 | NCBI WGS metagenome assembly WNGH01 (sample SAMN13153373, study PRJNA577476) | soil metagenome | isolation source: 115 cm soil or saprolite under Garry oak tree replicate 1 | place: USA:California | collected 2016-06-15 | reverse complement strand
GCGTCGCCGGCCCGGCCCGCCCGCGCCGCCGCCTGGCTGATCACCCGCAGCGCGGTCGGCACCGGGAAGTCGTCCCCGCAGGCCCGGGCCAGCTCCAGGCTCTCGGTCGCGCAGCGCAGCAGCGTGTCGTAATCCTGCAGGTCGAAGGCGATCTCCGCGCGGACCGCCAGGGCACGCCCGCGCACCTGCGGGGATACCTGGCCGGACGGGAGCACGAGGAACCGGTCGAGCCAGGTGGCCGCCTCGCGCGCGTCGCCGTGCGGCACCCACATGTTGCGCAGCCCGATGCACAGCCGCAGGCCCTCGCCTGCGTGACCGTGCGCCAGCGAGGTTTCCAGCGCGATGCGGAAGTTACCGTACTCGGCGATGCCGCGGCGGAACACCTCCCGGCGCACCGGCCAGGGCGGCGCGCCCCGGTTGAACATCGTGCTGGCGGTGTGCTCGACCAGCGCCAGGATGCAGTCCCGGTGCCGCAGCGACAGCGCGCCGGACTCCCCGGCGGCGGCCAGCCGCTCGGCGGCGTACTCCCTGATCGTGTCGAGCAGCCGGTACCTGGCGTCGCCCGCCGCCTCGCCGTCCAGCACGACCAGCGACTTGTCGATCAGCGAGATGAGCAGGCCGAGCACCTCGTCGGCGCCGATAGCCTCGTCCGAGCACACCTGCTCGGCCATGTCCAGGTTCCAGCCGGAGAAGGTCGCCAGCCGCCGCAGCAGCACCTGCTCGGCGTCCTCCAGCAGCTCGTAACTCCAGTCCACGGTGGCCCGCAGCGTCTGCTGCCGCAGCGGCGCGGTGCGGTCACCGGAGTTCAGCAGCTGGAACCGGTCCCGCAGCCGGTCGGCGATCTGCTCCACCGACAGCGCCCGCACCCGGGCCGCGGACAGCTCGATGCCCAGCGGGATGCCGTCAAGCGTGCGGCACAGCCGGGCCACCGCCGCCGTGTTCTCCTTGGTCAGCGTGAACCCGGGCCGGGCGCCCGCGGCCCGGACCGCGAACAGCCGGACGGCCTCGTGCCCGGCCAGCTCGGCGCTGCCGGCGCCGTCGGCGCCGTCGGGCGGCAGGTCCAGCGGCGGCACCCGCCACACGGTCTCGCCCCGGACCCGCAGCGGCTCCCGGCTGGTCGCGATGATCCGCAGCCACGGGCACCGGGCCAGCAGCAGCTGCACCAGCGTGGCGCAGTCGCCGACCTGGTGCTCGCAGGTGTCCAGGATCAGCAGCATGCGCCGCGACCGCAGCGCCTCGGCCAGCGTCTGCGCCAGCGCAACTCCCTGCTCCTCGCGGATCCCGAGGGTGCTGGCCACCTGCTGGGCGGTCTGGCCGTCCCAGTCGGCCAGCTCGACCAGCCAGGCCTCGTCCAGGTCGGCGGGGCCCTCGTCCCCGGCCGGCCGCTCCGCGGAGATCACCTCGCGGGCGAGCCGCACCGCGAGCCGCGTCTTGCCGATCCCGCCCGGGCCGCTGAGGGTCAGCGCGCGGACCTCGCCCAGGAGCCTGGCCAGCTCGGCAAGGTCACGCTCACGACCGATGAAGCTGTTCGGTTCCGCTGGCAGGTTGCCGGTGAGGATCGCGGTGGCGGACTGCATTGGCCCTCTGGAGGTCGCACGCTTGAAAACGGAACAGTTAGAGTCTCTCACCGTATCTGTTCGCCCGCAGCGTAGGTGGTCAGTTGACCGGCCCGATGACAACCGGAATCGCCTCGGTGTACCGGACCCGGCCGTAGTACATGACCTTCACCAGCGCCCACCACCGTGCGTGACGCCCGGTTACCGGTGCGTTCATCGCGAAGCGCAGTACCGTGCTCGCGCCCGGCGCGATGCTGAAGCCCTGCGTCCACGGCCCGAGCATCTCCCAGGTACCGAACGGGGAGATCAGCTGCGCCTCGCCGTGCAGCTCGGACGCCAGCCCGCAGCTGACGCGGACCAGCAGCTCGCCCTGATCCCCGGGTGCCAGCCGCAGCCCGGGCGTCAGCACGGCCAGGTCCACTTCAGCCGCGCCCGCGCTGTAGTCGGCCTGCATCAGCTCGAGCGTCTCCTCCGGCGGCAGGGCCGGGTCGGGCCAGCGGCGCTCGCCGACCGCGACCATGGCCGTGTCCTCCACCAGCTGGCCGAGGTCGTCGCGGATCCGCGCGGCGACGAAGTACCGTCCCGCCGCGGTCCCCGGCGGCACCCGCACCGACAGGTCCCAGGCCGCATAGCCTCCCGGGGCCAGCTGGTAGCGCAGATCCTGCCCAGGGAAGTCCGGGGTCACGGTCACCTCAGCGGGCGCGAGCAGTTCCACGGTCCCGGAGGCGGGTTCGGCCCCGCAGCCCACGGTCAGCGTCAGCGCCGCCTCCTCACCCGGTTCCGCCAGCGCCACCCTGACCGGGGAGAGATGCACCGCGACCGGCATGTTCCCGGCCGGCGCCGGCCCCTTCCCATGCAGCCAGTAACGCGAGTAAACCGGCTGCACCGCCAAGGCCAGGGGTGTCTGGGGAGCCGGAGAGCCCCCCGCAAGGGGGGCCAGGGGGGCCAGGGGGGTCTGGGGGGGCGGGTAGCCCCCCCAGGAGCGGGGGGGTATGGGGGGGTCGTCCCCCCGGCTGGCAGAGCCCCCCCAGGAGCGGGGGGGTATGGGGGGGTCGTCCCCCCGGACTAGCAGAGTCACGGTGCCAAATGCCGGCATGTCGACAACAACTGCGCCGTTTTCGGTCGGCAGGGTAGCCCCGTCCGCCTCCTCGAGCAGGTCGGTGAGCCACGCGGCCGAGATCCCGCCCGCGAGCCGCACCCGCGCGGTGACCGGCCGCCCGCTGGTCTCGCGCAGCCGCACGGTGACGGTAGCAGCACCGTTCGCCGCGTCCGCCAGCGCCCTGGTGCGCCCGGCGGCGAGCGGGTTCCCGCGCGGTTTCAGCGCGCTGACCGTGACCGTGGCCGGCTCGACCGACAGCCCGGCGCCCGGCGGCTGCCCGGCTCCGCCCGTCACGGCGATCAGGTCGTGGTTGTAGTCCTCGGCGGCCAGGTTGAAGCCGGCGTCGCGCCAGTCGCCGGAGCCCGCGGCGAGCGCGTACTCGAACGTGTGGCTCCAGTGCTGCCAGGCGAAGCTGCTGCCGTCCGGCGCGGTGCGCCGGTCCCCGTCGATCCAGATACCCGACGGCCAGGCGCTGCACGAGCGCATCAGCGACATGTGCAGGGTCCCGTCCGGCGTGACCACGCAGCCCGGCGTGCCCCGGTTCAGCACCGCGACCGACCGGTCCGCTACCGGCACCGGCGCCGCCCCGCCGGACCCGTGGCTGCCCGGCAGGTCAGCATCGGCCAGGCTCACGATCTCCACCACGGCGTCGGCCAGGTCCTCGGCCAGGGCGGTGACCGCCGCGGCCAGTTCCCCCGGGCCGGTGCCCGCCACGATCAGCACGGGCAGGTCGCCGGCCCCGCGCACGTCGGCGTCCGGGCCGAAGGCGTCCGCGCGGCCGCGGGACGCGGGCACCCACAGGCGCGCCGTCCCCTGGGCCTCGGCCAGCCGGGCCGCCAGCGCCTTCGCGTACCCGGGCCCGGCCGCGGCCAGCACCTCGGCGGTGAACGGGTTCACCTCGGGGCCGCCGACCGCGATCCGGGCGTCGGGCAGGTTGGAGTCCACGTCGATCGCGCCGTACCTCGATCCGTCGGCCTGGCTGCACGTCGCGGTCACGCCCGCCGCCGCCAGCGCCGCCAGCAGGTCTCGGAGCAGTCCACCCACGCCGTTCGGCAGCAAAGGACAGACGACCTCCGCCACCCCGATCGCCTGGGCCAGCCCGCTACGGTCCTGGACCCGCGCCGTGGAGCCGAGCCCGAACCACTGGTGAGCCGGGTTGTCCAGGGTGTACCAGTGGTCCGCCGAGTCCACGTCCACCACCCCGAACGACCGGCCGATCACCGCCGTGGCGGTCTGGTAGACCGGCAGGCCGCCTGGCACGTCGGCCGGGAAACGCACCCTCAGGAGTCTGTCGCGCCCGGTGTAGGAGTCCACGTGCGTGCGGAACTCGACGCGCTCCGCGTGGTCCCACAGCAGCGTCTCCTGGGTAACCTCGAGCCCGTCGAGGGTGAACGACGCCACCAGCCGCGAGCCGAGGTCGCACCGCTCGTGCCGCACCGTCGCCGGGACCGACGCGGAACCGAGCCCCGGGCCCTTGGGCGACAGGTGCCAGGGTCCCTCCCCGTGCCTGGGGTGCTGCGCGTACTCGTCCTGGATGACCAGTTCGTTGCCCGGCCCGGCGAGCACCTGCGCGCCGCTGCGCTTGTCGGTGACGCTGACCGTCCCGCCGCGCGCCGGATCCGCGGTGACCCGGAACACCGGGTTCTCGATCACCGCCCCGGCGGCTTCCCGCCACTGCGAGGCAGGAGTGTCCGTCGCCTGCAGCCGGTACGTCCGCAGCCCGAGCGCCGGCATGCCGAACGCGGCGACCGTCAGCGTCACCTCGGCCAGCGACCCGTCCGGCCGTCGCGCGACCCCCTCGGCCGCCGAGGGCACCGGCGCCCCGTCGTCGTCCCTGACCTCAAGCCACCGCGTGCCGTCCGCCGGCACCTGCACCGTGACCCGCGCCAGCCCGTCCCGCGGCCGCGCCAGCCCGTTGGCAACGCTCACGGTGAGGTCGGCGCCACCGGGGCCGCCTAGGTAAGCGGCGGCGTCCCGGCGGGCGGCCGAGCTGAGCTCCCAGGCCTCGCGCCAGCCGCCCAGCAGGTCCAGGTACACCTGGTCGGACTCGACCCCGGTGATGCCGTCGTGGTGGGCGCCGTACGCGAGCTGCCGCCAGGCCATGTCCAGCGCCGCGTGCGGGTACGGCGCGCCGGCCAGCCAGGCCAGGGTGCCGAGCCGCTCGGCCTCGGTGACCGCGGTCTCGATCGCGCGCTGTGCCTGCTTGGTGTCGATGTAGGAAACGTCCTTGCCGGTGTACACCGGGTTCATGTCCCTGGTCTGTGGGGTGATCCAGGCACCCGCGTGACCGCCGCCCGAGGAGGCCTCGGCGCGGACGGCGTCGAAGAAGTCGCGGGGCACGGCCGTGGTGAACCTGGGCCACACGTACCGCTGGTTCCAGTCCCGGTGGATGTCGGTCACCCAGCGGGCCGGGATGACATGGTCCGAGCCGACCGGCAGCAGGACGTTGCGCGTGGCCGCGACCTGTGCCAGCGCGCGGAACTGCCCGTACGCCTCGAGCTCGGCCGCCAGCAGGTCCGGCGGCGTGTGCAGCCGCCAGCCCGCGCCGTAGTGGTGCGCCATGTACGCGGTGAGCAGCCCGCCGCCATCCGGGGAGATCCACTCGAACTCGGTGCTGAACTGCATCCGCCGGTCGCCGCCCTCGGCCCCGGACGGACCCCACTGGTGGAACGGCCCGCGCGCCCACGCCGAGGAGGTCAGGCCGGCCGCCGCCATCAGGCCCGGATAGCCCGGATCGTGGCCGAACGCGTCGAGCATCCACGCGCTGCGCGGGTCGCCGCCGAACACGTCCCGCTGGAACCCGATGCCGTACACGGCGTTGCGGATGATGGCTTCGGCGCAGATCAGGTTGGTGTTCGGCTCGTTGTAGTTGCCGCCGGCGATCTCCACCCGGCCCTCGGCCATCAGCCGCCGCAGGTCCTCGCGGTCCTGCGGGTACGCGTCGAAGTACGGCTTGAGGTAGTCGATCTCGGCCAGCACGAACTTGTAGTCGGCGTCCCGCCTGGCCTTGTCCAGGTGCGCGCCGACCAGCTCGAACGCGCTCCTGACGTCCGGCAGCTGGCCGTCCTCGTCGGGCAGGCTGAGCCGCGCCTCGGTGAACTGGCCCTGGGTGTTCCACCACACCGGGTCGTAGTGGAAATGGCTGACCATCCACATGGTCCAGCCCGGCTCCGCCACGGTAATGTCGGCCTCGGCCTGCGTGCGACCCGCGTCGCTCTCGAGGATGACCGTGACCCGCCGCGTGCTGCCCGGCTGGTAGGGAGCGGCGATCTCCACCGGGACCTCGACGGCCCGCTCCTCACCTGGGCTCAGGTCATTGATCCCGAACGGACTCCGATCACGCACTCCCGCCCCCCGCACGCCCAGGCGGGCGGATGCGGCCGCTGGCTCCTCGTCCACCAGCGTGACCCGGACGACCTGCAGCGGACGCTGCGCGGTGCCCACGAACAAGTCTGTTGATTCGACGGCGACGATCCGCATCTGCCCATCGTTACACGACCCCGGGCGCCCGGAGGTACCCGACGCGGACGTCGCCGGAGCGGACGGCTGATACTGTCCGTTTCTGTGGCCATTCAGTGGTCCGGTCTGGGGCCGGACCTGCTCCTGCGGGTCGATCGCGACAGCGGCCAGCCGCTCAGGTCCCAGCTGGAGACCGGGCTCCGCGACGCGATCAGGGACGGCAGGCTGCGGCCGGGGGAGCGGCTGCCCTCGTCCCGTGAGCTCGCGCGCGAGCTCGGCGTTTCCCGCGGGCTGGTGCAGGAGTGCTACGGCCAGCTGCTGGCCGAGGGCTACCTGGACAGCCGGGTCGGCTCGGCCACCCGGGTCGCGCCGCGTGCGTACCCGGGTGCCCACCCGGCCGCGCCGGGCGGGCCGGCCCGCGATCTCGCCCCGCCCGGGCCGGCCCCCCGGCTGATCGCGGACTTCCGGTCCGGCGTCCCGGACCTGGCCAGCTTCCCCCGCGGCGACTGGGTGTGGGCGATGCGGGAAGCGTGCCGGGAGGTGGCCACCGCCGAGCTGGACTACGGCGACCCGCGCGGCAGCGCCGCGCTGCGCGAGGTGGTCGCCGGGTACCTGCGGCGGGTGCGGGCCGCCGCCGCCGGGCCGGAGGACCTCATCGTCTGCACCGGCTTCGCCCAGGGGCTCAACCTGGTGCTGCGGGTACTGAACCAGCTGGGCGGCGGGCGGGTGGCGTTCGAGGATCCTGGCTACGGGGACGACGAGACGAGCACCTCGGTGCGTTCGGCTGGCCTGGCGGGCGCGCAGGCGGTCCGCGTGCCGGTCGACGACCTCGGGGTGGACGTGGCGGCGCTGGAGGCCAGCGGCGCCCGTGCCGTGGTCGTGACCCCGGCGCACCAGTCGCCCACCGGGGTGGTGCTGGCGGCGGCGCGGCGGCACGCGCTGGCGGAGTGGGCCCGCCGCCACGACGCCTTCATCGTCGAGGACGACTACGACTCGGAGTTCCGTTACGACCGTGAGCCGGTCGGCGTGCTGCAGGGCATCGCCCCGGACCGGGTCTTCACCCTCGGCACGGTCAGCAAGTCGCTGGCGCCCGCGGTCCGGCTGGGCTGGGTCATCGCGCCGCCGGCGCTGGCCGGAGCGGTCGCCGAGGCGAAGCTGCTCAGCGACCGCGGCACCTCCGGCCTGGACCAGCTGGCGCTCGCCGCGCTGCTCAGGTCGGGCCGCTACGACCGGCACCTGCGCAAGATGCGGGGCGTGTACGCGCGGCGGCGGGCCGCGCTCATCGACGCGCTGGGGCGGCACGCGCCCGGGGTCCGGCTCACCGGCCTGGCGGCCGGGTTCCATGCCGTGGCGCACCTGCCGGCCTCGGCCGACGAGGACGCGGTCGTGGCGCAGGCGCGGCGCCGGTCGGTCGGGCTGTACGGGATGGCGCCCTTCCGCGCCACCCGCGACGCGGCTCCGCCGCAGCTCGTGCTCGGCTTCGGGCTGGTCAATGAGCGCGCCATCGAGGCCGGCATCGCCGCCGTCGCCGACCTGCTGCGGTAAGCCTTCGCCGGGTGCCGGCCGCCGCCGGCCGGGGCGCCGCGGGTCAGCCTGCGGCGTTCCCGTAGACGGCCTCGTACTCGCCCGCCCGCACCAGGTACGTCTCGTGCGAGATGCCGGTCCGGCTGATCGTGCCGACGCGGCGCCAGTAGTTGCGCCACGCGGCCACGTGCGGGTCGCTGATGTCGTTGGCGAACGCCTCCAGGTGATCGAAGGAACGCCAGTACTGCACGATGGTGGGCAGCCCCATCTGGTAGCCGAGCAGTCCCTTCTCCGGGTGCGCGACCAGGTAGTCGAGCATGTGCCTCATGCCGCGCCGCCCGCCGAGGTCCATAATGCTCCGGACCAGGTGGAACTTGTCGGGCTTGGCCCCGATCAGGAATACCACGAAGTCGCCGTCGATCTCGGCCGTCATCCTGCGGCCCGCTACGTTCGCCATGAATCCCTCCCTGTGCCTGGTACGTCACCGGCCCGGAGACCGGATCACCGCGCTAGCGCAGGCGCCTGGCGAGCGCTTGCACCGCGGCGGCGGGATCGTCGGCCTCGGTGATGGCGCGGACCACGACCACGCGGGTCGCGCCGGCGGCGAGCACCTCGTCCAGCCGGTCCAGGCTGATGCCGCCGATCGCGAACCAGGGGCAGGCCGGGCGCTGCCGCGCGACATGCGCCAGCAGGCCGGCGCCGGTCGCGGGGCGCCCCGGCTTGGTCGGCGTGGCCCAGACCGGTCCGGCGCAGAAGTAGTCCACGCCGGATTCGGCGGCCACCGCGGCGGCCTGGGCCGGGCTGTGGCTGCTCCGGCCGATGAGCGGGCCCGGGCCGAGGATGCGCCGCGCGACCGGCACCGGCAGGTCGTCCTGGCCCAGGTGGAGCACGTCGGCCCCAGCAGCCAGCGCGATGTCCGCGCGGTCGTTCACCGCGAGCAGGCGGCCGTGGCGCCGGCAGGCCTGGCCGAACACCTCGAGCAGCGCGAGTTCCTCGCCCGCCTCCAGGCCCTTCTCCCGCAACTGCACGATGTCCACCCCGGCGCCGAGGACAGCGTCGAGGAACCGCGGCAGGTCGCCCTGGGACCGCCGGGCGTCCGTGCACAGGTAGAGTCGCGCGTCCGCCAGCTGCGCCCGCAGATCGCTCGTCATCGGGCCATCAAATCATTGCCTGGTCCCCCGGCCTGCCCCCGCCCGCCTGCCTGCCTGCCTGCGGCTCCGGGCCTGCCCTGCCTGCTCCTGCCTGCCTGCGGGCCCGCGCCTGCCTCCCGCCTGCCTCCCGCCTGCCTCCCGCCTGCCTGCCTGCCTGCGGCTCCGGGCCCCCGCATCCGCTGGCTGCGGTTGATATAGGCTGGACCTGCCGGAAACAATTCCGGCCCACGGGAGCCCGAATGGGCTGAGAGGGAGGCCGGGCGCCTCCGACCGTCGAACCTGATCCGGGTAATGCCGGCGAAGGGAGTGCTCGTGGCCGTTACCGCAGATGTCGTCGTCGCGGGCGGCGGCGTCATCGGGACTGCGATCGCCTGGCGGGCTGCTGCCGCCGGGCTCGGCGTCGTCCTGGTCGACCCGGCGCGGGATGAGGCCGCGTCGCTGGTGGCGGCCGGCATGCTCGCCCCGGTCTCGGAGGCCCTGTTCGGCGAGGGCGCGCTGCTCCGCGTCAACCTGCTCGCCGTCGCCAGGTTCGGCTCGTTCGCGGCCGAGCTCGAGGAGGCGACCGGTCACCGGGTCGGCGTGCGCCGCGAGGGCACGCTGGCCGTCGCCTACGACCCGGGCGACTACGCGGCGCTGATGCGGCTGACGGCCTTCCGCCGCTCCGCCGGGCTCGACGCGGAGGAACTGGACAGCCGGGCGTGCCGCAAGCTGGAGTCCTTCCTCACCCCGGACGTGCACGGCGGGGTGCTGTTCGCGGGCGACTGGTCGGTCGATAACCGCAGGTACGCGGCCGCGCTGCAGCAGGCGGCGGCCGCCGCCGGGGTACGGGTCGTGCGGGACCGGGTGACCGAGGTGCTGACCGGCGACGGGCAGGCCCGCGGCGTCCGGCTCGCCGACGGCGGCGATATCGCGTCGGCGCAGGTCGTCGTGGCCGCAGGGTGCTGGTCGGGCGCGGTCGCGGGGCTGCCCGCAGAACTGCGGGCCGCGGTGCGGCCGGTCAAGGGACAGCTGCTGCGGCTGCGGCACCCGGACGGCATGCCGCCCGTCATCACCCACACGATCCGGGCCACGGTGCGCGGCGCGGACGTGTACCTGGTGCCGCGGGCCGACGGCGAGGTGATCGTGGGTGCCACCCAGGAGGAGCGCGGGCCGGACCGCACGGTGACTGCCGGCGCCGTGCATGACCTGCTGCACGACGCCATGAGCGTGCTTCCCGTGACGAGCGAGCTGATCCTCGCCGAGACATGTGCCGGGCTGCGGCCGGGCACGCCCGACAACGGCCCGGTCGTGGGCGAGGCCGGGGCCGGCGGCTTGCTGATGGCCACCGGCCATTACCGCAACGGCATCCTGATGTCGCCGGTGACCGCGGACGCGATCGTCGCCTGCCTGACCGGCCAGCGCCCCGCGGTGGAGTGGGAGCCGTTCACGCCCGGCCGCTTTGCCGGCCAGCCGGCCGGCGGGGAGGGGACCCGTTGAGCGTCCAGGTGAAGATCAACGGCGAGCCGCGCGAGCTGCCCGACGGCAGCACGATCGCGCAAGCCGTAGCCGAGCTGATCACCACCTCGGCCGGCGTGGCCGCGGCCGTCAACGGCGAGGTGGTGCCGCGCGGGTCGTGGGCCGCCACCCCGCTTCGCGACGACGACCTGGTGGAGGTCGTCACGGCTGTTCAGGGAGGCTGAGGTGACTGATACGGATGTGGCGGGCCAGCAGACGGCCTGGACCGAGCCGTGGGTGCTGGCCGGCCAGGAGCTGGGATCGCGGCTGATCCTGGGCACCGGGGGAGTGCAGAGCCTGGAGGTGCTCCGCCGGGTGCTCGATGCCTCGGCGACCGCGCTCACCACCGTGGCCATGCGGCGGGTCACCCACGGCGGGGAAGGCTCGCTGCTCAGCCTGCTGCAGGAGGCCGGCGTGCGCATCCTGCCGAATACGGCCGGCTGCCACACCGCGAGCGAGGCCCGGCTCGTGGCCAGGCTGGGCCGGGAAGCGCTCGGCACCGACTGGGTCAAGCTCGAGGTGGTGGCCGACGACCACACGCTGCTGCCCGACCCGACCGAACTGCTCGACGCCGCCCGGCTGCTGGTCGCCGACGGGTTCACGGTCCTGCCCTACACCAACGACGACCCCGTGCTGGCCCGGCAGCTCGAGCGGGCCGGCTGCGCCGCCGTCATGCCGCTGGGCGCCCCGATCGGGTCCGGCCTCGGCGTGCGTAACCCGCACAACATCGCGATGATCGTCGATCAGGCAGGTGTCCCGGTCATCCTGGACGCGGGGATCGGGACGGCCAGCGACGCGGCCCTGGCGATGGAACTGGGCTGCGACGCGGTCCTCATCGCCTCGGCCATCACCCGGGCGGCCGAACCGGAGCGCATGGCCACCGCGATGCGGCTGGCCGTGGCGGCGGGCTACGCCGCCAGGACCGCGGGGCGCATCCCGCGCCGCTGGTACGCCCGCGCGTCCAGCCCGGTCGACGGCCGTCCGGAGCTGCCGGAATGAGCGGTGTCAGCGCGGACAGGCGACCACCCCGGGTGCTCACCATCGCCTCGTCGGACTCCGGCGGCGGCGCCGGCATCCAGGCGGACCTGAAGGCCTTCGCCCGCTGCGGCGCGCACGGGATGTCGGCGATCGTGGCACTCACCGCGCAGAACACGGTGGCCGTCCGGGCCATCCACGAGGTCCCGCCGGCCTTCGTGCGCGCGCAGATCGAGGCGGTGCTCGACGACATCGGAGCCGACGCGGCCAAGACCGGCATGCTGTTCTCCGCGGCGCTGATCGAGGCCGTGGCCGGGGCACTGGAGGACCGGGATCTGCCGCTGGTGGTGGATCCGGTCATGGTCGCGAGCTCCGGCAGCACGCTGCTCCTCCCGGAAGCCGTCGGAACCCTGGTGGCGCGGCTGTTCCCGCTGGCCACGGTGGTGACGCCGAACCTGCCTGAAGCTCAGGCGCTCACCGCTATGCTGACCGAGGACCGGGCGGTGCTCGCCGAGCGGCTGGTCGCCATGGGAGCACGTGCCGCCCTGGTCACCGGGGGCCACGGGGCCAAGCCGGTGGATCACCTGTTCGACGGATCACGGCACGTGGC
>WNGH01020363.1_pt1 | contig 11869 bp, 9 predicted proteins | sample 5400631 | NCBI WGS metagenome assembly WNGH01 (sample SAMN13153373, study PRJNA577476) | soil metagenome | isolation source: 115 cm soil or saprolite under Garry oak tree replicate 1 | place: USA:California | collected 2016-06-15 | reverse complement strand
CCGCATCGACGTTGGAAAAGCGCCCGCCGTAGTTCTCGCTGCGCTGTTGCGCTCCGTCGGTGCTACGGAGGCCGCGGCGAACGATGTCGCGCAGCGAATTGTTGAACGACGCTATCCCGGCAATGCGGCTCGTCCGAATAACGCGCTTCGTTCGACCAGTGTCGCGACCAGGCCGCCGGCAATGGGGCAGCCATTTTCCGACGTGCGGCAGCTCCAGCTCATTCCCGGCATGCTCCCGGGCTGGGTGGCCGCAATTGCGCCGCTTGCGACTGTATTCGGCGGTGAAACCGTAAATCCGCTCACCGCGCCGCCGGGCGTAATCGCGGCACTCCCTGGAGTCGAGAGAGATCAGGTCGCCGCGTTTCTCAAGGCACGCCGCAGTTTTCCGGCGGATGTCGATCGGCTCGTGCGGCTTGTCGGGCCGGCGCAACGATATCTGGCGGTCAAGCCGCCGCGCGTCGCGTCGGTGGAGCTCGTGGCCGAACTCGCGAACGGCTATGCCGTTTCCGCTCGGTCGGTGATCGCTGTCCTGCCTCAGGATAGCCAACCTTATCGCGTACTCGTCTGGACCCCGGTGCCGTCCCCCAGGCTTCTTTAGAGGGTCGTCCGAAAGCGCAAAGGCAGAGTCATGCGTATCGGCGCTATCTTGAGACGATGGATCGAAATCCTTGCGACGTTGTATCTGGCTTGGTGTGAAAGCCGGCGTGAACATCGCTCGCTGATCGTCACGCGCGAGAATCAGCATGTCTTCGTTCGGCGAGCGGAGCCGAACCGAGACGCAATGCTGCGGGACGCTCAGGCAGGAAAGATCCTCGCGACCTTGACCCTTGGAACGGGAGTTTCGGCGGATGTGTCGCGCGCGGTTAACAACAATTTTGTCGTTCTCGAATTCCCCGCCGACAAAGTTGTGGTGCGGCGAATCGCCGTGCCGGCGCAGGCGCGCAAGTTCCTGTCCGGAGTCATCCGCAACCAGATCGAGCGCCTGTCGCCTTGGCCAGCCAATGACGTTGTGTATGGGTTCGCGGCCGATGCGGGCGCAGCAGATGCCGCGGCGGTCGAGGTACGAATTCTCATGGCGGCGCGCAGCGACGTCGACGTAGCGCGGCAGGATCTGGCCGCGCTCGGCATACCGGTCGATCGGGTCGTGGCACGTGACTCGGATAGCGAAGCCACCGATGAGGTCACGGGTTCGGTAACGTTGTGGTCGCGGCTTACGGACACGTCGCGTGACAACCTTGGCGACGCGGCCCGGACCATTGGTATCGGGATTGCCGCCTCAGTGACGGCGAGTGTCGTTCTGAGTTTGTGGGCGTTGGCGTCAGCCGCCTCGATTCGAAATGAGAGTGAGGACATGGCCGCCCGCTCCAAGGTCTTGCAGCGACAGGTTCAAACCGGTCGCTCGGCATCTTCGACGGCATCAATGCCACCGGCAGAGCGGGCGTGGCTCTCAAAAGAGATGTCCATATCCAGCGTGATCGTGATGGAGGCGTTGTCTCGGGCTCTGCCCGAGTCCGCCTATGTCACCGAAATTCGCCTGGAAAAGGAAAACCTCCGGATTATGGGGCTGGCCGATGACGCTCCGGGATTGCTCGCACCATTGGAGCGATCCGAGCATATGACCGACGTGCATTTCTTTGCTCCGACGGCGCGAGGGCCGGACGGCAAACGTTTCAGGTTTTCGATCGAGGCGCGCGTCGAACCGCGCATCAGGATTGGGGAGGATTGAGGTATGCCGCGACTCGACCGTGAGCAGGCAATTTCCGTCGCGGTTCTTGTTCTGCTGCTTCTGGTGTCCGCGTCCGTGGTGGGGGTGTTGTTTCAGACGCGCGCCGACGCGGTGCAGGAAAGTTCCGAACGTCGCGAGATACTCTCGCGCCTCGAAGCCAAGCTGCGAGCAAACGCAAGTCGGCCGACCGTGACGGCGCCGCCCACCGCATTCCTCGATGCGTCGACCACGGGCCTGGCGAGCGCGCAACTGCAGTCCTATCTCGCGCAACTGGCCGGCGATCAACGTGCCAGCCTTGTTTCGTCCGGCGGAGAAGCTGCCAAGCGCGATGACGCACCTGATACGATCCGGCTGCAGGCCACGCTTGATATGAACCTGCAGTCGTTGCGCGCGGTGCTGTATCAGCTGGAAAGCGGAACGCCGTACGTATTTGTGGATGCGCTGGCGGTGCAGCCGATCGGCGCAACAGCCGGTCGTGCCGCCGAAGATCCGCTGTTGCGGACTACTTTAAGCTTGCGCGCGTTTTGGCGGCGAGGTGCGCCGTGAGATATTCCCGGCCGCCCGCGGCATTTATCCTTCTCTTGTTCCTGTCGGCCTCGGCGTTCAGCACCGCCGCGAGGACCGAAGAGCAGGAACGGTCCGCCGCTGCGCCCGCCAATCCCGTTGCGGCGCAACCCCTGGATCAGCTGTCAACGATCCTCGATCGCCCGCTGTTTTCGCCGAGTCGTCGTCCGCCTGCGCCGCCGCCTCCGCCGGTCGTGCAGGCGCCCCCGCCGCCCGCACCGCCGCCTCCGCCGCCGGACCTCGTTCTTTTCGGTGTTGTGATGGACGGGGAGGGCGCCCGCGCCGTCGTTCGCGCCGGAGCGGACAAGAAAATCTTGCGCGCGCAGATCGGCGACGACATCGACGGATGGAAGGTCAGTCAGATCGAAGGACGCAAGGTGGTGTTGTCGCTTGACGGCCGCTTCGCCACCTTCAAGCTTTTCAACGATGATCGCGGGAGATCGGAGTCTGCCGGCGGGCCAGCCGCATCGGGCGAACCGAAAGATTCGCAGCGACGGATTCAGGCGCAGCAAACTCCACCGCAGGCCGGTGCGCCGCAACCCGGTCAGCCGAGAAAACATCGACGGAGCCGAGAGTAAGTTCGGCTTCATGCTGGTTGCACAGAGTATTTCTTACACCAAAAAATTAGCGCTGGTACGCAAAATGGTCTTTGCTTTGCCGCATATATCGCGGCGCTCGCCGCACAATGCTCGCAGAATGCCCATTGTTGTCGATGATAATCATTTTGGATTTGATCAGCAGGCACCTGATGGTTCGCCTGCCGATCGGCTTTCTTGACTCGCTATCTGAAGTACGCGGGCGTTCGCCGTCGATGTGGTCATGGGGCGCCACGGCGAGGAGTAGTGTAGTGAGTAGCTTGCATGGGTGGGGTCTGGTTGAGCTTCCACGGGCTTGCGTCGTAGCCTCGATCTTCCTCGCATTGGGCGGCTGTGTAACGTCGAATGTAACTCCCACGGCGGGCGTTGCGCCGGGCGATGCGATGGATTCTGTACGCAACACTGATTTCAGCGCGCGCTTTCCGATCGCGGACGAGGGAGATTCCGGCAGGACGAAGGGATCTTCTCAGCCATTCTTGTTTCCGGGCTCGGACGTGGCACCAGATCCGCAGCGCGATCGCGATCCGGATATGCGGTCTGCCTCGCTGCAGCCTGCCGCATTTCTCAAGGGCGACGGCGTTGAGATGAATTTCGACGGGGCCGACGTGCAGACGGTCGCGAAGACCCTGCTCGGAGATATTCTCCAGCTTAATTTCGTCGTCGATCCACGTGTCCAGGGCAATGTAACGCTGGCCTCTGCCGGTCCAATTCCTCGCAAGGACGTGCTGCCGGCATTCGAAAGCGTCTTGCGAATGTCGAACGCCGCGATCGTGCACTCCGGCAATCTGGTGAAGATCGTTCCAATTCCCGAAGCCGGCGCCGGTGGCGCGATCAGCGTCGGGGCAGGGGAGCCAGGATTCGGCGTTTCGCTGGTGCCTCTGCGCTACACCTCGGCTTCAACGGTGGCGAAGACGGCCGAGAGCTTTCTGTCACGTCCGGGCGCCATTCGTGTGGTCCAGTCCCGTAATCTGTTGCTGATCCAGGGTACGACCGCAGAGCGTCAGGCCGCGCTCGACGTGGTCGCGACCTTCGACGTGGAATGGCTGCAAAACCAGTCGGTCGGCGTCTATCCGCTCAAATCGACCTCGCCGGAGACGATGATCGGAGAGCTTGAGCGGGTATTCGAAACGAACGAGGGCGGATTGGGACAGGGAGTGGTCCGCTTCCAGCCGATCTCGCGGATGAATGCGGTGATGGTGGTAACAAAAAATCCGAAGCTGCTGGCCCAGACCACGCAATGGGTTCATCGTCTCGACAGGTCCGATACGACGGGGACAACGCTGCGAACCTTCCGTCTGAAAAACGGCAATGCAACGCAGGTGGCGAAGATATTGAACGATATTTTCGTCGGTCAACGATCCGGGGCGGGCGCCGATGCCGCTACGAAGCAGATTGCACCGGGGGTCGAGAGTGCCCAGTCGCGCCTCGATTCTCTCGATCGCGGCTCGTCAAGCGGGAGCGCGGCGACAACAGCAGGCGGCAGCTCCGACAATCGCGGCACCAGTCCGATTGCCGCCGCTTTCGAATCGTTCTCGGATCGCAAGGGCAGCGAGGCGGACTCCTCCGGCAGCTCGTCCGCCGCCTCCGGCGGCAATGTCCCGCGCGGAACGTTTCAGAACATGCGGATTACAGCAGATGCCGCCAATAATTCGATCGTGGTCTATTCCAACCAGGAGGACTATCGGGTCGTCGAGCGTGCGGTACGCGACTTCGACCGGCCGCAACTGCAGGTATCGATCGATGCGACGGTTGCCGAAGTCACGCTGACGGACGCTCTGCAGTTCGGCGTCCAGGCCTTCCTCACCAGCAAGGACGTCGGGCTCGGCAACGACAAGGGCTCGGTCGGTCTGTTGGGCGCGGGCCAGGCGGCGGCGCAATCGGCGCTGCTGCAGCGTGTGGCGCCCGGCTTGAATCTCCTGCTGGGATCGGAATCGCAGCCGCGCTTCATCCTCAATGCCCTATCCAACATCACGGACGTCAAGGTGCTGTCGTCGCCATCGATCGTCGCACTCGACAATCAGCCGGCTCTGCTCCAGGTGGGCGACGAAATTCCGATTACGACCAGTTCCGCCGCGGTTCTTTCCAATACGGCCACGCCGATCGTCAACACGATCCAGATGCGGAATACTGGCGTCATCCTGAAAGTGCTGCCCCACGTTCACAGTAACGGCTCGGTTCAGCTCGAAGTCGACCAGGAAATTTCCAACGTCGTCAACCCGGATCAACAGACGCTGACGCCGACGATTGCCCAGCGCCGCGTTCACTCGACTGTTTCGGTGATCAGCGGTCAGACCGTGCTGCTCGCCGGTCTCATCAGCGAACGCAATCAGAAGACACAATCGGGCATTCCGGGACTTCGCGAAATCAAGTTTCTCGGCGACCTGTTTGGAAACACATCGAACACCAAGACGCGGTCCGAGATCATTGTCTTCATCAAAACAAGGCTCATTCGGAACAGTGTCGATGCCGGCGCGGTCACCGAAGAATTCCGGGAACGGCTGCAATCGATGCGTGGCGGCCGCAGCGTCATTGACGGCACCAGGGTGCAGAAGCTGGATTGATGATCGAGGTCGAAGCAGGCGAGACAGTTGGATCGGAGCATGACCTTCGTCCCAGCCTGGCGTTACTGATCGGCGGGGCCTGTGTCATCGGCCTGATCTCCACGCTATCGTTGCCGTGGCCGGCCGCCATTGCTTCGACCGTGCTCGGGACTTTGATGATCGCCGGAGCTGACGTCGATGCGAGAACATTTCTGCTGCCAAATCTGATTACGTTTGGCGCCGTCTTTTGCGGCATTCTTGCAGCGCCGTTGCTGGATACAGCGGACCCGTGGGCGGCCGCGGGGCAAGCGATCGCGCGCGCCAGTTGCGTCGCAGGCGCGCTGGCGCTGTTTCGCAGCGGCTACGCCTGGAGCAGGCAAACCGAGGGTCTGGGCTTGGGCGATGTCAAACTGGCGGCGGCGATCGGGGCGTGGCTGCCAGTTGAGGCGATTCCATTGTGTTTTGGGCTTGCGACGAGTGGCGCGCTGGTGACGGTGATGTTGGCACGCTTGAGCGGCCAAGCTGTCATGCGGACGACGAAGATACCCTTCGGTGCGTTTCTGTGTCCGGCGCTGTGGATTGTATTTTATGCGGACAGATCTGAATTCATTGACGGCTAATGAAAAAATAAGCGCGACGCCGAGTGAAAACGATGCTCGGCGTCCGCTGCGGATGATATTTGTGTCCCAGCGTCCAAATCGGATTGGCGCAGCGATTTCGTTTGCGCCGTGAAAACATGCGCGTGGTGATGAGCCACGACATCACGACATATCGTCAGCAGAGCTTATCATGACGAAGAGCATTTCAGGAATTGAAAGAAGAATCCTACCGAGAAGCGACAGACCCTTGCTTGGTTGCTGTGCTTCGTCGCCGCAGAAACATAATGACTTCATATTTTCGTGCGGCCCGCGTCCAATAAATGTCGGGAACAAAGGCTTTCCTCGATGCACCGTAGAACTTCGGGGAGCGAAAAATGGAAACGATCAAGTTGACGCGCGCGCACACGCACGCGGCCGTAGCCGCCATGTTGTTGGGATCAGTCGCATGGTCGGGAGGGGCGTTAGCCCAGAATGTTTCGAATACGAACCCGACCGCGGTGACCACTAGCACCACGACTACCAATGCGGCGACCACCGATGCGGCGACGACCAACGCGATGACGAACAATGCGGTGACCGTCAATGCAGCCGCCGCGCAGAACAATAACTCTGGTGGCGCGTCGTCGCGTGGCGCGCCCACCGACCCGGGCGTGAGAGGCGGAGATCCCGGAGCGGGAGGGGCGCTGCCGGGCCTCAACGACGTGGAGCGCCAGTATTTCGATGTCGCGAAGGAAGTCTTCCAGGAAGTCGACGCTGGCCCGGACGGCCTGGGTCCGAGGTTCAATCTCGATAGCTGTTCGGGGTGCCATTCCCAGCCGACGATCGGAGGCACGAGTCCGACCACAAATCCACAAGTAACGGTCGCGACCTTGATGGGCGCGAAGAACGTCGTGCCGCCATTCGTCACGGCCAACGGGCCGGTCCGTGAGGCGCGCTTCGTGCGCAATCGCGATGGATCACCGGATGGCGGCGTGCATAGTCTGTTTGTGATCACGGGGCGTTCCGATGCGGCCGGCTGCAACATCGCTCAGCCCAATTTTGCGGCCGAGCTCGCTCGCAATAACGTCGTATTTAGGATCCCGACCCCGGTCTTCGGGTTAGGATTGGTGGAGAACGTCTCTGATGGCGCTCTTGAGGCGGCGCTGGCCGCCAATGCGCAGCAGAAGCGGGCGCTGGGCATTTCCGGACATTTCAATCACAACGGAAATGACGGCACGATCGCGCGGTTCGGCTGGAAGGCGCAGAACAAATCGTTGCTGCTGTTCTCAGGCGAAGCCTACAACGTGGAAATGGGCATAACCAACGAGCTCTTCCAGAATGAGCGCGACAGCGATCCTGCCTGCCAGTTCAAGGCCACTCCGAACGATAGTACGCCGCTGGTTTCCGCAGAAACGGCCAGCCCGTCTGCGAGCTTCCAGAATGACATCGATCTCTTTGCCGCGTTCATGCGCTTTTCTGCGCCGCCAACCCCGGCGTCGGCGGCGGCTACGCCGGTCGCCCAGACAGCGCCGGCCGCTCAGACGACCGGCGCAGCTACGGCGACAACCGACGCAGCGACCGCGACAACGGGAGCAGCGAGCGGGACAACAACAACGGGAGCGGCGACCGCGACATCGACCTTGATGGCGTCGGCCTCGGCGGACGCTTCGAGCGTGTTGCCGTCGGCTGCAGGCTCGGCGGCGGCCCAGCCGTCATCAACCGCCTCGACAGGCGCTTCGGTCACCCGCGGGACCCAGGTCTTTTCCAATGTCGGCTGCCAGGCGTGTCACACCAAGACCCTCACGACAGAGAAATCGCCGCTGACGGGGCAAAGCAACGTTACGATCCAGCCTTTCAGCGATTTTGCCGTGCACGAAATGGGGACCGGATTGGCCGACGGCGTGTCGCAGGGAAGCGCCAATGGCAACGAATTCCGCACGGCCCCATTGTGGGGCGTCGGCCAGCGTATCTTTTTCCTTCATGACGGCCGGACCAAGGATCTGAACGTAGCGATCCTGCAGCACGCCAGCCGCGGTTCGGAAGCCAACACGGTCATCAACAACTACAATCTGCTGGCACGGGACGACAAGCAGGCGCTCATAAACTATCTGCGTTCGCTCTAAGCCACGTCGTGCGACAATGCGGATCTGGATATATCTGGGCGTTGCGGCGTGCCTCGCGGGGGTGGGAGCGGTGCTTCACGGTGCCATGCCCCCATCCCGCGGCGCCGGCGTCTTCCAATCGGCAAACCCAGAGGATGTAAAAGTCGCGGACGGCATTTTTGTCAGCGACTATTTCGATCTGTCCTATCGATTGCCCGAAGGGTGGACCGAAGGATTGGCGGGGCCGGACCCCTCGCAGTCCGGCTACTACGTACTCGGAACCTGGGCGCCGAAACGCGACTTCGCCGCAACGGTTCTGGTTGTTGCGCAGGATATGTTCTTCGCGCCGGAGTCGTCAGATGACGTGAAGAACGTCGTTGCCGAATTTCGTCAGGTCATGTCGGCGGTCGACGGCATGACGATCGACCGCGAGCCTGCGCCGGTGAGCGTTGGAGGGCATCCCGGCTACCGCGTTGATTTCAGCGGGGTCGGACTTTCTCGCTCGATGTTCGCGATCGAGATTCGCTGCCACGTCGTGACTTTCAATCTAACCAGCCGGGATCCCGAATTGCTGGCGGGCCTAGTGAGTTCGCTGGACGATCTCGATTCGGTTCGGAAAAAAACGCCCGATCCCGTTCCGGAATGCGTCAGGGACTATGCTTCCGAGAATGTCGTGCATCGGGTGGAGCCCGACGGCGTCGGTGCGAAGGCCGTATCGATTCCGGTGCGCATGATCGTAGCGACGGACGGCAGCGTGAAGCACGTTCACGTGATTCGTGCTTCCGCCGCGCAACGGCGAAACATCGAGGAAGCCCTGCGTCAGTGGAAATTCAAATCCTATGTCAAGCAAGGACATCCGGTCGAGGTCGAGACCGGCATGATGTTCAATCTCAAACCTACAAATATGTGAAGTCGCGGAGCGAAGCAGGAACATGTCGATGTCGAGCCGTGCAAGGACACCGGCGGTGGAGGGCGCGACAGCTGCGACGCCGAAGCGCTCGGTAGAGCAATTTCGCCTGCATTTGCTCGAACGGATTCCGGACGCCGCGAGGGCGAAATTGCGGGGTGTCAGTTCCGGCGAAACGGCAGCCGGAAACGGGCTCAGAGAAATATGGGAGAAATCGGATCTGCCGGCCGGAAAATTTGCCGATGAGGCGGCGAGCTTCTGGAGGTTGCCGCGCCTCGGCCTTCAAGAATTGATGAATGTTGTCGGAGCGGTTGAGCATTTCTCGCCACGATTTTTGCGAGAATCTTCGGTGTTCCCGTTTCGCGTGGGGGACGACGGCTTCGGCTTGGCGGTGTCGGACCCGGCCGACGGTGCCGCGATCAGAGCAGCGGAGATCGTCTGTGGACGTCCCGTCGCGATCGCTGTTGCGTCCTTCGACGACATCGCCACGGTTCTGGAACTGCGACTCGATGAACGCACCACGGGAGCGGTGGACGTTGATGAGCCGGAACACCGCTCCGGCGACGACGACATCGACAGCCTGCGCGATCTGGCGAGCGGGGCTCCAGTGGTCCGGGCCGTCAACGATTTGCTTGAGCGCGCCATGGAACTGCGAGCGAGCGACATCCACATTGAGCCATTCCGGACCGCGCTTGTCGTGCGAATGCGGGTTGACGGGATCCTCCGCGCCGTGCCGTTTCCAGGCGATGCGCCGCCGCAGGCCGTCGTCTCCCGTATCAAGATCCTGGCCGGACTTAACATCGCGGAACGCCGGCTGCCGCAAGACGGCGCCGCGCGGGCGCGGGTCGGACGAGTTGAGATCGATATCCGCATCGCCACCATGCCGACGCAGCACGGCGAGAGCGTCGTAATACGCCTGCTGCCTCGCGATCGCGGCTTGCTCGACTTGAGCAAGATCGGATTATTCGGCCGCGACGAAGCAACGTTGCGCCGTCTGCTGGCGCTGCCGCATGGGCTGATCCTGATCACGGGCCCGACCGGAAGCGGAAAGACCACGACGCTCGCGACCATGCTGTCGATCCTGAACGAGCCGACGCGAAAGATACTTACCATCGAGGATCCCGTCGAATACGAGATTCCGGGCGTCAACCAGTCGCAGGTCAAGCCGGCGATCGGACTGACCTTCGCCACGGCGATGCGCGCGTTCGTCCGCCAGGATCCTGATGTCATTATGGTCGGTGAAATACGCGACAGCGAAACCGCAAAGATCGCCATCCACGCGGCATTGACCGGCCATCTCGTGCTGTCAACGCTCCACACCGAGACCGCGGCTGCGGCTGTGCCGCGCCTTTTGGATCTCGGCGTCGAGGGATTTCTGCTGCGATCGACGTTGCGCGCCGTCGTTGCCCAGCGGTTGGTCCGCATCCTTTGCGACGGCTGCAAGAGCACGCATGAGCTGACCGAACCGGATATTGTCGCCGATCCGCGTTATCGGATTCTGGGTTTTACAGCCGGCGAGACGATATATCGCCCGGTTGGTTGCGAACGCTGCGGCGGCACCGGCTATCGCGGGCGTGCCGGGATTTTCGAATTACTGGAGCTGACCGATGAGGTCAGGCCCCTGGTCGGCGCTCAAGCCGATGCCTCGCTCATTGACGGCGCGGCCATTCGCGCGGGTATGACGACGATGTTGGACGATGCTGTGGAAAAATGCCGGGTAGGGATGACCGCGGCGTCCGAGGTGCTGCGCGTGACATCCGCGCGCTAACCGACGGCCATGCGGGTTTGACAAATGGCGTGGTAGGGAGAGGGATACATGACACTGCGCGCAGTAACCAGAGGCCGCCGTGCCGATCGACGGGCCGAGGCGGGCTTTACCCTGGTCGAGATGCTGGTCGTAATCGCGATCATCGGATTGATCATGGGCTTGGTGGGTCCCCGCGTGCTCAATTATCTTGGGGAATCCAAAGTCAAGGCGGCCAAACTCCAGATCGAGAGCTTCGGCAGCTCGCTCGACCTGTTTTATCTCGACGTTGGCCGGTACCCGACCGTGAGCGAAGGTCTTACGGCTCTGGCACAGAGACCCGGCAATACGACGATTTGGAACGGACCCTATCTCAAGACCGGCGCCGTGCCGACCGATCCGTGGGGGCATATCTACGTTTACCGCGCTCCCGCCGAGCGCGGGCCCTACGAGATCGTATCGTTGGGATCGGATGGCCAGGAGGGCGGGACGGGCACGGCGGCCGATATCAGCAATGACGGCGCCGCCGCGAGTCGACCATAAACAGCTTTGCGATTGTGGATCGGCCTGGGTCTCCAGACCGGGATCCACGAATGTTCGTTGTGCGACCCGTCACCGCGGTGCTGCTGGCTATCGCGATTATCGCCCAGGCTCCTATAGCACTGTCATCGATCCGGGAGCGGCACCAAGAGGCGTTTGCGGAATAGCGCGCAACCTATGACGCTGCAGTGCTGCCTCTCCGCCAGTCAAATCGAAAACAACTGATGGTTGCTGCTCTTGCTTTGACTTGGGTATTTTTCGATATATCCTGAGAACCTGGGTGGACGAATTCCTCCAGCACCCTCGGCTCAGGCTGCGCCCCGCCGCCGAGGATCATGCCCTTGGCGACCCGGGTTGACGACCGTGCCGCCATCGAACGCGCTGTTTATGGACGTGATCGGTGGGTTCTTCGGTCCGCGAGCACGATATGAGAATAAAGAGAAGTATGAGAGTAAAGAGAAGAAAGTCCTCAATTGACTGATTCACCTGAAATGTTGACACCGCGATCTGTAAACGAAATCGCGAGCTATCACGCCCACGTCTATTACGATCCGGCGACGACGCGTTCGGAG
>WNGH01007831.1_pt1 | contig 11870 bp, 9 predicted proteins | sample 5400631 | NCBI WGS metagenome assembly WNGH01 (sample SAMN13153373, study PRJNA577476) | soil metagenome | isolation source: 115 cm soil or saprolite under Garry oak tree replicate 1 | place: USA:California | collected 2016-06-15 | reverse complement strand
CAGGCCACCTACATTGGCAAGCGGTGCCTCGCGCTCCATCACATCGGCGGCGTGCTCCGCCGCCGCCCGCTCTCCCCGGCTGGTTGGGCGGCGGCCGGGCTTGCTCTTCTGGGTTCGCGGATAGCGGCTTGGACCACGGTGCAGCGGCGAAGGCGGCGCGCATGATCGAACCCGTTCGTCCGCAGACGTCGGTTCCCCAGCGTTCCTCGCTGCTTGCGAGTCTTGCTTGCGTAACGATCGTCCTGTACGTGGCCTGCTCCCCGTTTTACATCAGGGGCAGCCTCACCGCCGGCGATGCTTGGATGCTCGTGGCGCTTGCGGCCCTCCTCCTCTCCGACACCGCTATCGCCGCAGTCCTCCGGTTGCTCCGCGGCGCCTACGGCTTCATAGCACTCATGATCTCGACAGCAATCCTCGCCGCCGCGTTAAATGCGAGTGACTTGTTTCGCGCGCTCACGTTCGCGGCGCAGTTCCTGTTCACGGTCTGGGTGGTGATTCCGATCGTCGCTTCTGGGATCGCCGACCTGCGGGATCCGTTCCGCTTCCTGCGGCACTCTGGATCGGCGTACCTAGCGTTCTACGCGCTTGGTCTCGTGCTTCTCTTCGGCGCCGGCAGCGAGGCGATCCTGTTTCAGTCTGCGATTGGACGAGTGTTCCAGCGTTTCACGACGCATGTCTTCCAGCTGTCGCTCATGGCGGTCGGAGTGTCCGGTCTCATGTTCAGTACGCGCCATCGTTCTACGTACGCGGTGCTCATCACACTGTCGGTGATCCCCGTGTTGTTAAACGCCAACCGCACCGGCCTGGCGAGCTTCGCGTTGCTCGGCGTCCTGGCCGCGGTAGGCACGATGCGCAGCGCACGGGGGCTAATGACTGTGCTCGCCGGCGGGGCGTTGGTCGTCGCGCTTGGCTACGCGATTATCAGCTCCAGAGTCGTGCAGGACCTATGGCAAATCCGTGTATTAACCACGGCAGGGCTTCTGGAGGACCAGGTCCGAGCTGCGTCAGTCGAAGCGTCGCTGGCGGCAATCCGGCGGAGCAGCCTCACCCTGCTCTTCGGTGCTGGGTGGGGCAGCTCGGGTAGTGATATCGTGGTGCACAACTTTGCGATCCAGGTGACCCATGAAGGCGGCATCTTCGTCCTCCTCACCATGACCGCGCTCTTCGTCCTCCCAGTGGCTTGGGTGCTCAGGGCGCCCTACGGTGATCGGATGACCCGGCAGTTCGTCCTAATGCTGACGGGGATCCTCCTGCTCTTCTGGTCTCTTAATGCCCTGGTCGTCGAGCGCCCGTACTGGCTGAGCTATGCCGTGGCACTGGGCTTCGCGCACGGCATGCGCCTGGGGCGGCTCGGCTCGGAAGCTGCCCCCGTGCCCCCCGGCGGGCTGGCGTCCCCTACAGTCCCTGCATGACCAGTCAGATGACGACTACCATTCTGCATCTCATCCCCAGCCTGGAGGTCGGCGGTTCAGAGACACTGCTCCTCGACCTCGTGCGCGGCACGCGCGACGCGGCGTATCGGCACGTCGTGGTCTCGATGGTCGGCGAGGGAGCACTGGTTGATACCTTCCGGAACGAAGGAATCCCGGTCGATAGCCTTGGCATGGCCCGGGGCCGCCCTGATCTCCGCGCCCTGGCGCGATTTCGGGCCATCCTGCGCGCGGAACGTCCCGCGGTCGTGCAGGCGTGGATGTATCACGCGAACCTGCTGGCTCTCGTCTCGGTGCCCTGGCTCCGCCCAGCACCCCGACTGGTCTGGTGCCTCCACGCTGCAGCTCTTGACTTCGCGCGCTTGAGCCTGCTGACCCGACTCACGATCCGCTTGGGCGCTACTCTTTCGAGGCATCCCGCAGCCGTCGTGGCCAACTCCGAGGCAACCCGCGATTACCACGCAACACTCGGATACCGGCCCCGGGAGTGGTCGATCATCTACAACGGGATCGACGTCAGCCGATTCGCGCCCGACGCCCGCGCATCCGCGGACGTGCGGGCGGAGCTGGGGCTCTCACCCGATACCAAGCTCGTCGGCCTGTTCGCGCGCTGGGATCCGATGAAGGATCACGGCACGTTCCTCCGGGCCGCAGCTCGGCTCGCCGCGAGCGATCCTTCGACGCACTTCGTCCTAGCGGGACAGGGGATCACGTCGGAAAACGGCGAGCTCCAGCGCCTACTCGACACGGCAAAGCCGACCCTTGCCGCGCGCGTCCACCTGCTCGGGCTGCGGCGTGATATGCCGCGGCTCAACGCCGCGCTCACCATTGCGGCCGTCACCTCCTCCTCCTCCGAAAGCTTCTGTCTCGGGGCCGCCGAGGCGATGGCGAGCGGGGTTCCTTGTGTCGTCACGAATCTTACTTTCCTCCCCACACTCGTCGGCGACAGCGGAATCGTGGTGCCGCTGGGTGACGCTGAAGGCGTAGCGGCGGCCATTCATCAGCTCCTGAACCTTGGTGACGAGGAGCGGCGCGACCTGGGTGCACGGGCGCGCCACCGGATCGTGAAGCACTTCACCCTCGAGGCCACAATTGGGCGTTACAGGGCGCTCTATGATCGCCTCCTGGACGTGGCGAGACCATCGGGGCCCGGGCTTGGTGCGGCGCTCGGCGCAGGCGGGGGAGTCAGGTGAGACATCGGCCGAACGCGGACGCGGTGGTTGTTGCCGGTTTCGGCGACGAGTGGAGCCGCTTTGACCAAACGCCGCTTTCGACGGCGGAGCTGGAAACCCTGGCGGGAGCGTACTTCGCAATCTTTCCCTGGGAGCGGCTTCCGACGAACGCAGTGGGTCTCGATCTAGGATGCGGCAGCGGTCGCTGGGCTAGGTATGTGGCGCCTCGGGTGGGACAGCTTCACTGCGTCGACCCGAGCCCAGGTGCGCTGGCGGTGGCGCGGCAGAACCTCAAGGAGGCTGCAAACATCGTTTTCCACCAGGCGAGTGTTGACGCGATCCCACTGCCTGACGCGTCCCTCGACTTCGCGTACTCGCTCGGCGTGCTCCACCACGTCCCGCGCACGGCCGAGGGCGTTGCCTCCATTGCGGCGAAGCTCAAGCCAGGCGCGCCACTGCTGCTGTATCTTTACTACGCGTTCGACAACCGACCTGCGTGGTTCCAGTGGGTTTGGCAAGCGACCGAGCCCCTCCGCTACGGCATTTCGCGCACCCCCTACCCTATCCGCTCCACAGTCGGCGAGATCATCGCGGCCGTCGTGTACTGGCCACTCGCGCGGCTAGCCCGGCTCGGGGAGTGGCTCGGCCTTCGAGTCCAGCAGATGCCTCTCGCCGCTTACAGGCATCGCAGCTTTTACGTTATGCGCACCGACGCATTCGACCGATTCGGCACCCGGCTCGAGCAGCGATTCACGCGCGGGCAGATCGTAGCGATGATGCAGTCCGCAGGACTAGTGGACGTCCTGTTCAGCCCGGCCCCTCCCTATTGGTGCGTGGTCGGGATTAAGGCCGTCGCGTAGCTGAATTCAGCAAGGCCTCTCCACCCACCGCTGGCCAAACCCTGGCTGACCCTGGCTGACCCTGGCAACGCGGTGTGGGGCCACGTATTTTCGTTTCGCGACTGCGTGCGCTTGGCGCCCGGCCCTACGATGGGGTGAGGAGGAATCCGATCACACCGCCACACATCGCCGACCACAACCCGGAGGAACTCCAGATCTTCTCCGCGGCGGCAACCATCCTCCGTTACTCCCGCGTCATCACGGCGTTCGCGCTGCTCTTCACGATCGCGATCGTTGCTTACACCCTGATTCGCCCGCGTGTGTATACGGCCGACTCGTCCTTTGTCCCTCAAGTCCGAGGCGCGAATCAGGGAGTGATCTCCACGCTCGCGGCGCAGTTTGGTATCTTGCCCCTGGGAGCAGACGCATCACAGGGACCGGCCTTCTACGTCGATCTCACCGCCTCGCGTGAGCTGCTCGGCAAGCTGGTGAACGAGCGGTTCACCTTGTCGAATAAGGCCGGCCCTACGACGACGACGCTCGTCGACTGGTATCATGCCAATGGTCGCACGGAGGCGGAGCGCCGGGCGCACGCGATTGACAAGCTGCGCGGCGACGTCACCGCTACCGCATTGGCGAAAACCGGCGTGGTTCGCCTGGAGGTCACTCTCCGCGATCCCGGCCTCGCGGCGCAAGTCAACCAGCGCCTGCTCGATCTGCTAAACGAGTTCAATCTGCGAAGCCGCCAAACTCGAGCTGCTCAAGAGCGTCAGTTCGTAGAACAGCGCCTTGAGGAGGTTCGCAGCGACTTGCGCAAGGCCGAGGACCAGCTCGCCGAGTTCATGCGCCGAAACCGCCAGTACGCCTCGTCGCCAGAGCTCAGTTTTCAGCACGACCGTCTGTCCCGTGAGCTCTCAATGCAGCAGCAGCTCTTCGTCTCCCTTGCCGAGTCGTATGAGCAGGCCAAGATCGAGGAGGTCAGGAACACGCCGGTTATCAGCGTCGTCGAGCAGCCGGAGGCCCCCGCCCGCCCCGACCCGCGGTTTCTAGGCGTCAAGGCGATCTTGGCCCTCCTGGTCGGCGGGTTGCTCGGGCTCCTGGGAGCGATGGCTCGCGAGTTCGTCAGCCGCAGACGCGCCATGGAGGGAGCAGCTTACGACCAGTTCCAGGCGGAGCGCCGTCGCGTGGGGGAGGAGTTGCGGGGACAGCTTGCCCCTCTGTCACGCGTCTTCGGGTCTCCGCGCTCGCGGCAATGACGCCCGAGCGGACCGCCCGCGGGTCGTCCGCCTAGGATGGTGCGAAATCGCCGTGGATACCAGCGCGGCTCGATACTCTGCTTGGGCGCTTCGCGCAATACGTTTCCGATTGCAGCGACCGCGTGTCCCACCGCTACCCCATCATAAGCATGTGCGGCATCGCTGGCATCGTAGGCCTCAATCCTCAACTCGCCTCTCAGCGAGTGGCGGAGGCCCTCCGGCTCCTCGTTCACCGCGGACCCGACGGTGAGGGATGGTTTGAGTGTGCGCATGCGATCCTGGGAATGCGTCGTCTTGCGATTATCGATTTGAGCGGCGGCGACCAGCCGATTTTCAACGAGGATCGCACAGTCGCGGTGGTGTGTAACGGGGAACTGTACGAGTACCCGGAACGGTTTCGGGATCTCGAAGCTCGGAAGCACCGACTGCAGTCGTGTTCTGATGTTAATCTGATCCCCCACTACTATGAAGAACTCGGGCGCGACGCCTTCCGACAAATCCGCGGCATGTTCGCTGCCGCGATCTGGGACACGTCGCGACGCGCGCTGATCCTGGCGCGTGACCGCGTCGGCAAGAAGCCTCTCTACTATGCGCAAACCGAGGGCGGGCTGGCGTTCGCATCCGAGATATCGGCGCTCAGAGCGCTGCTTCCCAGCGAGCCCACACTCAATCCTGCCGCTGTTGCCGACTACCTGCGCCTCGGTTTCGTCCCGCACCCCGAGACCATCTACGCGGGGGTGTTCGCTCTGCCGCCCGGCACCACGCTCCGGTACACACCAGGGGGAGAGCCCGATATCGCACCATATTGGACGCCCGCTGATCCGCCGCCCCTCTTCCGGGGATCCCGCGCTGACGCGCTTAGCGAGCTTGAGACTCGGCTCCGTCACTCGGTGGAATTGCGACTACGCAGCGAGGTCCCCGTGGGCCTGTTCCTTTCCGGTGGCATAGACAGCGGGCTGATCGCGACGTATGCAGCCGATGCCGGCGCCCGTGAATTGCTCTGTTTCGTGGTGGAGGTGAAAGACGATCAACTCAATGAAGCACCGGCTGCCCGGCGCACGGCCGAGCGCCTCGGCCTGCCGATGGAGATCATTTCACTCGATGTAGCCCCGCGCGACGCTATCGAGCGAGTCCCGTCGCTCTACGGACAGCCATTCGCGGATTCAAGCGCGATACCATCGTTCTTCGTAGCCCGCGCGGCGAGCCGTCATCGCAAAGTTGTGTTGAATGGCGACGGTGGCGACGAGATCTTCGCAGGCTATCGACGGTACTGGGCGGGCCGCGTTGCCGCGCGTGCGTCGGTGATTCCTGCATCCGGTCGAGCAGCTCTCGCCTCTGTCGGCCGTCGCGTGGCGCGTAGCGTCCCCCGTCGCCACGCACTTGGTTTCGCTGCCCGCACGTTGCGTGGCTTCGCGCAGGACGACGGAGACCAATACCTGACCTGGACCACCGATCTTCTCTCGGATGCAGATCTTGCGTGCTATTTCCCCGAACTATCCAAGCAGGAGACCACTCTCGAACGCCTTGGGCGACTCACTGGGGAGCGCCCATCGGCAAAGGGCGTACGTGCCTTCATGCGGTCCGATTACCGCCTTGTACTGCCGGACGACCTGCTGGTGAAAATGGACATCGCCACGATGGCGAATTCGCTCGAGGCGCGCTCGCCGTTCCTCGACGTGCCTCTATCCGAGTTTGCCTGGTCGTTGCCTGAGGCATGGCTCCTTTCTCCACGGCAGACCAAGCCTCTGCTACGATCTCTCGCCCGGCGGGTACTCCCTTCCGAAGTAGCCCGGGCGCCAAAACGAGGCTTCGAAGTACCAGTGGGTCGCTGGTTGGCACACGACCTTCACGAGGTGGTGGGGGACCTCTTGCTGACGTCAGGCAGCCGGGTGGCCGCGCTTGGTAACTCCGCTAGCATTTCTGCCCTCGTGCGTGGTAACGATGACTTTCCGGGCAACCGCGCGCAAACCGTTTGGGCCTTGCTGATGCTAGAGCTGTTCCTGCGGACACGTCCCTGATCTAGGCTAGAAGTCTGTCGTAGAGGTTTTCCACGTCCCTGATGAGCCGGCTAACATCGTAGCGGGCCACCACCGACTCCTGGGCGAGGCTCACGGATCTCGTTCGCTCCGCGGGGTCCAACATGCGCGTAAGCGCGTTAGCGAACGCGTCCAGATCCCCCATGGGAGTCAGAGAACCCAGCCGACCATCCTGGAGCACGTCTGCCACGCCGCCAACGTTGGTCGCAACCACTGGCCGTTTGCACGCAAGGGCTTCAATGAGGCAGACCGGCGTGCCTTCGTTATCGGAGCTGAGCGCTATGATGTCGGAGCCGTAGTAAACCGCCTCGAGATCCGTCCACCAACCGGCGAATCTGACACGGTCTTGAATACCGAGCCTTTCAGAAAGTCTGTGGAGGACACTTTCTTCTTCTCCCCCACCAACAAGCGCGAGCATGACATCGGGACGAGAGGAGGCGACTCGAGCGAACGCCTGCAGTGCAAGCCGGTGATTCTTGATCGCTGTGAGCCGTCCCACCATGGTTATAACGATCCGATTGCCTGCCCCGAGCCGCTCCCGAAACCGGTGGCGCGCCGCGCTCGCGTCTGCAGCGACGAATCGATGAAGATCGAAACCCAATGGAATAACCGCAATCTTGTCTCGAGACACTTTGAGGTAATGCCTCAGTTCGTTCGCCTGACGATCACTGATTGCGATGATGCGAGTTGTCATTCTGGCCAGTAACCGTTCGATAACGATGTAAACCGCGGTCCGTAACCGCCCGAAATACCCGCGGAATACGTGACCGTGAAAAGTGTGCACGCGAATCGGCACACCGGCCAGCCATGCCGCAAGCCTTCCCAGGGTTCCTGCCTTGGCCGTGTGGGTATGTATGATCTCGGGGCGAAGGCGGCGACACAGGCGCCACAGCGACCAGAACGCGCGCAAGTCGCCCAAGAGACGGACCTCACGACCAAGGCCACTAATCCGCGTTAGGGGGACACCGTGTTGCTGGGCCAGCGGAGACATGTCCGCCTCGTGTGAACCTGTAGAACCTACGGCGAGAAGGGTCGGGTAACGAGCCCGTGTTCCACTCGTGAGGAGAACCGCGTTCCAGGCAGGGCCACCGACATTCAGACGCGCGATGACGCGCAGCACACGTACTCGCTGCGGCAGCGCGTCGATCATCACGTCTCGTTGCGGAGATTCCATGCCCTATTATTATGGCTGCTCGAGTAGTGCTCTCATTTCGAACACACGTCCTAAACCGGCGAAACGTCATGCGCATTCTGGTCACTGGTGCCGTCGGCTTCATCGGCTTCCACGTCGCCAACCGCTTGCTCGCCGACGGTCACGAGGTCGTCGGCCTCGATTCCGTCAATCAGTACTACGACGTCCGACTGAAGGAAGCGCGACTCGCCTTGCTCCAAAAGCACCGCAGCTTCGAGTTCGTGCGCGCCGCTCTGGCTGATCCGGAAGCGATGAACCAGCTGTTTGACCGGTCCGAGTTCGAGCGCGTGATCCATCTCGCTGCTCAAGCAGGGGTACGCTACTCGCTCGAGCGCCCCGACGCCTATATCACCTCCAACATCCTCGGCTTCCTGCAAGTACTAGAGGAATGCCGCTACCGTCAGGTGCCTCATTTAGTTTATGCCAGCTCGAGTTCTGTGTACGGTGCCAGTACGCAAATGCCCTTCTCCGTGCAGCGCGGAGCCGACCATCCGCTGTCCATGTACGGGGCCACCAAACGCTCGAATGAGCTGATGGCGCACAGCTACTCGTATCTCTTTGGCCTCCCGACAACTGGCCTACGGTTCTTCACCGTGTACGGTCCCTGGGGCCGACCCGACATGGTGTTGTTCAAGTTCACAAAGGCGATCTTGGAGGGCCAGCCCATAAACGTGTTCAACAACGGACACATGAAACGGGACTTCACCTACGTGGACGATGTGGTCGAGTCCGTCGTGCGCATTATGGATGTGATCCCCACCAGCGACAAGCAGTGGTCTAGCGACAACCCCGACCCGAGCTCAAGTCTCGCACCCTATCGCCTTTACAATATCGGCAACGACGAGCCGGTCGAGCTATCAGAGGTGATTGCCCTGCTTGAGGAAGAACTCGGCAAGACCACCAAGAAGAATCTCCTGCCCATGCAGCCTGGCGACGTCCCCGCCACCCACGCCGATGTCGCGAGCCTGCAAAAGGCGACAGGCTTCACGCCGCATACGACCATGCGCGAAGGCATTCGGCGTTTTGTGAAGTGGTACAAGTCGTTCTACGGGTTGGCGTAACGAAGCGTCAGGACCCGCCCGCCGCGGCTCGCTGAATCGTACGCATGCCCGCCACCTCAGCAACGACGGGGACTGTGGTTTCATCGCCATGCCCATTCCCATTCCCATTGCCATTGCCCTGCACCGCACGAACGCAGATATCGAGCTCGAGCAGCTCGAGATCATGAGCCGCACCGAACGCGTGCAGCGCGCGCACGATATCCCCCGGCAATTTTTTGGTCGCGATCAGAATTCGGCGCACGTGGTGGTGCTCGGCCACATACGCCAGATTGTCCAAGCCCCCCAATACCGGCACGCCATGGATCCGTTCGCCATGCTTGCGGGGATCGTCGTCTAGAAAGCAAAACGGTTGCAGCCCTAGTTCGCCGTTATTCAGCAGCTCCCGGACTGCCAGCTCGCCCCCGTCGCCGGCACCGTAAATCGCCACGCGCTCCCCGCCCCGCCGCAGACGCCGGCGCATCAGCTCGAGCGAACGGAACGACAACCGCGCTGAGAGCACGAACGCGGCCGTCAGCAGGGCGTCGATGTACAGCACGTTTGACGTGGCGAGCGCCGGCACACGCCAGTGGGTGTACCAGTAGAGCGCAGTGGAGCTGACCGCAATTGCGGCGAGCGTCCGGTAAAGATCCACCATGCTTGCGTAGCGCCAGGCGCCGCGATACATGCCGAACGACCCAAACGTGATCGCTTTCAGAGCGATGACGAACCCGAGTGTCGCCTGGTACGCCGCCATATAGCCCACCGGCGCAAACCCTCCCTCGAACTTCAGACGAAATGCGCCGTAGTAGGCAACTGCCACCAGTACGACATCGAGCAACATCGTGGCAAGGCGACGTTTGTAGAGCAGCTCCGTCGCCACGATGGTTGCCGGCTTCCAGCCCGCCGCCTTGTCGGGGTACCCGACCTGCAGGCGGCCGAGATATGCGGCGAGGAGACTCAGCGCCACGAGAAAGACCGTGCCTAGCATGAGTCCGAGATCGCCCGCGCGGCCAGCGCGCGTGTCACCGCCACCAGCGCCGTGTCCACAATCGGCACCGCGACGATCGCGAGCGGGACGAACAGCACCGCGACGAGACTGCCCGACACTGACGCGGGCGACGTCACCACCAGCCCGGCGAGCAGCGATCCGATGAACAAGCTGCCCGCATCACCCATGAAAATGCTCGCCGGGTGAAAGTTGTAACGGAGAAATCCCAGCGCCGCACCCGCGAGCGACCACGCCGCGGCCGCATGCAGCCAGGCGCCCTGAAACGCGAACGACACGCCGAGGAAGATCGCGGCAATCGCGCCCACACCGGCCGCCACCCCATCCATGTTGTCGAGCAGATTGAACGCGTTGGTCAGCGCCACAAACCAGAAAACTGTGGCCAGCACGTTGACGAGGTACCACGGCGTGAGCGACAATGTCGCGCCCGCCCCAACCAACACGACACCGGCAAGCAGCTGGAGAATGAACTTGAGCTGCGGGCGTAGCCGGACCAGGTCGTCAACCAGGCCGACTCCGAACATGAATGTCGCGCTGGCCGCGACCGCACGCGGCCACGGCTGTGCTGCGGCGAAGCCGGTCGACCAGCCGAACGCCGGCAGGGCAAACCAGGCAACCACGCCCACGAGTGTCCCCGTGGCAATGGCAATGCCGCCCATCAGCGCCGTCGGTCGCGTATGCCAGCGATCTGCTGTGGGGCGAGCGATGAGCCGGAGACTTCGTGCCAACGCCCGTACCGCGGGCGTGAGCAGCAGCGCGACCGCGAGGGACAGTGCCGCGACGAGGACCGCCGCCGCGGCCGGCTTCATGCCAGCTGCGGCTCCGTCGACCGCTCGTACTCGATCACCGACTGCAGGGTCTCATCGAACTCGATCTTCGGTTCCCAGCCGATCGCGGCGCGAATCTTCTCGAGCGACGGCACGCGGCGCGGCATGTCCTCGAAGTTGTCGCCGTACGCCTCAGTGTACGGCACGAACACGATCGGCGACTCAGACTCCGTGAGTTGCTTGACTCGCTCCGCGAGCTCCAGAATCGGCGTCTCTTTTTCGCTCCCCAGATTGTAGACCTCACCCACTGTATGATCGGCATCCATGAGTCCGATCATCGCGCGCACACCATCGCTAACGTGCGTGAAGCAACGGGTCTGACGCCCGTCGCCGTACACGGTGAGCGGCTCGTTCCGCAGCGCCTGCTTGACAAAGCGCGGCACCACCATGCCGTAGTGCCCCGTTTGACGCGGTCCTACGGTATTGAAGCAGCGGCCAATCACCGTCGGGCAGTGTCGCTCGCGCCAGTAGGCGATCGCGAGAAACTCATCGATCGCTTTCGAGCAGGCGTAGCTCCAGCGGCCGCGACTCGTCGCGCCGAGCACCAGGTCGCCATCCTCGCGGAACGGCACCGTCGCGCTCTTGCCATACACTTCGGACGTCGAGGCCACGAAGACTTTCTTTTTCTTTTTGCACGCGGCCGCCAGCACCATCTCCGTTGTCTTCACATTGGTTTCGATGGTGCGAACCGGGCTCTCGAGGATGAGTCGCACACCGACCGCGGCGGCGAGATGGAAGATCTGATCGGCATTGTCCACCAGCTCGGCGAGCAGCGGGGCATTCAACACGCTACCCACGACGTAGTTGAATCCGGGCTGGCCCTTCAGGTGCCGAATGTTCCGCATGGCGCCTGTCGAGAGGTCATCGAGAACGGTGACCTCGTCTCCCCGGCTCAGCAGGCCGTCGGCAAGATGCGAGCCGATGAATCCGGCTCCGCCGGTGATCAGATAATGCACGCAACCTCCTCGGCTAAGGCGACTCGAAACGACGCCGTCACCTCCGCGTGACGGACGTGAAGGTTTGAACGCGGCGCACCGATGCCGGCGATACCTGACCAGTGCTCCACGAAAAT
>WNGH01018187.1_pt1 | contig 11873 bp, 12 predicted proteins | sample 5400631 | NCBI WGS metagenome assembly WNGH01 (sample SAMN13153373, study PRJNA577476) | soil metagenome | isolation source: 115 cm soil or saprolite under Garry oak tree replicate 1 | place: USA:California | collected 2016-06-15 | reverse complement strand
CAGCGCCGTCGGTCATGCCTGGCGCGCCGTCGGTCATGCCTGGCGCGCCGTCGGTCATGCCTGGCGCGCTGTCGGCCAGGCCGGCCAGGACCGCGAGGCCGCCGATCCCGTCGGCAAGCACGTGGTGGAAGACCATGATCAGAGCGATCTTGCCGTCGGCAAGGCCGGTCACCGTGACCACGGCCCACAGCGGGCGTGAGTGCGGCAGCGGGCCGGTTACCACTTCGGCGCCGAGGTCAAGCAGTGCCCGCTCGTCCCCCGGCGGTGGGCAGACAGCTCGGCGCATATGCCGCCCGATATCGAAGTCGGCGTCGTCGACCCAGACGGGGTGCCCGCATCCGGGCGGTACGCGGATGATCCGCTGGCGCAACCGCGGGATGGCGCACAGCCGCCCGGCGATGACCGCCTCCGCACCCGACAGCTCGAACCCGGGTCCGGCATCAAGCACGATGATGGCGCCGACCTGCATCGGCACCGGGCCGATGTCGGTGGCCAGCGTGATCATGTCGGCAGCGCCAAGCCGGTCAATCGGCGCAGGCGGTGGACGACGTGTCGAGTTCAGGTGGCGAACTGAGCGCCTCATAGGCTCACCTGCTAAAGGTGGAAAATTCATCGTGCCTGGTGTACCGCGCGGCCGGCATCCGCCCAAAGGTCCCTCACCGTCCGCCACACGTCCCGCCGCACGCGCCGCCACAGGTGCCGCCGTACGTCCCGCCGCACGCGCCGCCCGCCGCACGCGCCGCCCGCCGCACGCGCCGCCCGCCGCACGCGCCGCCACCCGTCCCGCCGCGCGTCTGTCACCGCATCCGGGCTTGACATTGGTGCGCACGCACGGCCAGTTCCCCCCGCCCGCCCGCATTGTCACGGTGACCAGGTCGCGCAGGTCAGTTCTCACGCGCATCGTTAGCGCCCGGGTGCGGGTACCGAGCCGGACGGGGTGAGCACCTGCGCCCAGGCTGGTACGGTCTCGGGATATTTCAGTCCGGTGCCGGTGTTGAGCACGACCACCTCGTCGGCTCTGCACAGCCAGCCGGACTCGCGCAGCTTCCGAACCGCGGTGAAGCAGGCCGCGCCCTCTGGGCAGACGAAGCACCCCTCAAGGCGGGCGACCTCGCGCTGATCGGCGAGCAGTGCCTCGTCGCCGACGGCCACAGCGGTTCCGGCGGTGGCGTAGAGCGCGTCGAGGATGAGGAAGTCGCCGAACGGCTTTGGGACCGTGATACCGAACGCCACCGTGCGCGCGTCTGTCCACGGCGTGGCATGCCTGACCCCAGCCTCGAAGGCTGTCACGATCGGTGCGCAGCCGGATGACTGGACGGCGACGAGCCGTGGCAGCTCGCCGGACACCCAACCGACCTCGCGAAGCTCACCCAGTGCCTTGTGGATGCCGATGATCCCCACGCCACCTCCGGTCGGGTACACGATCACGTCGGGCATCCGCCAGCCGAGCTGCTCGGCGATTTCCAAGCCCATCGTCTTCTTCCCCTCGACCCGGTAGGGTTCGCGGAGCGTGGATACGTCTTGATAGCCGGGGCGCTGGGCGACGGCAGCGGCGACGAGCTTGCCTGCGTCGCCGATGAGGCCGTCGACCAGGTACACCTCGGCACCGGCCGCCACGCACTCGGCCCGGGTGATCCTCGGCGCTTGCGTGGGCATCACGATGAGGCTCCGCAGCCCTGCCCTGGCGGCGTAGGCAGACCATGCCGCCCCCGCGTTGCCGTTGGTCGGCATGGCGATTGCGGTGACGCCGAGCTCAGTGGCTCGCGACACGCCCACGGCGGCGCCCCGTGCCTTGAACGTCCCAGTCGGGATAAGGCCCTCATCCTTCATCAGCAGCCTCGGCACCCCGAGCGCCTCGCCCATCTTCGGCATTGGCAGCAGCGGAGTCATCCCTTCGCCCAGGCTCACCGCGTTGCCAGCCCCGCGGACCGGCAGCAACTCGTGGTAACGCCACAGGTCCGCCGGTCGGCTGGCGATGGTGCGTGGTCCGACTCGCCCGGCCATGCGCTGCAGGTCGTAGCGGGCGAGCAGAGGCGACCCGCAGGCGCAGGTGCCCTGTACCGCGTCCGCGTCGTGGCGGGCAGCGCAGTCGGCGCATTCAAGGTGCGACAGCGCGGAGTATGACATTTGGCTAGTGTGCTCCCAGCCGGGCGGATAACCGGTTGCGGGCTCAGACGTTGCGGAGTGATCATGGGGCATGGTCCAGGTGCGCCAGGTAGGCCCAGATGGTTGGCGGGCGATGCGCGACGTTCGGTTAGCGGCGTTGCGGGATGCTCCGTATGCGTTCGGGTCAACGTACGACCAGGAGATCGCGCTCGTCGACACTGACTGGCAGCACAGGATCGCCCGCGGCGCGACCTTTCTCGCGTATGCGCGGGAACTTCACGGCGAGGCGGTGGGAATTGCTGCAGGCTTTGAAGCCGAGCCGGACATGGTTGAGCTGGTTTCGCTCTGGGTGCGCCCGCAGGCGCGCGGGTACGGGATCGGCGACGCGCTCGTCAACGCCGTCTGCAGCTGGGCACGGGGGAAGGGCGCACGTCGCGTGCATCTGTGGGTGACCAAGACTAACGACGCAGCTTGCAGTCTGTACCAACGGTGCGGTTTTTGGCCAACCGGCGAAGGCCAGCCCCTGCCGTCCGATCCGGAACTAACCGAGATAGGCATGACGCGTTCCGCATGACCGGGCACCCGGACCTGGGGTTGCCGTGCTATGACGATGAGGTGCCCGCATACGGTCGGCATGCTGGCTACAAAGTGGGAGGGCTCGCCGGTGTCGCTGGAGGTCAAGCGGTTGCACTTGGCCAGTCTGCGCGGGACCGATGGTCTGGAATGGCCGGTGCACGGCTTTGTGGTCACCCACCCGGGTGGTGCCGTGCTTGTGGACACTGGCGTGGGCGGGCCCGGTCAGCTGCTCAACGACTGGCGGGTGGTCAACCGCTCGGCTGCGGACGCGCTGGCCGGGCTGGACATGACGCCAAGCGACATCGGACTGGTGATCAACACTCATCTGCACTTCGACCACTGCGGCCAAAATGCCGTTTTCAGACACGCCGCCTGTTGGGTCCAGCGTGCGGAGCTGAGCCGGGCGGAGCGCGAGTCGCCGGAGCTGTATGACTGGTTCGGCTTCATGAACGCACGGTTTGAGTTGCTTGATGGGGACACCGAGGTGCTGCCTGGCCTGGCGGTGATCGCGACTCCAGGGCATACCGTGGGCCACCAATGCGTCGTCGTTCGCTCCGCTGATGGCACGCCCGACCTGCTGATCGGGGATGCGGCATACACGCCACGCCAATACGTCGGCCCGCCTGACGAAGACCTGCCATCCGGTCAGGCCAGCGACCTGCCGACCTGGCGGGCCTCACTTCGACGGATCCGGTCCATCGGCCCGGCTCGGGTGCACTTTTGCCACCACACTGATGTCATTCACACCTGACGCGGCCCGGCGGCCGCCTCGTGTCAGGTCTTCACGTTTGGGCGTGAGCTGGTCTTTCGTGGCGTGATCGGGGTGCCGCCCACAGGTTAAGCGGGCGGTGCCCACATCGTTTTGGATGGGTTGGTCATGGTTGCTGGCGCGGGCCGGGATCGACGATCTGGAGCGTGAGTTCCTGGAGCTCGGCGAGCAGTGCCCGCATCTTCTTCGCGTTGTCGAACAGGGGCTGCCAGTCGGCGACCTCGGCCAGGGTCAGCCGGCGGGTGACGGTCTTGCCGTTTATCTTGCGGGTCCATTCGGCGTAGGGGCCGTGCAGGACGGGCGGGTCGCGGTGGCATCGGCAGGCCGGCTTGCCGCAGGCGTAGGAGCGCACGGTGAGGGTGCCGGGCAGGGCGGGCCTGGCGGCCGCGGCGAGCTCGGCGGTGATCTTGTCCAGGGCCGCGCGCTGGGCTGGGCTTGCGTGCATGCGACACACGGTCTCAGATCCGCTGTCTCTCATGCCGTCCACAGTATAGTCCTGTGGAATGGTGCCAGAAGGAGGGCCGGATGGGCGCGGCTGAGACCGGGGTGGCCGGCTACATCGCGGCCTGGTGCCCTGTCTCGGTGCCGCCGCAGGCGGCGTGCTTCGCCCGGGCGGTCGTCGGGCAGGCAGCCCCGGCCGGGCGGGAGCGGGCGAAGAACCTGCTGTGGGCCGCGGGCAGGCTCGCCGATTACGGGACCAGGCTGGGCCTGGAGCCGGTGCCGGAGGTGCTGCTGCACCCGTCGGTGATCGAGCGGTTCACCGCGCACGCGCCGGGCCTGACCGGCGTGAGCAGGCGGACGCTGCGGACGAACCTGCGGTTTGTGGCCCGGCGCGTCGTGCCGCAGCTGTGCCCGCCGGACCTGCCGCTGCCCCGCGAGCGGGCCCGGGCCCCCTACAGCGCCGCGGAGATCAGCGGCTACCTCGCCCTCGCCGCCGCCCAGCCCACTCAGGCACGGCGGATGCGCGCGGCCGGGCTGGTCGGCCTGGGCGCCGGCGCCGGGCTGATCCGCGCCGACCTGCGGCAGGTCCGCGGCACCGACATCACCGCCCGGTCCGGCGGCGTCATCGTCGAGGTCCGCGGCCGCAGGCCGCGGGCCGTGCCGGTGCTGGCCCGCTACCACGAGATTCTGCTGGCATCAGCCGGGTTCGCCGGGAAGTCCCTGGTCACCGGCGGCACCGATCCCGGACGGCACAATGTCACCACGCCGCTGATCACCGCGCTGGCCGGCGGGACCGGGCTGCCCAGACTGGACACCAGCCGGCTGCGGGCCACCTGGCTGGCCGAGGCCGCGGAACTGCTCGGCCTGGCCACGTTCATGGCCGCGGCCGGGATCACCTGCAGCCAGCGGCTCGGCGACATCATCGCCACCCTGCAGCCCGGCGATGAGGCCGAGGCGGTGGCGCTGCTCGGAGCGCAGCGGTGAGCATCCCGCTCGCCGTGCTGGAGAACATCATCGACACCTCAGGCGTCCCGCCGCGGATCGAGGCGCTGCTGCCCATCGGCGTGCGCCACCGCCAGCTGAAGGTGCGCACCTTATTCCTGGGCATGATGCTCACCCTGGCCGATGACCGGCCCGCGCACCTGACCAGGGTGCACCAGGCGCTGACCACCCTGCCCGCCGATGACCAGGCACGGCTCGGCATCGTGGAGGAGTGGAGGACCGGCCCGCATCTGCTCACCTACCGGCAGGCCGAATACACCTTTAACCTCGTGGCGGACGCCCTGGCCAAGGACGAGCCCGACGGCGCCCCCTCCGACGCCCTCGCCCGGATCTGCGATGACCTGCTGGAGGCCAGCATCCCCGCCGCATACAAGGACGCCTCCGCCGCGCTGGCGGCGGACTGGACCGACGTGGAGACCTGGTCCCGGCCGCCGCGGCACGGCACCACCAGCTGCGCCGACCACGAAGCGCACTGGGGGCACCGCAACTCCAACCTGCCCGGCCCCAAGGGCGAGATGTTCTTCGGCTACTACCTCTCGGCCGGCACCATGACCCGCGACGAGAACGGCCCGGCCGTCCCCGAGCTGGCCCGCCGGATGACCCTGACCTCCTGCGCGCTGGACCCGGTCCGCGCATTCGCGAAGGTCCTGACCAGCATGCCCGCGGCCGGCATACCCCTCGGCGACATCCTGGATGACTCCGGCTACGCCCACCGCGACGCCGAAGCCTGGGCCATCCCGCTCCGCCAGGCCGGCGCCCAGCTGGTCCAGGACCTGCACCCCTCAGACCGCGGACCGCAGGGAACCCATCAGGGCGCGATCATCGCCAACGGAAACCTGTACTGCCCGGCCACGCCAAGGACACTGCTGGAACTCGGGCCGCTGGCCCCCGCCGCCACCCCGGACGAAACCGCCGCGCACGACCAGCAGACAGCCGAGCTAGCCCGGCATAAGCTCGGCCGGATCAGCGCCGATGACGCCGACGGCTACCACCGCGTCACCTGCCCCGCCGTCGCGAGGAAGATCCGCTGCCCGCACCGGCCCGAGTCGATGACACTGGACCGCGGCCGCCCGGAGATCCTCGCCCCGCCCGAGCACCCGCCGGCCTGCTGCGCGCAGCAGACCATCACCGTCCCACCGGCGGTGGCGGCCAAGACCCGGCAGAAACACGACTACCCATCAGCCGGGCACAGGCGCTCCTACGCCCGGCGCACCGGATCCGAGCGGACCTTCTCCACCATCAAAGATCCGGCGACCACCAGCATCGCCCGCGGCTGGTGCCGGCTGATGGGCGTGACCCCGCTCGCGCTGTGGCTGGCCTGCCTGCTCGCCGTCCGCAACCAGCGCATCCTGGACGCCTACGACGCCCGCCAGGAGCAGAACGCCCGCCGGGCTGCCGCCGGGCTCCCGCCGAAAACCCGCAAGCGGCGCCGCCAAACCCTCGCCAGCCTCGCCGCCGGGCCGCCATAACAGCCGCCGCCTGCCCGCGCCACACCAGCGGCACCGTATGCCGCCATGCCCCGGCACCACCAATAGGCCGGCCAGGCCCCCAGGGGCCCGCCTCGGCTCACGTACAAGATCATCTCTGGGCCCCCGGCAGCACCCGCACGCCAGTCAGCCGAAAATGTCAGACCCAAACGTGAACATGGACACTGGTGAAACGTGAAGACCTCTTGGTGGGGCGGGTGGGACTCGAACCCACGACCGGCGGATTATGAGTCCGCTGCTCTAACCGGCTGAGCTACCGCCCCAGGATGCGAGACATTACAGCAAAGCCCCGACGCCAGCGCGAACTGGGCTGCTAGGGCGGATCGGCGGCCACGCCTTCTGGTACAGGCGCAGCAACGGCCCGGAGCAGTGCCTAGCGGACGAGATCTTGGACGAGGCTCACCGGGGTCAGGCTAGGCCCTCGGTCAGGCTCCGCCGAATGCTGGCGAGCAGGCTTCCCTCGTTTTGATGCTAATCTAGCCGCTGCTAGCAGTTAATTAGGTGCTAGCAGCAGCTAACCTAGCAGGCCAGCATGAGGAAGCCGAAACCGCCACCGTCAATCAACGAGCTTGTCAACCGCATGGTCACACCTCATGGTGCGGAGGATCTCTTCAAGCGAATCCTCCGCGTCTCCGTAGCTGGCGACCGGTACCTCCCATGGGACGAACTGCGTCGCAGGCAGCCCCCGGAGGGTCTTACCAGCGAAGAGTGGTGGGTGGCTACCAAGCTAGCGCGCAACGGCATGCAGCGGGCACTTCCGCTCGCTGACAAGCAGGGTCACGACTTCACCTATGCGCTGCCCGACGAGGTGCTACGCGGCATCGAGACGGTGGACAAGCACACGAGCGGTCGCATCGGCGTCCCGGAACCAGTGACGAACGACGCGCCAACCCGTGACCGATATGTGATCAGCTCACTCATCGAAGAAGCCATTACCTCCAGCCAGCTTGAAGGCGCCTCGACCACACACAAGGTCGCCAAGGACATGCTGCGCACCGGCCGCAAGCCGCGGACCAGGGACGAACGCATGATTGTTAACAACTACGTTGGCATGCTGCGTGTCGGTGAGGTCCGTCACAAGCCGCTCACCCCGGCGCTGATCTGCGAGTTCCACCGCATCATCACCGAGGGGACGCTTGAGAACGCGGACAGCTGCGGGCGCATCCAGCTCCCCAGCGAAGGCCGTGTCGCAGTCGAGGACAACTTGGGCGAGCTACCGCACGTTCCACCGCCAGCGGAGGAACTCCCAGAGCGGCTCCAACGGCTATGTGACTTCGCGAATGGCGCATCGGATACCGCCTACGTGCCACCCGTTGTCCGAGCCATAGTCGTCCACTTCATGCTGGGATACGATCGTCCCTTCGTGGACGGCAACGGACGGACCGCACGGCTGCTGTTCTACTGGTCGATGCTCAGCCAGGACTACTGGCTCGCCGAGTTCCTCCCGATCTCACGGCTTTTGGCGAAGGCCCCAGCGCTGTATGCGCGAAGCTTCCTCCACAGCGAGCAAGACGACGGAGACCTCACCTACTTCGTGCTTTACCAGCTAGGGATCATCCAGCGTGCGATCACCGACCTTCACCAATATCTCGACCGCAAGGTCGCAGACACCAAACGCCTGCGGAAGGCCCTGGCGGCCATGTCCCGGCAGTTCAACCACCGGCAGCTGGCTCTGCTAGAGCATGCGATCAAGAATCCCAACGCCCAGTACACAGTGGCCTCCCACGGCAGAAGCCACAACGTTGTCCCGCAGACCGCCCGGACGGACCTTCAAGGCCTCGAGCGGCAGGCACTGCTGACCAAGATCACATCGAAGCGGGGCTACGCTTGGATTCCTGCAGAGGATCTGGAACGCCGGCTGCGCCCGCGCTGAACCGGGGTCTCGTCATCCGTCTCGATCGTGAACTTGTCTGCCAGCCGGAGCTGCCAGCCGCTGGCCCCGCCGTGCAGCCTGACGTCTAGGCATCTGCGCAGGCAGGACGGGATTTGGCGTCAGTAGCGGCTCATCTGCATGGCCATGGCGTGCTCGACCAGAGTAATCAATGTTGTCTTGGTTGATTCCCTGCTGCGCGCGTCGCACTGGATGATCGGAACCTGTTCGCTGAGCGACAGCGCATCGTGAACGTCTTGGATGCTGTGTGGGAACTCACCGTAGAAGCCATTGATGCCGATGATGAACGGCAGGCCCGCCGCCTCGAAATAGTCGACCGCGGGAAAAGAATCGGCCAGCCGCCTGGTGTCAACCAGCACAACAGCGCCGATCGCCCCGTGGATCAGGTCGTCCCACATGAACCAGAACCGGTGCTGGCCTGGGGTACCGAACAGGTAAAGGACCAGCCCCGCGTCGAGGGTCAACCGGCCGAAGTCCATCGCTACGGTCGTTGTCGTCTTGTCCGGCACATGTGAGAGGTCATCGACGTCAGTGCTCGCGACCGTCATCACCGCTTCGGTGGTGAGAGGTGTGATCTCAGATACAGAGCCGACGAAAGTGGTCTTGCCAACACCGAAACCGCCCGCGACCACAATCTTTACCGACGTCATTGTCGACCCGGCCGCTGGCCCCTGGCCGGCATCACCGCCCGCCCACGGGGCGGGCCTCGCAGCAGCCCCCGAACTAGAGCTTGCGTAGTCCACTTAGCACCCTTTCGAGCAGGTTGAGATCCGGGCGCCCCTCCACGTGGTCAGTCTGGTGCACCCTGACCAGACCGTCGATCGCCATGTCGGCGACGAGTACCCGAGCGACGCCCAGCGGCAACCTAAGCACCGCAGAAATCTCCGCGACGGAACGCCAGTCACGGCAAAAGCCGAGGATGGCCTGACATTCCGGGCTAAGGACCGACAGGTCCCGAGGCTCATAGTGAGACGCGGCGACCATCGCCTCAATCTGCAGTTGGTATTTCGGCTGGGTTCGGCCGCCAGTGACGGCGTATGGACGAACAAGCGGGCTGGTCGTGGGGTCGTCACCAGCTCCTAGCTCGTTCTCGCGGGACAGCGGCACGCTGACCGGAGGAAAACTCCAGCGTAGATCACCGCGCGGACGCAGTTCATGCGTCCCGCCGTCCCTAGAACGGTCGTTGCGGCCCTGGCCGGCCACAGGTTTCTCCTGTCACTAGTTGCCACCCTTGGACCACTCTGGCGGGAACGCGCTGCGCAACGGTGGGGTAAGTGCGCGCCCGACACGTTCCACTAGCAACGCCATCTCGTACGCAACAAGGCCCATGTCACAGTCGGCAGCGGCGAGCACCGCCAAGCTGGATCCGTCCCCGATGGCCATGACAATGAGCAGGCCACGCTGCATTTCCACGACGGTCTGCGCGACCGCACCGCCCTCGAAGATCCTCGCTGCGCCTTGTGTCAGGCTGGTGAGACCGGACGTGACTGCCGCGAGCTGATCCACGCGATCTGGCGGAAATCCGTGTGAATATCCCATCGGAAGCCCGTCGGACGACACGACAATCGCGTGGGCAACGGCCGGAACGCGTTCGACGAAGTTTGTCACCAGCCAGTTGAGATCCTGCACCGGGTGGGCTACCGGGTTCACGCGTCCTCCTCAGTCCTTCAAGGCTTCGGACCGCACTCTGCTCGCACCCTCCCAGGCGCTATCGAACCCCGGATATTGCACCCCGTCCGTCACCGTGCGAAACCGGCATGGCACGCCCCTTCCCGGGTGGCAATCCGCTGCGACACGTCGTCGTGACGGTCCGGCGCCCACTCTAGCCTGCTAGCGGCTCAAGGCACATCAATACGTAAGAGCTGCAAATACCTATGTATCACGGCCTTTGGCTCTGCCCGAGCCATTGATGGGCTGCTACCGGCTTACCGGCTCGCTGCGTATCCGGGTTGGAGTACCCATTCGCAGTGATGACAACACGAAGCGTTACCACTCGCTTGCTCTGGACCCCGCCGTCCCCGCGCACCTGCCCGCGTCCAGCGCGTCCTTAGCAGATCCCTAACGGCTGCCGCAGCGTGACACGCGCAACCTAGCCGCAACCGATTGCGCCACGCCGCCACAACTCCCGCGAAACAGGGTCGATGTATGGAGAACATCGGCAAAACCAACCGGCTCATGGCGCTGTCTTTCCTTGCCATCATCTGCCTGCTGGTGACGATCTTCCTACCGGCGATGACCCCGGCGGCACATGCCGCGAGCAATTTGGCCGCGACCGCCTCGGCAACCTCCGCCGCCTCGGCAACCTCGGCCGCCTCGACCTGGGCCACCACCGCGCGCATCCAGGCCCTGCTTGACTACCCCGTGAACGGCAACGTGAGCCTGCCGGCCGGTACCTTCGCGATCCGCCCAGGACTGCGGCTGCACCAAGGCGAGACGATCACCGGTCACAACACCACGCTGAAGGTGGCGAGCGGCTCGGGGAACTATGCCGCCGTTCTGTCAGGTGCCACGGCTGCCACCGACCTATCCGGCCTGACGATTACCGGAGTGACGTTCGATCAGAACTGGGCGGGCAACCCCGTACGCCGTGTCTCGGCGCTCTATCACGGTTCTCCGCGGTTCGTTCTGCTGGTCTCGCGAGGGTCCAACATCACGATCGCGCACAACCGCTTCGTCGCCACCAACAACATCAACACGGTCGTGACTGGAGGTGCCACCAGCCACGTGACCATCAGCGGCAACGTGTTTCGCACCGTTAACACGCCGTGGCATGATCACTCATCCATCTACACCTCTGGCACGTACACCGTGGTCACGGGCAACACCTTCGCGGGCGCGGCGGTAGCCGCGGCCGCCATCGAAGTGCACGGCACGCGGGTCACCGTGACCCGCAATTACGTTCGCGGTTACTACCGCGCGGTGAATATCGTCAGCCCTTACTGCACAGTCAGCCACAACACGGTCATCGGTGCGGTTAACCCAGTCGACCTGTGGTCCATAGTCTCCCCCGGCCTGCATGACGTGAAGGTGACCTACAACGTGCTGAACCGCGACCTGGCCTACTGGTCGCGTGTGCTTGCTCAGCGAGGCAGCAGCCTGCCTGCGGCGAAGTACACAAGGCAAGTGATCAAGGACGCTACGTCAAGGTTCCCGCTATACCGGATCACCATCCACGGCAACCGTGGCTGAACCCGCGCCGCTGGTGAGCGCGGCGCGTACGCAGCAGATGATCCGCTCGATGTCGGCACCGGTGAGCGCGGGGTGCACGGGCAGCGACAGCACCTCAGCGGCCGCTTGCCGCGCCCGTGGCGTCGGGTCAAGCGCCACCCCAGGATGATCGTGGTAGCACGGGTAATCGTGCGCAAGCCGTGGATAGTACGGCCTTGTCTCAATCCCTGCCGCCGACATATAGCCGCTCAGCCGGTCCCTGTCCATCGCCGGGTGCGCGGTGATCCGCACCGTGTACTGGTGCCAAGCGTGCGTCCGGCCGGGCGGCACGGCCGGCAGCGCCAGGCCGGGCACATCCGCAAGACCCGCGCAAAGCAGTGCCGCGTTAGCCGCCCGGCGGGCGTTGACTGCAGGAAGCCGGCTGAGCTGGACC
>WNGH01008324.1_pt1 | contig 11877 bp, 19 predicted proteins | sample 5400631 | NCBI WGS metagenome assembly WNGH01 (sample SAMN13153373, study PRJNA577476) | soil metagenome | isolation source: 115 cm soil or saprolite under Garry oak tree replicate 1 | place: USA:California | collected 2016-06-15 | reverse complement strand
AGTCTTTACGGAGCCGGCTCCGCAGACTGGCGGCGCGTCTTTGCTGAGGCCGCTAAACTCGACAAGGCACTCGAGATCGATTGCTAGCCTGATCGTCAGGATTTGAACGTGAGTCTGCTTAAGCTCGCCCGCGCAGAGGGAACACGGATTTCGCTCGGGACAGATGCACACCATCCGTGGCAACTCGAATTCATTCACCTCGGACTCGCCGCAGCAATGCGCGCAAAAATTCCGCCTGACAGAATTGTGAATTTCATGACTGTGCAGGCATTGAGGAATTGGCTCGCCGGCGTTCGTGACGGCAGCCGCCAACGTTAGGTTCAACGATTCATTTACGCACAGCTAAAGTGGCTCTGTCGAACGAACAGGCAAAGGATGAAAAACGTTTCCCTGGGATCGATAACGCGTCCTTCGGCGAGTTCCTACAACCAGTAAATGAATGTCCACCAAATCGAATAGTGTCAGTGACCTTGCAGTAGCTGCAAACGAGGCCGGTCTGTACCATGTCAACGACGACCGTCTTGGATACAGACGCAGAGCAAATGGTAAGGGTTTCGAGTATTTAGACACGGAAACGAAGCGCATCCGCGACAGGCAGCGGCTCCTGCGGATCAAGCGCCTGGCCATTCCGCCGGCATGGACGGATGTCTGGATTTGCCCTTCCCCAAACGGACACATCCAGGCAACCGGTCGTGACGCGCGAGGCCGCAAACAATACCGTTATCATGACCGATGGCGCGAGGTGCGCGATGAAAATAAATTCGGTCGCCTTGCTGAATTTGCCAAAACCTTGCCAAAGATTCGGCGGCGAGTCGCTCGGGACATTACGTTGGCCGATTTGCCGCGGGAAAAGGTTCTTGCCACGGTTGTCCGATTGCTGGAACGAACTTTCATTCGCATCGGCAACGAAGAATACGCGCGCGAGAACAAATCATTTGGCTTAACCACGATAAAAAATCGACATGTGACGGTGAAAGGGGCGCACTTGCGTTTTCGTTTTCGCGGAAAGAGTGGACGGCATCACGAAGTCGATATGACCGATCGGCGAATCGCGAAAATTGTCGCAAAGTGTCAGGATTTGCCGGGTCAGGATTTGTTCCAGTATGTCAGCGATAAAGATGAGGTGCGGAACATAACGTCACAGGACGTGAACGATTATTTGCGCGACATCACGAGCGAAGATTTCACCGCAAAAGATTTCCGGACATGGGCCGGAACGGTCTTGGCAGCGATCGCGCTCGACGCTCAACCCGAGCGCGAGACCAAGAAACAGGCGAAGGCAAATGTGAAAACAGCCGTTTGCGCTGTTGCAGGACTTCTCGGCAATACACCGGCGATTTGCCGAAAATGTTACGTGCATCCGGCCGTGATCGAAGCTTATCTAAATAGAACGCCAATTGCCAAGCTCACTTCGGCACTAAGGAGCACCGGGCGGTGGGATCTTCGAGGGGCTGAGAAAGCAGTGCTGAAATTCTTGCGGACCTAACAGCGAAAGGACCAACACGGTCGATAGCAGTGTTCGCAACATTTCGAAGCGGCCAGTGCATCGCCTGAGGGGAGCCGCTACGTTCAGTCGAACCCAACTGGACTCATCGCTTTCTCAGTGCAGCTTTGGCTCCTTCTTTGCCGAGAGCTCTCCGCGTTCGTTTCGGCAGATGCGCCATCGTCCTCTTTCGTCGCGCGGCATTAGCTGCTTTCTTAATGTTTCGCTTTGCAGCCCGCCGTTGCTTCCGAGTTGCCATGAAGCAACTTGCCTAACGATCGGAACTAGCTCCGGCCAGCTCAGGTTCCATAAGAGCTTCCGGATTTACGATCTCCTCAGCTAATTGGTTTAGGGTCTCGTTCGTTTCGGATTCTTCATCGAGAGTCGTTTGCAATAGCTCCGCTGACCTGTCCTTTCCAAGGAGTTGAGCAAATGTGCGAACGCTGCCGTAGCTCGCGATTTCATAGTGTTCGACTTTCTGCGCAGCTACGATTATCCCGGCGTCGATCACCGATTCTTCGCCGTCTTCCTTGAGGATTTCCGATCCTTCCTCAATCAGGCCTTTCATTGCTTTGCAGGTCTTACCCTTCGGCGTTTCGCCAATTTCTTGGAAAACTTCTTCGAGGCGTTCGACATGAGACTTGGTCTGCTCCAGATGTTTTTCGAACGCGTCTTTTAGGTCCTCTGATGAAGCACCTTTCGCCATTTTCGGCAGTGCTTTGAGCAGTTGGTTCTCTGCGTTGTAGAGGTCCCGCAATTCGTCGATATAGAGTGTTTTTAATGTATCTAGCTTCATACGATCCTTTCCCTTTGTTGTTTCTGAATTTGGTTTTGGATTTTGGCGATCCAGTGCGTACCGGATACCGCCCCCTACAAAAACAACGCGTCTAAACGTGAAATTGCGCGTGTTTCTTTTTGAATATTTTCCGAGGTCGCGTAAGCGACTTAAGCGCAAGCATAAGCTGTATCTCGGCGCACCACCCACTCGTACACATTCATGTAATCATTTGCCATACGAGTCACTGTGAAGTGCTTCTCAAAAACTTCTCTGCACCCTGCCCGACTAACATTGTGAACCCCGCGAGTTGCTTCAACCGCCTCCTCCAACTCTCTCACTACAAAACCAGTTACTCCGTTTTGCATTACCTCAGGAACAGATCCGCGCTCGTAGGCAATGCCCGGAGTGCCGCACGCCATTGCTTCAATCATTACCAACCCGAAAGGCTCTGGCCAAATGCGCTTAAGTTCGGAAAGCTCTAATCGCGATATTGATTCCCATAAGTATTTAACTTTCTGTGTTTACAGTTCGAACCCGACCGCAGCTTTGGTTCTCGCGTATCGTGTAAAATGAAGCGCGTCTCAAGCGACAGGCTTCAGAACAGCAATCGCCTTATGAAATGCCGCCACACACTCGCAAACAAAAACAGGGGAAACACCTAGGAAAGCTCGTTCTTTCGCCAACACGTCCTACCAATCAAGCCACCCTGCCCGGCGGAGATACAACTTGACCAACTGAGGAATGAGTCCTTTGAGCAACGTTCAACGACATTGAACAGTGCTTGGATTAAAACAATAGCTCATCTGCTGAGTGAGCTTGTTCCAACCGCACGACTGGTCAGGGCGGAAAATGAAACTAACACTCGCGACCCGGACTAAGATCAGCGGCGCGAGTGGAAAACCGTGTTATAAGAAACCGCGACGCCCAATTTGTGGCGCGTTTATCCTGCGACCATTCTTCGAATATTTGCTTGAGCAAGACAATTTCCCCGTGACCTTGTGCATGATTGCTCACGCCTCAATTACCTAGCGTAGCCGACTGCGGTGTTTGCAATCTGGGTATGACCGTCGCAAACGACATTGCGTCTCAATAAGCTCAACGCAGCGACGATCTGCTCGCAATCTTCGCGTGTACCATAGGGTTTCGTCTGATTAGACAATCATCCATGGCCCCGATTGTGCGTTTTCATCAATCAAAGCATGCTCCTGTGTACACGGAGAATTCCAAATTAGTAGCATTTCAGAAAGGACTATCAGATGCGTTTAACGAATAGAATCAAAGAAGCAGGTGCAACTGGATACATCTTGCTTTGGCTCCTCGGGATCCCCATTCCGATTTTGTTTCTGATATTTCTACTACGAGGTTGCACATAAGTGCGCAGTAGGTCGCGGCTAAATAAATAAAACCGGTGGAGGTATGGGTTGCGATGAGTCACCGACACGTTACACCTTCAAACTAACAACCCATGAAAGTAAAAGAACCCATGAAACGAACTTTACTAGTCTTAGCTTGTCTCAGCGCACTTAGCGTAGCTGCATTTGCTGCTGACGATGAGAAGACGAACTCCGATAATACGGCGACAAACGAGCGCGATCGCTCCGGCGAAACCAAAACATCCGGCGACCAGTCAAACAGTTCGGCGGATTTAAAAATCACGCAGGCCATCCGGCAGGCGCTAATGAAAGACGACCAGCTTTCAATGACTGCAAAGAACATCAAAATCATTACCGCCAACGGTCAGGTCACACTCCGCGGACCGGTTAAGACTGCGCAAGAAAAATCAAAAATTGATCAGCTTGCAAGATCAGCGGCGAGCGGTGCAAAGATCGAGAATCAACTCGACGTTAAGCATTAAATAACAAACCTAACACAAACGAAAGAAACTTATTATGTCTAAATCAGTATTCGGTATTGCAACTACACTCGGCCAGGCTGAGCGAATTGTTCACCAACTCCAGGCTCAGGGCTTCGCAACCTCGGAAATATCAGTGCTAATGCCTGATACAGGCGGCACGCGTGACGTAGGTCATGTTAAAGCGACAAAGGCGCCGGAGGGTGCAACGACCGGTGCAGCCACTGGTGGCGCTACTGGCGGGGTGATCGGGTTGCTGGCGGGAATTGGCGCGTTGGCGATTCCCGGCGTCGGCCCATTGATCGCTGCAGGTCCAATTATGGCGGCGCTGAGTGGCGCAGCCGTCGAGGCGGCGACTGGCGGTGTGGTAGGCGGTTTGATCGGTCTCGGCATTCCTGAGATCGAAGCAAAGCGCTACGAGGAGAAGTTGAAAAAGGGTAATTACCTCATCGCCGTCCACGCGGATGAAAGTGAAGATGTTGACCGTGCCGAAGACATTTTCAACGCTGCTGGTGCTGAGGATATCAGCACTGTCAGCGAAGCATCAGCACCAAAAGCTTAAACTAATCATAAGAAAGGGAAATCTATGGCTGACCAAAAACAAATGGATCAAGGCCCGGCGGTTCCCCGGGAGGTCGAAGAAAAAGCAAAGCGTGGCGTGACGCACGTCCGCAAGGCGACAGAAGATCTCGGCTCGGCCGCGGGCGCAATGGCCGAGGAATATCGGGGCCGTGCGGAAGCAATGTGGGATGATACGCTCCATCGCGTCCGCAGTTTTCAGGACGACAGCAAGCAATACGTCCGCGAGAACCCGACGAAGGCAGTCCTTACCGCGCTCGGCGTTGGTTTTGTACTGGGAATGATTTTCCGTCGTTAGGCAATGCCGAGGTCGACGGATGTCCGGCTTCGCATTGTCTTGAGCCGCACCGACAAGCGTTACGTCCGGCGTGCGCCGACCTAATTTGCGGCGGTCCAGGTTAAGACTAGGAATATTATGACAATGCAAACGCAGAACGGAAAATTAGAAAAACAGAAAGAGTCGCGAGATTTCTTTTGCGTAGTAAACGATTTGTTCCGTGTTTTTGCGCGGCGCTCATCGATGGTGCTCGGCAGCGCCTGGGCTTTCACACTGGCGATTGTTATTATTGTCGTTTGGGGACTGACCGGTCCTGCGTTTCACTTCTCCGACACGTGGCAGCTCGTTATCAATACCAGCACAACCATCGTGACGTTCCTCATGGTTTTTGTTATTCAAAACACGCAGAACCGCGACTCCAAAGCCGTTAATCTGAAACTTGACGAGGTCATTCGTGCCGTCAAAGGCGCTCGAAACCAATTAATTAATCTTGAAGGCCTCTCCGACGAAGATCTCAAGAACCTTGAGAACCAGTTCAAGCGTGCTCGCGAAAAAGCAGAGCGGGATGGAAACAATCCGGGCCATATTGAGCCGGGCGAGCCGCGCTGACTGCCCATTAAGGGCAAAATATCTTCGCGCTGCTAAGTTTCGCCATCTGCGCACGCGCAATGCGTAGCTGGAGCGCGATTCAATAACGCGAAGAAAGGATTTACCTCAGATGCGTTTGACGAATCGACTCAAAGAAGCAGGTGCAACTGGATATATTTTGCTTTGGCTCCTCGGGATTCCCATTCCGATTTTGCTCCTGATCTTTCTGCTGCGAGGTTGCTCATAAGACTTCGACCGGGGTAAAGATGCTTTCTGCCTTCGCGTTGGTGCTTGGCTGCATCGGGACAGTCTGCTGGGCCGTGTGCTTCTGGTGGATGCATCGCATCTCATCCCGTCAGGATGCGATGTTGGAAGAGCTGCATGAAATGACGACGCGCATTGAGAAGCTTTCGCAGGCCGAGCACGATTTGATCAGTGACGTGCATCCGCAAGTGAGCGAAATCAAGGAGCACGTCCAAAACGTGAGAGAAGTTGTCTCGCCCGAAAAAAGCTGACCGCGCGTTGGTCTGAATCCATTGAAACCCCAGGATTGGTCGGCGGTTGACCCGGCTCCCAGATGGTCGCTGCGTCGACGTTCAAGTTTTCGCTTGAACGCGTTGTGAAAAACTGTCGCAACGAATCAGCGCGCTAACAGAGCTAGCAAGATGATCGTTGAGGTATGAATCCAATTCTTTCACGGGCGAATGGTATATGGCAAAATTCAAATCGGCGCGAGGGGTTCTTCAGCGGGACCGGCGATTACCTCGCCAGTAGGTTTGAAGCGCGAGCCGTGACAAGGGCAATCCCAGGTGGATTCAGCAGGGTTCCACCTGACAAGGCAGCCAAGGTGCGTGCAAACGGGCGAGAGCTGGCGAAGCTTCCCACTGTGGTCACGGAATACGGCACGTTTCTTTCCGCGCGAACCTATGATCATACCGTCGCCACGTTTTAGCTTCCTAACGGAATCAGCTTCGGGACGAGCGAGCCGATCTTTAATCATGTAATAGGGATAGTCCTTGTTTTCCCGGAGATAATTCCACGTAGCACCTTTGATTTTTTTCCGGTCCACGGCAAACAGATCCGTCCATGGATTTTTTCGTCCGGTAGTCCAGTCGCGCGCCATCATTGCCGCTACCGTTCCAAATGTAATGCCATTGCCGCAATAACCCGTCGCCACAAACTGGTGCTCGGCATTTTCCCCGATGTAAGGCAAGCCGTCCGGGGTGCAGATAACCTGTCCTGACCAGCGATGATCAATGCGCGCCTTGGGAATGATTTTTTTTAGGCGTGCCAGCAACCGCGCATAAGCCTTTTGAGTCTGCTTCTCTTGCCCAGTCTTATGATCTTCACCTCCATAGATGATGTAATCAAAGCCGCGATGTCGGTCGACACGCAGGTAATCGTACGGATCCCGTGTATCCCAGAACAGCGCTTCGGGCACCGTATTGGATGGAAGCCGGGCGCCCAACGCATAGCTCGTATAAAGAGACAGCTTTGTTTGGAAAAATGTTGCACTGATGACGCTGGCAAGTCCGACCAGTGGATTGTTTGTTGCCATCACCACGCGATGGAAACCGATCCAATTGTGGTTCACCTTAACGCGGCGCTTCTTTGCATCGAACTCGGTCGCCGCGCTCTTCTCGAAAACGTGCGAACCGTTGCCAGGAATTTTGTTAACCAAAGATCGAAGATATTTCCTCGGATGAAACTTGGCCTGGTTGGCAAACCGCACTCCCGGCAAATTGAAGTACGGGACTGATTCCAGATAAACCGCGTCGAATCCAAGTTTGGCAGCGAGATCAGCTTCCTTCTTGAGTGACGGAGCTTCCTTTTTAGGAGAACCGCCTACTCGGACGTGCACGTAAGCAGGCACGCGCGTGAATTCGCACTCGATCGCTTCCTCCCCAACGATTCGCTCGATCTCATCAATCGCGGCTGCGCCCGCGTCCCACGCGGCTTGGGCGTGATCGTCGCCAAAATTACTTGCCAGCTTTTGCAGCTGTACATCAGTGATATAGGTGAGGTGAGCAGTTGTATGGCCGGTGTCGGTCGAGGCCACCCGCTCGCGCTCGATCAATGCGACTGTTGATCCTGCCTCTTTCAGGAGATAAGCAGCAGTGATACCGGTAATGCCGGCTCCGACGACAACGACGTCGACGTTTACGTTCCTCCGTAGCCTTGGGAACTTCTGAATAGCTGCGCTGTCGATCCAAAAAGGAACGTTTCTCATCTCTGATTGTTCGCTGCGCATGCGTACTTTAGCCGTGCGCAGAGAGTCGTTTCGCTCGGTGACGCGCAGCGCCGGCCTGATTTCCCATCCGCTGGCGAACACCTAAAATGACGAAAGAGACACGCGCACACCGCGAGTTCAAGATGCGTGTTCTTTCAGGTACTCGATCTTTCTTATGTGCAGCTGCGGATTAGAAGGATGACGCAAAATGCAATCAGGATGACCAGAAGCCAAAGCAGATTGCGTGCAATCGGGACCGAACGCTTAAATTCACGTCTTTGGCGCACTGAAATTAATCGCACCAATCAACGGCGACGCGCGTTTCTTTAACCTAACAAATCCGAAGACATCGCGAAATGCGTTTTCTCTGAAGAGAAACAAACAAAGGAAATGATGTGGAGCTAAGGAAAATCTTATGAGCACAATTCTATTAATTATTCTGATTCTTCTGCTAATTGGAGCACTGCCTGCCTGGCCGTACAGCCGAGGCTGGGGCTACTATCCCAGCGGGGGACTCGGCCTGATTCTTTTGATCCTAATAATCCTTGCGTTACTGGGCGCGATCTGAGCAGAATCGCGCTATACGCAGAGACGCGTCATCAGGTCCCACACGCAAATGCGCGTATCATACGATTCATCTGTATGAAAAAATATATCTGCATACTCGCCAGCCTGGCAGTACTGACGGCTTGTGAGCAAAAGGAAACAACGGTCACAAATCCGCCTGCGGAGAAGAAGGAGAGTAATACCACCGTGGTAAATCCACCTGAACAGAAAAAAGAGACCACAGTCGTAAATCCAGCCACTGAAACCAAGAAGGAGAAAACTGAAGTAAACATCAATACTTCGCCTTCTCCTTAGTCATTATCTTGCCAGGCGGACCTTTGGCGAATGAGTTTTCTTCGACACGCAAATTTGCGCGCAGGGCGTGCTTCAAATGCGATTTTAAAGAAAAGAATAAACTATGCGTTTCATCCTACTTTTGATCCTGATTCTTCTGCTAATCGGCGCGTTGCCCATGTGGCCGTACAGCGCAGGCTGGGGATATTATCCTAGCGGCGGCTTGGGTCTTATTCTCGTGATCGTGTTGCTGGTCGTTTTGCTGCGCTAGGGATCCCGGCGATTTGCGATCAGCTCGCTTTTAGTAACACGTCGCTTCAACAAGGTATGTGTTTAGCGCCAACGGCGCTCTGCTCAGCCCAGCCCGGGGCATCGCCCCCGGGGCATTAAGGATCAAGAAGGGCGTCAGCGCTGAAAGGGCGTGTCACGAACGCCATGAGTCGCGCCTTCAGCGCTCATCCCTAACTTCAACTCAATCTCCTGGGACGATGCCCCAGGCTTCGATTGAGGCCAGCGCTTTTAACGCTAAAGACATATTCAACGAATTGCATCGAGCGCAATCCTCGATTCAACCGCTTCAGCGGTTTGTTTGCCACCGCCAAAACCACTCCAGCGGGTTATGAGTAATTCTTATGCAGCTTACACCCAGCTAAAGTAGGATGTTAATGATACGAGCACGAGCAGAAGCAATAAGACGGGCCAATGTCGCGGGGATGAAAACGCTTCAACTCACACTTTGTGACGCAGCGGTCTCAGCGCGTGAGTGAGTTTTTGCAAGCCCAGCTCGAGTCGCGTTTTCACTGTCCCAAGCGGTGCTTGCGTGGCAACGGCAATTTCTCTGTGACTCAGTCCCTTGAAGAAAGCCAGCTCGACCGCCTCACGTTGAAATCGAGGCAACGCACGGATGTTTTTCTTCAGGAAATTGCGGAGATCATTCAAAACGAATGTTTCGGCCCCGTCGCGACGCGGGCTCTGCGAATCTTGCATCACTCGCTCCTCGTAGCGCTCGTGCTTCGTGACGTCGGAGCGAAATATCCTTCATCAGCACCTCGTCTGGCACTGATGCTACTCCCGGCTCGTTAAGCTCGTTAAGAGTGGACCCAATCATACGCGATGACCTCCCACGGAAAGTGCCGACTCATTTAGGCGGCGTTCCTGTTGTTTGGTACCGGCGGCGCGCCACCACTCCAATTCGACTACGTGAGAGACCAGCGGCGTGGCTGGATAGATCCACAGATGCGGCCTTGAATTGCAGCCTTCAGTCGGACAGTGCAATTGATACTTTCGATTGCCCGCGCGTCGAATTTCCACCTGACGGCCGTTAAATTTTCGTTTGCAGATAATGCAAAGGCGCTCGTCTTCGAGCGATCTCCAGGTTCTAAATCGATCTTCGGTGCGCAGGATCGAGAGGCGATCGTCGAGTTTGAGATGTGCGATCATAATGTAAAAAGCAGTCTGCTCGTTGCATCGAAACGCACAATCGGGCCGCTGGAGGATTCGCTGGATGATTGGGTGGTCAGGTAAAACCCTACGAGCCGTCTCATGGACGTGTAGGGCTCCCTGTGACGAGGCGCCCTGGACCGCTCTCGGCGGCACAGCGACACAGCGCCGTGGCCACAGCCGCTAAGAAAAAGGTCTGCGGGCCCGCTAAGAACCCCACCTGAAATGCAATGCGAAGTTGCGCAATCGCGATGCGATGCTGTCCTGCGTTTCGTGGGAGTGTCCAAGTCCTCCGTTGCTACGAACAATCGGGGGCGGCACGGCAGCTTCGCGTTCTTTGGCGACTTCCCTCTCCACCTTGGCGAGGATTTCGTCCGTAGGCAGCACCCAATCCATCGGAATTGAGTTACACCTCTCGCTCGGACAACTGAGCCTTAACGGTCCGTTGCCGCGTGTTCCGCCATCTATTTTGATTTGATGGCCGGTAATAATTTTGCCACAAACAAGACAGAACCGTTTCTCGTCTAGTGAACGCCATTGGCGAAATTGATCGAGCCGGGACAGCGCATTCAGTTTGTCTGCGTTCGACAAGGTGATTCGAGGAGATAATGCCATGGTGCAACATATACGTTCCGCGCAGGTGATCGCACAATCGGGCACGCGGTGGATTCTTTTATCGGTGAAAACCTTATCACGCTAAGAATGACTTGTACCGTCGTTGCGCTGCGCGGACTCCCGAAAGCTTTCGGGACAGCGCAGCCTTCCTCCCGAGAAGCTTCGATCACGCCTACAGCTAAAAACCACATCCAACTCTACCGAGGCATGCGTTTTCTAGACACAAATGAGAAAGAACGACGGTCACATTTCGCGTGGACGATATGTCCCGGACTACGCATCGGCGGCGATCGAACAAATGGAACTTTACTGCGTGGCTCATCCCGGCAGTCCGTCGGCCGTGCGCCGTCCTCGATTATTTTTTCGCAGTGAGCTTTGGATCGCATTGCTTGGGCCAAGCATCGAAGAAGGGATCGTTGGGATCGGGTCAACTATCGCGGCAGCTCTGCGCGCGTTCGACACGCAATATTTGGCCGGCATCCGTCCGCCAGTTGAAGCCGTAGGAAGCGGCCGTGCAGCGCGGCGGTCCTACCGGAATTCCAAATCGGGGCTAAACTCTCGCAAAGAAGCTTCGGGTTTTGCCTGGCCATCCTGATCGCGAGCTGCCGAATGATTTTGGCACAACCGCTACCACGTTGTGATGCGAAGACATCAACAGAGAAGGACTAGAGGGAGAATCGTTGATGGGACCAACAAGAACAAAGCGCGCCAAGTGGCGAACGTTGAAGTTTAAACAGAGACCGCAAAAATTCAGCAATCGTTTGGAGACGTCGCGGCCGGAAACGATGGATGACGATGAATCTACCCAGGCTGAGGGAATTGACAGGCTCCTTCTGTCGTCGCTCAGGTTCTGGGAGGTTGAACGCGATCTGATCGAAGAACGCATGGCCGCACGAGGCTGCTGAGCGTTTCATTGGAAAGAAGCGACGTCAGTTGCGGTTGTGGGCAAGGTCGGCGTGCTGTGTCGACCGCAGCGAGCCGTCGCTACCATCAAATCCGCTCCAGAATACCGCGCAGGAACTTGGGATCGCGTTCAGCCATGACACCGACTCGTTGATTCAAATTTTTGACGCAATTCGCGATTGGGCTTTGTTGCGCTATCATCCTGTGAAAGCAGTGAACATCGAAAAGGCGCCAGAGCTTGGGAGAAAATGGAGAGACGTAAACCCTCGCATGGTGGGCGAAGCGGCAGAGA
>WNGH01005676.1_pt1 | contig 11877 bp, 7 predicted proteins | sample 5400631 | NCBI WGS metagenome assembly WNGH01 (sample SAMN13153373, study PRJNA577476) | soil metagenome | isolation source: 115 cm soil or saprolite under Garry oak tree replicate 1 | place: USA:California | collected 2016-06-15 | reverse complement strand
CAAAGAATTAGATCATCTCGAACGTCGTGAGCTGCAGCTCACGATTCTTGCTGCTGCCTTTGTTCTGGTCCAGGCCGCTGGCCTTGCCGTCTTCATGTACCCGCTGGTGTTCCTCCACCCGGTCGGGAACAAGTGGACGCTGCGCGTGGCCTTCTTCGGTTTCTGCGCACTGACGCTGCTCTTCGTGGGCTACCTGCTCGACCGCCAGCGCACGGTAAGCAAACTCAAGGAACATCTTCTGGCGGAACTGGAGCGCAACGTTACATTGCAGCATCAGGCCAGCGTGGACTTGCTCCAGACCATGCCCGATCAAAGTCATTTCTGGGATCGCCTGACCATGGAATACCGGAGGGCCATGACCATGCAGAAGACTCTTTCGCTTTTGCTTGTGAAGGCCAAGCCGGCATCCGCGTCCGCAAAAGCCGACCGTCCTACGGTCGCCAAAGAAGTCGGCCGTCTTACGGCCGCCATTCAAAATGACGCCAGCTCGGAAGCTTGGAGCGATGCCGCTAAGGCCATGTCCGGCAAGCTGCGGCCCACTGATTCCATCTACCGGCTTTCGACTGATCTATTTGCGCTGGTTCTTCCGGAGACCGACGTTCTGAACGCCAAGCGCGTCGCTGTTCGCTTGCAAGAAAGTTTGCAGGAAGTTCGCGCCAAATACGGCACGGCGTTTGACATCACCGCGCACAATTATCCCGAGCACGTAAACAGCGCGCACGAATTGGAAGACATCGTGAAATCGCTGCTCCCCGCGCAGGATGAGTGGGCCGCCCCGGTCTCCGCCGAGAAGGCCGCCGCTCAGAAGATTCCCGCGGAGAAGGTCCCCGCCGGAAAAGCTTAGGATTCGATTCGACGCTTCGTTTTCAGTTGGCTTTTCGCGCGGAAATCTAAGCGAGCGCCTGCTTCAAATCTTCGATCAAATCCTGTTTGTCTTCCAAGCCAATGGAAACGCGCACCGTTCCCGGACTCACGCCCGCGCGCCGCAATTCTTCGTTGGTCATGTTGTAGTGCGAACTGTAAATCGGAAGTATCACCAGCGACTCCACGCCGCCGAGACTTGCTGCAAGCAGGAACAGCCGCACGCGGTCGCAGAAGCGCCGCGCCGCCGGCAGCCCGCCTTTCATGTCGAACGCCAGCATGCTCCCGAATCCGCGCATCTGTTTGAGGGCGAGTTTGTAATCCGCGTGGGATTTCAGCCCGGGATAGTGCACGCGCGCGACTTTCGAATGGCGCCCAAGGAATTTGGCGACGGCGATGGCGTTTTCGCACTGGCGCTCGACGCGAACGCCGAGAGTCTTGATACCGCGAATCAGGAGATAAGCGGCGCCGGGGTCCATCGAACCGCCCAGATAGATGATCATGTGCCGCACGCGCTCCATCCAATGCGAATTGCCGACGGCGACGCCGGCGATGATATCGGAGTGGCCGGCAAGAGCTTTTGTGGCGCTGTGAACCACCATGTCGTAGCCCAGCGCGATGGGATTCTGCAGAACGGGCGTGGCAAAAGTGTTGTCGATGATGGAGACGAGCTTGTGTTTCTTGGCGAGGGCCACGGCTTTGTGAATATCGACGAGGCGGAGCGTGGGATTGGTGGGCGTTTCAACGTAGAGAACTTTCGAACGTGGAGAAACAAGATTTTCGATGCCCGCGAGATCGGTTCCAACGTGGCGGACGGTGATGCCCATGTTGGGGAAAACGTCGCGCATGAGGCGATACGAACCGCCGTAGACTTCCGCGGTGGAAATCAATTCATCGCCGGCTTTTAGCGCCGCGAGAAGCGCAGAGGAAATCGCCGCCATGCCGGAAGAGGTGACGACGGCAGCCTCGGCGCCTTCGAGGGCGGCGATTTTCCGCTCCGCAACGGCAAGTGTGGGATTGCCATAACGCGTGTAGATATAGGCTTTGTTCTTGCCCTCAGCCCAAAGCTTCATTTCTTCCGTGGAAGAAAAGGTAAAAGTGGAAGAGCGGATGATCTCCGTGACGACGGGGCCGTTGACGCCGCGGCGGTTGGGCTCACCGCCGTGAATGGCTTGCGTCTGCGGGCCGAGTCTTGAGGGCTTGGCGGTGCTCATACCAAAGAGTGTGCACCTTGTGGGCAAACAAGAACATCCTCCAAATTGGCGGGGCATAGACAATTTGGGCGGGCTGGCGTGTCATAAGGATAGAACGCAGAACGGACGGCAAGATTGGGCGGAGATAAGCTCAGCGCTGAGGACGTGCATCGGCTCTACGACCAGCACGGGCCGGCGCTGGTGGCGTATGCACGTGGTTTCGTGCCGGATGCGGCGGCTGCCGAGGACGTAGTGCATCAAGTGTTTTTGCGCCTGCTGAGCGCGGAACTCACCATGCCTGATGTGCCGGCGGCGTATGTATACCGCGCCGTTCGAAACGCGGCTTTGAATGCGCGAAGAAACGGGCTGAGACTGACGGAGCTTGATCCACAGAGCAGCGCTTTCCAGCATCGCGGCGGAAATCAGGAAGCGGCTCTGGCTCTTGAGAGAGCGCTGGCGGAACTGCCGGAAGAACAGCGCGAAGTGGTGGTGATGCGAGTGTGGGGCGGGCTGACGTTGGAAGAAATAGCGGCGACATCGGGCGCGCCCCTCAACACCGTCGCATCGCGGTACAGGTACGCGCTGGAAAAACTGCGGGAGAAACTGCGGCCGCACGAGCGGCATGAAAATGGAGCAATGAAAAATGGAAAATGACGACACGAGATTTGAAGAGTATTTGGGCCAGTTTGAGCCGCGCAAGCCGCGCGCTTTGCCGTTGGACGCGGTTTCCAAGCGGGTTTGGCTGCGCCGGTTGGCTGCGGCCGCAACAATAGCGACCGCGCTGGGAACTTCGTTGTGGTACGTGCGGAAGAAAAACGCGTTGAACCGCGGGGAATTTGCGGCAAAGACAGCAATCGTCACGCCGGACACGAAATCTGCACCGCAACCAATGTCCCTGCTGCCGCTCACAAAATTGGCGTTGGAGAAGCCGGAACAACTCGACGCCGAATTGGCGAGAGCCTCGCAGAGAGTCCTTCCGGATTTTCGCGGGAGTGCAAGCACGCTGCGCGTGCTCGCAAAGGAATAGCAGCACAGGAGGAGTGAAAATGTTTGTACGAACGATGAGGATTTTCGCCGCCTTTGTATTTCTATTTGTGGCCGCAACGGCGCACGCGCAATCGAAACTTCCGCCTGAGACGCGGAACGCGGCGTTGCGGTATTGGCTGGCGTTTGCGGAGCTGCAGGACGCGCCGGCGGACAAGGCAACCGCTGAATTGTTGGAAAAGACAGCGGCTGGGGAAGCCGCATGGGACGAAGCGAGGCTTGGCCCGATTCTCGACAAGAATGAAACGGCGATCTGGAGGATGCAGCGCGCGACGAGACTGCCGGAGTGCGATTGGGGATTGGAATACGATCTGGGACCTCGCGCCTCGATTGCTTACGTTCCGAGGGCGCGTGTTCTTGCGCGGCTCAATACTTTGGATGGAATGAGGCTATCGGCGAAGGGCGATTCGCAGAAGGCAGTGGAGACATGGCTTGCAGGAATTCGCTTTTCACAGCACCTGGCAAAAGGCGGCAGCCTGATTTTCTCGCTGGTCGCCACAAGGGGACTGACGTCAAGTTTTCGTGCGCTGACGCAGGCGGCGCAAAACGGGACGGTCACGGATGCACAAAAAAAACAAATCGAAAGCGTGGTGCGCGCCTTGGCGGAAACGGGTTTTGATTGGGGCCAGGCCCTGTGGTATGACGCGGATACCTCGACCGATATGACCATCAAGCAGATGGCTCAAGCGGCGAGCCCGGCGGCCTACTATCTAGAGTTGACTGGGGCTCCAGCGCCCGACAATTTCACGGTGCCGAAAGCAGCGGAGATCGTTGTGTATCACAAGCTGATGAACTCGGCCGAAGAGGCGCTGCGGCTGCCGCCGGAGCAGGCGAGTGAACGGTTAAAGACTTTGCAGGCCTCTGTCAAGACGTTGCATCCGTTTTTTCAACAAATCATTCCGTCCTTCACCCGTGTCAATGATGTACGCGTTGAAGTGCAAGCGGCGCGGCAGAAACTTTTACAGGCGGTCTCAGCGAAGTAGCACGGCACAACGCTACGCGACAGGGACCCTGGTTTCTAGGCTTTCGTCGGGCACCGGATCGGGGCTACTGGGCCGGCCGTGCCAGGCAACGAAACCCTCTTTCACGAGGCTGGAGATGGTACGGCGATTCTGATAAATCAACTTCAGCCACGCCAAAGGACCCATTTGGGGGAAATAGATTCCCCGGAAACACATTCGAGCGATAAAAATATTGATGCGATAGCCCAGCGGCTTGTCTCTGAGTGAATCGACAGCTTGAGCCATGGCTTCCGGACTGTATGCTGCAGCCCAGCCAGCTTTCACTTCCGCGTGAGCTTCCTCAATGGTCATCTTCAGAGGCGTGTGAGCCATCGCGAACGGGATGAACTCCTGCCAGTGCTTCGGGCGCGTCAATCGCCCGGCGGCGGCTAGCCTTTTGTAAAGCGGCGTGGCGGGCAAAGGCGTCAGCAATCCAAAAATGGGCAGTCCTGCCGGCCAGGTGCGAATTTCTTTAAGGGTGCGCTCCGCGACTCCGACGGTGTCGTTGTCCATGCCGAAAATAAAGGAAGTGATGGCATACACATTTCGCTGGGCGAGCCTCTCCAGCACAGCGGCATATTCGCCGGGCTTGTTGAAGCCTTTGTTGACGTCGGCGAGATTCGTGGGATCGATGGACTCCATGCCGATGAAGACCCACTTGCCGCCAGAGGCTGCAATGAGGTCCACGAGTTCCTCATCGCGCAAGAGATTGGCGCTGATCTGGGCGACCCAATGCACCTGAGCGCCGGCGGCGATAATGTCGCGCAGCAGGGATTTCGTACGTTTGATGTTGATGGCGAAATTATCGTCGATGAAGAAGACGGCGATCTGGCCGCCCTCGGTTTTGGCCCGGGCTTTCAAGAGGAGCAGCTCGTTCACCACGCTTTCGTTGGTGCGGAAGCGGATGGAGTCGCCAAAAAAACCAGTTACCGTGCAAAACTCGCAGCCATAGGGGCAGCCGCGCCCAGACTCCATGGGAATAATGCGAAATGTGCCCCAGCCGTCACCAATCCGCTGAAGCGAGCGCGCCGCCATCTTTGGAACTAAATTAAATTGGTCGAGGTTAATTTTGTCCCAACGAATCGCCGGATATTGCTTGAGACTGGGTTTGCTTTCCTGGCCAAACGCATCCACAGGAGCGTAGACATCCTTGAGCGTACCGCGTGCGGCATCCGTGACGATTCTTGGCCAGGTTTCATCGGCTTCGCCGAGAGCTACCGCGTCCGCATGACGCGGACCGCCATTTCGGCCGAGAGCCTCGTCGGCCTCTTCGGTGACGTGAGGTCCGCCCATCACCACGGGTACGCCGACAGCGCGGATAGCGTCGGCCATGCGATAGGCCTTGGCAATCATCCGGGTCATCGCGCCGATCCCGACAAGTCCGATGTTCTGCTCACGCACAAAACGAGCAATGCCGGCTTCATCCATAAGTTGCGCGTTGCCGTCGATGAGCACCACTTCGTGGCCTGCAGGGGTCAAGGCCTGAAGCAGGAACATCCAAAGATGGGGCATGAAATTACGAGTGACCCCGTTATCGGGGTTGTACAGCAAAATGCGCATGCGCTTTTCTCCGATAGAAAGCGATTGTCATGAACTGGGCTAGATAAGCCGCGATCTAAACGTTTGTTGTCTGGGGGCCGGTAAGGGAACCAACAAACCGGCTTCGACCATACCACGCTCTTGTGCGATAGTCAGTAAATTCAAAATGCAATACAGGGAATCAGTAATCGGCTGAGCGGGGAATCAAACGGAATAAAAAGAAAGGTCCCCGAGGCCCTGGAAGGCCCCGGGGAAGGAATCACGAAATGAAGTAGTCTGCCGAGAAGTGAATCAAGGAAACGGCAGATAGGTCCAAAGGTCGTTCAGGTAGCCTGGAGGGGCCCCGGCAGTAGAATCAAAGCCTTCTCCACCGAACACCCAGACGTAATTAAATGCGTCCGGTTGCCACATCGCTGTTCCGCGGCGCCCACCAACAACGTTGTTCACATACGGTATGCCGTTGGTGAGGTATGCGCCGCTTTGGTTGACGTTACTGGTGCCCTTCCACCAAATCCACTGGCCGCTGCTGGCTTGGTACTCCCAGATGTCGTTCAGGAATCCCGTCGATTGGGTTACCGAGGAACCGTATCCCCAGCCACCGAAAAACCAAAGGTTATTGGATGAATCACTCCAACCTACAGCTCCCCAGCGGGAACCAGGCAGATTTGCCGCGGCTGCGGCTGTCTGGGTGCCGTAAGTACCGGTCTGATTGGCGGTATTGCTGCCGGAGATCCAAACCCACTGGCCACCCGTAAACTCCCACAGGTCGTTGAGAATCGCTCCTTGGGGAGGGGGAGTCCCAGTGCCCAGCGAATCAAGACCAAATCCGCCAAAGAGCCAAATGTTCCCGGCAGTGTCGGCCCAAAGAACAGCGGCCTGGCGGGCGCCAGGAGCGTTAGCTGCCGCACCCGTGCCCTTCGTACCGTACACGCCGTTCTGGTTGGCGGTGTTCGACCCAGCAACCCAGGTCCACTGGCCACTTGCGATGTTGTATTTCCAAAGATCGCTCAGCAGGCCTTCATTGCCCGCGGAGTCAAAGCCTTGGCCGCCAAAGAGCCAAACGTTTCCGGACGCATCCGTCACATTGGCCGCAGCCCATCGCCCTCCGGGAATGTTCGCTGTAGATCCAGTGCCCTGCGTACCATAAGCGCCGCTCTGGTTGAGAGCGTTGGAGCCTCCCTTCCAGACCCAGGTTCCGCTGAAGCTGCCGTCACCAACCGGGCCGCCGGGAGTAAATGCCCACACGTCGTTGAGCAATCCGTAATCGAGCCCCGTCGGGGCCGCGTATCCCTGACCGCCAAACATCCAGAGATTCCCGGAAGCGTCAGTCCAGGTCACTCCACCCCATCGAGAACCAGGAGTGTTCACCGTGCCATTGCCGACACCAAGAGCGCCGTAAACGCCGCTCGCGTCTTCGGCTTCCAGCAAAGGCCAAGTACTAGCCACGGATGGACCGGCATTAACCGGGTTCCAAACGCCATCCCAAAACCAAAGGTCGTTCAAGAATCCCGGAACTTGGGCGCCATACGGCGATATCAATGGGAACCCGAATCCGCCGAAGAGCCACTTCCTTCCGAAGCTGTCGCTCCAAGTCATACCGAAGTCCCTGCCGCCCGGAGTGTTGAGATCCTTAATCGGAATTGGTGTGGCAGCCGTTGCATAGTTATTAGATGTGTTTGTGGTAGGGATATACCAGGATATCCAATTCCAGTCGTTGTGCTGACAATCGACCACCACGGTGGACACATTGGACTTGGCTATGCCAGTGTAGTTGAACTCGTTGCACGGTTGAGGCTGGCTCGTCGGCTGCAGAAACACGGAGACGTTGTAGATACCGCCGTTCGTGACCTGCGTGGGGAAGGTAAAGCTCGTATTGCCTGTTACGAAAAGATCGTCACCAGCGTTGTCCTGCAATTCGACCGTATTGCCGGGACCGGGAACCAACCCGACAACCGAGCCACCAATGGTAAAAGCTGGCTGAGAGCAAATGATTTGCACATTGTTGATGCTCGTGTTGAGGGTTCCGCTGCCGTTGAGCACCGTGCAAGTTTGCCCCGGGTTTAAAGGCTGAGTCAGAATCGTCACGGCGTAGGTGACTCCGCTCGAAAGGGGTGTAGCGAAGGTAAAATTGACGTTCCCCGTGCCGCTAATCGTGAGGTTGTCAGCTCCGTTGTCCTGCAAGACCAGTCCGGATCCGAGCAACCCGGAAATCGATCCGCCAACCGTGAAGATGTTGCCGCAGGTGACTTGGACGTTTGCGACGTTGGCCAAGGCGGTGCCGGTGGCACTGGTAACGCTGCAGTTCTGCGTGGGAGTGGAGGGCTGGGTCTTCACCGTAACCTTATAGGCTCCCCCGCTGGCGACTTTTGTCGCAAAGGTGAAAGCACCGCTCTTAGTAACGGATAGGTCGTCGCCCCCATTGTCTTGCAGCACGAGCCCGCTTCCCGACAGACCAATCACTGTCCCTGAGATGGTAAATGGGCCCGAGCCTGAACCGCCCCCCGAACCCCCACCTGAACCTCCACCGGAGCCTCCGCCCGAACCAGAGTTAGTTCCCCCCTTTACGCCGCTACAGGCAGCGAGAAAAAACGACATCACCAGGAGGGATGCAAAGAAAGATAATTTCATGGGGGATTTCATAGACGATTCATTACTCCTAGTACCGCCCTGCGACAGGCAGGCTGCGGCGGCTTTCTATAAACTTGGCTTCCCAGTTGTGTTCAAGGCAATCGCCTGGGTGCGATTGTGAACGAGCGATGATTAGGGCAAAACTGCTTCCGAGGATGCAATTTCACCGGGAGGCTCGAACCTTTTTCTAGGGTATTGGAAGGTATGCAACTGAATCAATAAGCCCGTGCGTAGGTGTGCTTACTTGAGCATTAACTTTTCGTTTTTCCGTTCGTAAGAGGAAACAGCAGCCCAGGCGGCTAAAGCCGGGATATCAGGCTTCTTCCTCGACCAGTTGTTCACCGTGGGCGGCTTTGTGGGCGGCGATGACTTTTTCCGCGAGTTCGTTGGGCACGTAGTCGTAGTGCGAGAACTCCATGGAATAACTTGCACGGCCTTGCGTCTTTGAGATGAGGTCGTTGGCGTAAGTGAGCATCTCGGCGAAGGGCACCTGCGCTTTGATGATCACGTTATGGCCGCGGGATTCGCTGCCGGCAATACGCCCGCGACGACCGCTGAGGTCGCCCATCAGGTCGCCGGAGTATTGATCAGGGGCATAAACCTCGACGTGCATGACCGGCTCGAGAAGCGCGGGGCGCGCCTGCTTCATGGCTTCCTTGAAGGCTAGAGAGCCGGCAATTTTGAAAGCCATGTCCGAGGAATCGACGTCGTGATACTTGCCATCGTAGAGGATGGCTCGAAAGTCCACGACGGGAAATCCCGCCAGGTAGCCGCGGGCGGCAGCATCGCGAATGCCCTTCTCCACCGAAGGAATCCAGTTCTTGGGGATAGCGCCGCCAAAAACATCATCCACGAATTCGACGCCTTTGCCGCGCTCGACGGGCTCCATCTTAATGCGGCAAACGCCAAACTGGCCGTGGCCTCCGGACTGTTTCTTGTGCTTGCCTTCGACGTCGGCTTTGCCGCGAATGGTTTCGCGGTACGGGACTTTGGGCGGCTTCAAGGTGAGGTCCACGTGATAACGCTTATGGAGCTTGGCGACGACGACTTCGATGTGCTGCTGGCCGGAGCCGGCGAGCAGGAATTCCTTGGTTTGCGGATCGCGTGAAAAGCGCAGCGCTGGATCTTCCTCCAGGATTTTATGAATCGATACGCCGATTTTGTCTTCATCGGCCCGGGTTTTCGGTTCAATGGCAAAAGTGATGGAAGGCTCGGGAAGCTGCGCCGGTGCGTAAAAAATGGGCGAAGCCTTATCGCCAAGAGTTTCGCCCGTAGTGGTTTCCTTCAACTTGGCGATGGCCCCGAGGTCCCCGGCATGGAGGTCGCCGACTTCGCTGAGCTGCTTGCCCTGAACCACCTGAATGTGCTGGAAGCGTTCCGGAATTCCGCGATTGTAATTCGTGAGCGCGGCGTCATTCTTCACGACACCGCTCTTTACCTTGAAATAGTTGATGCGGCCCGTGAAAGGATCGGAAAGCGTCTTAAAGACAAAGAGGGAAAGCGGCTGTCCGTCGTCGTACTTGCGCTCGACGCGGTCGCCCTTGCCCCCGGGCTCTTTGAAGCCGACCTGCGCGTGCTCGTCGGGATGCGGAAACGCGTCGGCGAGAAAAGTGAGCAGGCTGGCGGTGCCGATGTTGTGGAGCGCGGAAGTCATCAGGACGGGAAAGATTTTTTCGGCAACGATGGCTTTGCGGACCGCGGGGATGAGGTCGTGAATGGGGATGGTGCCTTCGCGGAAGAACTCTTCCATCATTTCATCGTCGCCCTCGGCGATCATTTCCACGAGTTTTTCGTGGGCCTCCTTGGCTTCGTCGGCGAGAGCGGCGGGAATTTCTTCAATGGCGGGCTTGCCGTCGCCATCGGGTTTGTAGATGTGCGCTTTCATGGCCACGAGATCGATGACGCCCCGGAATCCTTTTTCGCTGCCGATCGGCAACTGAATTGCCACGACGTTTCGCCCGAAAACTTGTTCGAGAGATTCCATGGAGCGCTCGAAGCTGGCCAGTTCACGGTCCATCCACGTGAGCACGAAGGCGCGCGGAATGTCGTATTCCGTGCAATAATCCCAGACTTTTTCCGTGGTGACCTGCGAGCCGACGTGCGCGTCGACGGCAATGAGCGCGGCATCGGAGGCGATGAGCGAGGCTTTCGCTTCGGTGATGAACGTGGAATACCCGGGAAGATCGATGAAATTGATTTTGACTTTATCCGACGAGCCGGACGGACCCGTCGGCGTCGGAGACCATTCGGCAAACGCGAGTCCCGTTTGAATGGAAATTTTTCGCGCTACTTCTTCCTCGTCCCAGTCGGTGGTGGTGCTGCCCTCCGCAATTTTTCCCCAGCGCGGAGTCATGCCCGCGGTGAAGAGCAACGACGACACCAGTTGCGTTTTGCCGGTGCCGCCGTGACCTACAATGCCAACGTTGCGAATGTCCTTGGTGAGATAGCTCTTCATCTAAGCCTCCGTCGAAGCGAGGTCCATCCCGAAGAATTCGGGCGCGGACCCACGCCTGGCATGTTGGAACTGAGGGAGGAGAACGTGGCCGCTGCGCCTGGGCCCCCGTGGGGCGGGGGCGAAGGTCGAAGGAAATATCCCTGGTCCGATCTCCTGACGAGCCGGATGCTAGCACAGGGGAGGAGTTGGAGCAACGCAGAGCGAAGACAGTAACCGTCAAGTAGATTGTGTAAATGGAAAGAAGGGTTTTCTTTGCCAGGAACTGTTTAGGTGCGAGATGACGCCTAAGAGGAGGCGGGAGAGGGGGATTGAGGAGGTTTAACGGTGGAGGAATTCTTCGAGGAGGAGGCGGGAGAGGCGCCGGGTGCTATGGCGGATGACGGCGTGCTCCTCGAGAAGATTGTCGAGGATGACGCGGTAGCCGAGTTTTTGGAGGGCGGGCAGATCGATGGCCACGGGTTCGGCGCCCTGGGCGCGGTAGCGGCGGGCGACCTCGGGCGAAATGGCCTGGCGATTGGCGACCACCCAGTCGACGACACGATGGCGCACGTGCTTCTGGATAGCGCGGAGATGATCGGCGAGCGCGTAGCCGGAGGTCTCACCGGGCTGAGTCATCAGATTGGCGATGTAGACGCGCGGCGCCTTGGATTTGGCGATGGCGCTGGCGATTTCTGGAATCAAGAGATTGGGCAAGATGCTGGTGTAGAGCGAACCGGGACCTAGCAAGATCAGGTCCGCTTCCCGAATGGCTTCGACGGCTTTGGGGAGCGGCTTGACGCGGCGAGGTGACAGCCAAATTGATTCGATCGGAAAGTGGCTGGCGGTGATGCGGGTCTCGCCGTGAACGGTGCGGCCGTTTTCGAGTTTGGCAATGAGGTGGACGTTCGAAAGCGTCGATGGAAAAATGCGGCCGCGGATGGCGAGCACCCTGCTGCTGACGCGGATGGCCTCCGTGAAATCTCCGGTGACGTGAGTGAGCGCGGCAAGGAAGAGGTTGCCGAAACTATGGCCGACCAAGCCGTGCCCCGCCTGGAAGCGATATTGAAACAGACGGCCGAGGAGCGCTTCGTCCTTTGAAAGAGCGACCATGCAATTGCGAATGTCACCGGGCGGAAGGATGCGGTTCTCGCGACGCAAGCGGCCGGAGCTGCCGCCG
>WNGH01024329.1_pt1 | contig 11878 bp, 12 predicted proteins | sample 5400631 | NCBI WGS metagenome assembly WNGH01 (sample SAMN13153373, study PRJNA577476) | soil metagenome | isolation source: 115 cm soil or saprolite under Garry oak tree replicate 1 | place: USA:California | collected 2016-06-15 | reverse complement strand
CTTCAACTCGCTTTTTTGCATCTCGCCCGCGAGCACCGCGCCGACGGCTTCGTAGGTATCCAGAACCGTGACATCTTTTCCTCGCCAGGTGCCTGGAAGTGCCGCGCCGCCGTAGACGAACACCGATGGCAGGTTGAGGCGCGTCATCGCCATCATCATGCCGGGCAGCGTCTTGTCGCAGCCGGCAAAGGTGACGAGCGCGTCGTAGGCGTGGCCGCGCGCCACGGCCTCGACGCCGTCGGCGATGATCTCGCGCGACACCAGCGAATAGCGCATGCCGCCGTGGTTCATCGACATCGAGTCCGCCACCGAGATCGAGGCAAAGTCGAACGGCGTGCCGCCCGCCTCCCGGATCGCCGCGCAGGCCTCGCGCGCGAACCCGCCGAGCAGCGCGTTGCACGGCGTCACGCGTCCATCGGTGGATGCGACGCCGACAAACGGCCTGGCGATGTCCACGTCAGAGAGCCCGAGCCCGTGCAGAAACGCGCGATGCGGCGCGCGGTCAAGGCCTTCGACCGTGACGCGCGACGGAAGTAGCGGAATGCGTTTTTTCGTAGCCTGCCTCGATTTTCGGATAGGCTATTCTAAGCGGCAAAAAACAGGAGGAAACCGATGCTTCGTGCTGTGCTTGCCCTGACGTTTTTGCTTGTCAGCTGCTCTGCTTTCCCGCAAGCCTACCGCGCGCGCGCGATAAAGATCGTCGTGCCGTTCGGCGTCGGCGGCCCCGCCGACATCTATGCGCGCTTCATCGGCGCGAAGCTCCAGGAGGCGCTGGGCCAGCCGATCGTGGTGGAGGACCGGCCGGGCGGAGGTTCCATCGTCGGCACCGAAGTCGTCGCCAAATCCCCCGCCGACGGCCATACCCTGCTCATGATGTCGAACACGCACACCGTCAACGAGACGCTGATTCCCAAGAAGCCTTTCGACCTGATGCGAGACCTGGCGCCGATCAGCGGCGTGAACTATTCCGACTTGCTGATGGTGATCCACCCGTCGGTCGCCGCGAACAACCTGAAAGAGTTCATCGCATTCGCGAAGTCCAGGCCCGGCGCGCTCAACTACGCCTCTTCCGGGCCCGGCACCCCCTACCACATGGCGGGCGAGCTGTTCAAAGCCATGGCCGGAGTCGACATCGTCCATGTGCCGCACAAAGGCAGCGACCAGGCGCGCGCGGCGATCCTCGGCAACCAGGTCCAGGTGATGTTTGATGCGATCACGACGATGGCCGCACAGGCGCGCGCCGGCAAGGTTAAAGCGCTCGCGACCACCGGGAACACACGCTCGCCGGTAACGCCCGACGTGCCGACGGTCGCGGAGGCCGGGGTCCCGGGGTACGAGGCCACCATCTGGCTCGGGCTCAAGGTCGACTGACCGACTTATTGGAAGGGAAATTCGTAGATCAGCTTCAGTACCCAGCGATCGGACGCGTCGCTCAATCCGCGCCCGATGCCAAGATTGAAGTCCGACCTGCCGATCTTGCCGTCCCACGCGAAATAAAGAACGCGGCTGGTCTGGCCGTAGTATTCAAGGCCGAGATAATTCTTTTCGAACGCGCGATAGGCGATCTTCGCCGACGGCTCGAAATTGAACTTGCGCCCGGGTCCCGAGACCGGCCGGCTGATGCCGGGGTTGGCGCTGAGATGCCAGCGATCGACCCGCAGCCCGAGGATCGGGATCAGCTCGGTGTTCCAGAACTGGGGCTCGTCGCGCTCGCGCATGTTGGCGAGCTCCAGGTTGACTCCCCAGTAGAAGCCCTCGGCCTCGTCGTGCGGCGCGACGTACAGCAGCTCGGCGCGGTAGCCGTCGGACCGGACACGCCCACCCTCTTCGGAGGCCGGCAGCTGCAGGCTCAGCTCCCAATTCTTCCGGATTCCGTACGAATACTCTGGCATCAGCTGCAGCGGCGTGGCACGCTGGTCGCTCCGCGAGCCCGCTCGCGAAGCCTTGTTCGCGTGCGTCTCAAGGTTGTGCTCGCCGTAATCGGCGAGCTCGTCGGTGAAGACCTTGATCTCGTGGGGCGCACTCTCGGCGCCAGGCGAAAAAAAAGAAAAGGGGATTGCTGCCGCAAGCGCCCGGAGGCGCCGGGTCATCCCACGATCTCGTTCGAGCGCAGCAGCAGGTCCGGCGGAATGACGAGGTCGAGCGCCTTCAGGGTCTTGCGGTTGATCACCAGCTCGAACTTGCTCGGGCGCTCCATCGGCAGCTCGCTCGGTTTTGCGCCCTTGAGGATCTTGTCCACGAAGGCGGCAGCGCGGTAGTACATGTCCGGCGTGCTGACGCCGTAGGACACCAAGCCGCCGACATCGACATATTGCCTCTGGGCATAGATCGCCGGCAGCCGGTGCTTGGCGGCGAGATCCACCAGAGCGCGCCGATCGGCCTCCGGTAGCGCACCGACCCGCACCACCAGGGCCTCCGCGCGCTTCGCCACGGCGGCGTCCAGGGCGCGCGCGATCTTCTCGGGTTTGCGCACGTCGACCAGCTCGGCTTCGAGCCCGATGGATTTTGCCGCCGCCTCGATGACTTTCCAGGTCGACGCCAGCCCCGGATTGCCCATGTTGATGAGCACGGCGATGCGCTTGCGCCCGGGGGCGATCGCTCTGAGCAGCTCGATCCGCTTCCTCTCCAGCTCATCGGTCAGGATCGCCACGCCGGTCACGTTTCCGCCCGGGCGCTCGAGGCTTGCGACGAGGCCCGTATCCACCGGATCCAGGGCCGTCGCCGTCACGACCGGGATCGTCCCGCCGGCATTCTTCGCCGCCAGCGTGGCGGGCGTGCCGTTGGCCACGATAAGGTCCACCTTCATCCGCGCGAACTCAGCGGCGAGCCCCGGGTAGCGCTCGCTGCGCGCCTCGGCGGTCCGGTATTCGATCCTCAGGTCCTTTCCCTCCGTGTAGCCAAGATCCTTCAGCCCCTTGCGAAGCTGATCCATATTGGCCAGGTTCGCGGGCTCTGCGATCGTGTCGAGCACGCCGATGCGATACCCGAGCCCCGCTGCCTTTTTTTCCTGGGCCGCGAGCGGCGCCGACAGGACCGCGGCGATTCCGGCAATGAACGAGCGTCGATCGGCCATCGAACAAATGGTACGCTTTTAGGACCTGGGGAGGTCATCATGTCCAAGCACAGTTTCATCAAAGCTGAAAGCCGTCGCCAGTTCCTGAAATTCCTGTCCGGCAGCCCGTTGCTGGCCTGGCCCGGAGTGGACCTGCTGGCGGGCGACGGCCCGCTCGCGCCTTCCAAGCTTCCCGACCCGATCATGTGGGCGCCGCTCAGGACCGACGAGCTCATCGCCTCGCCGAAGGACGCCATCAACGTGTTCGATTTCGAGCCGGTGGCGCGCAACAACGTGCCGCCGGCGCATTTCGGCTACATGGCCTCCGGGATCGACGATGAAGTCACGCTGCGCGCCAACCGCGAGGGCTTCCTCAAGTTCCAGTTGCGGCCGCGCCGGCTGAACGACGTCTCGAAGGTCGACATGAGCGTGGAGCTGTTCGGCGCGAAATGGGACACGCCGATCGTGATCGCGCCCACCGGCGGCAACCGGTTCTTCCACCACGAGGGAGAGCTTGCCGTGGCGCGCGCCGCCAGGCCGGGAAACCACCTCCAGATCCTCTCGACCTCCTCGAATTACTCGGTCGAGGACACCATCAAGGCGCGCGGCGCGCCGATCTGGTTCCAGCTCTACGTGTCGCCGGACTGGAACATCGGCCGCGCGCTGGTGAAGCGCGCCGAGGCCGCCGGCTGTCCGGTGCTCGCGGTCACGGTGGACCGGGTCGGCGGGCGCAATCAGGAAACGCTGTTCCGGCTGCGGCGCGAGGACAAGCGGGTCTGCATCGAGTGCCACAAGCCGGGCGTCGCCGAGCGCGCCCTGCGCCGGCACAACTACGACGGCCTAGATCTTTCGACGCTGAAGAGCTGGGAATCGTCCAACCTGACCTGGGACTTCCTCAAGCGGCTGCGCGACTTCTCGAAGATGAAAATCCTGGTCAAGGGCATCGTCGCGCACGAGGACGCAAAGCTGTGCGTCGAGAACGGGATGGACGGGCTGATCGTCTCCAACCACGGCGCGCGCGGCGAAGACAACGGCCGCTCCACCATCGACGCGCTGCCCGAGATCGTCGAGGCCGTCGCCGGCCGCATCCCGGTGCTGGTCGACAGCGGCTTCCGCCGCGGCACCGACATCGTCAAAGCCCTCGCGATCGGCGCGAGCGCGGTCTGCGTCGGCCGGCCCTACCTTTGGGGCCTTGGCGCGTTCGGCCAGCCGGGCGTAGAGCGCGTGCTCGAGCTGCTGCGGCTCGAGCTGCGGGGCGCGATGCAGCAGTGCGGGGTGCGCTCGGTGAAGGAGATCACGCCGGCGTACGTGCGCCGAGCGACCTGAAAACGCGGTTCATGGCGTTGACCCGCGCCAGGTAGCCGCCCAGATCGTGATCGCCGCAGCGCTGCTTGTCGCTCGGCCGGAAGCCGCGCATGGCGTAGGACTCGCCCGCGGCGGCCCCGCACAAATGGATCACCGCGGCCAGGTCCTGCTTCTGCTGCAGGGTCGCGCCGGCGAGGCGTCGGCGCTCGAGGATCCCGGCGACGCGCCGATCGAGGTAGGCAGCAGTCATCTCGACGGCGTGGCTCGGCAGCACGCGCAAGTACAGGCTGTTGAACCAGCATGAATTCCATTCGTGCCAGGGCCCATCCTCGATCACGGCGTGGTCGCGAACGCAGTAGCGCTTCGCCTCGCGATAAGTGCCGTCGGTTATCTGGTACATGCCGACCGCGCTCGACGCCGGCCGGTACAGCTCGAAGGGTTCGTGCGTCAGGCGCCAGCGCCAGTAAGTCCGGGCAACCGGATTGCCCGCGCCCTCCAGCTGCGCGAGCGCAGCCAGCAGCTCGGGCGTGATGACCGCAGTCGAGTGCTCGCGGAAAATCAGCTCGTATTGGCGCCAGGTCTCGGCCGGCGTCTTGTCGAGCGTGCTGCCCACCGGGAAAAACAGTTCCGCAGGCTTGCGGACTGCCTGGTAGACCCAGTTGGCGCCAAACCAAAGCGCCACGAGGACGAGCGCGCCGAGGCCGAGCTGGATTGCCAGCGGCGCCCCTCTTAACTTCAGCAGCCAAGCTTGGCGGCGAGGTCGACGAAATCGGTGGCGGCGATGTCTACGCATGTCCGATCGGCAACGAGATCGGTTGTCTGGCCCGGGCCGTGCTCGGCGGGCCGCGGCACGAAGGCGGTCGCAAGCCCCTGCGCCTTGGCCGCTTTCAGATCGCCGTTGTGCGCGGCGACCATCATCACCTGCGAGACCGGCAGACCGAGCTGCCTGCACGAGGCGCGATACGCCTCCGGCATCGGCTTGTAGGCGCGCGCGGTTTCCGCGCCGAGGATGCAGTCCCATGGCAGCCCCGCGCGCTTGGCGATGTTGACCATCAGCGCGATGTTGCCGTTCGAGCAGGGCGCGATGATCAGCCTCTTCTTCAGCCGCGTGAGGCCTTCGATGACATCGGGCCATGGGTCGAGGCGGTGCCACGCCCGATTCATTTCATCAATTTCCTTTTCTGAAAAACCCCTGATACCGTAGCGACCGATCAGGTTGACCAGGCTCTCGCGGTGCAGTTCGTCCAGGATGGCCCAGGCGCGCCGGCCCGAGCGCACTTCCTCCATCGACGGCTGGTAGAGCTTGCGCCACTCCACCGCGAATTCCACGGCGTCGAGGCCGGTGACGTTATTTGCTTTGAAAAAAAGGGAAATCTCCCGGCTCACGCTGCTGCGCCAATCGACCACCGTGCCGAAGATGTCGAACAGGCAGGCTTTGACCTGCGTCACGCCGCGGCCTTCTCAACCTTCGTACTGCAGCACGTTCAGGCCGGCGTTCCAGTCGGTGACGAACATCAACCCGTCCGGCATGACGAAGATGTCCGCGGTCTTTGCCGCGAGCGAGACCTTGGGCCGCGGATCGATCATCTTTCGTGGCGCTGGCGGCGCCCAGTAGGCGACTTCCTTCGGCGCGAACGCGTCCTTGATGTCGAACACCCGCACGCCGGCGTTGTTGTAGGTCGCGAAGATCATTTCCTCGCTGCTGAAGGAGCCCGGCCGGTTCTCGTGCAGGTTGTGTGGACCGAACGTCCCGGCGGCGGCGCAGTAGTCGCGGTCCCTGGGGGTGGGCAGCGTGGCGATCGGCACCGGGTTTTTCGGCGCCCGCATGTCGAGCACGAAAGTGTGGAACAGTCCCTTGGCGTCGCGCCAGGAAGCGTAGCCGCGGTTGCCGGCGGTGAGCATGTGGTGCAGCGCCGCGCGGCGTCCCGGCGGCAGGGCCGGCTTCTCGCCCGCCGCGCGGTTCATGCCCGGCAGCCACCAGCGCGACACGATCTCGGGCTTGGTGATGTTGTTGAGATCGACCACGCACAGGATATGGTCGGTGAAGCCGTCGAAGTGCGCCGCGACGTAGGCGTAGCGCCCGCCGGTCCAGTGGGCGCGGTTGATGCTGAAGCCGGGCATCTCCAGAAAAGCGATCTCGCGCATCTCCGCCGGCCTGGAGATGTCGTGGATCGACAGGCCCGAGCGGAATTTCTTGCGGTTGGTGATGCTGTCGGCGAGGTTGTTCTCGAAATAGCCGCGCTGGCCGTCGTAGGACTGCATCGCGACGATGTTCGCGCCGTTGCAGAGCAGCATCAGTTCGTTCGCGGTCTGCAGCTGGTGCGTCCGGGTGAAGTCGCCCTGCCCCAGGCTCCAGTAGTGCACGGGCTTCAGATTGCGCGGGTCGGTGGCGTCGAGGATCGTCAGGCCGTTGCTGAACATGTGGCCGACGTAGACGTGGCGCCGGTTCACCATGACCTGCACGGCATCGGGGCGACCGCCCTGGTCGCTGTAAGAAACGTGCTTGATGCGATGCCCGATGCCCTGCGGCGGGATCGGATCGGTCGAAGAGGCTTGCGGCGTGGCGCAGCCGAGCGGCAAGGCGCCGGCGGCGGTAAGACCAAGCAGGCCTTTCAGGTGCTCGCGGCGTGTCAACGATTTCATGGCGTTTTCCTCCTCCGGTGATGCCCAGCCATTGGGTGTCCCTCGCGTATGAACTGACGAAACGATAGCCTTTCCGAGGACTAGTTAACAACACAAGACGGCGATTTCTGCGTACTCTATCGCCAGGTCTCAGGAGATGCGGGCGGGCGGTGGGGGAGCATCGGCAATGAGAATGAACACCACGCTGGTGATCAATCCGAAGGGCGGGTCGGGAAAGACCACCCTCGCGACCAACCTTGCGAGCCACTTCGCCGCCGACGGCATTCCGACCGCAGTGATGGACTACGACGCGCAAGGCTCCAGCCTGAACTGGCTGAAGCAGCGTGCGCCGCACGCTCCCAGGATTCACGGCGCCAACGCCGCGCCGCAGCGGGGCAACCGCCTGCGCAGCATCGAGATGTATGTCCCCGCCGGGATCCGGCAGCTGATCATCGATGCGCCGGCCGGCGCGTCGGGGCTGGTCCTGCAGGAGATGCTGTCCCGAGCCGACTGCATCATCATCCCGGTGGCGCCCTCGGCGATCGACATCCACGCCACGGCGAATTTCATCAGGGACCTGCTGCTGACCGGCCGCATCCGGGTGCGCAACATCCGGCTTGCGGTCGTGGCGAACCGGGTGCGCAAGTCGATTCCGGTGTATCAGCCGCTCGAGCGCTTCCTCGGCTCGCTCAACCTGCCGCTGCTGGCGCGCCTGGGCGATTCGGACGTCTATCTCAAAGCCGCAGAGCTGGGGCTCGGGATCTTCGAGATGGACTTCTCGATGTCCTTCGCCGAGCGCGAGCAATTTGCGCCGATCGTGCAATGGGTCGACAACCAGCAGCCCGCGCCGGCTCGCGCCGACGAAAAGGTCATCGAGCTGCCGCTGCCACGTCTCCCCGCGGTATTCCGCACCCGCCCCGTACTGAGATAAGACAGGCGTAAGGATGGCCGCCAAAAACAGTGGCGCCGCCAAGCCGGCGCAACGCGAGTTCGTCATCAGCCGCGTCTTCGACGCGCCGCGCGAGCTGATGTGGAAGGCGTGGACCGAGCCCGAGCGCCTGAAGCAATGGTGGGGGCCGAAAGGCTTCACGGTGCATACCTGCAAAGTCGATCTGCGCCCCGGCGGCATCTTTCACTACGGTATGAAGGCGCCCGACGGCAGCGACATGTGGGGCAGGTTCACCTATCGCGAAATCGATGCCCCGAAGCGGCTGGTCTTCATCGTGTCCTTCTCGGACCCAAAAGGCGGCATCACGCGCCATCCGGGGCATCAGAGTTGGCCGCTGGAGACGCTGTCGACAATCCGCTTCGAAGAGCAAGGCGGCAAGACGAAGGTCACCGTGCGATGGATCCCGCACACCTCCGCCACCGAAGCGGAGCGCAAGACCTTCGAAGAAGGGCGCGACTCCATGAAGCAGGGCTGGACCGGAACCATGGAACAGCTCGAGGCGTACCTGGCGAAGGCGTGACAGCCCGGCGTTCGTTCACAGGGTCATGCCGCCGTCAACGCTGATCACCGCACCGTTGATGTAGCTGGCGTCGTCGGAGGCGAGGAACGCGAACACGTTGGCCACTTCCTCGGGCTTGCCGAGCCGGCCCGAGGGAACCTTCGCCGCCATGCCCTTCAGCACGTCGTCCGGCATCTGGTTGAGGATCGGCGTCCTGATGAAGCCCGGGCACACGGCAACTGCGCGAATGCCCTTGCGTCCGAGTTCCCGGGCCCAGGTCTTGGTCATCCCGATCACGGCGAACTTGCTGGCCGCGTAATTGGTCTGGCCGAAGTTGCCGTACAGCCCGACGACCGAGGAGGTCGTCAGGATGACCCCCGATCCCTGCGCCAGCATGATGTCGACCACGACTCGCGTCGAGTTGTAGACGCCCTTCAGGTTGATGTCGATCACCTTGTCGAACTGCTCATCCGTCATGTTCTTCAGCTGCGCGTCCATGACGATGCCGGCGTTGTTGACTACGCAGTCGATGCGTCCCCACTTGGCCATCACCGCCTCCACCATGGCGGCGAGCGTCTCCTTCCTGGTCACGTCGACCGCGTAGCCCTCGGCCTCCCCGCCCGTCGATCGTATCGCCGCCAGCGTTTGCTTCATCAACTCCGGATTGATGTCGCATACCGCGACCTTCGCCCCCTCGGCTGCGAACTTCACGGCCGTCGAATGCCCGATCCCGCGTGCCCCGCCCGTGATGGCGGCGACCTTTCCCTTGAGCATCATGGCTGGTCCTTCTGGAAACTATCGCCGCATAGTAGCTTTCGGGGTCGCCGACTTCAAATGAAAAGGCCCCTGCAAGATGCAGAGGCCTTGTCAGGCTGGCGCGCGCGCCAGATTATTCCTTCATCGAGCCCGCCGACGACTCCTCGGGGCCCGGCTTGCGCCGCTTCTTCTGCGCTTCGGTAGCCTTCTGATGCCTTAGGCCCTGCTCGCTCATGCGATCCTCTGCGCGGTCGAGCCCTTTGTCGCGGTCCGTCGCGAAACGGCCGTTGGAATTTTCCAACGCCTGACTGCCGGCCGCAGGGCCGCCCGGCGCCGAAGCGCTTTGGCCGCGAGAAGCGTCGCCCGGCTCGCGCGCCGCAGCGCTGAGGCCGAATGCGGCCGCAAACGCGCCGCAAAGCAACACGGAAATCAGTTTACGCATGGCTTCTCCTTTCGATGACGATGATGCGATGGCTCCGACTCTAGCCTGCATCGCGGGCCGATCTCCACCGTTCAGCGGCGCAAAATCGTGTCCATTTGTAAGCGCGCCGCGTCGCCCGCACCCGACAGGATCACGACGGTTTCTCCGCATGGGCGGTCATCAGCCCCCAAAGCCAACTGACCTTGTAGCGCTCGATGGTGGCGTCGGAGTGGCCCGCCTCCTCGAGCAGAGCCAGACACTCGCTTTGACGATAGGTCTTGTAATGCGCGCGGCTGCTCATTCGCAGATAGATGTTGCATACGCGGCAAGCCAGGTAATCATCGCACCAGTCGGTAATAACGAGCTGGCCGCCCGGACGCAACACGCGCTCCATCTCCCGTATCGCGGCGACAGGGTGCGTAATGTAGTGAAACATGTTGCAGGATACGACGACGTCGAAACTGCCCTCGTTCCACGGTAGCGCATTGGCCCAACCCACGCGCAAATCTACCTCCGCCGAAAGTTTGCCTTTCGCAACGTTCAACATCTCGGGCACCGGATCCAAACCCGCCAGCTTTGAGCTCGGAAACTTGGCTGCGAGTCGTGTAAGCAATTCGCCGGTACCGCATCCAACGTCGAGCACTCGGTCGTTGGGGCGGAGCTGCATGCGAGCGAGCGTTTCCCGGGTCGTCGAGTCGACATAAAACAACCACTTCTTGTCATAGTCCCGCGCGGCTGACGAATACTCCCTTACTACGGGATCCAGATCATCGGAAGTCATGGTTCGGATGCCCGCGATAATATCGCGGGGTATCGGAGAGCGTGGCTACAGTTGAGCCACACGCCCAGAAATGAAAAGGGCCTGCATCGCTGCAAGCCCTTGGATTGTCTGGCGCGCCCGGCAGGATTTGAACCCACGACCCCCTGGTTCGTAGGTAATCCGCTCGGCGCAACTTATTGATTGCAGTACAAGCTCGGCGCCGCCCGTTTCCAGTTGATCTGCGCTGTGTTGCACGCTCTTGTACCGTCGAGTCTCCACTAAAGTCCCCATTCTATTTCGGGCCGCTTTCGGCCCCAAGGGCGGTCACTCGCATAATGTCTCGCCCGCGCCCGATGTCGCGTGCGCCGTTTTCGCTGGAGAAGATGACTTACGACGCGGCGAGCGGACGGTGATCTACCGCAGCAAGCTGCACGCAGCCCTCAAGCGCAACTTCCAGGTCATGCCCGGCGTCGAGTGGCTGGAGCTTCTCTGCAAGCACGTCCCTGGCCGGCACGAGCACATGGTGCGCTAGTACGGCCGAAAAGCCGCTGACCCGCAATTCGAGCGAGTGTATGATGTCGGCGCTCGCCTCAAACAAGAAATTCCCTGGGGAGGGGTCATGCACCGCGAGTACAAGACCGTCTGGCTTCGCGCCCTGGTATTGCTCGTCCTCGGGCTCACCGCTCCTGCCCTCGCCGACGTTACGCCCGACAGGGCGCCGGCGCGCGAAAAAAAGTACCGCCCCGACGAGCTGCTGGTGAAGTTCAAGCCCGGCGTCGCCTCGTCCGAGGCGGCCTCGATCGCCCGCGGCGCGGGCGCGCGGGAGGCGCATGAATTCCGCCGGCCGCGCAGCCTGCAGAGCGCGCCGATCGATCCCTGGCGACTGGTGAAGCTCGCGCCTGGCGTGGACCTGCAGGCGGTGCGCGCGGCGCTTCTGAGGAATCCTCGCGTGCAGGACGTCGAATACAACTTCGAGGTGCGCGTGGCGCTGACGCCCAACGACCCACGCTACCCGGAGCTCTGGGGCCTCAACAACATCGGCCAAACCGGCGGCAAGGCGGATGCGGACGTCGACGCGCCGGAAGCCTGGGATGTGCAGACCGGCAACCAGGATGTCGTCGTGGCGGTGATCGACACCGGCGTCGATTACACGCATCCCGACCTCGCCGCCAACATCTGGACCAACCCGGGCGAGATCCCCGGCAACGGCATCGACGACGACGGCAACGGCTACGTCGACGATGTCCACGGCTTCGACTTCTGCAACAACGACAATGATCCGATGGACGACCACGGCCACGGCACGCACGTCTCGGGCACCATCGCCGCCGTCGGCAACAACGGCATCGGCGTGGCCGGCGTCAACTGGAGCGCGCGGATCATGGCGGTCAAGTTCCTGTGCGCGGGCGGCTCGGGCACCACCAGCGCCGCGATCAGCGCGGTGCTCTACGCCGCCGACATGCATGCCAAGGTGATGAGCAATTCGTGGGGCGGCGGCGGATTCAGCCAGGCGC
>WNGH01016791.1_pt1 | contig 11878 bp, 9 predicted proteins | sample 5400631 | NCBI WGS metagenome assembly WNGH01 (sample SAMN13153373, study PRJNA577476) | soil metagenome | isolation source: 115 cm soil or saprolite under Garry oak tree replicate 1 | place: USA:California | collected 2016-06-15 | reverse complement strand
AGGATGCGTTTTTGGTTCCGAGGCCATCAAGTGCCCTCGGCAACGGTGGTGGTCGCGGTGTTTCGGCGCGCTGGGTCTAACGCCGTCGACGTTGCCAAGTCGATCCGCGATTTGCTTCCCACGGTTAGGGCGCAGCTTCCCAGTGCGGTGGGAATCATTCCCATTTATGACCGTTCGCAGACGATCGTAAATAGCGTCAAGGACGTGCAGGAGACGCTCTACATTGCGTTCGCACTGGTTGTGCTTGTCATCTTTGCTTTTCTCGGCCGCGCCCGCGACACACTGATCCCGGCCGTCGCTTTGCCGCTCTCGCTGCTGCTCACGTTCGTGGTAATGAATATTCTGGGCTACAGTCTGGACAATTTGTCGTTGATGGCTCTGACGCTTGCGATCGGGTTCCTGGTGGACGACGCGATTGTCTTTCTGGAAAACACGGTGCGGCTCATGGAGCATGGGCAAGGAGCACTCGAGGCCTCGCTAAACTCAGCCAAAGAAATAAGCTTCACGATTCTGGCTATGACAGTGTCGCTCGCCGCGGTATTCCTTCCGCTTGTCTTCATGAGTGGACTGGTCGGTCGGATTTTCCGCGAATTCTCAATCACCATCATTGTTTCCATTTTTGCCAGCGGCATTGTTTCGCTTACGCTGACGCCTTTGATGTGTTCTGGCCTGTTGGCGGAGCGCGGTGAATATGCCAAGAAGACCTGGATGGAGCGAGTCATCGGAGGAATTGAGAAGAGAGTGTTGGCGTTTTACGGGCGCTCATTGTGGTTCTTTCTTCGTCATCGCTGGATTTCCCTGGTTACATGGGTTATCTGCCTCGCGGGGACCGGATACCTCTTCTATATCATCCCGAAAGCGTTTCTGCCTGTCGGTGACAGTTCGTTTGCACTGGGAGTTTTTGTAGCACAAGAGGGTACCTCGCCATACGAGATGCATAAGCACCAAGAGGAAGTCGAGAGCGTTCTGCACGCGAACCCCGCAGTGGACATGACCTTCACGATGAGCGGCAATAACACATTCTTTCCGGCGAACCAGGGCCTGGTACTTGCGTTCCTCAAGAGTCCGGATGAGCGTGCGCCCATCGAGGCGGTATCAAATCAGCTGATGGGCCGACTCAACTCCAGCATTCCCGGACTGATCACGTTTTTGAAGCCCCAACCCGTGCTCCAGATCAGCACCGGCGCGACAGCGAACTTGCAGGGACAGTTTGCTTATGCGATTTCCGGCATCGATCCGACCGAAGTCTATGCGACCGCGGGGAAGCTTATTCAGAAGATGCACGAGTTCCCGGGATTTCTGTTCGTGAACTCTGATCTGTTCAATCACACGCCGAACTTGCAAATCGACATTCAGCGAGACCAGGCCAAACTTTACGGAGTCTCCGAAACGCGCATTCTGAACCTCTTGCACGAAGCGTATTCGCAGAACTACATATACTTGATCAAAAAACCGACCGATCAATATCAAGTGATTCTGGAGGTCGCGGACGATCAGCGCTCCGAGCCTCAGGATCTTCACCTGCTCTACATCAAGAGCGACGACGGCTCGCGAATGGTCCCGCTGAACGCTATGGCGACGTGGCATTCCATTCTGGGTCCGCAGTCGGTGAACCATATCAATCAGTTCACCAGCGTCACTTTGTTCTTCAACTTGAAGCCGGGGTACACGATCGGCCAAGCGACGCAGTTTGTAGAGAATTCTGCCAAGCAAATCCTTCCGCCGGGAATGCGCGGCGGGCTGCAGGGCGAGGCGCTTACGTTTCGCGACACCGTGTCCAGCCTCACCATCTTGATGTTCCTGGCCGTGTTCGTCATGTATGTGATCTTGGCAATTCTCTACGAGAGTTATCTGCATCCAATCACGGTTCTCTCGTCCCTGCCAGTCGCCTTGGTCGGCGGACTGCTCACGCTACGGCTCTTTGGCGCCGAAGCTTCGCTGTATGCGTTCATCGGCATGTTCATGTTGATGGGTATCGTCAAAAAAAACGGAATCATGATCGTAGATTTTGCCCAACAGCGCGTGGAGCACGGAATACCCGATGATCATGCCATTCACGAGGCCAGCATGGAGCGTTTCCGGCCCATTATGATGACCACACTCGCAGCATTGATGGGTGCGCTGCCGATCGCGTTCGGCTTTGGAGCCGATGGTGCTTCACGTCGCCCGCTGGGACTAGTGGTCGTCGGTGGATTGATCATCTCGCAATTCATCACGCTCTATGTCACGCCGGCCATTTATCTGTACCTGGAAGAGTTCCAGGAAAAGGTGTTGGATCGCGTGTCATTTTTCCGGGCACGCCACTCACAAGTTCCCAATGCAGGCGGTTCGGTCGCGCCGGAACCAGGCCTCGGAGACTGACGTCGATGGCGATAGTTGCTCAACGGGTTCGCGCTGCGTTTTTCTGGTACGCGAGTGTCAGCTTGTTGGTGGCCTGCCTGTCCGGCTGCACGGTCGGCCTAAACTACAAGCGCCCCAAAGTGGACATGCCAGCCGCGTATCGCGGTTTGACACTGGAGGAAGCGTCAAAGTCCGAATCCGCCGCGCTCGCGGATGAAAAATGGTGGGAAGTCTTTCAAGACAAGGAGCTTCAGAGCCTGATTCGGACGGCTCTCAGTAACAACTTTGACGTGCGCATCGCCGCCTCGCGCGTTCTTCAGGCTCAGGCGCAACTTGGGATCGCGCGCGCCGACCAATATCCCTCCCTGAATGGCGGCGCCAACATTGTAAGCATTCGCAATCCTGAAGCCGGTCCGATACCGGCGTATTCGCTGACGAATGGGGAGTTGACGGCCTCCGCGACGTGGAATCTTGATTTTTGGGGTAGGTATCGGCGGGCCACCGAGGAAGCCCGGGCAAACCTCCTGACCAGTGATTGGGCGCGCCAGCAAGTGGTCGCCACGCTGGTGGCCAGTGTGGCGACCAGCTATTTCCAACTGCGTGAGCTCGATCTTGCGCTCGAGATCTCCAAGAACGCGCTGGCCTCACGAAAGGAATCACTGGAGCTCACCACACAGTTAACTGAACACGGAATTGACACCATGCTGGACCAGCGCCAGGCGGAAGAACTCGTCTACACCGCTGCGGCGCAGATTCCTGATCTCGAACGGCAAATTGCGCAGCAAGAAAACGCCATCAGCTTGCTGCTGGGCAATAACCCAGGTCCAGTGCCGCGAGGTTTGAAGCTAACGGAGCAACCCCATGCCCCGGAGGTTCCGGCCGGTTTACCTTCCACCTTGCTCGAACGCCGCCCCGACATTCGCCAAGCCGAGGAAAACTTAGTGGCGGCCAATGCGCACATCGGCGTCGCAAGAGCAGCTTACTTTCCGCAGATTACGCTCACCGGATCGGCTGGATTTCAGAGCTCGGCGTTGGGCGATCTGTTCAGCGGTCCGACTGGATTGTGGAATCTGAGCGGGGGTCTAACCCAGCCAATCTTCGAGCGCGGGCGTTTGAAGAACAACGTACGCTTGGCGGAGGCCCATCAGCAGGAAGCGCTTTTGACGTATCAGCAGACAATCAAGGGTGCCTTCCGCGACGTTTCGAACGCGCTGGTCGCCTATCACAAGAACTGGGAATTCCTCATCGAGCAAGAACGACTGACCGCCTCGGCCCAGGACGCTGCTCGTTTGTCCGAGATGCGCTTCAAGGCTGGAGCTACCGACTACTTGGAAGTCCTCACCAACGAGACGAACTACTTTTCTGACGAACTGGCGCTTGCCCAAGCGCAGTTCAACAAGGTGCAAGCGCTCGTTCAACTCTATCAGGCGCTTGGCGGCGGCTGGCAGCAGTAGCGCCCTACGCAACATTCCGTGCGCCATCCACGGCTTCTTCAGCAAAGCAGTCCTGGCACGGACCTGTTGCCTTAGCCTTACTGTAAGCGGCAAGCTTTTCTATGCCGGCAGTGGATCGATTGACGAGACTTGGATGATTGAGCGCCAGTTCTTTGACGGATCATTACCTGTCTCAGATCAGAGATGTTGGCACGGAGGGGTTACAGCACAGCGATACTATAATAGGACTTGATAGAACGTTTGCCTATCACGCAGGAGGTCGCGCATTCGAATCCCCTCTCTTCCGGCATAGTCTCTCACCATGGCGTTCGACGCACGCCGTCGAGTTCCATCTACCGGCCCGGGCTGGCCCTCTTCGACCTTGAGCAGCCAGAAAAATGCCTGATTCGGGGGGATTCTTGGATGTTTGCTCCTGAAGCGGAATATGAACGTCATGGTGACGTACAAGACGTGGCGTTTCCATGCGGCTATACGCTGGCACCGGATCGAGACACCATCAATCTCTACTATGGTGCCGCCGATTCGAGCATTGCGTTGGCGCACGGCAGTATTCGCAGTCTCCTGGCCTGGCTGGACGTCAATGGTCATTCCGAACATTCTCACGACCGTCGGCTCCGCAAGTAATCGTCTGGTTCTGCTGCCTGCACGTTCCTCGGTAGGAACTCGCGAATTGCCTGCTCCTCGGTAGTCAACACTACTCTTGCGTTCGAGAGAAGACTTCGACCGGTGCGGTCGAGATTATCAAAATAGTGGTCGTGGCCCACGAGAACGTAATCGAAGGAACCCGTATGCCACGCGGCTTAATACAGGACGTCGCGGACGAGTGGGTCACGCAACTGCTTCGTCAAGCCGACTCGCATGTCTTCATCGCCAGTTAGTGCCTTCAGTTATTCTGATGAATAGCGGATTTGGGGCATCAGCCAAAGTCTTGTTAGAATCTCTCGTCCGATTGCAGCCCTGATAGGAGACGGAGACGAATCCCAATAGAGCCGGGAACAGCAATCCCATTGAAGTAGTCTCCTTCGGCATAGAGGAGAGGCACTTACCTGAGGCAGGTCGCTAAGGCGCCCGCACTGGCCCGGGGCCGGTAGTTTCCCGATACGCTGGGCACTATTACCAAAAAGCTTGTCATCCCTTTCCGCGATGGGTTCAACCTGATCTCACCGCCGAGGATATCTAGGATGTTGCCCCGGTAGGCAGTGTGCATTGAGGACTCCTGTCCATGGCCGTTGGCGTTCGCACTAAGGATCTGCGCAAGCTCTATAGCACCGCTCCTCCATTAGGTGCTGCCGGTGTGTTTATTGCGCGCGCCGACGCGAAAGGTGGGAAACAGCCCAAAACCCAAATTCCAGCCCTCGACGGACTTTCGCTTGATATTCTTCCCGGAGAGATTTTCGGCCTTCTTGGCCCAAACGGTGCGGGCAAATCCACCACGATCGGAGTCCTAACCACTCGGGTGCGGCCTACGTCCGGGCAAGCCTGGATTGGCGAGCACGACGTGTGGGAGGAACAGACCCGGGTCAAGCATCTGATTGGTGTTGTGCCCCAGCGCCCCAACCTAGATTTTTCCTTGACTGCCCGCGAGATTCTCATTTTTCATGCGGCTTACTTCGGAATTGGATCAAAGCAAAGAAATGAGCGCGCCGACGCTTTGCTCGAGAGGTTCAAGCTTACCGAGCGCGCAAACCAGATGGTGCGCGGCTTTTCCGGCGGAATGATGCAGCGGCTTTCTATTGCTCGCGCGATGATGCACGACCCGCAAGTTCTGTTTCTCGACGAGCCGAGCGCCGGGCTCGATCCTCAAACGCGTATTCTCTTGTGGGAGATCATTCGTGAATACCATCAGACGGGAAGGACTGTCCTGCTGACCACGCATAACATGGAAGAGGCCGACACGGTGTGCCAGCGCTTGGCCATCATTGACCATGGCCATGTTATTGCCCTGGGTACACCGGCGCGGTTGAAAGCATCGATCCCCGGAGGATTCCTCCTGCGCCTTCGTTTCGGGAATCAGACGGCGGATCTGCTTCACCGTCTACAATTGCTGGCTGGAGTCCGCGAGGTGCGCGCTGCGGACAGCACAGGTGCCGACGTCTATGCGGATCGCGGCGGTTCTCTCATTCCTGAGATCGCGAGCTTGGCCGCGAATTCAGGCGCGGAATTGTCAGACGTTCACATTTCTGAACCGAGTTTGGAAAACCTCTTCCTGCACCATACCGGAAGGAGCCTGCGCGATTGAACTGGAAGACTTTTGCAGCCATGCTGGCGCGCGACGCCCACGTAGCCCGGCGTAACGCGATTCAACTCTTCCTGCAGACCTTCCTACAGCCGCTGCTCTTTGTTTTCATCTTCGGCCGGGTGATGGTCGGCAGTGGTTATCTGCCTGCCGCGTACAAGAGCCTTCTGCTCCCCGGCATCATCGCGATCAGCATGGTCTTCACCGGAATTTGGGCTGTGGCCATGCCGCTCATCGCTGAGTTTCAGTGGACGCGCGAAATCGAAGACCGCCTGCTCGCCCCGATCGGCGTTGCCTGGATCGCCATCGAGAAAGTCATCGCAGGAATGCTGCAAGCGCTGGTCGCCGGGCTGATCGTGATCCCGCTGGCATGGCTGGTGCTTCGACCCGGAGTTGAAATCAGTATCGGCGCGCCTTGGACCTTCGCTGTGGTCATTGTACTGGTAGCCACCTTCTCCGCATGCGGAGGACTGGCTTTGGGGTGCAGCATCAATCAGCAGCATATTGGCCTGATGTTCGGCATGGTAATTACTCCCATGATTTTTTTCGGTTGCACTTACTATCCATGGAGCGCTCTGAAAACCTTCCCTATCCTGCAGAAAGCTGTGCTCATCAACCCGCTGGTGTATGCAAGCGAAGGAATGCGCGCAACCTTGGTTCCGCAGTTCCCACATCTGTCAATAAAAGTTGTACTCATTGCGCTGCTTTTGTTCGACCTTCTGCTGCTGGTTGTCGGACTGCGGCAGTTCGAGAAGAAGGCGGTGAGTTAGCTTAGGCCGACAAGCTCTTCCGCCCAGACAATTGGGGAATGAGAGCAAAACCGGTGATCATTCGCAAGGCATCAAATTGGACGTCAGAGCAGCCGCAGAAGTAGCCGCACTCAGCATTTCTCGTTGAGCCTGACTCGGTAGCTCCCGGATTGTCGTCTTAACTTGGCAATTATCTTGAAATAGACGTTAGAGTTTTATCCGAGGCGCGCACGTTAGAGGGAGGTACGCGGGGGCGGAATGCTCTTGCGAGCGTCCGATAAAACCGTTTGGACTTATTCGCATGGGGTTTGCGGCGGACGCGGGCCTTATGCAAATTCACTGGTGGCAAGGGGCAGTGGGGAGATGCGCCGGGACTGTGCCGCGGAGCGCAACACATGACACCATTTGCGCGGAAACTGGTTATGCCGAGAAAGTGCCGCGCAGGGAGTTGCTGAGGGAGCTGGAAAAATCCGATTCGAGCCTAGCCCGTTGGCCTCGCCGCGGGAAGCCGAAGAAACTACGCCAAGGCCGAGAAATTGAGCGACTCCCATCAGTTCGTGGGCGTCTCGCCCAGCGACCTCACTCCGTATTTCAAGTCTTGAAGAAGTGGTCGCATCCGTATGGGATGACATGAAATCTCTTGGAGAAGCGCAAAGAACCTTATGTTCGGCCTTGCTAGTCAATTTGTTTTGCGGTGCCCTCTGAATTCAGAGCCGTTTCGGTAGATGCGCAGGCCATATACAGCGCCGTTGTCATGCTTCATAAACTCAACCCAGTTGTTTTGCGTCTCGGCGAAGGCAAATCTGGTCCCATGGACGAGAATCAACATTGACTTTTGTTCGCCGGGAATTTCGATCATCAGTTGTCCGTCCTCAGCCGTGATGAGCACGCTGAATTTGCCCGGCGCGTCGGTTGAATACACCGCAACATAAGAGAAAGGGTCTCCTCTAGATATGTTCGTTGAGACCAAGGGTTGACTCAAGGATTGAACTGGAGGAGTAGTAGTTATGTTCCGATGTAGCTTATCCGAGGCACTCAATCTGGCCTGTTCCTGAGGTTCAGAAGCCTCCGCTGAAGAGTTGGCTTCCGGGGGTATGCGCCTTCCAAGCCATACACGGTCTGCCTCTGGAGTATTCGTTCCCGATTCTATGATGGCTTGCGTGCGTGGGCGCGTGCTCGCTTGTGTGCTCGGGCGCACGATCGCTCGTGTGGGGGACAAATTGGGCGTGCTCGCCGGAAGTTGGACCTCGGAGTTGGCTGGGGACTCAAAGCTGACCGAAGGCAAATAGACGGAATGGATCCTACCGTGACCAAGAGCGAGAAACACTGAGGAGCACGCAATCCATGTCAGAACTGCTCCCCCAATCAAGGCGCTTTTTCGAGGCTTGAAATTCTCCAAGGTATAGAAGACGGGAAGACCGCCTACACCGGCTGGTACGCTCACAGCCGTTTTTTCTCCCCAATATTCCGAGCGCATGGTCCACTGCCGCAATAGCGAGATGAACGCATCCGCCAAGAGCCCAGCAGCTGCCGCCCTTCCTTCGATATGGTCGAAGATTGACAGCATCTCTTCAGCGAAGCGTTCGCGGAAACGCGCACGATGGAAACGAAGTGCCCAACGATAGAGGAGGCGAAGCATTACGCTCTCCTTGGCCTGGCAGGCTGCAAGCGCAACTTACCTTCGCGGACTATGCCTTCAAGGCGCGCCAATTCGGCAGCAAGGACACCACGTCCCCGCGAAGTGAGTCGGTAGTAGCGTCGTCGTGGATCGTCATCATCGGCACGGTGGCCAAGCTCCTGGATAAATCGTTGCTCGATCAACGTCTGCAGATTGTCATAGAGCGTACCTGGTCCCAACTTGTACAGGCCTTGTGACTGTCGCAAGGCTTCCTGCATGATGCCATAGCCATGCAGATCGTCACTCGCAAGCGAGAGCAGAATGTGCAGCGTCGCAGGAGACAATGGTAGAAACGAGCTTAGGTCGTCTTTCATTGGTCGGACTCCGTTATATCGCTTCCCGAGTGATGTGTCAACTCAGCCTCAACTGAGAACCGCGTCGTGTGGAGAAGCCGAACTACAGGCACGGTCAGCAAAAGACACGCGGATCGCATAGGGCCGATCGAGGTGCGTGGTCGGCCACGCTCGCAGTACAGTCGCCGTGCAGGCTCTGCACCCAAACCGTCGGCGACGGGAACGATTAGTCGGCAACTCTTCCACAATCCCTAAGGGAAGCGTGGCCCGTGATTTCCCGAAGAGGACCGCCCAGGTAGACTGGAGTGCTGCGGAGGCACCAAGAAATACCCGGATCCTCACCACGCCATCAGGAGTCTTTCGCGCCGCGGTTGTTATTCGCCCTATGTCGCGGCCTCTGTTTGCATCGCCGCCAGATCACATCCTGGTTTATCTTGTTCGGCCCGCTGCTTGGTGTATCTTCCTAAAAACTGATGGCTTACAACGCGTTCATCTCTTATAGTCACACAGCCGACGGCACTCTTGCAGCCGCCCTTCAATCGGCCCTGCATTCTTTTGCCAGACCCTGGTACAAGCTGCGCGCTTTGCACATCTTTAGAGATCAAACCAACCTCGCCGTGAATCCTGCGCTTTGGTCTAGTATTCGCGACGCCCTCGATCAATCCTTGTACTTCATTTTATTTGCTTCGCCTGAAGCAGCCGCCTCTCCTTGGGTGGCGAAGGAGGCCGAGTACTGGATCGGCAAAAACGGGACGGCGCGCGTCCTGATTGTCCTTACTGGCGGCACTTTGAAGTGGGATCATCTAGCCAGCTCTTTCAAGTCCGAGAGCACTAACTCTCTGCCCCCAAGCCTTCTACGCTCCTTCCCCGAGGAGCCTCTTTTCCTCGATCTTCATTGGGCACGCGACGGCGTTACTCGCCTTCGGATGCGCGAGCCGCGCTTTCACGAAGCCGTCCTCCAACTTGCTGCGACTCTGCACAACCGGCCCAAAGACGAGCTCGACGGTACCGATATTCGCATCCGGCGGCACAATCGCTTGTTGGCCACCTCAGGCCTCATCGTCATTCTCCTGACTGCGCTCTTCGCGCTCCGGCAAACTCGCCTGAGCCACGAAGAATCGATCCAGAATCTCGCCGCCAGGCTCGCTGCGAACTCTTCCAAAGTCCTCGCCGATAGTCCGGATCGAGCTAACGAGGCAGCGCTTCTCGCTATCGAGTCAAACCGTCTTAACCCTTCGTTCGAAGGAAATCAGGCATTGCGGTCAGCGGTTTCCCTTCTACCGGCAAGCGCGCATGTGTACCCACCCGAAGACCCAGGCCCAACCGAGCGTATTCGCGACATGGCATTCTCACCCGACGGCAGCATCCTCGCCGTAGCGCGCGATGACGGTTCCACCCAACTCATTGATGTCGTGAACCACAAACCGCTCGGATTTTTCGAGGCGGACGAACAGCCCGTGGCTCGCATCGAAATCCACGGCGACCCGCAAGGCTCCTCGCTGGACAACAATTCGGCCGTTTCCGTTGCCTTCAACTCCTCCGACTCGCTGCTTGCGACCGGCACTCGCGATGGCATCGCTCATGTCTGGGGCTTGCCAGGCGGGCGCGAATTGTTGCGCATTGCCCACGGTGCTCCTGTTTCCCAAGTGGCATTCCGCCCCAAGGCCAACCAACTTGTTACCGCTAGTGACGATGGCCATGTCCGTGTTTTCGATGTCGCTCGCGCAGTCCTCGTGGCCGATTTCAAATGTCCGGGCAAAATGGTTTCCGCTTCCTTCAGTCCCGGCGGCGACCTCCTCGCGGGGTTATCTTCAGAAGGTGTGGTCTCGCTTTTTGATCCAGTGCATCGAAAGCTTCTTCGCACATTAATTGGCGGTGAAGCTGCCTTCAACTTGGAATTCAGCACGAGTGGCAAGCGCTTGGCTACTTCAAGCGGCGATTTTGCTTTTGTTTGGGAAGTAAATACGGGCCGGCAACTATTGAAAGCCACGCATGCGGCTTCGTCAGAAACGCTCACTCCGATGCAATGGATCTACAATGCCGCCATCACCTCCGATGGCAAACTTCTGGCCTATGCGGCGCGCGGTGACAACTTGGCTCATGTATGGAATGTGGAGACTGGCCGCCAGATTCTTGAACTGAAACATGATTCCGCTGTTGCGGCCGTCTCCTTCAATGCAGATGGAACAAAACTTGGCACGGGCTCATACGACGGTACCGCACGCGTCTGGGAACTCCCTTCAGGAAGAGAACTGGAGCGTGGGTCGCTCGGCGGAGGCGCTGAAGTTGTCGCTTTCAGCCCCGCTAGCGGACGCTTCGCCGCTGGCGGTATAGAGGGCTCGGTTTTCGTCTCCGAGACGCGCCGCGCCGACCGCCCTGCCTACTTCGATCTGCCCGCGGACGTCCGCAGCGTTGCATTTAGCCCGGATGGCAGGCGCTTCGCCATCGCCACGAGATCGGCCAACTGGTTATCCCTGGTGCGAATTGCCGACATCGATGGCAAAGTTCTGCGTGACATCGAATTCCAAGGTGCTCCCGTCATCGACCAGCTGTTTTTCCCCGATCCAAATGAAGTGATTGCCCAGTGGAGCAACAAGCTATTTCTCATTGTCATTGACCCGTCTTCGGTAATTCCTTTAGCTGAGGTTTCCGGAGAAATGCGGATCGACCCATCGGGTAAGGCACTTGCTGCCCAACATGACGGCGCTAGCCGACTGTATACCTTACCCGGCCTTCGACAGACCACATCTGTGGATGGCACTTCTTCCGCTTTGCTGCGGACGGCGGACGAAGGCAGGCTGTTGGCCTTCGGAACAACCAAACTGCCAAACGAATTCTCTATCGACATTTGGAGTGTCGCCAGCAAAGCCCGCGTCAGCCTCATCCAACTGCCCGCAGAGTTGACTCGCCTCGCCTTCAACTCAGCTGGCACAATCCTTTTCACTGCGCAAAGCGAAAACCTGCAAGCGTGGGATATCCCGTCCGGCAAGCAACGTTTCTCGCTCACTGCCAGTGGTGACATCGACCTAATCGTTTCCGATCCTTCTTCCGCCTCCTTCGCGACGGTTACTCACGGACGTCAGACCGTATGGGACGCCACGACTGGCGCTCGGTTGGCGCAGCTACCC
>WNGH01015655.1_pt1 | contig 11878 bp, 10 predicted proteins | sample 5400631 | NCBI WGS metagenome assembly WNGH01 (sample SAMN13153373, study PRJNA577476) | soil metagenome | isolation source: 115 cm soil or saprolite under Garry oak tree replicate 1 | place: USA:California | collected 2016-06-15 | reverse complement strand
GCCGGCGTTTGCCCCGGCAAGATCGACTACCCGATGCACAAACTTGCGAGCGAAATCAGGCAGGTGCAACACCCCATCGATCGCGCGCGCCAGATCCATCAGTGCCTCGGCCCGGCGGCGATGCTCTTGGGATTGATGCAGGTTGCGGGCGACCTCGAGGACCACCGCGACTTGGGCGGCTAAAGCGCGGGCACGTCGCACATCCTCAGGCAAGATGCGGGCCCCCTCCAGGCGATCCAACACGCCGAAGGCTCCTCGGATCTGATCTCCCGCGCCAAGCAGTGGCACGATGAGAACTTGCCGGACATGGAACCTGGCAATCAGATCAAGATTGGCGTTGGCCAACGCGCTGGCGTCGTCGGAGCAAAAGACTTCCCCGGCTCGCAAAGCATGAGTGGCATTGCCCTCGGGGAAGATTTCGTCGACACGCTTCGCCTCGCCCTTTTCGACTCCATAACGGACGTGAAACTGTTCCTGCTCGAGCAAGGCGATAAAGCAGCGGCCAAACCCAAGAAAATCAGCCGCACGCACTACGAACGCCTGCAAGAACTGCTCTAGATCGCCGCTAGAGCTTAGCGCGGAAGAGATTTCCAACAACTGGTGCAATTCGTGAGCCTGAGCGTGGGCGGAGGCATAAAGCTCAGCATGAGCCACGGCCACCGCGCCAAAGCCGGCGATTGCCGCAACCAGAGACTTTTCCTCTGCGGTGAAAATTCCTTCCGAACGTGGATAGACCAGGATTGCGCCTTGAGTCTGGGAGGTGCGGAAGGGCGCCGCGATCAACATCCCGGCGGAAACCAAGCTTCCCAGAGAGTGAAGGTCAGCGCTGACGGAGAGGGTAACGGGTTCTCCGGCGGCGACTGCGCGTTGCGCCAAATCTGTAGCGAAACGGATCGTCTGCCGATCATGGCGGGCCACGGAGTTCAAACGGACCGTCACGACGGAGCAGAACGCACACCAGGCGACTGCGCAGAAGAACGCGCAACTTGTCGGCCAAGGCCTCGATTACGGCGGTCACATCGGGCGTCCCGTGAAGAGCCTGGGCGACGTCAGCCAGCAGTTCAGCGCGGCGATGCTCCTCCCGTGAGGCCTCGCTCAGCCGTGAGGCTTCGAGAAGACTGCCCAGTTGACCGGCCAGGATGGTTGCCTTGGCAGCCAGATCCTCGTTAAAAAACTCCTCGTCGGAATCATGCAAAAAGGTGGTCGCCCCGATGACCTCATTGAAGACCACAAGTGGGACCGCCATCAGAGAGCGCGCCCCGAATTCAGAGGCAGCGGTGTACTTGGTGGCGTCAAGCTGATTGACGAACACGGCACGGCGCCGGCGGACGGCCTCCATGGTTACAGCGCTCTCATGCGGCTTGAGGCGGAGACCCTGGAAGCGCTCGGCCATCTTGCCATCCGCTTCCTCGCCAACCAGTTGATCTTCAGACTCACGACGCCAAAAATAAGCGCCGCTGACCTGAAAAAACTCCCGCGTGGCATGGCAGAACAGATGGATCAGTGATGCAGCGTCGGAGCGATCATTAGCCTCTGCGGCGATTCGTAAGAGCAGCGCCTGAAAGGCTTCGTCCGATCCCGGGACGGAGCTGGTTCGAGGGGGAACCTTCGAATTGCCTTCAAGCATGTTCGGTTGGCACCGGTCGCCGGAACGAAACGTCGCGATTCACAAGTGATTGAATCTATGGGGAAAGTACTCCGTCATCTCAATTTGAGTCAAGGAAAATGGGGTCCAGGGGTGTCTAACTGTGAAATCTCGAGATTTAAATGCCACTGTGCGTCTCAAATTGAGAGCCGCGAGGCAAAACAGACCTGTGTGAGACGGCGGCAATCTAGAGAGCTCCCAAGAACAGGCCGATGAATTCTTAACTCTTTCGAAAGCACATAGATACCGGAGGTGACTTTGGTTTTTTCGGGAACTGTCGGGTGGCATCGGCGTTGCAGCTATGGGGCTCGCCGCGATATGTGCCGAGGAGGAACTGTGTCTTTACGAGTGACATGGGCAGTGTCCGCTCTGCTGGCCTTAGCGCTCACCCCGCTAGGCGGACAAGCGCAGCAAGTGGAAGAGGAAATTCCCCGAAAGCCGAAGAGCAAAGTCCAAGCCATTTATCCCGAACTGGCACGCAGGATGAACCTCTCCGGAACCGTGAAGGTGGAGGTTGTTGTATTGCCCAACGGCACGGTGAAGGGTGCGCGCGTGATGGGAGGACATCCGCTGCTCGCCAATGCGGCACCTGATGCTGTGAAGAGATGGCGCTTTGAACCAGCAGCGATGGAGAGTACCGGCATTGTGGACTTCAAGTTTGACCCTCGCCATTGAAACACGCCCTTGGGTCCGGCGGTCGGCGTAAACGCGGAGGAACGGCATGACAATCGGCAAGAGACTCTATGTGAATTTCGGAATCATCCTCACCATGGTCCTGGTGCTGTTCCTGGTGAACCTGGTGGCCGTGCAGCGTGAGCATGCGGCCAAGGCTGCAGCCGCCGCCTCACTGCAATTAAACGACGCCACCGACGCGACACGCTTTCAGATGATGCAGAACCGGCTCTATCTGAGCAATTACCTGCTCAGTGGTGACACGCGTGAAGTCGACCGGATGAACGAAGGCATGCGGGCACTGAGCAGCAAGCTGGAGGAAGGTAAGTCGCTGGCGAATTCGGAGCAGGAACGGACCGCGCTCGAGAAAGTCCTGCAACTGGAACAGACGTGGAGCAAGGAATTCGCCCAGCCTCTGATCGACAAGCGCAAGGACGTGGACTCGGGCAATGCTACGGTGGCGGAACTGCAGATTTTTTACCTGCAAAAAGATGCAGGCTCATGGGTGAAAAATTCCACGGAAGCTCTTGACGCGGCAGACGATGAAAACCGAAAGCTGGTAGAAGCGCGTCGCAAATCCGATGAGACTGCGGGTACGGCAACGATTTTCGTAGCACTGTTTAGCACTCTCCTGGCGGTTGGTCTGGGCGTCGTGATTGCCTACCGCAGCGCCAAATCGATCACTACCCCTCTGACCAACCTGATGAAAGTCGCGCGGCGGATTGGGGACACCGGCGATCTGGAACACAACATCGACGTCAACCGGGAAGATGAAATCGGCGAACTGGCGCGCACATTTGCCAAGATGGTTGCCTACCTGAAAGAGATGGCAGGAGTTTCCGAAGCCATTGCGGGTGGAGATCTGAACGTTGTAGTGCAGCCGCGATCGAACCAGGACACCCTGGGCAATGCTTTCGCACGGATGGTGGAAGGGCTGGGTGGTCTGGTGCGTAGCGTGCGCGATGCATCTACCCAAGTAGCCAGCGCTTCCAACCAAGTCGCGGGGGCGTCAGACGATTCCGCCAAAATTGGCTTGCAAGCTTCCTCCGCCATCGATGAAGTTACGAGCACGATGCACGAGATGAGCGTAAACGTGCAGAACATGGTGAAGAGCACGCAGGTGCAGGCTTCAAGCGTGAGCGAAACCTCGGCCTCAATCGACCAAATGGTGGCTTCCATCCAGCGCGTGGCTGACACCGCCAAAGTGTTGCTCGATATCTCCAATCGCTCGCGCGAGGAGGTGCACAGCGGAATCACCACCATGGAGAAGGCGACTGACGGCCTGAATAAGATCAACACCACCATCACCTCCTCGGGAGAAATTATTGGGGCTCTGGGTCAGCGTGCGGATGATATCGGGAAAATTATTGAAGTGATTGATGACTTGGCGGAGCAGACCAATCTGCTGGCCTTGAACGCAGCCATTGAAGCGGCACGGGCCGGCGAACATGGCTTGGGCTTCGCCGTGGTCGCGGATGAAGTGCGCAAGTTAGCGGAAAAGTCGGCGCAGTCGACCAAGGAAATTTCGGAGTTGATCCAGAGCATTCAGAAAGAAGCCCGCAAGGCGGTGGAAAACATGGACCGCAGCACCGGCATCGTGAACGAAGGATTGGAGCTGGGTGGAGAACTGAATGCGGCGCTACGCAAGATCTCCAACGTGGTAACGGAGGTCTACAAATTTGCGCAGGAAATCGGCGCTGCCACCAATGAGCAGTCCCACGGTTCGTCGCAAATCGCACGCGCTACCACGCGGCTTAATGAAATTACCCACGAAATTAACTCTGCGGTGGAAGAACAGGCATCGGGAGCCCAGGCTGTCGTGAAAGCGATGGAGCGGATGCGCGAACTAGTGCAGCAATCCACGTCCGGGTCCACGGAACTGGCGGCTTCCTCCGATGAGATGTCGAAGATGTCGCGCGGCCTGCTGGAATTCATGGACCGCTTCACGCTCGAGGACTCCTCTGGGTCGCGGCCGATGCGGCGTGCCAATGAGAGTAGCCAGGGTGGCGCCGCCAGGCGGGCTACGGCTGGGAGTCAGAGCTGAGCTCCCATGGCTGACGAACTTCATATCGTGGGCTTTCAGGTGGGCCGAGAAACCTACGGCGTGCCCATCACTTCCCTGCACGAAATCGTGCGAGTTCCTGAAATCACGGTTGTGCCGGACGCTCCTGTCTATTTGGAAGGAGTGATCAACTTGCGGGGCAAGATCGTTTCTGTCATGGATCTGCGCAAGCGCTTCGGAGAAAAGCAAGTTGCACTGAACAAGCAGAACCGGATTCTGGTGGTGGAACATTCCGGCAAACTCGCCGGACTGATCGTGGACTCTGCGTCGGAGGTCCTCAAGATTCCCGCCGCAGACGTGGAGGCAGCGCCCTCCGTGTTTCAGGAGGGTGGACTGAACTGTGTGAGCGGGCTGGCTGGCCCCCGGCAGCCTGCTATCGGCAGAGAGAACGAAGAAGAGCAAGCCTGCGGTCCAAGGTGAGGCGCGAGGGGCTTCGGCCTCATGAGTTGCATGAGGTAAGCCCTGCACTGCGATTGCACGCTTTTGGGAATTCTGGTTTCAGTATCAGGCGGCGACGAGAAAGCATATGACCGCATCCGGAGCAGCACCCGCTCCCATACTGACGGACGCGGAACTTCGACTGCTTCAAGCACTCGTGTATCAGGAGTGCGGGATGCATTTCGACGAGCGTCGAACTCATTTCTTGCAGGACCGCCTGTTGCGCCGATTGAAAGAGTGCCGTGTCGATTCCTTCTACGGCTACTACCGGCTGCTGATCAGCCAGGAGGGAAAAGGGGAACTCGCCAAGCTGCTGGAGAATCTGACTGTCAATGAGACGAGCTTTTTTCGCCACAAGGTGCAATTGGATCTGTTTCAGAAATTTGTGTTGGAGGAGTTGTTGAAGCAAAAGCAAGCCCGGGGTGAGTATTCCGTTCGGGTCTGGAGCGCAGGCTGCTCCACCGGGCAGGAAGCTTACACATTGGCGATGCTGATTGCCGACGGATTGGCTTATTACCACCTGCGCAATTCCCTGCCAGTGGAATTGCCGCTGCCTAAACCACTGGTGGCGCCCCCATGGCGCGTGGAGGTATTGGCCAGCGACATCAGCTACTCCGTGCTGCGGGCGGGACAGGAAGGTAGCTACGGCGAAAGTCAGATGGCGTCAGTAGATTACAGCTTCCGCCTGCGTTACTTCGACAAAATGGGTGACCGCTATGCGGTAAAGAAGACGTTGAAGGATTTGGTCCACTTCGATTTTCACAATCTTAAGACCGAGTATTTGCCCCAGCGCAACGACGTGATCCTCTGCCGTAACGTGATGATGTATTTCGACGAAGCGGAGCAGAAGCGGCTGGTCGAGAAGTTTTACCGCTGCCTGAACCGCGGCGGCTATCTGTTTGTGGGTCACGCGGAAAGCCTGCTGGGACTGACCGACAAGTTTCAAATGATCCATCGCAATAGTGGAACGGCCTACCAACGCATCGAGGTGAGGGAGTAATGAAGTTCGCAGACGAACCCGGTGCAGAACTGCAGGAGCTCTTCTTCGAGACTTCCGCTGAACTGCTGCAGGCGCTCAACGAAGAAACCCTCAAGCTGGAGAAACGTCCGGGCGATGCGGAAATCGTGCGCGTCATCCGCCGGACGGTTCACACCCTGAAAGGCGACTCCGCCGCCTGCGGACTGCGCGAACTCAGCGAGCTCGCCCACCGGCTTGAAGATGCACTTTCCTTGGAGGGCGCGTCAGCGCATGCTGGTCTAGCTGAGATCGCCTTCGGTGCCGCGGATGCATTTGCCGAGATGATCGCCGCCTACCAAGGCGGAGGCAAGATGCCGGCCACGGAGTCGCTACGGCTGAAGATACAAGAATTGACCGCCACACCTGGAGCGAAGAAATCACGCCGAAAGAAGGCAGGTTCAGAATCGACCCCCCGAGCGCGCGCAGATTGGGCCGAACACGAAAAGCTGGCTATACAGCAAGCCCAAGCCGGCGGCTTGAACATTTATCACGTGGTCGCGAAGATCGATCCGCACTGCACGATGCCGATTGCCGGCCGTCAACTCATCCACAACGCCGTCGCCAGCGTAGGCCGGGTACTGGCTGCGCGGCCGGAAGCAAATACTCCTGCGGCCTCCAAACAAGTCGAGTTCCTGGTAGCCAGTCGCCAGCCGGAGGATCAGATCGCCGCGAAATGCCGGATTCCCACCATTGCAAGCGAAATCAGTGTGACGCTCATGCCGGGCGTGGCGGCTTCCGCCGAGAAAGGCTCACCCGAGAGGCAGCCGCTGGAAGAAAAACCCGCTCACACTTCGGCCGATGAGATTGCGGCAGAAAACCAAGCTTCAATGCCAGAGATGAGTTTCGCCCCCATGCAGACGGAAAATATTCTGCGAGTCGAAGCCGGACGCATTGATAGCGTGCTCAATCTGGTGGGAGAACTGATCATCGGCAAGTCTATGCTTCAGCAGGTGCTAGGCGAACTGTCGAATCGTTATCCCAAGGAACAGTTGCGGGGCCGGTTCGCCGATGCTATCGCTTTTCAGGCACGGGTCCTCAACGACCTGCAACGCTCGGTGATGAAAATCCGCATGGTTCCAGTTGAGCAGTTGTTCCGTCGCTTCCCGCGCATGGCGCGCGATGTGGCGCGGCAATGCGGCCGAGACGTCGAATTGGTGGTGACTGGGCAAGATACAGATCTGGACAAAGGGATTCTCGACGCCATCGCCGAGCCGCTGACTCACATGGTACGAAATGCAGTAAGTCATGGCATCGAATCGCCGGAAGAACGCCAACGTTTGGGCAAGCCGGCGCAGGGCAGAGTCCGGCTCAATGCTTATCACCAGGGCAATCAGGTCATCGTGGAAATCAGCGACGATGGGCGGGGCATGGATGTCGCCAAGATTCGCCTCAAGGCCATCAAACTGGGACTGTTGCAGCCGGAAGAGGCAGCGCGATTAAGCGAGGCTGAAATCCTGGACATTATTTTCCGTCCCGGCTTCAGCACCGCGGAGCAAGTCACGGAAGTATCCGGCCGAGGTGTCGGCATGGATGTGGTGCAAAGCGTGCTGCACCGGCTGAAGGGCACCGTCGGGGTGCAGACCCAACTGGGCCAAGGTACTACGTTCCGGCTGAAGTTACCGTTAACGCTGGCCATTATTCAGGCGCTCCTGTTCTGGGTGGAACAGCGGTTGTACGCCATACCCCTGAACGCTGTGGTCGAGATCGCGCGGACCACCGAATCGGAAGTCCACCAAGTGGATAACTACGAGGTACTGCATCTACGCAATCAAGTGCTTCCCGTGTTGCGGTTGGGGCAGCCTGGCACAGCTTCTGGAGACGGCAAGCCCCAAAAGCTTTTCGTCCTCGTGACTCTGGTCGGAGAAAAGAAATTTGGATTGATTGTCGACGCCCTCGAAGGCGAAGGAGAATTGGTGATCAAGGCCTTGGACGACCGGACCTTCGAGACGGATTTGGTCAGCGGAGCCTCCATTCTTGGCAACGGACGGGTGGTGCTGATTTTGAATTTGCCCGCAGTCGTCGAGCACGTTGCCAGTTCGCGGCCCCTGCAAACAGGCCGCACAAGTTCTGGGTTGTTGTTGACCGACACCGACCGCACCCGGCTGGCCCTCAGCACCGCAGGGGGGCATGCATGAGGAAGCCGGTGCGCGTGCTAGTGGTCGATGATTCCGCACTGATGCGCAAGCTCATCCCGCAGATGCTGGCGGCCGATGATTCCATCGAGGTGGTAGGAACGGCGATGGACGGATCCTTTGCTTTGAAAAAGATCGAGGAGCTAAAGCCGGACGTAGTCACGCTGGATCTTGAAATGCCGGGTATGAACGGGATCGACACTTTGAAGGAAATAATGCGCCGGCACCCGCTGCCCGTGATTGTGGTGAGTTCGCACAGTACAGAAGGCGCATCCATCACGCTGAAAGCTTTGGGGCTGGGCGCATTCGATTTCGTGACCAAGCCCAAGGACGCCTCGTTGCACATGGCGGAAACAGCAAGAGAGCTGATTGCCAAGGTGAAGACAGCACCCCAGTGCAAGGTGCGCCCAAAGCTGTTTCCGCGAATACCCAGCCGGGCAGACGCACCAACCGACATGACCCCGCAGAAGATCGTGAGGAACTCAGCTGGGATTCCGACGCGTGTAGTGGCGATTGGAATTTCCACTGGCGGCCCGCAGGCGCTGGAATTCTTACTGGCACAGTTGCCGGGGGACTTTCCGGGAACGATTCTGATCGTTCAACACATGCCAGCGGGCTTTACCGACATGTTTGCTCGCCGCCTCGATGAGTTGTGTGCCATGCGAGTGAAAGAAGCCCAATCCGGTGACATGCTCGAGGCCGGACGAGTGCTCGTCTGTCCGGGAAGCCGTCACATGAAAGCAAAGCGGCTGCCCTTAGGAGACGTCGCTGTTCTGACTGACGAGGAGCGGATCAACGGCCATCGCCCCAGCGTGGACGTCCTGTTCCGTAGCGTGGCAGAAGAGTTCAGATCGGAAGCGGTCGGTGTACTGATGACGGGCATGGGCGACGACGGTGCCGAGGGATTGGGTGCAATAAAAAAGGCCGGTGGCATGACTATCGCTCAGAGTGAGGACTCATGCGTCGTATTCGGCATGCCCAAGTCGGCAATCGAACGCGGTTACGCCCAGCGCATTGTGGCGCTGGACGTCCTTTCGGCTACGCTACAAACCGTGTGCAATCGACATGAGCGCAGCGGCGGGATAGGTAAAGCCGTCGAAGCGGGAGAATGAGAAAGCAAGGAAGATCGCATGAGGGTGTTTGAGTGGGGTTTGTGACCAGTTCCGTGGGCTCATGACTAGGGTGATCTGGCCGGCGGCACGCCGCCGTGATATGGATGTGGTAAGAGGAGGTTTAGTTATGGAGCAGTTTGCAGCGGTAAAACGCAGCAAAGACGGGCAGCCGGTCCGCTATCTGATCGTGGATGACTCCGTGTTCGCCCGCAAGAACCTGGCCCGCATGATAGAGACATTCGGCGGACAGGTGGCGGCCGAAGCCGGAGACGGGTTGACCGCCATCAGCGAGTTCGACCGGACTCGGCCCGACATCGTGCTCATGGATATCACCATGCCGCAGATGGAAGGAATCGAAGCGGCCGAGAAAATTGTCCAAACGCATCCCGAGGCTCGCATCGTTATGGTGTCTTCCGTGGGCTACCAGGAAAACATCGTTGCGGCGTTACAGCGGGGAGCACGGCATTTCGTGCAGAAGCCGGTGAAGCCGGAAGTGCTGTACGAAGTTATCAAGTACGTGATGGGTGAAGACGGCGCGGTGACCAACGCCACCGGCGCGGGAGCCTGATCTCATGAAGATGGAGCTGATCCAGCCCTTCATCAATGCGGCGGATGCCGTGTTGTCGCAGGGACTGCAGGGCACCACACAAGTGGGCAACCTCAGTATGGAAGAGGAAGCTTACCGGAGAAAAGGTGTGGCCGGTTTGGTCGCTCTCACGGGCGATATCGAGGGCCGCATCATCCTTGACCTCGATCCGAAAACCGCCGTGCGGGTGGCCAGCCACTATGCCGGCGGCGAACTGCCCGAATCGGATGGGCTCGTCCGCGAGACCGTTTTCGAGCTGGCGAACCAGGTCGTGGGCAATGCTATCTGCGCCCTCAACGACCAGGGTTTCCATTTCCGTGTGCATCCTCCTCTACTGCTCACGTCCGACGAAGGCGATAAAAGCAGTGAAGACACCGAAGCGCTGGTGATCTGTTTCGAGACTTCCCTCGGCAACGTGTTTATGAATGTCGCCTTGCGTTACAACCATCGGCGGCCGGCTGATCGCGCAGTGGCTGGAGCGTAGTCGGATCACAAGATTCACGCGGCTGCCGTTTCGTAACGAACATTGCTACCTCCCGCCTCGCATGAAGCTCCGCAGCTTCCCGAATAAAGCGCAGCCTCCTCGCGTCTTGATAACCCGACACGACCAAAGCCACAATGAACCCTGTAGCTGTCTTGGCCATCGCTCCGAATTCTCCTCCAAAGGCTCGCAACAATCGCGTGGCGGGACGAATTTCTGGCGGGAGACCGGTTGATTCGCCCTGCCAAAGCTCCGCTCCCGTCTACGGTACAGCTTCACACTGAATGAAGTGACCAACTTTTCACGACGGAGTGTGCTGAGCGTCCTCTTGCGGAGTTCACACCGGATGCCCTGAAGGGACTGCGCGCGGTGCACAGCTACAACTGGATTCCCGGGGTTGAGTTGATCGTGCAACGACGACGCCGCTCAAAAAGGTGTGACCGTCGGTGGAACAGTCTTGTGACATCACACCATCAGGCTAGCAACGACATCTGCGAGCCAGACGAGTCCTCGCCAAAATCTTGGGCCGGATCCGCGATATTTCTCAGCTCGGGATACTTCTTGATGAGCGTCGGCGGCGCCAGCACTCGTTTGCCGCTCAGCATCGATTTCAATTCCAGCGCATTCACGCCCGCCTTGCTCTCGAAGTGATTGTTGGTAATCACGTAGGTAGTTTCGGCGCTTTCCGCGATCCTCCCAATTCTTTCTTTCCAGCCGGAGAGTTCCTGCTGGTTGTACAGATAGTTATAGCGGTCGTTGCGGTTATCCGAATCGAACCACTGATCATAGTTGCGTCCATGCAAACGGACATAGGCAGTGGGCGCGGTCACATGCTCGGTGGGCGCGAGCGAGCGGCCAATCAGGGGCTGATCAATGTTACAGAAGCTGACATTCTTCTCCGCGAACGCCGCCAGCGTTTCCGCATTATTCCAACTGGAATCCCGCACTTCGACCACACAAACGTATTCCATGAACTGGCGAACCAGCCGGTCAATGTATTCGCGGTTTAGCGGAGTATTTTTGAACGATACCGGGAACTGAATCAGCAGAGCGCCGAGGCGTCCTTCGTTGGCGATGGCGTCGAGGCCTTCGCGTGTGCGAAGTTCGTCCTCGTCCGTGGGACGGATCGTAGCCGCGGAAGTAGGCTCCATCACCGCCATGGGGGAATGGGTAAATGCGCGGTAGAGTTTCGCCGTAAACAGAAAGCGTGGATTTACCGCAGCCACTTTTCTGCACCAGACCTTGGCCAACTCCGGCTTGATCGGCCCGTAGAAGGAAGTGTTTATCTCAGTTGTATCGAAGAAGCGAGCCAGGTATTCAAGAGGATGCAGCCTGTTCCGCTGCATGCCCGAGGGATAGAAGATCCCTTCCCAGTCTTTGTAAGACCATCCAGCCGTGCCAATGCGGATCTGATGCGTGATTTCCATGGGAAACCGCGGACGGAGGGCAGTTGAAGATTAGCACAGAGTGACAGCAGTGAAGAGGTGCCGCGACATCTCAATCGACTCCGCCCGTCAGTGGCGACCGGTACGCCCCAGACAAGGAACGTGCCCGGCGTGTCCGACTGTGCGACATAGAAGCTATGCGCACTCGTGTGAGTTCCGCTCTCAGCTTCTGCTTGCTCGCTGGATTAGCAGTCCCTTTGGCGGCGCAGGAAAAATCGGAGGTCGCCGCGAGCATTCGTTCCCTGGAATTGAAATGGACCGAATCATACAGGCAGCGACAAATCGAG
>WNGH01005674.1_pt1 | contig 11878 bp, 10 predicted proteins | sample 5400631 | NCBI WGS metagenome assembly WNGH01 (sample SAMN13153373, study PRJNA577476) | soil metagenome | isolation source: 115 cm soil or saprolite under Garry oak tree replicate 1 | place: USA:California | collected 2016-06-15 | reverse complement strand
CTTGCGGTGGTTTGGGCTCCCCACCTGCATTGGCGAGCCCGGAGGGCCAAACCTCCATCACTGGCACAGCACGGTTCGTGCCGGCGACCTTCTACATCGCCTCACTCCCCTTTCAGGACACACCGCCGAACGGCGGATCTGGCGCGGCCGCGCTATTGGAACCCGGTCGCGTTCGGTCACAACGTGGCCGTCTCCGAGCTGCCGCTGCGAGCGTCCTGCAGGCCGATCGGGGGCTGGCAACTCATCGCCCGGTGGGCAAGTACAGTGACCCGTTGGTGCCAGCAAGCTTGTCCCAGCGAACCCAGCCGACCAGGTTCCCCCGGGCGTCCTGGTGGCAACTGACGCGTCCTGGCCCAGCCGGGTAGCGCTTGCCGTTGTCGGATAGCCCGACTTCGGGTGAAGTGCTCTCGGGCTCCTTGTGCTGATGCTGTGCTGGGGTGCATGGAGTCGCGTGAGGCCGGGGTCCGCCCTGTGTGGTCGCACTGCTGCATCCTGGAGGATCTGGTCGCCTCGTATGTCATCGATCCTGGGATCGCGGAGCGACTGGACCGCGGGGCGGGGTGGGCTCGGCGGTGGACGGCGACATGGAAGACGGCGCAGGCCGTTGTGATCTGCCCGGTTCGTGAACTGGCCGGAGTTCCGGCGGGCCAGACTGTGCCGGTGCGCGGATTTTCCTGGCGCCCTCGCCAGCGGCATCGGCCCGGGTTGCAGTACATGGTCTCCACGAGGCGGATGCACGGGTTCGAGAGTCTGGCCGAACGCCGGTTACTGCTGGCGCTGGACTTCGTGGGCGGCGTCGAGGAGGTGCTGTCCCAGCCATTCAAGCTGAAGTTCGCCTCGGCGGACGGCAAGGGCGAACACACGCCGGATTTCCTGGTCCTGCTGCCCGGAACGGCCCTGCTGCTGGATGTTCGGCCCGCGCGTCTGATCAAGGAGGACGACATCCTGAAGTTCGCCGCGGCCGCCCAGGCGGCCGCGGCGGTGGGGTGGCAGTACCTCGTGATTACCGGCTGGGGGCGCGAGGTGATGACGGGGCTGGACACGCTTTCTGCCCGGCGTCGGCCGCTCGCGGACCGGCTCGGCCTCGATACCGAGCTGCTGGATCTGGTGAGGGACCGCCCCCGCCGATTCGGCGACCTCGTGGAGGCCACCTCACTCGCGGCGGTGGCCCGCGTCCACGCCGTCCATCTGCTCTGGCATCGCCGCCTAGCGGTCGACCTGGCGCAGCCCTTCGGTGACTCGTCGTGGATCTATCCGGCGGACAAGGCATGATGGCCGGCGGGCGGCAGAGGCCTCGGGTCGAGGATCTGGACGGGCATGACCTGGAACGGGCACAGATCCGGATGGCGCATCTGCTGGAGGCCGAGACCGGCTACCGCAGCGGGAGTCCGTACTGGGCCCAGCCGGGTGAGCCGCGGCCCGAGTACGACTCGGAGCGCACCACGCTGACCGAGCGCAGGCAGGCGAAAGTCGCCGAGTTGAAGGCGCTGGACCGCCGGGAGGCCCGGCACCTGGGGCTGGAATGGATCAGTGAGCGCACGCTGGAGCGGATGGCAGCCCTGCGCGCGGAGCATGGGCTGGTGGGGCTGGCGGACGGGCGGTGGACGCCGGCCTTGCGCGGGCACAAGTCGGTCACTGAACAGGTCGCTGAGGCGATCCGCGCCGTCCACGCGGAATCACTGCACCGCTCGAAGCTGAGCATGAAGTCGAAGGAGAGGATGATCCACCAGTACGTGCGGGAGAAGTTCGGGACTGAGGTCGACGTCCCGCACTACACCACCTTGGCGAAAGTCTGGAGGGAGTGGTTCGGGTCGCAGGGAGCCCGGCAGCGCTACGTCCGCTCGGCCGCGGCGGTGGAGACTGGGAAGGCGAAGGTGGTGATCTCCCGCCCGGGGCAGGTGGTAGTGCTGGACACGACCCCGCTGCCGGTGAAGGTCCTCGATGATGTCTTCGGCACCCCGATCTCGGTCGATCTCACCCTCGCGCTCGATGCCCATTCGCACTCGCTGGTCGCGTTCCGGCTCACCCCGGTCTCGGACTCATCCGTTGAGGTGGCGATGCTGCTGCGGGACGTGCTGCTGCCGCTGCCGATGCGGCCTGACTGGGGTGAGGACATGGAATGGCCCTACCCCGGCGTCCCTGCCGCGCTCGTCGCGGAGTTCGCCGGACATCCGGTGGCGGGCCGGCCGTTCTTTTCCCCGGAGACGGTCACCAGCGATCACGGCAGCGTCTACAAGAATCACCACATTGTCCAGGTCGCCCCAGGCGCTGGGAGTGGACTTGCTGCCAGCTCGCATGATGCGGCCGAGTGACAAGGCCGCCTGCGAGCGGGCATTCGCCGGAATCCAGTCGCTGCTGCTGGAACTCCTGCTCGGCTACCGGGGTGTCGATGTCGCTGACCGCGGCACCGATCCGGAAGGCGACGCCGTCTGGACGCTGCGGGAGATGGAGCACCTGCTCGCGACCTGGATTGTGGCCTCGTTTACCGACCGGAGGACCAAAATCACTGCCCTGACCTGCTGATATTCATAGCTTACATGTCTGCGACGCTGGCTGCGGGATTTCCAGATAACTCAGCGTGTCGAAATGAACGCGCCCTGCTCGCCGCATGGCGGGCGGGGCTTGAATGTGAGAATTGCGTGGATTACGCGGCTGCCCGGCGGCAGGCGGGACGATATCGCCGCCACTGCACGCGGGATGATGGAGACCTTGGGCGAGATCACCGAGTGCGCGGGGCCGGGGCTGCGCGAGCGGCTCCGGCATGTCTACTGGGTCGGCGGCGGGAGCGGCGCGGGCAAGTCCACCATCGCCCGCCGCCTAGTGGACCGGCACGGCTTGCGCCTGTATGCGACCGACGGCGTGATGGCGGATCACGCCAGCCGGAGCACCCCCGCCGACAGCCCGTTCCTCAGTGAGTTCGCGGCCATGGACATGGACGAGCGCTGGGTGAGCAGGTCCCCGGAGGCCATGCTGGAGACGTTCCACTGGTTCCGGGGCGAGGGCTTCGGCCTGATCGTCGACGACCTCCTGCGCCTCCCGGCACGGCCGGCCGTGATCGCCGAGGGCTTTCGGCTGCTGCCGCACCTGGTCGGGCCTCTCCTGGCCGTGCCCGGTCACGCCGTCTGGCTCCTGCCGACGCCCGCCTTCCGCCGGGCCGCGTTCTCCAGCCGGGGCTCGCTGTGGGAGATCGCCCGCAAGACCAGTGATCCGGGCAGGACCCTGCGCAACCTGCTTGAGCGCGACCGGATGTTCACCGAACGGCTCTGCAGTGAAGCGGAGCGCCTCGGACTGCCCGTCATCGAGGTCGACACCACGATGACCGAGGATGACCTGGCAGAACGGGTGGCGGAGGCGCTGGAGCTCTGAACCGCCCCCTATCCCGGCGGGGCGAGCCGCGCTTCGAGGTCGGCGATGCGCTTGTCGTGGAACCGGAGGTTGGTCCGGGCTGCCTGGAGGCGCTCGTCGAGGGTGCGGTTGTCGGCGGTGAGCTGGCGGACGCGCTGCTTGAGGGCGGTGTTCTCGGTGGTGATCCGGGCGATGGCCTCCTTGGTCCACTCGGATTCCAGGTCGCGGACCTGGCCGAGGAGCCCGCCGATCCGGGCCCGCTGGGCGATGATCTCGGCGTGGGCGGCCTTGAGGCCGTCTTCTGCGTTCAGCGCCCGCTCCCGCCAGGTTGCCTCCCGCTCGTCATCCTGGCCGGCGAGCAGCTGGACCCGGCGCTCGCCGGCTGCGGTGATCGCGGCAGCGACTGTGGCCCTGGCGTCCGGGTTGCCGTAGAGGAAGGTCCGGGACACCCCTGCCCGTCGGGCGACGGCGGCGACGCTGACCTGGGCCTTCTCCCGCCGGAGGCGGGTGATGGCGTCGTGGACGTCCTTGAGGGCGGCCTCGGTTGCGCGGCGGCGGGCGGCCTGGGCGGCTGCGGTGCTCACGCGCAGGCCTCTTCTTCTTCCGTGTCCTCTCCGGCGTCCTCGTCGCCGTGGGCAGCGAGGTCCACAGCACGGAAGGCGACAGACCAGACGCGGTGGAAGTAGTCCTGTGGCTTGCGCATGTCCAGGGCGAGCGCGTCTTCGAGGAGCCCCATGCCTGCCAGGGCCTTCTCCAGCCCGTCGATCGCGCGGGCGGTCTGCTCGAAGTAGGCGTGCAGGTAGTCCGCGGTCGCGTCGTCAGTTGCTCCCTCGGCAAGCAGCCGCCACTGCTCGCGCTTGCGCCGCCAGTAGAGCAGGTCGGCGCCGGACAGCACGAACTTGTCGCAGTTGCCGCAGTCCAGGTTCCACGGACAGGCTCCGCCGTCGACGACGGGCTGGAAGGTGCAGAACCCGCCCTCGGCCGGGGTGCTGCGGCGGGACAGGTCGATCGCGAGGGCCTGGGCGTGCTCGCGGGTGAGCGGGTCGCCCGTGCCGGTGAGGAGCTCGCCGGGACGGGCGGAGCCGGGGCCGGCGACCCAGACCTGCTCCAGGACGCTGTCCAGGTCGGACTGGGCAAGGTGGACGTAGCGCTCCGCCATTTTCTCGGAGACATGGCCCAGGAAGCGGCGGATGTGGGTGAGGCTGGCCCCGGCGCGCAGGAGGCTGGTGGCCAGGGAGTGGCGGGCCTGGTGGGGCACCTGGCGGCCGATGTCGAGGCTGTCGATCCAGTTCTTGAAGCCCTTGTGGAACCACTTGTAGGACAGGGCGACCTGGCAGTCGCGGTTGCGGAAGATCGTGGGGAACAGCGCCATCCCGGCGCGTTCCCCGGGCGTGGGCGGCCGGTTGTTCCGCTCCTGGAACACGGCGAGGGTCTTGTGCTGGCGGGCCTGGAGCATCTGGCAGGTCCGCTCGGGGATGCGGACCGCCTCGTCGTAGTTGCCGACCTTGGTCTGGTCGTGCCAGAGCATGGGCACCCCGCCGTAGCGGCCCAGGCAGTCCAGGCGGAGCTGGAGGACCTCGCCGCAGCGGCGGCCGGTGACGATGATCGTCTCCCACGCGTCCCGCAGGCCCCGGTCGAGCGGGTCGTGGTCTCGTGCCAGGGCCTGGAGGCTGGCCTCGTCGGCCAGCGCCCGGGCGACCTGGTCGGTGAACGGGGCACGCGTCCGCTGGATCACCCGGCCGGGGGCGGGCATCGCGGTGATGAAGCCCCGGTCCAGGCCGAGCCTGCCGGCCTCGCCGGACTCCAGCGCCCCGCGCAGGAGCAGCCGGGTGCGTGTGAAGACGGCCTGCCTGGTGTTGGCGGTCACGACCGACGGCTTCCCGTGGACGCCCCTGGCCCCCAGCGAGACCATGCCGTCGACCTCGCGCTGCCGCTGGTCGGCGACGAACTTGTGCATGTGCCCGGCGGTGAGGACCCGGGGGTCGTGACCGCCGCCCGGGGCTGCGACCTCCAGGAAGGCGCTCAGCTCCAGCCCGGCGCGCCGGGTGTGGTCGAAGGTGCTGCCCGAGCGCGGGCAGGACGGGGACCGCAGGACATCGGCGAAGTGGTCCCAGGCAAGGTCGCGCAGCCACCGCTGCGAGATCCGGTCCAGGTCGATGCGGCTGTTGCGGTTGCTTAGCTTGCGCCCGAAGTGCTCGGTGAGGATGTAGCCGGCCTCGCGGGTCTGCGCGGGCGTGACATAGAGGGGGTGCAGGCCGCCGGCGATGGAGGAGGCGATGCGGGCGCCCTCCCGGCCGGCCGCCTTGCGCAGGCCGGGATCCTCTGGGGCCAGGTCGGTGAGGGAGCGCAGGCCGCAATCGCGGCCGTGGTCAGCAAGGCGCTGGATCGGGGCCAGCTCCCACTTCCAGTGCTGCCGCCGGGTGTGCCAGCACATGCCCCACTGGATCTCGGCCCGCAGCAGCGGGTGCAGGCCCCGGAGGTTGACCTGGTCGGGCCGCAGCACCGCCGCGGCCGTCGCGCACCACCGGCGGAAGGCCGGCTCGTCGGCGTACTCGACGGGGACGGGCCGACCTGTGCGCTCGTAGCGGTTCCCCCACTGGCTGGGCAGGGCGGCGCCTCCCGGGCGGCCCTCCCGCTGGTAGCGGGCGTCGTGCTGCGAGCACAGCCCCAGCGGCGAGAACGCCTTCTCCGGGCAGACGCGGACGAGGCAGCGGCCGTAGCCGGGAGACGGCACCTGCCCGGCCAGCCACCGGTCGAAGTCGGCGGCGTCGCCGTGCCGGGGACGGTAGTTATACCAGCGCCACTGATGGTGATGACACAGCCGCAGCGTCAGGTGGCAGGACGGCCGGTCCGGGCAGATCCGGCACGGCTGCTCCTCCACTCCCTCGCCGGGCCCGAGGGGCTGGGCCGCCTGCAGGAACGAGGTCCGCGTCCCGCCCTCGCCGCGGTGCCTGCGCCAGAGGTCCTGGTGGACGCCGCACAGGTCGCCGTGCCCCATCACGGTCCGCTCGCACCCTGCCAGGCAGTTCCACCGGTAGACGGGGTGCCCGGCAGGGATCTTGATGATGTCCGGCCGGAACAGCGGATCGAACGACGGCGCGCCGATCAGCGCGGACAGGATCTCCAGCCGGTCCCGGCCCTCGCGGGCACCAGGCTGCGGCAGCAGCGCGAGGGTCACCTCGCCTCACCCCAGACCGTGCGCAGGGCGGCATCGAACTCAGGGTCGTGGACGTCGACGTGCCCGTAGACTTCATCGACCGTCGCGGCCGACGCCCACCCGCCCGCATCGCGGGCGATCAGCAGGTTCCCGCCGGCCGCGTCGAGGACCGCCGAGGTGAACGAGTGCCGGAAAGCGTGCGGCCTTACGATCCCGAGCCCGGCCAGCTTCCCCGCGCGGGCGAGCATCCGGCGGGCCGCGACCGGCGCCCACGGCTGCCCGGCGTCCGGGCCGTGCAACTGGACCAGCAGCATCCCGTGCCCGGCCCCGCGGGGGTACTCGCCGGTCACGTACTCGAAGTAGGCGTGCACCATCGCCGGGCTGACCCGCTTGACCAGCCCGCCGGTCACGGTCCCGCGCTCGGACCGCCACGGGTGCTTGGTCTTGGCCTCGGCCCCGTTCGGGTTCCCCGGCCGGTGGCACACGTGCAGGTGCGGTGACCGGCACTCCCCGCAGGCCGCGTTCTCCCGCAGGTGCAGGTCGGCCAGGTGCAGCCCGCAGAGCTCGCCGACCCGCAGGCCCCCGTCGGCCAGCCACGTCACGACCAGCCGGTCCCTCGCCGAGCTCACCACCGCGAGCAGGTCGTCCCGGGCCCCGTCGGGGAGCATCTTCGGGTGCCGGCGGTGCGGCCCCTTCGGAGCGAGCGGATTCGACGGCATCGACGACGTCACGTGCCCCAGCAGCGCCCGCCGCCGGTCCGCCCGGGTCGGCAGCCTCGTCCGGTCGAGCTTCTCCCCGAGCCCGGCGTTGACGCCCATGGACGCCTGGTGCAGGTAGAACCCCTTCAGGCAGGCCGCCGCCGCCGACAGCGCCGACCGGCCGTAAGGCCGCATCCCCGGCCGCCACGGCTCGCCCAGCGGAATGTGCACGTCGGCGCCGACGATGCCCATGTAGCGCTCAAGGTCCCGCAGCTGGACATCGCCGAAGGCCAGGCACTCCCGCCCCAGCCACCGCAAGTGGTCCACCAGGTAGTACGCGTAGGTCCGCTGCGTGCCCGACCCGTCATGCACCCGCAGGAACCGGTCCGCCTCCTCGTGCACCCTGCCCTCGGGCCACACGATCGTCCACGACCGCCGCCCGCCCCTCTGGTCGATCCGCTGGACCCGCAGGTCCCCCACGACCACCCGCCACGTCATCCATCCCCCCGTGCCGACCACCAGGACATCGGCGACGCCCCGGACCAGGTCGGTAAAGGAGTCTAGGACGCCGATCTCGCAGACTCAGGGGAACGACACGGACACTCACCGTGGCGGTCGGTAAAAAGGTGTGGCAGAACAGGCGCCTGGACCAGTACGCGCCAGCCTGGGACCCGGGCGGGCGGCACAGCCCGAACACGCTCTTCGCCGCTGCGGCGGCCCGTGACGGGATCTGCCTGGAGATCCCTCGGCCGAGTCTGTACTACGAGCTCCTGCCTGCCCACTTTGTGAAGATCGACCGGCGTCGCGGGGTGAAGATCGGCGGGCTTTGGTACGGGGGCAGCAGCCCCGTGCTTGACCCCTACCGCGGCCGCCTATCCGGCCGAAGCGGCCGGCACTGCGGAAAGTGGGCCATCAACCGCGATCCCCGGGATTGCCGGGAGGTGTTCTTCGAGGATCCCGCTGACGGCAGCTGGCATGCCCTGCGCTGGAACGGGCTTCCTGCCGGTGACGACGTCCCGGCCTTCTCCGATACGCGGGTCCGCGAGCTGCTGCGGGAAGCCGCCCGGTCCGGCCTCAAGCCGCGCGAGGATGGCGAACTGCTGCCGGTGCTGCTGGACCTGGTGGCCGCACGGACGCCTGTCGAAGCCTGGCCGACCCAGATGAGCAAGAAGCAGAAGACCGAGCGGGCCCGGGAGCTGGCGCGGGCCCGCCAGGCCGCCGCCGACCGGCCGCCGGCCTCGCCGGCGCCGTTGCGGGTTCTTCCGCCAGGCGCCGCTCTGGCTGAACTGGCCGGGCAAGCCCGGCAGGCCGTCACCGACGACCGGCGCCGGCGCCGCGAGGCTGCCCTCGTGGAACCTCCCAGGCCGCCGCCCCTGCTGGCCGACGCGCTACGAGCCCGAAGTGTGTTCGCCTTGCCTGACGAGGACGAGGACGAGGACGAAGCGGTCCCGGGACCGAATCCGGAGCCGGCATGACAGCCGCTGCTGGAAGACGCGGTCCTGGCAACTCCGTTCCGTTCCTGCTGCCCGGGCCGCCGCCCATGCGGGAGACCCTGGAGGGGTGGGAGCAGTGGCGCAGGACCCGCTACGGCTTCGTGGCCGCCCCGAGACTGGATCTGGCTGCTTGGCGGGCGCTGAGCCCGAGGAGGCGGATGCTCCACGATCTCCACCGCGCCGCCACCCACGCCAATCTGCCGCTACTGCAGACCCCGATGACCCAGGCCGTTACCAAGCTGCTGCACGGGCGGATCAGGAGCAACGCGCTCAAGCATAAGCCGACCACCCGGGCCGGGGTGATGGTCACCGGCGGCGGCTACCAGGGCAAGACGGAGACGACCTGCGAGATCGCCGCGACATTCCAGGACGCCTGGCTGGACATGCACCGGCACTTGAACCCCGACGCAGTCCCGGGGGCCCGCGACCTGCACGCGCCCGTCGCCTACGTGCAGACACCGGTGACCGCGAAGCCGAAGAGCACCTGCAAGGCCATCCTGGGCTTCTACGGGGCCCCGCTGAATCCGCGCATGGACCTGCCCGACCTGGTCCGGCAGGTCGCCACGTCCCTGCACGACCACGGAACCAAGGCGCTGCTGCTGGACGACATCACGAGACTCCGCCTCCACAGGGCCGATGATCAGGACACCCTCGACCTGCTGCGGGCATTCATGAGCATGCACGTCACCCTTGTCCTGGTCGGTGTCGACATCCCAGGTTCTGGACTGCTGAAGGAAGGGCGCTTCGATCCGGGCACCCGGCAGTGGGTCCTGCCGCCGTCCCGGCATGCCGAAATCCCCGGGCTGGAAGCGACCCAGACCGAGCGGCGTTTCGACCTGGTCGAACTGGACCGCTTCCGCTACGACGAACCGGCCCAGATCACGGCCTGGGTCGACCACCTGGCCGGGGTCGAAGCTACTGAAGGCCCCATCGGGCATGCTGACCGCAGGCCACATGCCCGAATACCTCTACGAGCGCACCAACGGAGTCGTCGGCCTGCTGGAACGACTGATCGAGGACGGCTGTCAGGAAGCCATCGACTCCGGGGCAGAATGCCTGACCGAGCAGCTTCTCGACGGTATCGCCATCACGCTCACCGGAGACCCCAGCCGCGATGCCCGAGCCGGGGAGATTCCTGAGATCCCCGAGCCGCCTGCCAACTCCGCGAAGACCGGCCGCCGCAGCAGGAACACGGTCTTCGACGACCGCGGACCCGCCGGCCAGACCGGAACCTGAGCTGCAGCCAGTCATGCAGCCGCTTCCCCGAAGCCTCGCTCCGCTCCCCGGCGAATCCATCGTGGGTTACCTGCTGCGGCTGGCCCACCGCCTCGCGGTCAGCCCGTCGGATCTGGCCCGTATGGCCGGCTGGCTAGAGAGACGCCGCGGCGGGCTCGCCCACCTGAGCCGGAAGCTCCTGCTGGAACTCGGCCAGAAAGACGCCGACTCGTTCGCCGAGCTGACGAGGCTCACCGTGAGCGAGGCGCATTCCCTGACCCTCGGGTCCTGGAAGGGCCACTACCCCCCGATCCAGCGGTCCCTCGCATCCGCCGGCGGACCCTTATGGTCTGACTCATGGCTGTTCCTCAGCTCACCCCGCTACTGCCCTCAATGCCTGGCCGGTGACGGTTCACCCATCCAGCAGCAGCTCGGAGGCCCTTGGAAGAAGCAGTGGCACCTGCCCGTGGTCTTCGCCTGCATCGAGCACCGCACCTTCCTGCGGGACCGCTGCCCGGGCTGCAAAAACCCTCTGGACGCCACCGCACGGCTGATCCAGCGGTCCACTGACCGGACCGTCCATCCCGGGCAGTGCCGATGGAGCGTCCCCAACGGGGCCGACGGCAAGCCACGCACCAGAGCCTGCGGCCATCGCCTCGAAGCCGTCCCCGGCCAGGAACCCGGCCCTGAGCTCCTTCTCCTTCAGCAGCACATTCTCGACCAGCTCGCGCCCACCACCCACACCGGGCAGGCGGCGGGCTTCTTCACCGATCTCCGCCTGGTGAGCAACCTGCTCACCGCGTCGTGGCCGCACGGACACGACCTGGTCGACGCCGAACTCGCCGGCCAGGTGCCGGCGCACACCCCAACCAGATGGGCGATCGTAGAAGACGTCCCGCGCCGTCGGGTCTTCGACGCTCCGCCGCGCGACGCGGTCGCATGCGCCGGGCTCCTGCAGGCCGCGCAGACGGTGCTCGCGCACGACGACCTGCCTGCTGCCCTGGCCACGCTTGCCGAGAATGCCCTCGAAGGACGGCCTTCACGGACTTTCTGGGCTCGCAGCATCGCCCGCCACGGCCCCACCTGTTCCGAACGGTTACGGCTCGCAGCCGAACCACTGACCCGCACCTTCCGCAAGATCGGTGGCCCTCGGGGCACCAGGGCCCCGCTCCACAGCGACTACCAGCCCGAACACATCGCGGCGTTCCTGGAGACAGCCTGGTATGACAACCATCTCGCCCAGCTCACCGGCGCGGCACCGAAACTCCTTCGGCGAACCGCAGCGGTCCGGCTCGTCCAGTGGGCACGCGGCGGATCCCTTGGCGACGCGGCCGGGTATCTCGGCATCAACCCGGGCAAACTGCAGTTCAAGCTCAGCAACGACTTCCAGAAGTGGTTGCACGAGCCCGGAAACACGTGAGCCGTCACGGCCGCACTGCACAACCTCGCGGCTAACCTCAGCACCGCCCGCCAGGTCATCGACTACGAGCGGCGCCGCGATGCGCTGCGCGACTGGGCGCTCGACGAAGTGACCTGGCAGCACATCACAGCCTCCCTCCCGCCGATCCCCGGACCCAACCAGCCTGTCACTGCGGACCGCAAGCGCCAGGATGCCTCCGTCTACATCTGGACGGCGATCACCCAGGGAGAGCACCTCTTCGCCCCCCGGCCGATCCAGGCCCAGCAGCCCGCACACATCCAGAAGCATTGGGCCACCCGGCACAACACCACCTGGTTTCAGATCAGCCGGCCGGACCCTCTCCGCCACTACGCTGACCTGCGAGTTGCCCTCGACCGGTATGCGAAGCACATGGCCCGTCGCATCGACGAAGGGTGCGGCTCGTTTCGAGTGAGGGCAGTCAGGCTTTGAGCGTGTACTGGCTTTGTGTTGTGCCGGGGTAGAGCCGCTGGTGCTCGCGGGCGAGGTGGAAGCGCCAGTATTCGTCGAAGTCGCCGTTGCTGAGCACTGC
>WNGH01011295.1_pt1 | contig 11879 bp, 9 predicted proteins | sample 5400631 | NCBI WGS metagenome assembly WNGH01 (sample SAMN13153373, study PRJNA577476) | soil metagenome | isolation source: 115 cm soil or saprolite under Garry oak tree replicate 1 | place: USA:California | collected 2016-06-15 | reverse complement strand
CCGTTTACGAGCATCGATGATTTGCATTATCGCGTGCCGGATTTGAGAAAAGATGAATTGCGAAAGTTGGCGGCGGTGGGCGCACTGAATCCACTGGGAGCGCGGGCGTCCCGCCCGCTAGTGTTTATTAACCACAACCATGTTAGGCATATAGGCGGGCGGGACGCCCGCGCTCCCAGTAATCGCCGCGATGCATTATGGCAGGTCGAACGCGTATCGCGGGACGCCGGGCCTTTATATGAAAGACTTCAAGAAGGTAATGGCTCGCCGCTAATGCCGATGACGCTTAACGAGCGTTTGAATGCAGATTTGCGCGGCACGGGAATCACCATTGGCCGCCATCCAATGGCCCATCAGCGCGAGTCATTGGATAAGATGAATGTGGCGCGCGCGGCCGATTTAAAGAACATGCGCAACGGCGTATCGGTAAAAGTTGCGGGTTGGGTAATCGTGCGCCAACGTCCCGGGACAGCGAAAGGATTTGTGTTTCTGAGTTTGGAAGACGAAACCGGGATCGCGAACATCATCGTCAGGCCACAGCTTTTTGAAAAGTACCGACTGGAATTAGTCAACTATCCTTTTCTGTTAATCGAAGGAGCGTTGCAGCATCAGGACAATGTTATCTCGGTAAAAGCAAGACGCGTCGAGCCACTCAATATCAAGGTCGAGAGTGCGGGGTCGCATGATTTTCACTGAAACAAAAGGCGGGCAATAGCCCGCCTCTAAACGAAATGGGAATCAGAGCAGAAGACTACGGCCGGCGTCCGCGCTTGGGAGTTGTAGTTGTGGTGTTCTTCTCAGCTTGCACGTTCTGCTGATTCTTAAGCTCAGCCAGAACGGCTTTGGCATCCTCTTTGAACTTATGACCGTCCGGAGCTTTCTCAACAAACTTTTGCAAGTAGTTGGCAGCTAGTTGGTACTGGGCTTTGGCTTCGTCCTTCTTTCCTTCCGCCTCTTTGGTCGCGCCAAAATTAAAGAGGATCAGACCCATGTTCGCTAACGCGTCGGGATCGTCGGGTTTTTCGGCGAGTATCTTTTCGTACTCCACTTTTGCTTTGTCATAGGCATTCGCGTCGAACAGCATCTGGGCCAGATCAAGCTGCGCTCTCGCCTTCTTCGCTGGATCGGTCTCGACTGAAATGTAATCCTGAAAAGCCGCTGCGCCCGCGTCGGCTTGCGTCGAATCAGTCTTGGTCACAAATAAGCGCATCGCCTCTGCTCTGACGCTGAAGGCTGCGTACTTGTTAGCTTCCTGTTGTTTCTGCTCCGTCGGATCGGTTGCCGCCGGCTCTTTCTTAAGTAGATCGGCCGCGGCATTTGCAGCTTCGGCCGCAGCCTTGAAATCAGCCTTAGCAGCTTCGGTTGCTGCGGCGTCTTTGTTCTTAATACTAGCGTTGTATTTATCGACACCACGCGCCTTCAATGCGGCGGCTTTGTTCGTTAGCAGTGCGGCCTGTTCAGGATCGGCAGCCAAGCCGACGTCGTATTGCTTAATCGCTTCGTCGTAGTTCTTCGCGTTTAGCGCGACATTCCCGGCCTTGAAGGCTTCAGTGACGACCTTATTGGACTCTTCGATCTTTTTATTCTTGGTCTCGATCTCAGCATTCTTCTTGGCAATCTCTTCGCGCTTGGCTTTGTCGGCAGCGCTTTCGCCGCCACCGGTTGAACTCGGCGCGCCGCCGCCGCCTGGCTTTATCGCGGCTTTGGCTTCTTCTACGGTATAGCGTCGACCGTCACCTGGTCCAAGCACGATTTCGTAGTCGGTGTCGCGACCCGCCAGGATACCGCCCAGAACAGAGGGCGCGGCGTTGGGCGCACTCGCAGCAATAATATATCTGCCAACGTAAGGCAACCCCGCATAAACGAATTGCCCTTTCTTGTCGGCCTTGGTCGGGTAGTTGCCGGGAAGATCAGTTCGGAAAACATCGATCTGTGCTCCGGCCCCAGGAACGCTAGTCCCATCCGCCTGCTTGATCACAACGTGACCTCGAAGTTGACCCGTTTGAGCTGAAGCCGCAATCGCGCTAGAAAGCAAAACTGCGGCGGCCACCATCAGAGTGAAAAGATAAAAGCGACGCATTTAATTTCCTCCAAAACTCTTTGGCCTTCGTTAAGTTAGCCGTCGATAAGATGCCACTTGCTGCGAACAAGTTGTAGCCGTTGGAACCGGCTCTAAGTTAGTCAGACGATGCCTCACTGTCAAGCATATGGAATCGGATCGGGCACTCCAGCTTCACGAAACGCCCTCCGCCGCAGCGCGCACGAATCACAGCGTCCGCAAGCTTCATTCTCTGCCTGATAGCACGACCACGTGAGTTCGAAGGGCGCGCTCAATTCAACGCCACGTTTTACTATTTCTGCCTTTCGCAAGTCTATGACCGGCGTCACAATTTCGATTCGAGTTTCAGGTTTCGTTCCCGTATCGATTACGCGCTGAAATGCCTCATAGAACTCAGGCCGGCAATCAGGATAGCCGGAAGAATCTTCCGCGACTGCGCCGATATAAATTCGCTGGGCGCCGATTACTTCCCCCCAACTTGTGGCGATCGAAAGGAGATGTGAATTGCGAAACGGAACGTAGCTGGTGGGAATCTCAGGCGACGCCAGGTTCGCTTTAGTGACTGCAATGTTTGGATCGGTCAGAGAAGAGCCTCCGATCTGCTTGAGGTGCTCGATTGAAACAGCCAGCCGCTTAGTGACGCCAAAGTGATCGGCAAGTTCATTGAAGGCTCGGCGCTCGCGGGCTTCAGTGCGCTGTCCATATGAAACATGCAGAAAGGCAAGTTCTTCGTTTTCCGGTCGCCCGATCGCTGCGGTAACACATGAATCCATTCCGCCTGAGACGAGACAAACGGCTAAAACACACAGACTCGAATGTGTGTCTTTCGGCTCGTATGCTTGATCGTTGTGGCCGCCCATCGAACTATTTGGAGTGCGCCGGCAGGCGTAGGACGACGCCGCTTTGGATTGATCTCAAAATTCTGAGTTTCACGCGAAGGTGCCAGCTCGCGAAGAGATCCAAAGCACCGTCGTTGCTGAAAACGCTCTGTTCACACGCCGTGTACGTCCGGCCCCCAAATATACTTGTGCATCTGCAACTGCATGCGCACGTTCAAACCGCTTTCGGCTATCCAGTTTGCCAGTTCCTTCAAATCGATTAGGCCCCAGGCCGGCGAGATCAAAATCGCTTTGGCGCGATTTTCAAGGTCGTAATCGTGTATCACTTTGCGTGCGAAATCCCAGTCGGCACGATCGGCGACCACAAATTTCACCTCGTCAAGATTAGGCCGGAGGTGTTCAAGATTTGGCCAATGATTTCGCTCGGCTTCGGCCGAGGCGGGACACTTCACATCGAGAATTATCTTGGCTCGCGGGTCAACGTCCGCGGTCGAAACGTAGCCGCCAGTTTCAATCAGCACTTCGTAATCGTCGTCGCACAGGTGCTTGATCAGGTCGAATGCCTCGCGCTGGGCCAGCGGTTCGCCTCCCGTGACTTCCACCAACCGGCAGCCGAAATCGCGGACCTGCCGCATAACCTCTGCAATCGTAAAGTGCTCCCCGCCAGTGAAAGTGTACTCGCTGTCACACCATACGCAACGCATCGGACAACCCGTCAGCCGCACGAAGGTGCAGGGCCGACCCGCGTGGGTAGACTCACCTTGAATTGAGCGAAAGATTTCAGTTACCCGAAGCACGGAATGATTTTAGATTTTGAGCTGACGATTGTCGATTTTGGTTTGGAGTTTGTGTCAGAACCAGGAGAGGTAGCGACCGGGTGATTTTGACCAGTCTCGGTTTGACACCTCGCTTTCGAAGACGGTCGGGCGAACCATCACCAAACTGTTGGCAACAAATAGTCGCTAATCCGTCTAATCGATCGTGATAGGATTGGTGTTGGCAGCCAGAACCGAAGCGTAATAGTGAGCCGCGAAGCAGACAATCTTCAAGCATTAATTCTCGCTGGGGCCAAGCGACTATTGGCCCGGGCTGCAAATTCACGCTCACTTGACGACTCTTCATTAAGCCCCAGGCTTCTGGCGGCGGTCGAGAAATATCTGTTCAAGGACGATACGCCGGAAGAGTCTGCGATCGATAAGTTTCTGGATGGGCTGCATGCGGACGATCTTTGTCTGGTCGTCGCGTGCGAGCGTGGCGACCAGGTTGCCTGGAACGATTTGTTTGAAGGATACGGCGCGACCGTGCGTTCCGCCGCGCGGACCGCCAGTTCGAACGAAGCAATGGCCGACGACCTCGCGCAATCGATCTGGGCTGAGCTGCATGGATTGAAAGCTCGCGAGGATGGCCAGCCTGCAGGCAAGCTCGCTTACTATTCTGGGGCAGGTTCGTTGGGCGGCTGGCTGCGCGCGGTGGTTGGCCAACTGGCGATCGACCAGCACCGGCGACAAGCGCGACTCATCCAGACCGAAGAGGACGCGGATTTCGATCGGCTCGCACAGGATCTTGAGGATGGCTCGGCAGCGTCGATGGCGTTTCAATCTTCGCCAAATCCGGAGGAGGAGTTGACACGCGATCTGGCGGCCGCTGATGTGGAAAAAGCTTTGCGGCGGGCCTTGTCAGAACTCGATGCCGAGGATCGCTTGCTGATGAAATTGTATTACTTCGACGGCTTGCGTCTGCGCGAAGCGGGCGCGGTGCTGGGCTTTCACGAAGCCACCGCGAGCCGCCGCCTGACGCGCATTCATCGCGAAGTGCGCGCGCGGGTCGAGACGATTTTAATGAAGGAACACGGTTGGACGAAGATGGAGGCCACCCAATCGCTGGCTGAGGTTGCGACGCACTTACAGACTGAAGTCGAGCCGATCCTTTCGGCCCCGGCGGATGCTTCTTTGCAGAGTTCGCCTGTGGGAGGTTGATTGCTCTTGATTTGGTTTTTGATCCGAATAGAACCGCAAGTTGTTTACAGCGAACTCGTTCATCCAACAGGCGATGAGTTTAGCCCTGTTGAGTAACTCAGGAAATCATGTCATTTGAAGACACACAAATTGATGTTCTCTTGCGGCGCCACGCTGAGCGCGCAAGCTCGAATGCAGGAATCGAACATCTCGACGCGGACGAACTGAACGCGTTTGCCGAAAGGTCCCTGCCCGCAGCGGCGCGGTCGCGTTATGTGTCTCATCTCGCGGACTGTGATGACTGCCGGCGATTGGTTTCACAACTGGCGATAAGTGCCGGCGCAGTAGCCAAGGCTGAAGCCGCCGGAGCGCCCACAACTGCGCATATATCCTGGTTAGAAAAACTGGGCGCATTCTTCCGGCCTCCGGCGTTGCGCTATGCAGCTTTTGCAGCTGTCGTGGTCGCCGCAGTGAGTTTCGCATTCTTGGTAATGCGGCAAACGCAGCAAAATCGCGAATCGAATCTCGTTGCTCAGAACGAGCAGCCGAATCAAGCTAAAACTGATAGTACTAAGTCTGAGGAAACAGCAAAGGCTACTCCGGAAAAGAATGCGGTTGCGAATACCAATCTCGCGGGTACGCCGGCGGGGCCCACGCCGCAATCAAGAGTAAGTTTGGAGCGCGAAGAATCGAAAACGCTGGCGAATCCGCCGGCCGCTCCGAAACCTCAGAAGGAAACGGACGAAGGCGTCGCCTTTGCAGATAAGAAGATAACCGAGACAGAGGTCGCGGAGTCGAAACCATCCTATGCACCGGCTCCACCACAAGAGGGTCTCGCGCGCGTGGAAACAAAATCGAGTAACCAGCAACTGCGTCCGGGCATCGGGGGCGCATCTCCGCAGAGTAGCGGGACGCTGTTTGGGCAAACCGGAGGAATGGACCGCAAGCAGAGCAATCAGCCTTCGGGCCAGCAATCAAAAGATGACAACAGTGCCGTGGCTCAAAATCAAATACCGATTAACGGAAGGGTGATGAATGAAAAGGCAAAGGGGCCGAGGCGGGATGCAGATAATGTCGGCGCCGCAAACCGCAGTGTGAACGAAGTTCCTCCGGCGCCCAAAACTGAAGAGGCGCGAGCCGAAAAACGCACCACTTCCAGAGAAGAGTCGGAGACACGCTCAGTTGGGGGTCATAAGTTTCGACGGCAAGGCAACGCGTGGGTTGACACTAAGTTCAAATCCTCCATGACGTTGAAAAGTATATCCCGCAGTTCCGACGAATTTACGGCGCTTGATTCCGGACTGCGTTCGATTGCCCAACAAGTCGGCGGCGAGGTCATTATAGTTTGGAAGGGCAAAGCTTACGTGATTCGCTGAATATCCGCCAAACTTCAGTTTGTCGCTGACTTGGCAAGTTTGGAGATCGCAGTAAACGACAAACTGAAGAGTTTGTCGGACATTTTCTTTGTGAACCTGGATCAGGTGGAAACCGTATTGATTCAGTGTAATAATGAGTCTTCGACGGATTCGCTTTTCTAATGGCCAATTACGATTTACCTTCACGAATTATGTTCTGTCCATCCTGCGGAGCCGAACACTCGCTTGAACTCAGATACTGCCATCGTTGTGGCGCGAACCTTAGCGCGTTAGTTCAACCGGAAATCGCCCCAGTGAGTATGACCAAGCCGGTGCTGGTAATAGGGATAATTCTCACATGCTTGACGCTGGGCGGTTTTGGGGCCCTAATCGGTGGAGCACAGGCGCTGGCGCAAGTAGTTCACGGAAACGATCCGCTGTTGGCGATGATCTTCTTTGGGATGATGGTCATTCTCACTATCGACATCTTTCTCCTGCGCCTGTTAACGAAGCTCATTAATGCCGCGCTGAAATCCGAGTCCTCGAAAACCCGACCCGCCCAAACGGCAAAGCCCATTGCTACGCCACAACTGCCGCGCGCGGACCTGGCGCAATTCCCTCCAACTCCGAGCGTGACCGAGAACACGACAAGATTTTTTGAAGCCCAGTATCAGTCGCCTGTCGTGTCAGAACCGAAGCGGTAGCGATGGGCTCGCCTCAAGTAAATGGTAAATCGTGAATCGTAAATAGTGAACCGCGGCGCCCCTTAGTTCGTATTTAGCCGCGAAGAGCTAGCCGTGGGTCTTTTCTATTCACGATTTACGATCTATCATTCACGAATCATGTTTTGTCCATCCTGCGGAGCCGAATCCACGAACGAACTGAACTACTGCAATCGGTGCGGAGCAAATCTCAGCTTGGCGCCCATTGCTAACGCCGAAATCGCCCCGATAAATGTAACCAAACCGATCCTGATAATCTCAGTCACGCTTTTGCTGCTAACCCTCGGCGGCTTTGCTGGCATTATTTCGGGCACCATAGAGATGGTAAGAAACGGGGCTGGACCGATGTCACCGGCGCTTCCCATCTTTGGGCTGCCCACGATTCTAACGATTGACATCTTGCTGCTGCGCCAACTATCGAAGCTGATTAGCGCCGCGCTTTCGGCCAGCGGACTTCCGGCGAAAAAGACAACAGCGCAATTTCAAAACGAGCGGCGCCTGCCGCGTCCCGTGACCACGCGACTGGAACAGGCGCCCAGCGTCACAGAAAACACTACGCGATTCTTCGAGCCGGTTTATCGCGAGCCGCGCGAGCCAGCGACGCGCGATAAAGTCGAAAACTAATCTCACGCCCGAGCACCCAATAATTTGTTGCCCTCAAAACTCTGACTTGGTAGAGTCTCGTCTGATCTATTATCGAGAAGTTGTCGTGAGGTGTGGTCAGATGCCAGTCATTCAGAGCCGTATTTCGCGTGCGCTTTTGTCATGCCTGTTGCTTTTTTTCTTCGTCACGTTGATCGGAGCGCAGACTCCCTCGAATTCAGCACCTGCCAAATCATCAACCGCACGCACTCGCAGAACTCGGGGAAACGCAGTCGCCGCTCGTAACCCGGAAATTGCCCGCATCGTTTCGGAAATCAATGCTCGGAATATTGAGAACACGATTCGGAAACTGGTGAGTTTCGGAACGCGAAACACGCTGTCCGAGCAGAACGATCCAAATCGCGGCATCGGCGCCGCGCGCGACTGGCTGTATGCAGAGTTTCAGAAGGCGGCCGTCGAATCAGGGCTACGCATGACGGTCGAAAAGCAGACCTTCGAACAGCCAAAGGCGGCCCGCGTTCCGCAGCCCACGATGCTGACGAACATCGTCGCGACGTTGAAAGGAACGCAGCTCGAATCAGTGAATCGAGTCTATGTGGTCAGCGGACATTACGACTCGATGTGCAACAGCCCCACCGACGCTAAGTGTGATGCGCCGGGCGCCAACGATGACGCTTCGGGCACCGCCGCGGTGCTGGAAATGGCGCGCGTGATGGCGAAATACATATTCGACGCGACGGTCATTTTCATGACCGTGCCGGGCGAAGAGCAGGGCCTGCTGGGTGCCACTCACTTTGCGGAAGAAGCGAAGAAAAACAATCTGGACATCGAAGCGATGTTCACAAACGACATCATCGGTAGTTCCCTCGGCGGCAACGGCGTTCGTGACACTCACACGGTTCGTGTTTTCTCCGAAGGCGTGCCGTCGAACGAGACGCAAGCCGAGGCGACGACGCGACGCAGTGTCGGCGGTGAGAACGATTCACCTTCGCGCCAACTCGCGCGCTTCATCAAGGAAACCAGCGAGCATTACGTACCCGCGATGAAAGTCTGGATGATTTATCGCCGAGATCGTTATGGCCGTGGCGGCGATCATCAACCATTTCTGGAGCGTGGTTATGCCGCCGTGCGCTTCACTGAGCCCAACGAGGATTACCATCATCAGCATCAAAACGTGCGCGTCGAAAATGGAATTCAGTATGGCGACCTGCCGCAATTCGACGACTTCAATTACATCGCCAACGTCGCGCGAGTGAACGCCTCGTCGCTCGCAGCCCTGGCGCTGTCGCCGGCGCGACCGAAGAATGTTGTTTTTCCTTCGGGCCTGGCGAACGACACCATCATCAGGTGGGATGCCAACAAAGAGACGGACTTGGCGAGTTACGAGATCGTCTGGCGCGATACGACCGCCGCAACCTGGACCAATTCGCTTTCGGTCGGAAATGTCCTGACTTACACGATGAAAGGGATGTCAAAAGACAACTATTTCTTCGGCGTGCGCGCGGTTGATAAAGACGGAAACCGCAGCCCCGTAACTTATCCTCGGCCGCTCCCTCGAACTCCACGAACCAATCAAACTGCGCCGATTGAAGCGACTAATCCTCCCTGACTGCAAAAATGCAGCTTCGCGGTTTGCTTTTTGATTGGTGCGGATTAACTCAACCATTGAAGGCATCCAAGCGTCTAACCCACAGCGAAAAACAAGAGAGTCATTTCATCGACAGGAACGAACGATATGAAGACCAAACATAGTCGACTCAATCAGCATCCGAGTTTGCCGAAACGCGGCGCCTCGATCTTTTCAGTCCTGGTATTACTTGCCAGCACTTTCGCCGCCGGCATTGGCGCGCAGAATATGAAGTCGCCGGCAAAAGCTGGAAAGCTCAGCGAAGATCAGCGCATCCTGCACGTGCTGAATCGTCTCGGTTTCGGGGCTCGTCCGGGCGATGTCGAGCGGGTTAAAGCGATAGGCCTCGATAAGTACATCGAGCAACAGCTCTCGCCGGAAAAGATCGATGATTCCGCGACCGAGGCTAGATTGCAGAATCTGGAAACGTTGCGCATGACCACGGCCGAGCTTTACGGGAAGTACCCTGAGCCGGGACAGCTCTTGCGACAGTTGCAGCAGCGTGGCGCCTTGCCGGCCGACCTCGCAGCCGCGCGCGACAATCGCGTGAAAGGTGGCGCCAACGCAGCGCCGAATCCGAATCAGCCAAAGACCGCGGAAGCATCGGGCGAGATGCAAGGACCAGACGCGGCGAAAGGCAATCAGGTGGCGAAGAATCCGGCGGCTAATGATGCGAACCCGATGAACAATGCGGAGTATCGCAAGGCGATGATGGGATATTTCAAGGAAAATAATCTCCGTCCGCCGCAATTCCTCACGGGCGAATTACAGATGTCGCGCATCCTGCGCGCGGTTTACAGCGAGCGGCAATTGCAGGAAGTGATGGTTGATTTCTGGACCAATCACTTCAATGTATTTGCGGGCAAGGGCGCCGATCGGTGGCTGTTGATTTCGTACGATCGTGACACGATTCGACCGAACACGCTGGGCAAGTTTTACGATTTGTTGCTGGCCGACGCGAAGAGTCCGGCGATGCTTTTCTATCTGGATAATTTTCAGAGCGTGAGTCCGAACGCGCAGGTGCCACCACTACGGCCGAACGCTCAGCAGAATCCGCTGCGTAACCTGCGAATGAGTAACAACCCGCAGCAGCAGAGACCGCAGCAGCAGCAACAGCGACGCGGCATCAACGAAAATTACGCACGCGAGTTGATGGAGTTGCATACCCTCGGCGTCGACGGCGGTTACACGCAGAAGGACGTGCAGGAAGTCGCGCGCTGCTTCACGGGTTGGACCATCATTGCTCCGCGCGGCGCCGGTGCTGCAGCGCAAGGAGTGATGAATGGCCCGATGGCTGACATGCTGCGCACGAGAGCCGGCACCTTCATTTTCCGGCCCGCAGTTCACGATAACGGCGAGAAGATGGTGCTCGGTCATAAAATTCCCGCGGGCGGTGGCGAGAAAGATGGACTGATGGTGCTCGACATTCTCGCGCACCATCCTGCAACGGCAAAGTTCGTCGCGACCAAGCTCGTGCGGCACTTTGTTTCGGACGATCCGCCGCCGGCGCTGGTCGATCGAGTGGCGCAGACTTTCTTGAAGACCGACGGCGACATTCGCGAAGTGCTGAAAGCGATCTTCTTTTCGCCCGAGTTTAATTCAGCCGCCGCTTATCGCGCGAAAGTGAAACGACCGTTTGAATTGGCCATCAGCGCGGTGCGCACCCTCGGCGCGGATACGAACGGCGGGCCGCAATTCCATCAATGGATTGCCCGCATGGGCCAGCCACTCTATGGCTTCATAACACCGAATGGTTATTCTGATGTGGCTGAGAATTGGGTGAATACGGGCGCCTTGCTCGAGCGCCTGAACTTTGCGCTGGCGCTGGCGAGTAATCGAATCCCCGGCACGCGCGTCGATCTATCGAGATTCGTCAGCGACATGGGCGGGGCTAAGTCTGTCGATAGAGACAAACTGCTGGATCGATTTATAACCTTGATTGTTGGGGGCGACATCTCGGCGCAGACCAGAGAGACTCTGCTCAAGCAGTTGAGCGATCAAATTGCGCTGCCGGCGACGCCACCGATGCAGACCGCGTCGATGAAAGCGCCGGAAAATCCTTTCGAGGCGGGATTTCAACGCGGTATCCTTGGTCCCGGCGGCGGTGGACCACAGCAGCAGCAACTCGCGAGAGTGAATCCAGCATCAATCGATAATCCGGTGAGGAGACGGTTATGAACAGACGATATTTTATTCGATCAGGCGGCATCGCGCTCGCTTCATTCGGGGTGATGACTTCGGCGCCGAGCTTTCTAAGTCGGGCGTTGGCGGAGACGGTTGACAAAGTCACGGGCGGGCGGCGCAAGACGCTGATCGCGATCTTTCAGCGCGGCGCAGTTGATGGCTTAAATGTCGTCGTGCCTTACGGCGAGCATGCTTATTATGACGTGCGGCCGAACATCGCGGTGGCAAAACCGGATGGCGGCGCTGAGTCTGCGATCAAGCTCGATGGCTTCTTTGGTCTGCATCCGGCGCTCGTGGGCTTCAAGCCGCTGTGGGATTCGCAGCGCCTGGCGATCGTTCATGCGTCTGGCTCGCCGGACAATACGCGTTCGCACTTTGACGCGCAGGATTACATGGAATCAGCGACCCCGGGCGTGAAGTCGACCCAGGATGGTTGGCTGAATCGCTACCTGCAAACGAAGCCTGATCCGCAGAAGTCTCTCTTCCGCGCGGTCTCAATGACTCAGAACATGCCGCGCGCGATGCAGGGCAAAGC
>WNGH01013546.1_pt1 | contig 11880 bp, 8 predicted proteins | sample 5400631 | NCBI WGS metagenome assembly WNGH01 (sample SAMN13153373, study PRJNA577476) | soil metagenome | isolation source: 115 cm soil or saprolite under Garry oak tree replicate 1 | place: USA:California | collected 2016-06-15 | reverse complement strand
GGAACCAGCACAGGCAAAGAGCCGCTCGAGTTCCTGGCGGTTGAGGAGCACTGGGAGTGTCTTTGGTTTCTTGCGCGGCGGCAGCGGCAGACTAACCTTCTCCCAACCGACGACTTCAATGTAGAAGAAGCGGAAAGCGGAGACGGCCACATTACAGGTGCTCCACGATAAACCGCGCTCGACAGTCATGTGGAGCAGGTAGGCTTTAATCTTTTCAAAGTCGAGTTGGTCCGGCGGGGTGCGGTAATAGTTGGCGAGCGCAGTGACAGCGGTCAGGTAGGATTGTTGAGTTCTGGGCGAGAAGCGACGTAGCTTCATCGCATCCGTCATTTGGCTGCGAAGTGTTCCCATAGAGCCTCCTTCAATCAAACAAAATTGAGATCGATGCCCCTTGAATGAGCATCGTCAAAGGCATTCTATGGAACTAAAAAAGAGAAGCTGAAACGAACGAGTTGAGACTCGCCTCACAGGACTGATTAAGTTCAGATCATGAGGATCGCGAATCCACCGCGAAGCGGTTTAGTTCAACTATTAAATATACATCAGAAGGCTCCATAATACCGCGGCACGCGGTATAATGCATCAATGGCTGAAAGAAAGCTGCTCGACCAAGTGAGCGATGTCTGCCGCCTAAGACATCTCAGTCTACGCACTGAAGAGGCATATCGCAATTGGATCAAGCGGTATATCTTTTTTCACAACAAGCGCCATCCGCGCGACCTGGATGCTGAGGCCGTGCGAGCCTTCCTTACGCATCTGGCGGTCAACGAACACGTCGCTGCTTCCACCCAGAACCAGGCCTTCCATGCGCTGCTGTTTCTTTATCGCCAAGTTTTGAAAATGGAGCCGTTCAATATCACGGGCGTCGAGCGGGCGCGGAACTCGCGCAGCCTACCGGTGGTTTTCAGCAAGGAGGAAGCAAATGCAGTCATCGCTCATTTAAAGGGTGAGGACAAACTGATCGCCAGTCTGCTTTATGGTTCGGGGCTGCGCATCATGGAAGCGGTTCGCCTGCGCGTCAAGGACATTGATTTTAGTCGCGGCGAGATTACTGTGCGCGACGGCAAAGGTGAAAAAGACCGGTTGACAATGCTGCCACATTCGCTGGCAGCAGCCCTGCAAGTACAAATGGAAGCCGTCAAGCAACTGCACGAACATGATCTGAAACGTGGTTATGGCGAAGTCTATTTGCCATACGCGCTGGACAAGAAATACAAGAACGCGGCTACGGATTTCCTGTGGCAGTATGTGTTTCCGGCAGTTAAGCTCTCGGTGGATCCGCGATCTGGGAAGACCCGACGACATCATGTCTCGGAACAAAACGTGCAGCGGGCGGTGAAAACTGCTTTGCGCCAGGCAGGCTTGCGAAAGAATGGAACTTGCCACGCGTTTCGGCATAGCTTTGCCACCCACCTATTGGAGGACGGTTACGACATTAGAACCGTCCAAGAGTTGCTCGGCCACAAAGACGTTAGGACCACGATGATTTACACACATGTTTTGAATAAGGGTGGTCGAGGTGTGCGCAGTCCGCTCGATGCGTAAGGGCGAAGAGCGGAGAGCAAAGAGCGAAGAGCGAAGAGCTAAGGGCAAAGGGCGAAGGGCCAAGAGCAAAGAGGTAAGGGCAAAGAGCCAATGGCGAAAGGGCCAAGGGCGAATAGTTACTCGCTTCGCTCTTAGCTCTTGGCCCTTTGCTCTTTGCCGTCACGGGCCGCACTGCTGTTCCAGTTGCCGCCTGATTTCTTCAGAGAGTTGGACCTCGCGAGGGTAGATCGCTGCTGGTTGTGCTAAATGGAGGGTGCTCCGGGCTTGATCGCACTCTTTTCTGGCCAGGTGTATTTGGGTCGACCAGAAATTGCCGAAAAAATCTTTGGGGTCTCTTCGTAAGACATCCGAAACAAAAAACTCTGCTTCGTCAAACTTCTTTTCATCAATCAGAATCACCGCCAGGCGATCGTACAATTTATCTTTAATGTCGGGAGTCGGATCAAGTTCCAGGGCTCGTTTGAATAACTCCTTCGCTCGTTCGGGCTCGGTTTCTTGATAAGTATTGCCCAGGTTCAGTGCCGCGCGGGGTGAATTTGGCACCGCCTTGTAATTCGCAGTCCATAGAGTTCGTTCATCCTTCCAGGTTCGATTCTGGAATACGGTCATCACGGCAAGAATTATGACGGCGGCGGCGGCCACCAAATATGGAACCCGTTTGTCGATCACGCCGCTTCGGCTGATTCTCCTGGCCAACATAGCAGCGAACAATCCAAAGCTCATCATCGGCGGATACAAGTAGTGGTCGGCGAGTAACTCGTGATGCGGAATGATTTGGCTAACCGGCAAGAGAATTACGAAGTAAGACAGAACCGCAAAGGCCATCAGCTTGTCGCGCTTCAGCAATAAGAAGCCGCCACCCAGCGCGCCGCCAACGACCGCCATTGACAACACCACCCGCCAGTCAAATATCGACCGAGAGATTTCGAACGAGCCGAGGTACTGGGCGATCGGAGTTGGGTAAACCAGTTGCTTCAAGTACCACGCATGCACGCGCATCACCGTTAGAAAATTCGTGTAGAAGCTCCCGCCCCAATAGTTTATTTTCCCAGCCGTGACGCGTTGTGAAGCGCCTTTAATAAAAACCCAGTACAGCGTGAATGCGATACCAATCAGCCAAAGCGAAATGTACAGCCACTGCTCGCGTTTGAAAGCCTTTCCGGCGGTGTGCGCTGACTGACGCCACCAGGATCTCTCTTCTTCTTCCCAGGCGTCACAGTAGTGCCAGACGAAGATCAGAATTGGCAGGCTGGCAGCCATCTCTTTCGACAGCAAACTAAGAGCCCACAGCAAAAAGAACAGAACGAAATAGACCACAGCCTGTAGGGACCAACGTCTCCGGTAATAGGTGAGGTAGCTATGAAAAGCCAGGAGATAGAAGAAGGTAAAGAGAAGATCGCGCCGGCCCGATATGTACGTGACCGCATCGGTCTGAATTGGATGGACCGCAAAAATCAATGCCGCAAGCGTGGCGGTTACGAGGCTTTCAGTGAACCTGCGGATTAATGCAAAAACCAGGAGCACATTCGCGGCGTGAATGACGAGGTTCGTTAGATGGAATCCAAAAGCCCGTTCGCCCCAGAGCGCGTAGTCTATGGCGTAAGAGATATCTCTAATCGGACGGTACGAATTCCAAAAGAGGGCTGGGCTTATGCTCCGTATCCGGCTATTGCCGAGCACGAGGAGGAAGTCGTCAAATACAAACTCGTTTCCCAGGCTGTTCGCGTAACAAAGGAAGACGATTACCACCAGCGAGACGACCGCGATGAGTTGGGCGTCGGCCGAGAGAAACGAAATGAAACTTTGATCTAGTCGTTTGGCTGGGGCGGGTTTTCGCTTAGTAGCTGTGTGGCGGCTGCCAGCGCGAGGACTTTTCATAATCTATTCCATTCGATGCAATGACAACTTCTCTTTTTAATCACCGCGCCAAGAGTTTGAAGGTTAACTCCCTCTCTCTTTGGGAGACTTCATTCTTACTGGTTACTTTTTATCCGGTCCTTAATCTTATTCGTCAAATGTCCAATTCTCCCTTTTGCCAGCATCGCCACAGCTTGCCGGAACTCCGAGACTCTAATCAACCTTCTGCTTTTTCGTACGATGTAAGGCTGTTGGCCCCACCACTTCTCTTGACTATAGTCTTTCTCTTTTACGAACGCGGCAGTCCTTCCTGAGAGATCACTTATAAGGCTCCACTCGGGCTCTTCGGTGAGGAACTCTTTTAAGATGTGTCCAGTCCATAGTTGAATATCGTCTACGAGAAGAATACCGCCGACCTGCAACTTAGGGGCTGTATAATACCAATCTATAAGAGGCGCCGGAAAAGCATGCTGCCCATCGATCAAAACTAAATCCAACTGGTCGGTAGTTAATCCTGGCAGAATGTACTCGGATTTCCCTATGTGAAAATTGATCCTCTCAACAGAAATATTTCTCTGTTGACAGTATTCCCTGATTCGGTCAGCAAGATCACCGTCGGGAACTATGCAGATGTGGTGAGTGTGTTTGATAGCGAAAAGAATTGTGCTGATACCCGCGCCCGTTTCCAGAGTGTGGGAATTCTGGCCCACGTTCTGGTCTATCAAGTGCAATGCCTGATCGGAAAGGTCGTAGGAGATTGGGACGTGCACCCCAACCTTACCACCGATACCGATCGAGAAAGTTTAGGTTGCTTCGACGTGAGATTCAGAAGTGACGTGATAATAATCGACTACTTCGGGGGCTGCTCCGATCTTTTCCAGCAGACCGTTTCTTATTAGCATCGCGTGTTGGCACAATTTGGTAATCATTTCCATTGAATGTGTCACGAGCAGAATGGTTCGGCCGCTGTTGATGACTTCGTTCATCTTCGCAAAGCATTTCTGCTGGAACTCCGCGTCGCCCACCGCCAACACTTCATCGATAATGAGGATCTCCGGATTCAGGTGCGCAGCCACGGCAAATGCCAGTCGCACATACATCCCACTGGAGTAACGCTTGATAGGCGTCTCGAGAAATCTCTCGGTTCCCGCAAAATCTATGATTTCGTCGAATTTCGCGTTAATCTCGCGCCGGCTCATGCCCAGGACTGCTCCGTTCAAATAGACGTTTTCACGTCCGCTAAGATCCGGGTGGAAGCCAGTGCCAATGTCGAGCAGGCTTCCTACTTTCCCGTACAGTTCGGCGCGGCCGGTGGTGGGCTCGATAACCCGCGACAATATTTTCAGCAGCGTCGATTTCCCGGCGCCGTTGGGGCCGATGATGCCCATAACCTCTCCCGGGTTGACCTCGAAATTGATGTCCTTCAGCGCCCAGAGAATCTCGGTGACCGAATGTCCATTGCCCCTTATGCGCGCGAATGAATTGCGAACTGCATTAACCATCGACTCACGCAGCGTGTCGTACGGTACCAAACGCTCTTCGCGCGAATTAATGCGGAACTGCTTGCTTAAATTCTTGACTCTGATCATTGCTTGCATTGAAGTGGCCGAGCCGTAGACCTCTAGATGAGTTCAGCGAAACTCTTCTCCATTCGACGAAACGCATAAGCCGAACCAAAGAGCAGGACCAGTGTAAGAATTGAGCAGAAGGCAACGGCCCACCAGTTGATCCACTGACCGAATAGTGCCGCGCGATAGGTGTTGACGATCCCCGTCATAGGATTCAACAAAAATATCCGGCGCCATTCCGGCGGCACGATCGACGAATCATAAATGATCGGGGAAATGAACATCCATGCTTGAAGCAGAAACGGCAGTACATAGCGAACGTCCCGGTACTTGACGTTAAGAGCGGAGAACAAGATTCCCGTTCCCAGAGCCAGCGCTGTGACCAGAATCGAGAGTGGCAGGATGAGAGCGATTTTCCAAGTTAAGCCAATTCCATAGTAAGCAAGCAATGGAATGAACAGCAGCCAAGCGATCGCCCAATCAACTAACCCGGCGCCGACCGCGGCGCTGGGGATGAGCAAGCGCGGAAAATAAATCTTGGTAATCAGATTTGTGTTTCCGAACAGACTGTTCGCGCCATTCATCACCGAGTTTGAAAAAAACGTCCAGAGAGATAATCCCGCGTAATAGAAGAGTGGCGCGGGAATGCCCTGAGTGGGCACGCGAACCAGTCTGCCGAAGAAGATAGCGAAAATGACCATCATGACCAGCGGCTGAAGAATCGCCCACAGCGCCCCGAGCAGAGTTTGCTTGTAGCGCACCTTTATGTCACGCCACATCAAGAAATATAACAACTCACGGCTAGTCCAGAGTTGACGAAGATTAAGCGGCAGCCAGGACTTGGTGGCTTTGATCGTAACGACCGGCGTGGCTGGAAGCTTATATTCCCGGCGGGGTCTGGCCGGCGGCTCCGTCGTCGCGGCCACGGACAACGGCGGAACAATGATGCTCGCCTCAGGCGAACTGTCCAAGCTTGTCGAACTCATTACAATCCTTATATAGTTACCTGACTCTACACGCGAGCGGCCAAAGTTGGCAATCGTGAAGTGACCGCGGGTGCAATTGAGAGTGCGAGTTCAAGTCGGGGATATACCACCGATTTCCAATCGGTGGTGATTAAATTTCAACCTAAAACCGTGGCCCTGGTAGCTTTCTCTCTCTTTCAATTCGACCTTACCGCGGTGCGGTGAGGCCGAATTGAAAGAGAGAGGGAAGAAAAGAGAATCGTCCTGGGTTAGGCGGAACCTGAAACACCACCGACTGGAAGTCGATGGTATCTAACCCATGGACTCCCAAATTTAATTACACCATGGCACCTACGGATCCATCAACCGTCTCCGTGGTAGTCCCGCTATTCAACGAGCGGGCCGCCCTGGAGCAGCTTTACCTTAGATTGTCGGCGGTGCTGGCCGACCTGGCCCATAGATACGAGATTATTTTTGTGGATGACGGCAGCACTGATGGCTCGCTGACGAGCTTAAGAGATTTCCGAGCCAGCGATCGGTCGGTCAGATACATTCGCTTTCGCAGAAATTTTGGCAAGTCGGCGGCACTCGCGGCCGGATTCCGCGCCGCTCGTTACGAGGTGATCGTCACGATGGATGCCGATCTTCAGGATATACCCGAGCAGTTGCCCTTACTGCTCAAGAAACTGGAGGACGGGTATGACGTCGTTTGCGGTTGGCGCCATCGTCGTCGCGATAAGCTGAGCAAGCGGCTGGGTTCGAAAATTTACAACCTGGTGACCGCGATGCTCACCGGAGTCCGCCTTCACGATCTCAACTGCGGTTTTAAATGCATTAGGCGTAAGGTGCTCGATGAAGTAATGGTTTATGGCGAGCGACATCGCTACATTCCCGTGCTGGCAAGTTATCGAGGATTTCGGCTCGGTGAAGTGAAAATAGATCACGCGCCGCGCGCCCACGGTAATTCGCGTTATGGCCTGGAGAGAGTATTGGGTGGATTCTTCAGCTTGCTCACAGTCATTCTCATGACTCGATACACGAACAAGCCTTTGCATTTCTTTGGATTGCTGGGATCGGTTTTATTCGCGACGGGTTTTTCTATTGATGCCTATCTGATCCTTTTGCGCATTCTTCAGAGGGATTGGCTGAGCAATCGCCCGTTGCTAATAATCGGAACGATGCTAATCATCGTAGGCGTTCAACTGGTCCTGTTTGGTCTGCTCGCCGAGATGGTGGCCTTCTCGTATCGGCGCGAAAACGACTATTCGATCGTTGAGACAGAAGCGCAGGAAGACGAGCCGACCACATATTTAGAGGAACGCCACTTTACGGTTGAGGCCGGGGGTAATTAAACGTGAGAGGACATACCACCGATTTCAATCGGTGGTACTTAAGTTTCAGCCTACCATGACGTTTCGGACCATCTTTTTCTCTCAGTTCGGCCTCACCGCCGCGGGAGGCCGAACTGAGAGAAAGAAAAACTTCAAAACGGAATTTCTCTGCTTTTAGGCTGAAATTCAAGCACCACGCGACTGGAAGTCGGTGGTATCTCCGACAGCAACTCTCAATTTTGATTGCACCCTTAGAAAGGCCGAAAAAGTCGCGCCATGAGAATCACGGTTATTGGACCGGCGTATCCGCTTAGAGGTGGAATTGCGCATCATGTTTATTGTCTCAAACAAGAACTGACGCGGCGCGGCCATTCAGTTCAGGTAATCTCTTTCCGCAAACTGTACCCTAATATATTTTTTCCCGGCCAGACGGAGTTGGATGTCAGCTCGTCAACGCTCGACGCTGGAGCCGAGCCGGTTCTCAATCCGCTTAATCCGATCACCTGGGCCAGAGCGTTTAAGAGAATCAAGAGTTTCTCCCCGGATGGGGTCATCTTCCAGTGGTGGCAACCTTTCTTCGGTCTCATGATCGGGACGCTGGCGAGGCTGTTTCACAAAAAAGGTTTGAGGTGCATTGTCGAATGTCACAACGTGTTTCCTCATGAGAGCACTCCATTCGATCGTTTGCTCCTGAAATTCGCCCTGCCGCCTGCCGATGCTTTCATTACTCATTCCCGCGAGGAAGAAGCGGATTTGTTGCCACTCGTTCCGGGAAAGAGAATCAGTGTGGCTTCGCTTCCTACTCCCGGCGAATTTTTCGGCGGTACAAATCACGCCCGTGATGGAAGAACGATTCTCTTCTTCGGGAAGGTGCGGAAATATAAAGGTCTCGACGTGTTACTCGCGGCGATGCCCAAGGTCCTCTCCCAAATCGATTGTCAACTTTTGATTGTGGGTGAGTTTTACGATTCCATCGAACGGTATCGAGAGCTTATTCACAAACTGGAGCTGGAGCAAGATGTTCACATTGACAGTCGCTACGTTCCGAACGAAGAGGTGGTCGGCATCTTTGACCGCGCGGACGTCCTGGTCTTGCCATATCTGAGTGCGACCCAAAGCGCCGTCGCGCAGATAGCTCTGCGGAATGGACTGCCACTGATTGCGTCGAGGACCGGTGGGTTATCTGAGGTTGTGATTGAAAACGTAAACGGGCTGTTGTTTCCCCCGGGTAATGCAAACGCGCTCGCTGACAAAATCATTTCCTATTTCAGTAATAATTCGGGCCCGGCCTTTGCGAAGAATATTATTTCCAGCTCAGCTACCCCCCGGGAGGACCTGGGCCAGGTGATTGAGGATCTCGTTCGGGGTGATCTAAACTCCGCCTCACTTTGGAAGAGTTCTGGGGTGAGTGATTTAGCTTAGAGAAAGTCCCCTCTCCCTCTGGGAGCGGGCCAGGGAGAGGGCGTGAGTGCAGCAAGAAACGAAGAAATATTTACTAAACCACCTCGTCTCAAGCCCTCTCCCCGCCCCTCTCCCAACGGAGAGGGAGATGCCGCCAAGCGAGCCCACCTTAACGGTCATCATCCCTTGCTATAACTCGGAGCGCACTATCCGCAAATGTCTAAATTCGATTATTAGCCAGCAGACTGAGGTTGAGTTCGACGTGATCGTCGTTGACAGTTCCTCTGATCAAACTGCACGAATCGTAGAGGATGAGTTTCCTTCAGTGCGATTAATCAAACTCAATGAGCGCGCCTTTGCCGGGGTCGCTCGCAATCTTGGCATCCGAGCAGCGAGGACGCCGTATTGCCTGATGATCGATTCTGATTGTGTGGCCGAGCCCGACCTGATCGAGAGGGCGATGGCTCGACATCGCGAAGATAATTACGCTGCCGTCGGCGGCTCATTAGCTAACGGCACGCCACGTAGCATCAGCGGCACCATAGGTTATCTGATTGAGTTTAAGGAATTTATGCCCAGCGCGCCGCTGCGTCTGGTGCAGAGTGTGCCGACTGCAAACGTAACGTACCGTCGCGAGACCCTGGAACGTTACGATTGTTTCGATGAGGTGATGTGGCTGGCCGAAGATATCCTGTTACATTGGAAGATGTTTCAAGCGGGCGAGCGCATCCTATTCGATCCCTCGATCAAAGTCCAACACTTGAACAAGACGGGCTGGGGGCAAATTCTTTACTATCAGATTGACCTTGGGAGATTCTCAGCCATAGCGCGAAAACGCGGTGGATTGCCCGGTGACATTCTCCTCAAGTATCCGCCGCTGATTCTACTCATGCCCTTTGCACGACTACTTCGAGCCTTCACATGGTTTGTGAAACATGACAGGAATATGCTTTTAAGGTTTTTGCTGATCTGGCCCGCTTATTTGCTGGCCGCATCCTTCTGGTCGGTTGGTTTTTTCGGTGAGTGCCGCAAAAAAAATCTCGACGCCCGTCCAGTATCACCGTAAGTAAATTAATCAGGGAAAGTCCTTTCTTTGGCGATGATGCTGGATTCGGATGGAGCCGTCCAGTTCACGATATCTAAACTAATCAGCGAAAGGGCATTGAAAGCACGGCTACGAAGCGGGCATGATTTGCGGCGCGCAAATCCGACCTCAGGGCAAGATAAAAAGTAGAAAAAATGAAAATTAAAGTAAAACTCAGTTGACAAGGACTATCGAAATAGAGTATTTAGTTGCGCGCCTTTCAGGCTACTGGTTTCTGAAGCCTTATTCGATACCACCTTCGAAAAGGCAACAGGCTTCTGCAAGGTAAGGGCAACTCAACACATTTTTTATGATAGAGCACACTTCCCCGAAATGGATTGGTATCAACTGTCGCTCTAATTCTTTGATCATTCCGACCTGCTGCGCAATCAAGACACGGCTAATTCCGGTAGGAAACAGGACGATTACAACTATCGCCACGACTATCGCGGAGGAGAAAAGCAAATGAGAACCGAAAACGCATCGCGGCCTAATTATCATTTTATCCTGATCGGCGTTTTCCTTATGGCGGCCGCAATTCTGGCCGTCCCCTTTTATTCAGCCTCGTCCAGTTCCCTTGCCAACGACAAGGCTGCCGCGATATCGCCTTTGGTTACAACGTCCCTCGCCAAGACGAGTAGCAGATGGGCAAACTACGTAGGGGGCTTGTCAAGCTATCAACCGTTTCAACCGTTTGCGCCCTTAGTGCCTCAGGCCGCTGAAGGCATTGCCACATTTCAGTTTCAAGCTGGGAATTGCACTACGACGCCGCAGGACCAATTTACCACTGGCGATACGGTGTGCGTTAGAGTCTCAAATATCTCCATCCAACGGAAGGTTTACTGGGTAAACCCGGACGACCATGTTGTTCAGATCGATACTGTTAGTCCAACCAGTACAGATGCGACGCGTGTAGTGGCACAGGTCGGAAAATGGAGGGCGTACCTGGTAGATGCTTCGGACGGTTCGTCGAGAGCAGTCGCCGTATTCTCAATCAGCGATCCGCAGAATCCAGCAGTCGATCTCTCAGTTGCCAAGGCTTCAGGCGATGGAACCTTTACCGCTGGTGGCTTTGCCAGGTATACGATTGCCGTTACAAACAACGGTCCTGACACAGCCAGTTCGGTGAGTCTCAGCGAGACAACGCCCAATAACACCACCTTTACAGGGGTGACACCGGAGGACGCCGGAGCTGCGCTCTTCACTTGCACGCCCGGTAGTCCAACGGTTTGCACGGCTGCCAGTCTCGCCGCGGGAACTACTGCCACATTTACTTTTGTCTACACGGTGGACGCGGGCGCCGCAGTCGGCACGGTCATTGTGAACACGGCCAGCGTCACCAGCAGCACCACAGAGCTTAATTCAGCGGATAACACGACCACGATAACCGGTAGCGTTATCAGCACTAGTGTTAGTACGAACACGTGCTCGGTGGCCTGCCCGGACGACATTACGACCACGGCCAATACGCATCAAGATCCCAATGATCCAAACAGTACTCCCGGAGCGGTTGTTCATTTTTCGCCGCCCAGCGGTAACGATGAATGCGGCGTGATTACGGTCAATCACTGCAACGACTGTTTCTTCCCAGTGGGAACAACGACGGTGACGGCCACGGCGACAACCGGCGATAGTTGCAGTTTCAAGGTCATCGTAACACCGCCTTCGGGTGGGACGACTACCATAACCTGTCCCGCAAATCAATCCGGCGATGCTGACAATAACTGCAAGGCCAGCTTCAACTTAGGAACCGCAACAGCAACCGGAACGAACGTCACGCTCTATGCGTCGCGCAGCGACGGCGAACTCGTGTACACCTGCGATGATTTCGGCAACTGCACGCGGGTCAGTTCGGACGCTCCGTTCACGTACGGTGTGACCACGATAACTTGGTATGCGTTCTCACATGACATAGCTGGACCGTATGACGCGCAAACTGGAGACGAAGAAAGTCGTCGGACTGGCAGCGCATCGTGCACGCAGACTATTACAGTAAATGACGTGACCGCACCCACCATCGCAGCCACGAACCAGAGCGCTTCGGCCGATGCTAACTGTCAGGCTCCTGTGCCTGATTACAGCAGCACAGTAAGCGACAATTGCTCGTCAAATATCACGTACACACAAAC
>WNGH01013082.1_pt1 | contig 11882 bp, 14 predicted proteins | sample 5400631 | NCBI WGS metagenome assembly WNGH01 (sample SAMN13153373, study PRJNA577476) | soil metagenome | isolation source: 115 cm soil or saprolite under Garry oak tree replicate 1 | place: USA:California | collected 2016-06-15 | reverse complement strand
CACGCCGCTCATCGCGATGAGCACGCCCAGCGTCTTGCGCAGGGTCAAGGCCTCGAGTCCGAGAAGATAAGCGACCAGCATCGTGGTGAGCGGCAGCGTCGACAGCGCCAGCGAGCCGCGCGCGGCGGTCGTCAGGCTCATGGCGATGTTGTAGACGAAGAAAAACACCGCGAAGAACAGGATGCCGAGCACCGCTACCAGGAGCCAATCTCTGCCTTTTGGAAAAGATTTCCTCAAAAAAACTGCTATCGGGAAGATCAAAACGAAGGCGATGCCGAAGCGGAAGGCCGCGAGCGTCACCGGATCGGTGGCGCCGATGACGTAACGCGTGATCGCGCCCGCGGTGCCGCCGAGCGCGCTGGAGACCACGGCGGCGAGGACGCCGGCGCCCTGCTTCAAAGGATCATCTGCGTCTGAATGGTGAGAGAGAGCAGCTTTCCCGCCTCGTCGGTCACGCGCGTCTGCCAGACGTGCGTGCGCTTGCCCTTGTGGAGCGGCGTCGACTCGGCACGTACCTTGCCGGCGCGCGCCGCGGCGAAGAAATTGGTCTTGGATTCGAGCGTGGCGGTTCCTTTTCCGGCGGAAGGATTTTTCTCCAGGAAAGACAGGGTGCCGACGGCCCCCGCCGTGTCGGCGAGCGCCATCAGCGTGCCGCCGTGGATCGCGCCGCCGAGCGTGCAGACCTCCTCGCGGATTTCCAGCTCGGCTACGACCCGATCGGGACCGGTTTCGACGAACTCGATCCCCAGGTGCGCGACTAGCCCCAGATTCAGATTCATGGCCATTCCTGTTTGCTTTAGTCCAGCTCGGGATAGTGCCTGAAGATGCCCTGGCGGTTGAAGGCGATTCGCCTTTCGGAAGCAAGATAGGCGGCGAGGCGCGGCCGCGCCGCGACGCGGTCATGGTTTTCAGCGAGAAGTTTGTAGCTCTTCTCCAGCCTGCTCATCGTGCGCGGAAATGCGTAGCGTAATCCCTCGACCATCTGGAACAGGGAGAGATGCGGGTAGCTGACGGTCTTGCGCGGGTTCCTTTCGCGTTGCAGGACCGATTCAAAGTACCCCAGGAACTTCGGCAAGCGGTTCTTTCGAAAATCGGCGGCCCGGCGCTTGGCCTCTCTCTTTTGCTGTTCATAATAAAAATCAGCACAGCCGGCCGGCTCTCAGGAAAGGAGGCGCAAAGGGCCGGTGGCGCTGGGAACGGTTTTCAAGCAAACGGATCATTTTTTGCGTCCCCCCCGGCAAGCGCGCGACATCAGTGTAAGCGGCGCCGGCATCCTCGAGCGCGAGGCGGATGAATTCGCCGCGCCCCTGGATGCCCGGCCAGTAATAGAGCTCATAACGCATTCGGGCTCTCCTCGAAGCGCTAAAGAACTACGGGCTTGTCGGGCAGCTCGTTGGGATTGCTTCCCTTCGGCGGAAAGTGCCTTGCGAGCAGCCGGGTGATGCGCTCGATGGCTTCCTGGGCGCCTTCGGCGAACCTCCTTTCGCGGAAGGATTTCTCCATGGCGCGGCAGATCGCGTTCCACTCCGCCTGCTCGACTCGCGCGCCGATGCCGCGGTCGGCGACGATCTCGATCCTGCGATCGAGGAGCTGCACGTAGATCAGGACGCCGCTGTTGTGCGCGGTGTCCCAGACGCGCAGCCGGGAGAACAATTCCTCCGCCCGCGCCCTGGGTTTTTCATTGCCGAGCAGCGCGTGAAGCGGCAAGGGGCCTTCGACCGCGAATCTCAGCTCGCCGTCGTGCTTCTGCTCCGAGGCGCGGATCGCCTTCTCGATGTTTGCAAGCACTTCTCTTGTAAAACCGCGTCGCGCGACCCAGCCGGGGACGGAGATGTGCCGCAGAAGCCGAAGAAGATCCATCACCAGTTGCCGCTCGCGCCGCCGCCGCCCGAGCTGCCGCCGCCGCCGCTGAAGCCGCCGCTGTCGCCCGAGGACCAGCTGCCGCCGCCGGAGCTCCAGCCGCCGCCGAGTCCGCCTCCCCTGGAGAGCGTGCCGCTGAACAAGCTGAACAGAAAGGCGATCAGTCCGACGGCGAGCGCCGCGGCAAGGGATCCGAACAGGACCCAGATCGCAAAGCCGAGCGCTCCGCCCACCACGCCGCCGCCGATGAAGCGGCCGAATACCGATTTCAGGATCGCACCGCCGATCACGAAGAAGGCAAACAGCGGGAAGAGCCATTGCGCGACGTCGGCGCCGCCGTGGCGCGCGCCTTGGGCCGCGCGCGGAGGGGGCAGAGGCTCGCCTTCGATGGTGCGCATGATGCGATCGACGCCGGCGCGGATGCCGCCGTAGAAGTCGCCCTGCTTGAAGCGCGGCGTGATCTCTTCCTCGATAATGCGCTTCGCGACGATATCGGGAAGCGCTCCCTCGAGCCCGTAGCCGACCTCGATCTTAAGCCTGCGGTCGTCCTTCGCCACGAGAAGCAGCACGCCGTCGTCGATGCCCTTGCGCCCGAGCTTCCAGGTTTCCTGCACGCGAACCGCGTACTGCTCCACCGGCTCCGGCTGGGTGGTGGGCACGAGCAGCACCGCGATCTGGCTGCCCTTGCGCGCCTCGAACTCGGCCAGGGTTTGCTCGAGGGCGGCGCGCTGGTTCGGATTTAATGTATTGGTTAAATCCGTGACGCGCGACTTGAGCGGGGGAACGGCGATCGCCGCCGCCGCGACCCCGATCAAAAAGAGCTTACTTAGTAGAGAAGTCAACTTTCGGCGGCTGCGAGATCGCCTTTTCGTTCTCTACGGTGAATTGCGGCTTGTCCTTGAAGCCGAACAGCATGGCGGTGAGATTGCTCGGGAACGAGCGCACCGTGACGTTGTACTCCTGCACCGCCTTGATGTAGCGCTGGCGCGCCACCGCGATGCGGTTCTCGGTGCCCTCGAGCTGCGCCTGGAGGTCGCGGAAGTTGGCGTCGGACTTGAGTTGCGGGTAGCTCTCGGCGACCACCAGCAGCCGCGACAGCGCCGAGGTCAGCTCGCCTTGCGCGGCGGTGAACTTCTGGAACGCGGCCGGATCGTTGACCAGCTCCGGCGTCGCCTGGATCGAGCCCACCCGGGCGCGCGCGTTGGTGACGTCGATCAGCACCTTCTGCTCCTGCGCGGCGAAGCCCTTGACCGTGTTGACCAGGTTCGGCACCAAGTCGGCGCGGCGCTGGTACTGGTTCAGCACCTCGGACCACGCGGCCTTGATCTGCTCGTCCTGGCGCTGCAAGTCGTTGTAGCCGCAGCCGCCGAGGGCGAGCAGCGCCGCCAGCGTCAGCGCGAAACGGGCGAATTTCTTCATGGACATCTTCCCTGGAATCAGAACTTGAGCGCGCGCTGCACGCCCGGGCGCGCGCCGATTTCCTTCGCCCAGCGCTCCAGGTTGGGCATCTCGCCGCAGGTATCCGGAAGGGCGTTTTTCGCGCGCACGTAGCCGGCGTAGAGCGAGAAGTCGGCGATCGTGACCTCGTCGCCGGCGGCGTACTTGCGCTTGCCGAGGAAGCCGTCCCATACCTTGAACATCCCCTTGAGCCGGCCCTTGAACATCTCGGCGGTCGGGCCGTGCGGGTCCTTGCCGCGGACGATGCCGAATATCGTGCCGAAGGTCGGCGTGACGTCGGTCGAGGCGCTCATCAGCGCCTGCAGCATCGCGGGCCGCGACGCCGGGTCGCGCGGCAGGTACTTGCCGGACTTCTCCGCGGCGTACATCAGGATCGCGGTCGACTGCGACAGCGTCACCGGCTTGCCGCCCGGCCCTTCGTTGTCCACCAGCACCGGGATCTGGCCCATCGGGTTCATGGCGAGGAACTGCGGCGTCTTTTGCTCGCCCTTGTCGAGCGCGATCGGATGCAGCTGGTAGGCGAGGCCGCATTCCTCGAGCGCGATGCGCGCGCGCATGCCGTTGGACGTTCCTGCCGCGTAGAGATCGATCATGACGGGCTCCTCGAATTGAACTAGTAGTTTACTTAACTTGCGAGCTTCGGCAGGAAAGACAGGTCGACGAAGTACTTTTTCGGGTTGCCGCCCTCGATGAACACCGTTATCTGCTGCTGCTTGATATGCTCGGAAGGATCGAACCACAGTTTACTTCCAGGCCCCGGTTGATCTCCACCCCCTGATACTTGGTCTGGATCGGCGTGCCGTGCGTTCTCAGATGCTCGTCTCTCTGGCCTTTCAGCCGGGTCACTACCAATATGCTTCCGCCGACCAGGAAAAATACGGCCCCCAAGCCGCCGACGATCAAGGGTCCGCCCCAGAGGGAGAAGAAGCCGTTGATCATGGCGTTCTGCGGCTTGGACGGCTGGTAGAAAACCTCCACCTTCTCGCCTCTGGAATAGCTCGGCGGGTTGCTGCCGGAGCTCGAGACGAACTCGACCGCCCGGCCGTTCGCGTTGAAGCGGACCACGGGCCGGTAGGTGGGCGAGTCGGAGCCCGACTGCGAGCGCACCAGCTCCACGACCGTGCCTTGCGCCACCGATGCTCCGGCGATGAACGTCTTGACGTTCTGGTACCAGAACAGCGCGCCGATCAGCAGCGCGAGGCCAACCGCGGTGAGCGCGTACTTGATGATGGCGATGGTTTTCATACTTCCTCCCTCTTACTTAGCATCAGCGGATAGAGCAGGCCGCCCGCAGCGACAGGGCCAGATACGACACCCCCGCGATTGGATTGGCGTAGTACGGCGCAACCTCGGTGAATCCGAGGGAACGATAGAGCACCAGCGCCTCTGTCATTGTGGGTAGCGTATCGAGAAGGACGCGACGGTACCCGGCCTGACGCGCCTCGCCGATCACGGCGGTGGTGAGCATACGCCCTAGGCCTTGACCGCGACCTGCCGGGCGGACGTAGAGCCTCTTCATTTCGCAATCCGATCTCCGCAGCGGACGCAAGCCAACACCTCCGAGGATTGTTGCGCCGTCTATCGCGAGGAGAAGACAACCCGCCGGCCGCGAATAGTTACCCGGCAAAGAGGCCAGTTCTTCGGCGAAGCCCTGAAAACAGAGATCTACGCCGATGGCTGCCTGGTACTCGGCGAACAGCCGGCGCGCCTGCTCGACGTCGCCGCGCGTCTGCGCTTCGCGAATCAGGGGCATTCAAGGCCGCCTAACTCTGTCGTCTCTACCGGCTCGGCCAGACGCCGGTCTTGTCGTTGTAGAGGACATCCAGGTCGCGCCATCCTAGCTTGGATTTCCTAACGTTCATTGTACTTGCTCGGCGGCTGGCGGACTCTTCAGCCGAGCGACGCGAACCCTGGATTGAAAGCGACTTCCCACAAGTGACCGTCTGGATCCTGGAAGTAGCCTGCGTAGCCGCCATAGAACGTCGGCTGCGCCGGTTTGACGATCTTCGCGCCCGCCTGCCCTGCCTGACGCATGACAGCATCCACTTCCTGCTGCGATGACACGTTGTGGCCGATGGAAAACTCGATCGCGCTTGACGCTTGCAAAGGTAGACCGCTATCCGCTGAAAGGCTTTTGCGCGGCCATAGAGCCAGCTTCAGGCCCGACTGCAGATTGAAGAAAGCGACTGCGCCATTTTCGAACTCGGTGCCAATGATGCCCTTGGTGCCGAAGCCGAGGCCATCTCGGTAGAAGGCCACAGCGCGTTCGAGATCATCGACGCCGAAGATAAGTAGAGTGATGTGAGGGTTCATGGAGAGGAGTTAGTTGGCCCAACGAGCGGGCCGGACGGGTCAGGCGCGCTTGCGCAGAAAGACGTGGGTCGCGCGTTCGCCCGCGACGCACTTCGCACATTCGTAGCCCGAAGCACGCATATCGATGTCGTTCAAGAGATGCTCCCCGGAACCGAGCAAGACGGGCCGGATGGCGAGATGCAGCTCGTCGATCAGGGCGGCGCGCAGATACTGCCGAATGGTGGATACGCCGCCACCAAGGCGGACGTCGCGGCCGCCGGCTGCGGCGCTCGCCTGCGCCAAAGCGGCGTGAATGCCTTCGGTGACAAAGCGAAACTCCGTTCCTCCCGCCATCTTAAGGGGCGCCCGCGGGTGATGCGTCAGCACGAAGACGGGCGTGTGATACGGCGGCTCGTCGCCCCACCAGCCCTTCCAGCTGTCGTCCGGCCACGCGCCTCGGACCGGACCGAACATGTTGCGCCCGAGAATCCAGGCGCCGATTCCGGCAAAGCCTTGCTCCGCAATGCCGTTGTCGATTCCCGTCTCGCCATCGTCATGGCCGTGCATCTTCCGCCATAGACGTGTGTGAAAGAACCACTCCATCAGCTCGGGGCCCATGACGCCGAGCGGATTCTGCAGATCCTGGTTCGGCCCGGCGCCGTAGCCGTCGATGGAAATCGCGAAGCTTTGGACGCGGAGTTTCGACACTACATTCCTCGCTGCTTGGCCAGTGGGCATCGATATCATCGCGCAGATATCAACCGCAGCGCACAAGAGTCGCGTACAATGCGCGACCTCTTTGTTTTCGAAGCATTTTCATGCCGCGCGCCATTCGCAACATCGCCATCATCGCCCACGTCGATCACGGCAAGACCACGCTGGTCGACAAGCTGCTGCAGCAGTCGGGCACGTTCGCCGCCCACGAGCACATCCAGGAGCGGGTGATGGACTCGAACGACCTGGAGCGCGAGCGCGGCATCACCATCCTCGCCAAGAACTGCGCGGTGCGCTACCACGGCACGCACATCAACATCGTCGACACCCCCGGTCACGCCGATTTCGGCGGCGAGGTCGAGCGCGTGCTGTCGATGGTGGACGGCGTGCTGCTGCTGGTCGACGCGGTCGAAGGGCCGATGCCGCAGACGCGCTTCGTCACGCGCAAGGCGCTCGCGCTCGGCCTGAAGCCGATCGTGGTGGTGAACAAGATCGACCGCCCCGGCGCGCGGCCCGAATGGGTGGTCAATCACACATTCGATCTATTTGACAAGCTTGGCGCTACAGAGGAGCAGCTCGACTTTCCGGTGATCTATGCCTCGGCCCTGTTCGGCTATGCGAAGAACAATCTGGACGAGGAAGCGAAAGACCTGAGCCCGCTGTTCGAGGCCATCCTCAACCACGTTCCGGTGAGGGACGAGAATCCGGACGAGCCGCTGCAGCTGCAGATCTGCTCGCTCGACTACTCGAGCTACGTCGGCAAGATCGGCATCGGCCGCATCCGGCGAGGGCGCGTCCGTCCCGCGCAGGAGGTCTTGCTTTTACAGGGAGACTCTTCCCCCCTAAAAGCAAAAATCAATCAAGTGCTGATGTTCGAGGGCCTGGAGAGAAAGCCGGTCGAGGAAGCCGAGGCGGGCGACATCGTGCTGATCAACGGCATCGACGAGGTCGGCATCGGCGCCACGCTCTGCGACCCGGAGCATCCGGAGCCGCTGCCGCCGCTCAAGGTGGACGAGCCGACGCTGACGATGAACTTCCTGGTCAACGCCTCGCCGCTCGCCGGCAAGGAAGGCAAGTACGTCACCAGCCGCCAGATCCGCGAGCGCCTGGAGCGCGAGACCAAGAGCAACGTCGCGATGCGCGTCGAGTATCCGGCCGACACCGACACCTTCATCGTGCACGGCAGGGGTGAATTGCATCTCACCATCCTGCTCGAGAACATGCGCCGCGAGGGCTACGAGCTGGCCGTCTCGCGTCCCCGGGTGGTTCTCAAGGAAATCAATGGTCAAAAATGCGAGCCCTTCGAAGTTCTCTCGGTGGACGTCGAAGAGCAGAACCAGGGCGGCGTGATGGAGGAGCTGGGACGGCGGCGGGGAGATTTGCTGGAGATGCAGCCTGACGGTAAAGGGCGCGTGCGCCTCGACTACCGGATCCCGGCGCGCGGCCTGATCGGCTTCCAGGGCGAGTTCATGACGCTCACTCGCGGCACCGGCATCATGAGCCACGTGTTCGACGAATACGCGCCGCTCAAGGGCGACATCACCGAGCGGCGCAACGGCGTGCTCGTGTCGCAGGACGACGGCGTAGCGGTGGCCTACGCGCTGTGGAAGCTGCAGGAGCGCGGCCGCATGTTCGTGAGTCCGGGCGACCCGGTGTACGAGGGAATGATCATCGGCATCCACACCCGCGACAACGATCTGGTGGTGAATCCGATCAAGACCAAGCAGCTCACCAACATCCGCGCCTCGGGCAAGGACGAGGCGATCGACCTCACGCCGCCGATCGCCCTGACGCTCGAATACGCGGTAGAGTTCATAGGCGATGACGAGTTGGTCGAGATCACCCCGAGGTCGATCCGGCTTCGCAAGCGCCATCTCAGGGAGCACGAGCGCCGCCGCGCCGAGCGCGACGCCGCATAGCGTCTTCGTCGCGTTCCTGCCAGGCAGAGGCTGCGATGATCCGCTTTTCACAGGTCAGCCTGCGGCGCGGGGCGAAGGTCCTGCTCGAAGGCGCCGACGCTTCGCTCAATCCGGGCGAGCGCGTCGGCCTGATCGGCGCCAACGGCTCGGGCAAGTCGAGCCTGTTCGCGCTGCTGCGCGGCGAATTGCATGCCGACAAAGGCGACGTCGAGTTCCCGGGCCATTGGCGCATCGCTCACGTGGCGCAGGAGACGCCGGCGCTCGAGCGCCCGGCGGTGGAGTACGCCATCGACGGCGATACCGCTCTTCGCAATCTTGAACAAAAATTGCTTCTTGCAGAGAGTGTTAACGACGGCAACCTCATCGGCGAGCTGCATGCCCGGCTCGCCGACGCAGACGTCTACACCGTGCGCTCCCGCGCCGAGCAGCTGTTGCTGGGTCTTGGTTTTTCAAAGCAAAACCTGAACGAACCGGTCTCAAGCTTTTCCGGCGGCTGGCGCATGCGGCTCAACCTGGCGCAGGCGCTGATGTGCCCGTCGGAGCTGCTGTTGCTCGACGAGCCGACCAACCACCTCGACCTCGACGCCATCCTCTGGCTGGAGGAATGGCTCAAGCGCTACCCCGGGACCCTGATCGTGGTGTCGCACGACCGCGACTTCCTCGACGGCGTGGTGACCGCGATCGCGCACATCGACCAGCGCAAGCTCAGGCGCTACTCGGGCAACTACTCGAGCTTCGAGCGCCAGCGGGCGCAGGCCCTGGTGCTGGCGGCGGGCCAGTACGACAAGCAGATGCGCGAGCGGGCGCACCTGCAGTCGTTCATCGACCGCTTCAAGGCCAAGGCCACCAAGGCGCGCCAGGCGCAGAGCCGCATGAAGATGCTGGAGAAAATGGAGGACCTGGCGCCGCTGCACGTCTCGGCGCCGTTCTCCTTCGAGTTCCGCGAGCCCTTGCGCGCGCCGAATCCGCTTTTGGTTCTGGAAGAGGTCTCTGCCGGATACGAAAGCAAGACGGTTTTGCAGGGCGTCAGTTTTTCTCTCCAGTCCGACCAGCGTATCGGTCTCCTGGGCGTCAACGGCGCCGGAAAATCCACTCTCATCAAGACGATCGCCGGTGCCCTCCCTCCCCTGGCCGGCTCCGTTGTGGTGAACAGAGGCCTGGAGATCGGCTATTTCGCGCAGCACCAGGTCGAGATGCTGCGCGACGACCAATCGCCTTTATGGCATTTAAGAAATATTTCCAAAAAAGCCCGCGAGCAAGATCTTCGAGACTATCTCGGCGGCTTCAATTTCCCCGGCGACATGGCGACCGGCCCGATCGAGCATTTCTCCGGCGGCGAGAAGGCGCGGCTCGCGCTGGCGCTCATCGTCTGGCAGCGGCCCAACCTGCTGCTGCTCGACGAGCCGACCAACCACCTCGACCTCGAGACGCGCGAGGCGCTGACCGTGGCCCTGGCGCAGTTCGAAGGCACGCTGGTGCTGGTGTCGCACGACCGCCACCTGCTGCGCGCCACCACCGACCAGTTCATGATCGTCGCCGAGGGCAGGCTCAGGTCCTTCGACGGCGACCTGGACGAATACAGGGACTGGCTGTTGAAGAATAAATTCGGTCCCCAGGAAAAGGTGGAAGAGAAAAAGGCTACGGAAAAAAGGCCGATCGTTTCGAAGCCGGCAAACCGCAAACCCATCGAGTCGAGGATCAAGCGGCTCGAGGAGCAGATGAGCCGTCTCAATGCGAGGAAACAGGAGATCGAGTCACGCCTTTCCAGCGAAGGCGTCTATGGAGAGGATCAGAAGGAAACCCTGAAAGAGTTGCTGCTCGACCAGGCTTATGTAGGCAAGGAGCTCGAGCAGCTGGAAAGCGAATGGCTCGAGAAGCAGGCCGAGCTGGAGCGCGGCGGCTGATGGGCAAGTACGGAGCGGCCGCGATCCTGTTCCTGGCCGGCCTTGCGGTGCTATATCCGGCGGCGGCGTCCTGGGCCTACATCGCCGCCTTCGTCGCCTTCGAGCTCTGGCTGCTGCGGCGCATGTCCGCGGTGGGGCGCCGCCCGGTGCCGGCCCGCGAGCCGCCCTACCAATTCACCGAGGAGGAGGCCGGGTTCGTCGGACGCTACCGCTTCTACTTCAGCTATCCGGCCGCGGCGCGCGAGGCCTCGTCGGTGCTCGCCGCGCTGGGCCTCACCGCGCTGGTGCTCGCGCCCTGGCTGACCTACCGGCAGGCGCTCGCCGCGGCAGTCCTGACCGGATTGAATCTCTTCGCCGTCGCCCGGCTCACGAAGCAGCTCGCGCCGCTGATGGCGCTGCGGCTTGCCGCCTCGAAAGGCGACCGCCCGGCGCTTCGCCTGCTCGAGCTGCACGACCCGCTGTGGGCGAAAATCCGCGCCGCCAACGAGGCCGGCAGTTGATCAATTGCTTCGCAGCGCGATGTCGATGGCCAGCCTCAGGGAATTGACCTGCTTGTTGTAGACCGGGTGGATGAGCTGCTTGCCGCGTTCCTCGGCATAGTTCAGGTTGGTGCTGTCGGCGTAGCGGATGGAGTAGCTCTTCGCAGAATACGTTACATCCACCACGGCGGTGTGGCTGCCCCTGTTGTAGGTCAGCCGGATCGTGTTCGCGTCGCCGGGCCTGGCGGATACAGCCCAGCGGGTCCTCGAGGCGCCGGCGATGATCGCCTTTCTGACGTTCTCGGCCGTCGTGGGCTTTCCGTCCGGGGTGGCCACCAGCACCTCGTCGTAGTTCTGAAGCGGCGCGGTGCGGGCGGCCTGCACGCCCGGGGCGACGAGCAAGGCAGCGAGAAGAAACGGCAGGCTTGGAGCGATCCTCATTGCGGCAGTCCTCCCGGTTGGCGATCAAATGCCCGTCTGAAGGACGAATTGTTGCCCATAAAGCGACCGTTGTTCAATGCCTCAGGCGAGACCGCCGTTCACGCTGATCACCTGGCGCGTGATGTAGCTGGCGTCGTCGGACATCAGGAAATCCACCGCCGCGGCCACTTCCTCGGGCTTGCCGATGCGGTTCATCGGAACCGCCTTCAGCGCCTGTTCCAGCGGCACCTCGGCCGTCATGTCGGTCTCGATCAGACCGGGCGCGACGCAATTCACCGTGATCGAGCGGCTGGCGAGCTCGACCGCCAGCGCCTTGGCGGCGCCGATCAGGCCCGCCTTGGCGGCGCTGTAGTTGACTTGCCCGCGATTGCCGATGATGCCCGACACCGACGCGATGGTGACGATGCGCCCGCCCTGGCGAGCGCGCACCATCGGCATCAGCAGCGGATGCACCACGTTGTAGAAGCCGTTGAGGCTGGTATCGAGGACCTGGTCCCAGTCCGCCTCCGAAAGCGCGGCGAAGCTGTTGTCGCGCGTAATGCCGGCGTTGCTGACGATTCCATAGTAGGGGCCGTTGGCGGCGACGTCCTTCTCCAGGGCGGCGCGGCAGGCGGCGCGGTCCGTAACGTCGAACTGCAGCACCGCGCCCGCGATCTCGCCGGCGAGCGCATCGGCTTCGGCCCGGCTGGCGCGGCAGTGGACGCTGACCGCGAAGCCGCTGCGCGCAAGGCGCCGCGCGATGGCGCGGCCTATGCCGCGGCTCGACCCGGTGACGAGCACGCGTCTCACGTCTCTCCCTGCCTGATGAAAACCTC
>WNGH01006461.1_pt1 | contig 11882 bp, 10 predicted proteins | sample 5400631 | NCBI WGS metagenome assembly WNGH01 (sample SAMN13153373, study PRJNA577476) | soil metagenome | isolation source: 115 cm soil or saprolite under Garry oak tree replicate 1 | place: USA:California | collected 2016-06-15 | reverse complement strand
AAGCCGAGAATTACAATCCGCAATACGCCTGCTTGCAAAAGTAGTTGATGGTTGAGAGTTGATTGCTGATGGTCGGGTATGTGCCGAGCCATTAAAACACTTCACAATTTCAGTCCTCCGGCGACCAACGACGAAATTCGCGCGTCGTCGCTGCAATTCGTTCGAAAACTGAGCGGATTCACCAAACCTTCGAAAGCAAACGAGGACGCATTCAATCGCGCGGTGGACGAAATTGCGCATATCGCTCACCACTTCCTCGATTCGTTAGTCATAAATGCGCCACCGCGAAATCGCGAGATTGAAGCGCTGAAGGCAAGGCAGCGCTCGGCAAAACGTTTTGGGGCGGTTGCGACCGGTAACGGAAATGGACATCACCATTGATTGATTAAGAGCAGGAGTAAGATTTAACTATGAGTGGAGTAAGACTTTTGGTTGGTACAAAGAAAGGCGCGTTCGTTCTGACGTCGGATGCGAAGCGCAAAGATTGGAAAGTGGAAGGACCCCACTTTGCCGGCTGGGAAATTTATCACATGAAAGGGTCGCCGGTTGATCCGGACCGGATTTACGCGTCGCAGACGAGCGCGTGGTTCGGGCAGATCATCCAGCGTAGCAGCGACGGCGGCAAAACCTGGGAGACGCCGGGCAGCAGTCCCGACGATCTAAAAGGTCCGGACGGCACGCCCAAAGGCGAGAGCAACATGTTCGTTTACGACGGAATTCCCGGGACGCACATGTGGTACGACGGCACGGAGCCGGCGCTCGATAATGCCGATCATGTTTACGCCGGCGTGGAAGACGCCGCATTGTTCGAATCAAAAGATGGCGGGACGTCGTGGAGTGAATTGTCGGGGCTACGCCAACACGACACCGGGCCGAAATGGCAGCCTGGCGCAGGCGGGATGTGTCTCCACTCGATCCTGATCGATCCAAAAAATCCGAAACGCATCTTCATCGCGATCTCGGCCGCGGGCGCGTTCCGAACCGACGATGGCGGCAAAACCTGGAAGCCGATCAACCACGGTTTGCATTCGCAGTACATTCCCGATCCGCACGCGGAAGTCGGGCACTGCGTCCATCGGATCGCGATGCATCCGACAAAACCGAACACGCTCTTCATGCAAAAGCATTGGGACGTGATGCGGAGCGACGACGGCGGCGATTCATGGCGCGAAGTCAGCGGAAATTTACCGAGCGATTTCGGATTCCCGATCGATGTCCATGCGCACGAGCCGGAGACAATTTACGTGGTGCCGATCAAGAGCGACTCCGAACATTATCCGCCCGACGGAAAATTGCGCGTCTATCGCAGTCGAAGCGGCGGCAACGAATGGGAAGAACTCACCAAAGGTCTTCCGCAAAAGGATTGCTACGTGAACGTGCTCCGCGACGCGATGTCGGTCGATTCGCTCGATCCGTGCGGGATTTATTTCGGAACCACCGGCGGACAGGTCTATGCATCACGGGATTCGGGCGACAGCTGGGAGCCGATCGTGAGGGACTTGCCGGCTGTTCTGTCAGTCGAAGTGCAAACGTTGAAGTAACCACGAATGTAGACGCATGGACACCAATTTGATTCGTGTAGATTTGTGTCAATTCGTGGTTGAGTTGCCTACATGATCCGAGTCGTTCTTCCGCATCATCTCCGCACGCTCGCGAAAGTGGGCGATGAGGTACACGTCGATCTAAATGGATCGCCAACGGTGAAAGCGATTCTCGACGAGCTTGAAACTAAATTCCCCATGCTGCGCGGCACAATTCGCGAACACAACACGCTCAAGCGTCGCCCGCTCGTCCGCTTCTTCGCCTGCGGCGAAGACATTTCCCACGAATCGCCCGACGCTCCCCTGCCCGACGCGATCGTGAAGGGCGACGAGCCATTCTTTATCATGGGCGCAATCGCCGGAGGATAGAAGAAGTTGATGGTTGATCCTCCTTCGCCTTGCTACGGCGCGACAAGGAGTTGATCCGCCTTTGCCTTGCTTCAGCGTGACGGGTTGTTGAGAGTAGGCCATGCCTACGAAATTTACAGGTGGATGCGCGTGCGGCGCGATTCGTTACGAAGTCAATGCGGAACCGATCGTGATGTTCAATTGTCATTGCCGCGATTGTCAGCGGATGACCGGCGGTGCATACACTCCCGTTTTCTACGTACCGGCGAAAGCTTTCAAGATCACGAAAGGCACGCCGCAATATTACGGCATGAAGAGCGAAATGATGGGTGAAAACACGCGCGGTTTTTGTCCGGAATGCGGTTCGCGATTATTCGGCGGCAAAACCGACTTCGGACAAGGCATTGCGGCTTCGAGTCTCGACGATCCGGGCTTGTATAAACCGCAGCATGAAATTTGGACGTCCGACGCGCAGCCGTGGGACCATATGGATCCGAAATTGCCGAAGTTCGAAAAATACGCTCCAAGTTAAGCGTAACGCGACCCAATCATGCAAAACTTGGTAGTCAAATTCGTTGTCATGGGATTAGTCAGCGGACAGTTGTGTATCGCCTTCCGATCGAGTTCAGCTGCTGAACCCAAGAATGAAATGGTTACGCTCAACGCGAAACCCGAACCGATTGCAATCAATCCGGCGCGAACTGCGGTCATCGTTGTGGACATGGAGAACGATTTTGTAGCCAAGGGCGGGATGTTCGACCGGGCTGGAGCCGATATTTCCGGCGCGCAGAAAGCGATCGCTCCAACCGCAAAAGTGCTCGAGGCGGCGCGCCAGGCCGGGTTGAAAATCATTTATCTCAAAATGGGATATCGCCCTGACCTTTCCGATCTGGGTGCGACCGATTCCGTGAATCGCACACGCCATTTGAAATTTGGCGTCGGCCAGACAATTCGCGCGCCTGACGGACGAGAAAGCCGCGTATTGATCCGAGACACGTGGGACACGGACATCGTCCCCGAGCTGAAGCCGCAGCCTAACGACATCGTTCTTTATAAAACGCGGTTCAGTGGGTTTTACCAAACCGATCTGGATGCCACGCTGAAGAAGTTTGGAATCAAATACCTGATCGTGACCGGCGTAACGACAAGCATCTGCGTGGAGTCGACGGTGAGAGACGCGATGTTTAGGGATTATCTTTGTGTTTTGCTCAAAGATTGCATGAGCGAGCCAATCGGCCACGATTTGCCGAGGACAAACCACGAAGCATCGCTTTTGAATGCCGAAGTACTGCTCGGCTGGGTTTCGGACTCAGATCAATTCATCAACGCTTTAGCCGCAAAGGCGTCGCAGGCCGCGCGATGAGCGAATCATTCGAAAGCAGGCGCGCGCCTGAACCGGTGGGCGCGTTTCCGCACGCCAAACGAGTCGGCAATTTGCTTTTTCTTTCGGGAATCGGCCCGCGCACGCGCGGCAGCAAAGAAATCCCCGGCGTCACGCTCGATTCGGCGGGCGATGTCACCAGTTACGACATTGAAAAGCAATGCCATGCGGTCTTCGAAAATGTGCGGCTTGTGCTCGAAGACGCCGGGGCGAGCTGGAATGACATTGTCGATGTGACGGTCTTCCTCACCAGCATGAAGAAAGACTTTCCGACCTATAACAAACTCTACGCCGAATATTTCGCGGGTGACGGGAAACCGAACCCGACCCGCACGACGGTTGAAGTGACCGCGCTCCCGACGCCGATCGCGATCGAGCTCAAAGTCATCGCGCATTTAGGTAGGGGCGATTGACCCCAATCGCCCGCGATCATTTCTTTGATCAAGAGCATGAGCAAGAACTTCAAAATCACCGGAGCCGATCACACCGGAATCACGGTTTCGAATCTCGAACGCTCGCTCGAATTCTGGCAGAACGTTCTCGGCTTTGAATTTTCGCATCGCGCGCATCAAACGAGCAAAATGGCCAGTGAGATTACGGGAGTGCCCGGCGCCGAGATCAAGCTCGCGGTGGTGAAAGCGCCGGGCGGACACAAAATCGAATTGCTCGAGTACCTCGCGCCGCCCGATCGCAAACATGTCAATCCTTCGACTTCGCTCAGGACAAGTCTTCGGCCCTGCGATGTCGGATCAGTCCACGTCGCGCTCACGGTCGATAAACTCGACGCCATTCTCGAAAAAATCGCGGCGTCCGGTTGGAAAGCGGCAGGCAAACCGCAAACTCTAAAAACCGGTCCGAATGCGGGAAAACGTGTCGTTTACGTGCGCGATCCCGACGGCACAACGATCGAGTTCATGCAGATGCCGGAAGCAAGGCGACAGGATTAACAGGATTGAAGCGGATTGGAATTTGTCGGGGTTCGTAGAAATCGGGCTAATCCTGTCTAGAATGTGTGATTATGCAGTTTTCAGCTGACGAAAATTTCGCAAATCAACTCGATGCCGAGGATCCGCTTCGCCAGGTCCGGGATAAATTTCATCTCCCGCTCGGCAAAGACGGTAAACCGCTGATCTATTTCGCCGGCAATTCGTTAGGTTTGATGCCGAAATCGGCGCGGCAAGTTGTCGATCAGGAGCTGGACGATTGGGCCAAGCTCGGCGTCGACGCGCATCTCGAAGCGAAGACACCGTGGTATTCGTATCACGAGACGTTACGCAAACCGACCGCGCGCCTGATCGGCGCTAAACCAGTCGAAGTGATCTGCATGAACAGTCTGACGGTGAACCTGCACCTGATGATGGCCACGTTTTATCGGCCCACGAAATCGCGGTTCAAGATTCTGATGGAAGATCCGGCGTTTCCTTCCGACACCTATGCGATCAAAACTCAGATCGTGCACCACGGACTTGATCCCAAAGACGCGCTCATTCTCGCCAGTCCTCGCAAAGGCGAATTCACCGTGCGAACCGACGACATTGTCGATCTTATTAAGCAAAATGCCGACCAGCTCGCGGTCGTGGTGATTGCCGGCGTGAATTTTTTCACCGGTCAGTTGTTCGACATTCCAACGATCACGAAGGCCGCGCAGAAACATGGCATCACCGTCGGTGTCGATCTCGCGCACGCGATCGGCAACGTGCCGTTGTCGCTGCACGACTGGAATATCGATTTCGCGGTTTGGTGTTCCTACAAATATCTCAACGCCGGCCCCGGCGCGGTTGCGGGCGCGTATGTTCACGAGCGACATGCGACGAACACAAAACTTCCACGGCTCGCTGGTTGGTTCGGAAACGATCCGAACACCCGGTTCCGGCTGCATCTCGAGCCTGAATTTATCCCGGTCCCTTCAGCAGACAGTTGGCAGATCAGCAATCCGCCGATCTTTTCAATGGCGCCGTTGCGCGCGTCATTGTCGATCTTCGATGAAGCCGGCGGAATCGAGGCGCTCCGCGCGAAGTCAATCAAGCTGACCGGCTATCTCGAATTTCTATTGCACCGTGCGGGCGCCAAAGGCCAGTCCAATGCCGGTGCGGCTCGCACCTCGGACCGCTTTGCGATGATTACGCCGGGCGAAACAGACGCGCGCGGCTGCCAATTGTCGATCCTGGCGCAGGAGCATCCAAAAGAATTGTTCAATAAACTCCAAGCCGCCGGCGTGAAATGCGATTTCCGCGAACCGAACGTCATCCGCGTTGCGCCCACGCCGCTTTACAACACGTTCCACGAAGTCTGGCGCTTTGCCAAAATCCTGGCCGAGCATCAGTGACATGGCGGTCGCCAGAGCTCAGACGTCGGAAGCCTGAGGTCGCCATGACTTCCTATCGAGTAAGTGGTATCCTTGTTCGATCGTTTTCATGAGCTAATTTCCGAGCCCAAATGGAACGCCGCCTCACTGCCATCCTTGCCGCCGACGTGGTCGGATACAGCAGACTCATGGGTGCGAACGAGACCGGCACGCTCGCCGCGCTGAAGACACTTCAGACGGATTTCATCGACGGCAAGATCGCTGAGCATCAGGGACGGATCGTCAAGCTGACGGGCGACGGCATGCTGGTGGAATTTCCGAGCGTGGTGAACGCAGTGGCCTGCGCCGCCGACGTTCAACGCGGAATGCGTGATCGGAATGCCGGCATGTCACAGGAGCGCCGAATCGAATTTCGCATGGGAGTGAATCTTGGGGACGTGATTGTCGAGGGCGAAGACATCTTCGGTGACGGCGTCAACGTCGCGGGGCGGCTGGAGAGCATTGCGCCTGTTGGTGGGATTACAGTTTCGCAGTCGGTGCGTGATCACGTCGGCAACCGCTTAGGTCTCACTTTTGAAGACATGGGCGAGCGGCGGCTCAAGAACATCGAACGACCGATTCGTGTTTACAGCATTTCGTTAGACGCGCCCCCGAGTGGAGAAACTAGCGCCATAGCGTCAACGCACAGCGAAGAGAAGCCATCGATCGCGGTTCTCCCGTTCATCAACATGAGTGGCGATCCGGAACAGGAATATTTCAGTGATGGGATCACGGAGGATATCATTACCGACCTCTCGAAGGTGTCCGGTTTGTTCGTCATAGCACGTAACACCGCCTTTACGTACAAGGGGAAGTCTGTGGAGGCGCAGCAAGTGGCTAAGCACCTTGGGGTCAATTTTATTCTTGAAGGAAGCGTTCGAAAGGCCGGCTCACGCGTGCGAGTGACCGGACAGCTGATCGATGGCAAAAAGGGCGGCCACATGTGGGCCGATCGCTATGATCGTGACCTGACGGACATCTTCGCCATCCAGGACGAAATTACTCACGCGATCGTGGAACAGCTAAAGGTTAAGCTGCTGCCACAGGAGAAAAAGTCGATCGGACAAACCCCGACGGATAACGTTGAAGCGTACACTTATTATCTTCGTGGCCGGCAATTCATGCAACGGCACTCGAAGTCGAACTATCAATTAGCACGGCGGATGTTCGCCAAGGCGGTAGAGTTGGACCCGCTCTATGCACGCGCTTACGCCGGCATCGCCGATTGCGATTCTTTCCTATTTCTGCACTACCATTTGGAAGCTGGCATCGACAGCATTCTGGCTACCAGCGCGAAGGCGCTGGCTTTGGACAATAGACTCGCCGAAGCACATGCTTCCCGAGGGCTCGCGCTCTCACTCGGGCAGCAACATGAGGAAGCAATCGCGGAATTCGAAGAGGCAATCGGGCTTGATCCCAATTCATTCGAGGCTCATTACTTCTATGCCCGTGCCTGCGTCACGCAGGGGAAGTTCGAGCGGGCAGCCGCGCTTTTCGAGCGCGCCGCAGAAAACAAGCCGGACGACTTCCAGGCATTGTGCCTGCTAATTCCGATGTATCGATCGCTTGGCCGGCAACAAGAGATGGAGAGGGCGGCACGAAGGGGCATCGAACGCGCAGAGAGTGAACTCACGCTTCACCCTGAGAATCCGAGGGCGGCTTATTTTGGCGCTAACGCTCTCGCTACGCTTGGCGAGAAGGACCGTGCCAGGGAATGGGCGGCGAGAGCCTTGGCCATTGACCCCGATGACGTCCTGATTCAGTACAATGTCGCCTGCGTTTATTCTCTGCTGGGAGACCTAGAGCAGGCCTTCGATTTGCTGGAACGCTTGCTTCCCAACGCCGGTTACGAGTTGAAGCATGGATGGATCAAGCACGACTCCGACCTAGACCCGCTCCGCAGCCATCCACGGTTTCAGAAGATAATGGAATTGATTGGGTGAGAAAAAAGCACTAACAAGCGACACATCGCTCCGATGGTGCCTGAAACCGCCGGCGTAAAATGCGATTTCCGCGAACCGAACGTCATCCGCGTTGCGCCCACGCCGCTTTACAATGCTTTTCACGAAGTCTGGCGCTTTGCTCAGATTCTCAATACGCATCGGTAGTTGTTAATGGCCAGTCTGGCTCGGACTTAAGAGAGCAATTCCTTGACACAATTGATCAGGACCGAGATGGCGAACGGCTTGACCAGATATTTCACGTCGTGCTTGTTGAAGAACAGCGCGATGTGTGGATCGGCCGCGAATCCGGTGATGAAAATGAACCGATCGGCCAGTGACGGGCGCAGTTCTTTCGCTTTGAGATAAAACTCGTCGCCGCGAAGTTTCGGCATCTTGAGGTCGCAGATTACCGCATCGTATTCGTGCGCTTTGACTTTGAGCATCGCTTCCTCGCCATCGAATGCGATGTCGACTAGAAAATTCTCATCGGCCAGGTTCCATTGCAGCGCCGAAGCCAGCTGCCTGTCGTCATCGACGACCAGGACGGCCTTGAGCTCACGACTGTGAACGACAGGCTGAAGTTCCTCCGGGAGCGGTTCGAACTTTCTCATCGGGACGCTGCTGCTTAAAGCAGGCGAAGTGCCACGAGGGTCGCTGGCCAGAATTCCGATCGTGGCTTCAGTTTCGGCGCCGTCGAGCCTGGCGATGCAGTTTGCGCGCGAGGGCAATCAGACCCTGATCGGTTTTATCCGACCCCCATCGTTCAACATTTGTTCGCACGTCGAGCGAGTGATTCTCGACTAAGCTTGCGACGCTTCGCGAAGAATTCGATTGACCGCAGCGGCGGTGTCAGGCGACGGCGCGATGCTGATCACGAGACTTTTGCTCACCGGCGTGTTGCTGCGATCAGCGCTGTTGTTGATTGAAACGAGCACATTCGCTTCCGGAAAATAGGTCGCCGTACAACGCCGCGCGATCTCCATCGGCGCGACCATGAAATGGCAGGCCGTGCGCATTTCATCTTTGTAGTAACTGGTTAGATCAACGAGCTGGCCTTGCCGCAGACCGGCAGCCTTGATGTCATCGCCATTCATGAAGATCACGCGGCGCCCGTTGTAAACGCCGCGATAGCGATCATCCAGTCCATAGATCGTCGTGTTGAACTGATCGTGGCTCCGCACCGTCGTCATCAAATATTGATCCGGCGCGAGATTGGGCGGCGTCAGCTGCGAAATGCTGAACTTCGCTTTGCCTTCGGGATTGTTGAATTTCCGGCGATCACGCGCGTCGTTCGGCAAATAAAAAACATCTTTGCGAATCCGCGCGTTGAAATTCTCGAACCCAGGAACCACGCGCTCAATGCGATCGCGGATCCGATCGTAATTCGCGACAAGGCCGTCCCAACCAACCGTCGAACGCGAGCCGAGAGTCGCCTTTGCCAGACCGGCAACGATTGCTGGTTCGCTGAGAAGATGTTGACTGGCGGGCTCAGCGTGTCCGCGGGACGGATTGATGATTCCCATCGAATCTTCGACGGTCACAAATTGTTCGCCTGATTCCTGACGATCAATTTCCGAACGGCCGAGACAAGGGAGAATCAATGCGATTTCGCCAGTAATCAGGTGCGCACGATTCAATTTCGTCGAGACGTGTGCGGTGACGCGGCATTTATGCAACGCCTTGGCGGTGTATTCGGTATCGGGTGGTGCCGCGAGAAAATTTCCGCCCATCGCGAAGAAGAATTGAATCTTGCCTTCATGCATTTTCTTAATTGTCTCGACTGTGTTGGTGCCGTGCCCGCGCGGCGGACTGAATTGAAATTCGCGGCTGAGCTTCTCACGAAAGGCGTCGGTCATTCGCTCCCAGATCCCCATCGTGCGATCGCCTTGAACGTTGGAATGCCCGCGTACCGGACACGGACCTGCGCCGCGTTTTCCGATATTGCCGCCGAGCAGAAGAAAATTCATCACTTCCTGGATGGTGGCCACAGCGTTCTTGTGCTGTGTCAATCCCATCGCCCAACAACAAATGATGCGCTTGGCGCGCATCGCGATTTCAGCGGCGGTGCGAATCTGTTCGCGCGTGAGGCCGCTGATTTCGAGAATCTGATCCCACGGCGTCGCGCACACGTGCGCGGCGAATTCTTCGAACCCGGTCGTGTATTGATCAATGAATTGTCGATCTAACGCCGCGCCCGGGCGCCGCTCCTCTTCGTGGAGCATCTCCTTCATGATCCCGCGCATCGCGGCCATGTCGCCGTTGATCCGGACCGGCAACCACAGATCGGCCAGCGGCGTTCCGCGATTGAACAGCATCTTGGCCGCAAACCTCAGCGGGTTTCGATACTCTTGCGGATTCGGATTCACCACTGAGATCAATCCCGTCTCGCGGATCGGATTGATCGCAACAATCGTCGCGCCGCTTTTCTTGGCTCGTTCCAACGTCGTCATCATGCGCGGATGATTCGTGCCGGGATTCTGGCCGATGATGAAAATGGCGTCGGTCCATTCAAAATCTTCGAGCCGTACGCAGCCTTTGCCGATGCCGATGCTCTCCTTCAACGCGACGCCGCTCGATTCGTGGCACATGTTGGAGCAATCGGGCAGATTGTTGGTGCCGAATTGCCGCGCGAAGAGCTGATAAAGAAACGCCGCTTCGTTACTGGTGCGACCGCTCGTGTAAAACGCGGCCGCATTCGGCGTCGGCAACGCGTTCAATTCGCGCGCCATCAATTCGAACGCGTCGTTCCAATCGATCGGCTGGTAATGCGACGCGCCTTCGCGTTTTACCATCGGATGAACCAGCCGACCTTGCAGCTCGAGCCAGTGATCGGTCTGCTCTTGCAGATCCGCGATCGAATGCTTGCGGAAGAATTCTGGACCGATTTGCTTCTTCGTTGCTTCGCTGGTCAGCGCTTTGACGCCGTTCTCGCAAAACTCGAACACGTGACGATCGCGATCCGGATTCGGCCAGGCGCAACTCTGGCAATCGAACCCATCTTTTTTATTGATCTTGAGCCAATCGCTAATGGCGCGCGCAAAACCCGTTTCGCGCGCGGTGAATTTCAAACTTTCGGCGAGGGCGCGCATTCCGGCCGCCACCCGATCCGGTGCGCGCAATTTCACCTGCGCCTGTTCTTCGGGTGGCTGTGCTCCGGGTGTTCGATCCTTGCTCGGCTCGGGCTTGGATGATTGATCCAGCTTCATATCGATCTATCGCGCAGGCGCGACGAAATCTAAATCAGCTTTCGAATCCCGTCCGCAAGATTCGCTGCTGGTAATTTCAGCGACCGGCCTATTTCTCAATTTGGTGCCGGAAATAGCCTTTCCAATTTTCCGGCAACGCCTCGACTTCGACCGCGCGCCGCAGCCCTTTTAGATCGTCTTTCTCAAATGCATAAAGCCGAGTGATGTCGGCCACGCTAATATCCTGTTGATCGCGGCCGATTAGTTCCAGAGCGTCTCCCGCACTGACCATTCCTTCACGCGTCACGGCAAAATAAAAACCAGAGCGACGGCTGGCCAGAAACCGTTTGATGATATCGGCGCGGCCAAACTTGATGCCCAGCTTGTAGCAGGGCATTCGCGGCTCCGTGACCATAAGTTCCGCTTCCCCGACTCGAAATCTGTCCCCGATGTAAACGGCGTCCTCGAGTAATCCCTCGGTCGTGAGATTTTCTCCGAACATTCCGAACGGTAGATCCATCGTGGGCAATTCAGCCCGCCAAAAAGCGTAATGCTCCGACGGATAAGCATAAACCGCCTTGGTTACGCCGCCGTGAACAGTGAGATCGGCTTGTCCATCACCATCGAGATTTAACCTACGCAACATGACCGGACTTTTAACCGGCTCCTTAAAAATTCCCGTCGTGACCAGTTTGCCTTGCCAAGCCACTTCCCGCGGCAAACCAACATTCACCGACAAAATTTTCATAGTTCGCCGCTGACTAAAGCAACTAGGGATTCTTGCGCTCGAGGACTACCGCGAAAGGATGCAGTTCGGCAGTCATTACACCTGCCACAACGGCAGGATCGGTTTCCATAAATTTTAGCGCGGCGGCCTCGTCTGCAGCCTCAAAAATCGCAATTCCAAATGTTTTATCACCCGGCTCTCTTGTGCGTCCGGCGAGAATAAGCTGACCAGATTGAGTGGCTTCTTTGAAATTGGCGAGATGCCGATCGACGGCTGCCTTGTCCTCAGGTGTCCACGCCTTGTCGTCGTGCAGACGCGGCACGAGATGCAAAACGTAAATAAAATGCTTCGGTTTAGCGGCCGGCTCCGGAGTTTGCGCAGCCAATGATCGAACGAAGATACAAACCAGCGGA
>WNGH01010818.1_pt1 | contig 11884 bp, 10 predicted proteins | sample 5400631 | NCBI WGS metagenome assembly WNGH01 (sample SAMN13153373, study PRJNA577476) | soil metagenome | isolation source: 115 cm soil or saprolite under Garry oak tree replicate 1 | place: USA:California | collected 2016-06-15 | reverse complement strand
CACCGAGGACGGCACCTCCGTGATCTCGTCGAGGAAGAGGGTCCCGCCGGCCGCCGCCGAGAAGAGCCCGATCGTTTCGGCCACCGCCCCCGTGAAGGCGCCTTTCACGTGGCCAAAGAGCTCGGACTCCATGAGCGTCTCGGGGATCGCGCCGCAATTGACGGACACGAACGGGCCGTTGCGACGCGGGCTCTCGTCGTGGAACGCGCGTGCGACCAGCTCCTTGCCGGTACCGCTCTCGCCCGTGACCAGCACGGTCGAGTCGCTTTCGGCGGCCTTGCGGATCGTGTCGAAGATGTCGAGCATCTGTCGGCTCTTGCCGATGAAGCTCTCGAAGCCGCGCTCGCGTCTGAGCTGGCGCTTGAGCGCCTGGTTCTCGTCCTGGAGCCGTTTCCGCTCGAGCGCGTTGGCGATGGTGAGCTTGATCTCGTCGAGCTTGAAAGGCTTCGTCAGGTAGTCGTAGGCACCGAGCTTCATCGCCTCGACCGCCGTCTCCGTGGAAGCGAACGCCGTGACCACGAGGACCACCGTCTGCGGCGAGTGCTCCTTTGCGGCGCGAAGGACCGCGAGGCCGTCCACCTGCCGCATCCGGAGGTCGGTGATGACGAGGTCGAAGGCGTTGCTCTGGAGGGCGCGAATCGCGGCCTCGCCCCCGTCCGCGACCGTCACGTCGTGACCCGCCTGCTTCAGCATGATCGCGAGGAGCTCACGCATGCTGCGCTCGTCGTCGACGACCAGAACGCGCGTGTCAGGCATGGCGGGCCGGCAGCGTCACCGTGAACATGGTCCCGAGGCCGGGCGTGCTGCGGACGTCCACCTCGCCGCCGTGCTCCTGCACGATCCGGTGGACGAGCGAGAGTCCGAGCCCGGTGCCGTCGGCCTTGGTGGAGAAGAAGGGCTCGAAGACGTGGGCGAGGTCGTCGGGCGCGATGCCGTGCCCGCTGTCGGCCACCGACACCTCCAGCTTGTGGCCGGGGACCAGCGTCGCCCCGACGCGGAGCTCGCCCCCCTCGGGCATGGCCTCGACCGCGTTGAGGCAGAGGTTCCACAGCACCTGCCGGAACCGCTGCGGGTCCACCCGCCAGACGAGGGGTCCGGAAAACCCGCGGAGGATCTTGAGGCCGGCTGCCGGCGCGCGGTGCTCGAGCAGGACGAGGACGCCCTCGAGCGCATCGGCGACGTCGACCGCCTCGACGGCGAGCGGTGCGGGCCGGGCGTACTCGAGGAAGTTCGTGATGATCTGGTTGAGCCGTTCCGACTCGCGCATGACGATCTGTGACAGGCGCTCGCGCGCGTCCCCGGCGGCCGCGGTGCTCGTCAGGACCTCGATGGCGCCCGTCAGCGACGCGAGCGGGTTGCGGATCTCGTGGGCGATGTTGGCGGCCAGCCGGCCCAGCGTCGCGAGCCTGTCAGCCTGGCGCATCCGCGCCTCCATCGCCCGGATCGCCGAGAGGTCGTCGCAGGCGCCGATCAGCCCGAGCCGATCGCCCTCGCCGGAGCGGAGCGCGGAGAAGGTGAGGCGGACGGGCACCGCGGTGCCGTCCGGCCGGCGGAGCAGCGTCTCGTGCCGAGTGGACGCGCGCGGGTTGCGCTCGATCGTCGCTTCGATCTCCGGCAACGGCACCGAGTCGCCGAAGAGCGCCGTCCACGGGCGACCGATCGTCTCGGGCGCCGAGCGGCCGGCGATCTCCTCGGCGGCGCGGTTGAACGCCGTGATCCGATGGTCGCGATCGAGGGCGATCAGGCCCGTCCCCACCGACTGGAAGACGAGGTCCTTGAACGCCTGCAGGTCGCGGAGGTCCTTCCGCTGGGTCTCGAGCTCCTGGCTCGTCGCGCGAAACTGCTCCGCCAGGCCGCCGGCGACGATGGCGACGATCATAAACGTTCCGGCGTTGAGGAACATGGACAGGAGCTCCAGGGCCGTGGTCTCCCCGGGCGCCTCGTAGAACACGTTCGTCGGGAAGACGGTGCGGCCCAGCACGACCCCGGCGTAGAGCACGCTCGCCACGCCCGCCATCGCCAGTCCCCCGGTCCGCGACAAGAGCACACACGCACCGGTGACCGAGAGCACGTAGAGGAAGCCGAAGATCGACCGCCCACCGCCCGTCGAGGCCACGATGGCCGTGATGAGCACGATGTCGAGCAGGCCGAACAGCCACGCGACGGGACGGGGCTGGGCGCCGGGGCCGAAGAGGAGGAGAACGCCCGAGGAGGCCGCGGCGATGAGCAGCGCGAGCGCGAGGACGACCGGATGCTCGCCGGACACGAGGTCGGACGGCATGACCGGCCCGAGCGCGAGCAGCAGCACGGCGAGCCCGAGCCGCGCCCAGGCGAACCCGCGCAGAAGCGCGTTGACGTTGAGCGCCTTCACTACTTCATTATCGTGACCAGCTTGAAGATCGGCAGATACATGGCCACGACGAGACCGCCGACGACGACGCCGAGGAATACGATCATCATCGGCTCGAGGAGCGCGGTGAGCGCGCCCACGGCGGTGTCGACCTCGTCATCGTAGAAGTCGGCGATCTTCTGGAGCATCTGGTCGAGGGCGCCCGTGTTCTCGCCCACGCTGATCATGTGCACGACCATCGGGGGAAACACGGTGCTCCCCTTCAGCGGCTCCGACAGCGTGCGGCCCGAGGTGACGGCCGCGCGCGCCTGCATCACGGTGGCCTCGACGACGCGGTTGCCGGCCGACCGCGCCGTGATGAGGAGCCCCTCGAGGATGGGAACGCCGGACGAGATGAGCGTGCCGAGCGTGCGTGTGAACCGCGCGACGGCGACCTTGCGGATCAGCATGCCGATGACCGGAACCTTCAGAAGGAACGCGTCGATGACCTTGCTGCCCTGGTCGGTCGCGTAGTAGCGCTTGAGCGCGTAGATCGCGCCCGCGCCCGCGATCACCATGACGACGATGTACCGCTGCGTGAAATCGGAAAGGAACATGACGATCCGGGTGGGCACCGGGAGGTCGGCGCCGAGGCCCTGGAACATCTTGGCGAAGGTCGGGATCACGAAGATCATCATGAAGATGATCACGAGGGCGGCGACGCCGATGATCGTCACCGGGTAGACCATCGCGCCCTTGACCTTGCTCTTCAGCTTGGCGGCCTTCTCGATGTAGCCGGACAGCCGTTGCAGGACGACGTCGAGGACACCGCCGGACTCGCCGACCGCGAGCATGTTGACGAAGAGATCGTTGAACACCCTCGGGTACTTCTTGAACGACTCCGCGAGCGTGGCGCCCCCCTCGACTTCGGTCGTGATGCGGCTCGTGACGTCGCGCAGGGTCTTGGAGTCGCTCTGCTCCGACAGAATCGAGAGGCACTGAGCGATCGGCAGGCCGGCGTCGACCATCGTGGAGAACTGGCGTGTATAGATCGCGAGGTCCTTGTCCTTGACGGAGCCGCCGATTTTCTTGACGGCCGCGGCCTTGGCTCGGCGCTCCTGAACCGACGTCGCGATGACGCCTTTCGCCCGCAGCTGTGCGACGGCCCCGGGCCGATCGTCGGCCTCGATCTCGCCGGCGACGACTCCCGCGCCCGACCGGCCACGATACGCGAAGACGGGCATGGTCCCCTCCTAACGCGTGCTAACGCTTGGCGAAGGGCGACGCGCCGGATGCCGGCGCGGCTGGCGCGGGGGCGCCACCGTCGGCGCCGAGAAGCTGGAGCAGCTCTTCGACGATCGTCGACCGGTTCAGCCCCTCCTCGCGCGTGATCAGCTTCCGCTTCACGAGCTCGGCGAGCGACTGGTTCATCGTCTGCATCCCGTATTTACTCCCCGTCCCGATCGCGGAGTACACCTGGTGGATCTTTTCCTCGCGGATCAGGTTCCGGATGGCGGGCGTGGCCACCATGATCTCCATCGCCATCACGCGCCCACCGCCGACCTTGGGGATCAGGGTTTGAGAGAGGACCCCCTCGACGACGAGGGCGAGCTGGGCCCGGACCTGCGCCTGCTGGTTGGTCGGGAACACGTCGATGATCCGGTTCATCGTCTGGGCGCAGGAGTTGGTGTGCAGCGTGGCGAACGTGAGGTGGCCCGTCTCGGCGATGGTCAGCGCGGCCGAAATCGTCTCGAGGTCGCGCATCTCACCGACCAGCACGACGTCGGGGTCCTGCCGCAGGATGGACTTGAGCGCCTTCTGGAACGACAGCGTGTCCGAGTAGACCTCACGCTGATTGACGAGACACGCCTTGTGCGGGTGCACGAACTCGATCGGGTCCTCGATCGTCACGATGTGCTCGTGGCGCTCGGTGTTGACCTTGTCGATCATCGCCGCAAGCGTCGTGGACTTGCCCGAGCCGGTGGGGCCCGTCACGAGGACCAGCCCTTTCGGGCGATCCGCGAGCTGCTGGACAATCGGGGGCAGCCCGAGCTCGTCGAACGAGCGGATTTTGTAGGGGATGAGGCGGATCGCCGCGCCCACGGCGCCGCGCTGCCGGAACACGTTGCAGCGGAAGCGCGCCAGCCCCTGGATGCCGAACGAGAGGTCGAGCTCGCTCTCCTCTTCGAACTTCTGCTTCTGCGTCTCGTTGAGGATGCTGTAGGCGAGCCGCTGCGTGTCCTGGGGCGTCAACTGCTCAAACTGGGTGAGCTGGGTGAGGCGCCCATTGATCCGGAGCTGCGGGTACGTCCCGCTCGTGATGTGGAGGTCGGACCCGCCCCGGTCCACCAGGATCTGCAGCAGGTCGGCCATGTTCGCGGCCATGGTTTCTCCCTTCGTCGCCGGTGCCAGTCGGCTAGGCGAGCGTGACTCTCAGCACCTCTTCGATGGTCGTCGTCCCATCGAGTACCTTCAAGAGGCCGGACTGCCGCAGGGTCTTCATGCCCTGCGACTTCGCGATCTCCTGGAGCTCCGCGGCCGTCGCGCTCCGGAGGATCCCGTCCCGGAGCTCCTCGCTGATCGGCATGGTCTCGTAGATCGCCACCCGCCCCTTCATGCCCGTGAAGCTGCACGTCGGGCAGCCCTTGCCCTTGTAGAGCGTGACCTTGCCGTGCCCCGTCGCGGTGTGGCCGTAGGGGACGAGCGTCTGCTGGTCGACCTCGTAGGGCTCCCGGCACGCGCTGCACACCTTGCGTCCGAGACGTTGGGCCAGGATCAGCAGGAGCGAGGACGAGACGAGGAACGGCGGGATTCCCATGTCCAGGAGCCGCGCGACGGTCGAGGGGCAGTCGTTCGTGTGGAGCGTGGTGAAGACGAGGTGGCCGGTGAGCGCGGCGCGGATCGAGATCTGCGCCGTCTCGAGGTCGCGCGTCTCGCCGACCAGGATCACGTCCGGGTCCTGGCGCAGGAATGAGCGGAGCGCGGCGGCGAAGGTCCGCCCCACGCTCTCGTTGATCTGCACCTGGTTGACGCCCTTGAGGTTGTACTCGACCGGGTCCTCGGCGGTCATGATGTTGACGTCCGGCGAGTTGATCGTGTGGATCGCCGAGTAGAGGGTCGTCGTCTTCCCCGAGCCGGTGGGCCCGGTGATGAGGACCATGCCGTAGGGCTGGTGGATCACGGCGTTGAACTTCTCGAGGCTCCAGGGGTCGAACCCGAGCTTGGTGAGGTCGAGCTGCAGCGCGTCCTTGTCGAGGATGCGGAGGACCGCCTTCTCGCCAAAGATCGTCGGTAAGGTCGAGACGCGGAAGTCGATCTCGCGGCCCGTGTACCTGAGCTTGATCCGCCCGTCCTGCGGGAGGCGCCGCTCGGCGATGTCGAGGTTCGACATGATCTTGAGGCGCGACAGGATCGCCGACTCGAGGCGCTTGGGTGGGGAGAGCATCTCGTGCAGGACGCCGTCCATCCGGAAGCGTATCCGGAACACCTTTTCGTACGTCTCGAAGTGAACGTCCGAGGCACCCTTCTGGATCGCGTCGGCGAGCACCATGTTCACGAGCTTGACGACGGGCGCCTCGTCGGCCGACTCCTTCAGCTCGAAGACGTCGACCTTGCTGCCGGTGTCCTCCTCGCCCTCGACGACCTCGACGTTCGCGAGGTCCGAGGAGATGTCCTGCATGACGCTCGCGATCGCCTCGGTCTTCGACTGGTAGTTGCGGTCGATCGCCTTCCTGATCGCCGTCTGCGACGCGACGAGCGGCAGCACCTGGAGGTTCGTCATGAACGCGATGTCGTCGAGGGCGAAGACGTTCGTCGGGTCGGCCATCGCGACGGCCAGCGAGTTGCCCATTTTCCGGACCGGGATGACCTCGTACTTCCTCGCGGTCGGCGCCGGCACCAGGCGGAGGACCGTGGGATCGATCTCGAGCTGCGCGAGCGTGATCGAGGGCACGCCGTACTGGCGGGAGAGGAACCCGATCAGCTGTTCCTCGTTGATGAAGCCGAGCTTGATGAGAATCGAGCCGAGCTTCTCGGTCGAACCCCGCTGCTCGCCGAGGGCCTTCTGGAGCTGCGCCGGGGTCAGGAGCCCATCGGCGACGAGCAGGTCTCCGAGCCGCCGGTTGACTGGTTGTCCGAGCTTTTGGTGCGCCTGCGCCATATCTTTTTACTGTACCCCACCCAGGCGTTTCAGCGTATCAGTAAAGGCTTTGTAGGCGTCGTCTTGGTACAGCACGAACGTGACGCGTTTGAGGGGGGTTCCGCCCGCCTTCAAGTGGCTGATCACCGCGTTCAGCATGGCCTCAGCCGAGGCGACCGGCGGCACGTGGCCGACGCCCGTTCCGAGCGCCGGGAGCGCGAGGGACTCGATCCGACGCTTGGCTGCGAGTGCCAAGACCGCGCGCGTCGTGGCCGCGATCTTCTCCGAGTCGGTCTTGAGATCGGGTCCCATCACCGCGGCGTGAATCACGTGGGTGGCCGCCAGATTGCCTCCCGTGGTCAGCACGGCCTCGCCCACCTCCACAGGACCCTGGCGCATCGCCTCCTCCTCGATGATGACGCCGCCCTTCCGCTTGATCGCACCCGCGACGCCCGCGCCCATGGCGAGCGTCGAGTTCGCGGCGTTGACGATCGCGTCGACCTCCCAGTCGGTGATGTCGCCGCGCTCGATCGAGACCGAGGAGTCGCCGATCTTGAGCTTCATGGCTCGGCTCGACGGCGCTCATGCGCCTTGACGCTCTCCCACGACCGCTCCAGCTCGTCTTGCGGGAGGGCGCCGACCGACTTGCCCTGTGCGCTGAGGTCCGCCTCCACCTCGGCGAAGCGGCGCCGGAACTTCTCGATCGCGTCCTGCAGGGCCTCCTCGGCGTCGATCGAGGAGAGCCGCGCCACGTTCACGAGGGAGAACAGCGCATCGCCCAGCTCCTCCCGCACGCGCTCGACCTCGCCAGTCGCGAGCGCCGCGGCGGCCTCGCGGATCTCTTCTTCCACCTTGACCCACGCCGACCTGGCGTCCGGCCAGTCGAAGTGCACGCGCGCCGCCTTGGTTTGCACGCGCTGAGCGCGCAACAGCGAGGGCAGCGACCGCGGGACGCCGTCGATCGCGGAGCGTGGGTGGCCCGTCCGGGCGGCTTCGCGCTGCTTGATGGCCTCCCACTGCGCGAGGGCCTCCTTCGGCGTCGCGACCGACGCGTCGCCGAACACGTGGGGATGGCGGCTCACCATCTTCGTCATGAGGCGCTGCAGGAGGTCGCGCATGGCGAACTCGCCGACCTCCTCGGCCAGGCGCGTGTGGAAGACCACCTGGAAGAGCAGATCGCCGAGCTCCTCCTCGAGCTCTGCCCGGTTCCCCGTCTCGATCGCCTCGAGGACCTCGTACGCTTCCTCGATGAGGTACGGTTTCAGAGAGGCTCGCGTCTGCGCACGGTCCCAGGGGCAGCCGGCGGGCCCGCGCAGCCGCGCCATGACGTCGAGGAGTCGTTCGAAGAGAGCACCGGGGGACTCGGTCATGTCCGTTCCTGAGGGTAAGCGATTATACAGCAGGGGTTTTTGCGTATGCTAGGCTCGCTCCGATGACCTCCGAGAACCCCGAGGAGGCGTTCAAGGTGACCGACCGGCGCGGGCGGGTCCGGGACGACGAGCCGGCCCCGGCCGCGCCCCCGACCTCGCCCCCGCCGAACGCCCAGCCCGAGCGGCCCCGGCGGGCGCGAGAGCCCGAGCGTGACCTGACCGGGCTCTTCATGATGCTGGCGAGCTCGGCGGCGATTGCGATGGGCGACGCGCCCGACCCCGTCACCGGCCAGCGACATCACGACCTCGGTCACGCCGCCGAAGCTATCGATCTGCTCGTGCTCCTGCGCGAGAAGACGGAAGGCCACAGGTCGGCGGCGGAAACGCAGGTCCTCGAGGGCCTCATCTACGATCTCCAGCTCCACTACGTCGAGGCTACGAAGCGAGCCGGATCACGACCCGGCCAGGCTCGACCGTGATCGCCTCGATCGAATCCGGGAGTGGCCAGCGAAGGACGCCCAGGGTCCGGGGGTCGAGCAGGATCCGGAGCAGCACCGCCGGGAGGCCTTGCCGCCCGATCGCGAACTCTCGGACGTCTAGCCGGAGGTAACGCCGCTCCCGTCGTGTGACGCTTGGCTCGACGCGGGCGTGAGCGCGTATCCGGAGCCATACCGGGCGCTCGAGCAATACCGCGGGCACGGCGAGATCCGCGAATGGTAGTTCGGCGGCCTCCACAAGGTGGCGAGAGAGGAACGCGTTCAGCTCACCCTGGGTAAGCACGATCGGTCCGCCACCCGGCACGCCCTGGCGCGGTCCCTGGCGGGCGATCTGGCCGATCTGATAGATCTTCCGCTGCGCCCGCACGCCGTCCCCTGGCGCGGTTGCCGGCAGCTGAAATTCTGGCTCCCGCAGGGCTTGAACCCCGATCCAGCCAAGCTCCGCGACACCCCCAAGGATCAGGATCACTGTGAGGCATCCCAGACATCCGACTCGCACCCGGCCAAGCTACCATAGCGACCTAAAATCCCTTTTCAGATAAAGACTTATTCTGGTACCTGCGGTTGGATGACTTGACAGTTGACCACTCACCATATATATAAATGGTGTACTCAATTCGGGCCAGCTGGAGGCTGGACAAGGTAGTGAGGAAGGAGGAGTTGCGTATGGCAATCGAGCGTTGGAGTCCGTTTGCGACCTCCCTGGAGCGTTGGGAGCCGTTTCGAGACGTCCAGAGCGAGGTGAATCGGCTGTTCGACAGCTTCTTCGGTCGTCCGTCGGCCGTCGTGACGGGGACGGGGAGCCGGGTCTGGATGCCCGCCCTCGACATGTATGAGACGAAGGATGACCTCATTCTGACCTTTGAGCTTCCGGGCGTGCGTGAGAAGGACGTGTCGCTCTCGATTACGGGCGATCTCCTCACGCTCAAGGGCGAGCGCGCGTTCGATCAGGAGCTGAAGGACGACAACTACCACCATGTCGAGCGCGTCTTCGGGAAGTTCGAGCGCACTGTCCAGCTGCCGATGCCCGTCCAGGCCGACCGGGTGAAGGCGACCTATCGCGACGGGGTGCTCGAGGTGAGGCTCCCGAAGGCGGAAGAGGTCAAGCCGAAGGAAATCAAGATCGACATTCTGTAATCCGGTCCGGAGACGGCGGAGCGGGCACCGTACCCGCTCCGCCGCGCGCGGACATCACAGGGAGATCAGACCATGGCGAAGGTAATCGGGATTGACCTCGGGACGACCAACTCGGTCGTGGCGGTCGTCGAGGGCGGCACCCCTACGGTGATCGCCAACCAGGAGGGGAGCCGTCTCACGCCCTCTGTGGCAGCCTTCACGAAGGACGGTGAGATCCTCGTCGGCCAGGTCGCCAAACGGCAAGCGATCACGAACCCCGAGAACACAATCTTCTCGATCAAGCGTTTCATGGGGCGGCGCTACGACGAGGTCCTCCAGGAGATCAAGCTCGTCCCGTACAAGGTGGTCAAGGCCCCGAACGGCGACGCTCGCGTCGAGATCCGCGGTAAGCAATACTCGCCACCGGAAATCTCCGCCCTGACACTTCGCAAGCTCAAGGAGGCGGCCGAGGCCTACCTGGGCGAGAAGGTGACCCAGGCGGTCATCACCGTGCCGGCGTACTTCAACGACAGCCAGCGCCAGGCCACCAAGGACGCCGGCAAGATCGCAGGACTCGAGGTCCTCCGCATCATCAACGAGCCGACCGCGGCGGCGCTCGCCTACGGAATGGACAAGAAGAAGGACGAGACGATCGCCGTCTACGACCTCGGTGGCGGGACCTTCGACATCTCGATCCTCGAGATCGGCGAGGGCGTCTTCGAGGTGAAGGCGACCAACGGCGACACGCACCTCGGCGGCGACGATTTCGATCAGCGCATCATCGACTGGATCGGCGAGGAGTTCAAGAAGGAGCACGGGATCGACCTCCGCAAGGATCGCATGGCCCTGCAGCGCCTGAAGGAGGCTGCCGAGAAGGCCAAGTGCGAGCTGTCGACGACGCTGCAGACCGAGATCAACCTGCCGTTCATCACGGCCGACGCGAGCGGGCCGAAGCACCTCGTGCTCACCCTCACCCGGGCGAAGCTCGAGGCCCTCGTCGCCGATCTCATCGAGCGCACGACCGGGCCGTGCCGACAGGCGATGCAGGACGCCGGCGTCACGCCGAAGGACATCCAGGAAGTGATCCTCGTCGGGGGACAGACGCGCATGCCGAAGGTTCAGGAGGTCGTGAAGCAGCTCTTCGGCAGGGAGCCCCACAAGGGTGTCAACCCGGACGAGGTCGTGGCGGTGGGTGCGGCCGTCCAGGCGGCGGTGCTCACGGGCGAGGTCAAGGATCTCCTGCTGCTCGACGTGACGCCCCTCTCGCTCGGAATCGAGACGCTCGGCGGCGTGACCACGGTGCTGATCCCGCGGAACACGACGATTCCGACGAAGAAGAGCGAGGTCTTCACCACCGCCGCGGACAGCCAGACGTCGGTGGAAGTCCACGTTCTCCAGGGCGAGCGCCAGGTGGCGCGCGACAACCGGACGCTCGGCCGGTTCCACCTCATCGGCATCCCGCCGGCGCCACGCGGCGTCCCGCAGATCGAGGTGACGTTCGACATCGACGCGAACGGCATTCTGAACGTGGCGGCACAGGACAAGGCGACCGGCAAACAACAGAACATCACCATCACCGCGTCGTCGGGTCTGACGAAGGACGAGATCGAGCGGATGGTGAAGGACGCCCAGGCGCACGCCGCGGAAGACGCGACGCGGAAGCAAGAGATCGAGGTCCGCAACCAGACCGACTCGCTCGTGTACTCCACCGAGCGCACCCTCAGCGAGCACGGCGCGAAGCTCGGAGAGGCGGATCGCAAGGCGGTCGAGGAAGCGCTCGCCGCCGCCCGCGAGGCGCTGAAGAGTGAAGACGTCGAGCGGATGAAGCGCGCCCAGGAGACCCTGACGCGCGCCTCCCACAAGCTCGCGGAGATCATGTACCGCGAGTCGCAGGGACAGGCGCCACAGCCCGGCGGCGCACCGGGCGGAGACGCCCGCACGGCGTCGGCGCCCAAGGAGGGCGAGGTGGTCGACGCGGACTTCGAGGACCTGGGCGACAAGAAGAAGTAAGCGGCCATGCGGCGCGACTACTACGCCGTGCTGGGCGTCGCGTCCACGGCGGGGCTGCGCGAGGTGCGCCAAGCGTACCGGCGCCTCGCCCGGCAGTACTCGCCTGACGTGAACTTCTGGGACACCCAGGCGCGTGACCTCTTCGGAGAGATCGAAGAGGCGTACCGCGTGCTGAGCGACCCCGCCGCTCGCGCGATGTACGATCGGTTCGGCCACGCCCTCCGCGACGGCGAGGCACTGGCGGCGGGCCGACATGGCGAGGACGTGCACGTCACCGTGCAACTCGCGTTTGCGGACGTGGTGCGGGGGACGAACCTCCGGCTCGAGGTCGTGCGGTTCTCGTCGTGCGCCGCGTGCGGCGCGACAGGGGTGGCCGACGACGCGCGGTGCCATGCGTGCGATGGGCGCGGTGTGCGGCGCGCGG
>WNGH01007591.1_pt1 | contig 11884 bp, 10 predicted proteins | sample 5400631 | NCBI WGS metagenome assembly WNGH01 (sample SAMN13153373, study PRJNA577476) | soil metagenome | isolation source: 115 cm soil or saprolite under Garry oak tree replicate 1 | place: USA:California | collected 2016-06-15 | reverse complement strand
TTCCTCCCGAAACGTTGAGGACACCGTTCAAATTGTTGAAGTTCTCTGCGAAGATGGCGATGACACCACCACCTGAGCCGCCGCCGCCGCCGCCGGCCCCTGTTAGCCCGCCGGCTCCGCCGCCCCCCCCCACCGCCCCCGCCGGACGCGCCGCCGGTGATGAGAGATGCGCCGGCAAGCAAATGGAGATCGAGAAAACGCGGGACATGCGGGCTGGGAATCGCGCCGCCGGCCCCAGCAGCGCCTCCGTTGTTCGATCCTGCTGCTCCACCCGCGCCGCCAGCGCCCCCCACGCCGCCCGCCGGGAAGACGCCACTGGGAGGCGCGTTGCCGGCGGCCCCGGTGCCCCCTGTGCTGCCTCCGCCAGCGCCGCCGGCGCCGCTGCCGCCAACGTCCGCACCGGTAACGCCCGTGGCGCCACCGCCGGCCGACCCGGTCGCCCCGCCCACGCTCCCATACTTGCCAGTGTTGGCGATGGTTCCGTTATTCGTGAAGAGGCCTGTGCAGTAGATTTTGAAGCCGGCAGTGTTGATCGTGGCGTTGTTCGTACAGCCGGACAGGTAAATCGAACGGGTCAATGTGTAGGCCCCGCTGACGGGCGTGAGTCCCAGGACGGTCAGGCTGCCATCGAAGGTGACGTTGCCATCCGAGCCGTCTCCTAAGAGGCCCGGGAGCCAAGCGGCGACATTAAGCTCAGTCCGGCGTCCCGATGCGTCTAGTATCTTCATGCGTCACGCTCCACTCCGCTGATGAGGAATTGAATCGCGTTGAGACCATCAGCCTTACCCTGGATCCGGTCGCCCGGCGCCAGCGTCAGTTCATCGTTGTCAATGTAAACGGAATTAGGAGCCAGGATCATGTCCGCCGGGGTCAGGAGCCGACGCCGACCTCCACACGCGTTTCCATTTGCGTCAAAGCTTGCAGGGCGGTTGAAGTAAAGAGTCACCTTGACGTTGCCGCCGGCCGTATTCACAAGCCTAATGCTCTTGACGATTGCGGCTCGATTGATCGTGGAAGTTTGACTGGCTCTGGGCGCAATGTAGAGGTCATAAACGTTAGTCGGAGCCGTCGCCGGAATGATGTTGAACAGGTCGCCGGCAGCCTCCATCAGAAGAGTCGGCATCGGGCTACTGTTGCCTGTGGTGAGGGAGCTTATCAGTAGAGACATAGTTTTGCTTTCTCCTTCCTTTTTAACCGTGTTTCAGATAGGCCAAAACAAATGCGTCGTCCGCATTGGTTTGTAGTTCGTCATACTTCTTATTTGGTGTTACGTCCGTCTGCAGACCTTGAATCAATGCGTTGGCCGGACTTTTGTTATTGAAGCAATTGACCGACCCACAGCGCGTGTTCCGAATTGGATTCGCCACGGCGGAATCCACCACGTTGTCGCGCACGGTCAGGTTCTTTACGCCGTGTATCTCCGTGCCGTATCCCAGGTAGGTCGGATCGAATAACCCGTCCACGTAGCGGACGCGGTTGGCGCGAACCTGGACGTCGCCATGCACATAATCGGGCGTCTCCAAAGCAGGGCTGCCGTCCTCGAAGTGGATGGCCGCCGCTGTGCTGGTCGTCGCCAATTCCACGTTGTTCCCTTCGACGACAACTTTATTCACGCCAAACACCTTTTGGCAGGTCGCCGCGTTCGCCCCGGCATCTTGCGAGGGTGAGGAAACCATCTGGTAGCGAAATTGGTTGCCAGCGGGCAGGTCCTTGATCACAAATAGCCCTGGGAAACCTGCCGGAATTCCCACGCCCCCGATGCTGACCCTTTCTCCGGCCTGGAAGTTGTGCGGATTCGAGGGCGTGGTGGCCAAGGCGATCGTCTTTGTCGGGTCGCTGGGATCGCGTACCAGGGTGCTGAGAGTGGTCGCGGGAGTGCTCAATCCGCCTAGGTTCCAGTACGGTCCGCGAATCACGTTCTTGTAGTAATTGTTGCGGACCACCAGGTCGCGGCTGCTGGCCTTGTCCTGGTACGGGCCGCCGACTTGCGTGTTGTAAACCTCGTTGCCTTCCACAATCCCGGCGCGGCACCAGCCCATGGACAACGCCCGAAAATTGGCCGCGGCGGCAGCCGTGCCGCAATCGACAAAACAATTCCGAATGAACGGTCCTTTGCCGTAGGCCTCCACCGTGTACGAGGTGTCCTCCTTTCCGCCGGCGTGCAGCAGCGTGACCGGCCCATAATAGGTCGAGCCGCCGGGCTGCAGAATGACGCATTCCTCGATGCCGGGCTGCGCCACCTCGGTAACGTTCGAACCTACCACCTGGCCCGTAATGACGGCGATCACGAAGCAGGGCCTTCCGGACGCGGCGTTGGTGCCCCAATTGATGGCCTTCACGCGGCGGACCTTGGCGTAATTTCCCATCAGGCGGATTGCTCCGCAAGCGACTGCCGAACCCCACTGCGGCGGCGGCGGCGGCGCAAGGTTGCAATCCACGGTAAGGTCGGAGACTTCAACTGTGTCCATGCGATTCGCGACTCCCGCGGCCACCAGGGCGTGGCCGATGGCGTAAATCTGGGCGTTGGTGGCCTGCGGATTGAGCGCAAGCTGAAGGGTCGTCACGTCAATTCCCGAGCCAACGATCTTCATGCCGGGTTTTGTCTGCCAGCCGCCGGTGACTTCATCCGAGTACCCTTGCGTCTGGAAGATGCCCGGTCCCAGTTGGACCCGCGTATTCGCCGAAAACCCGTTCATCAGCGCGTCGAACTTCGACGCCGTGCTGCCGTCGTACGGATCGTTCAGCGTGCCGGAGCCTTTGATCCCGTCGGTCCGGAACGCGATCCAGACCGTCAGCGGATAAGGGTCCAGCAGTAGAGCATCAAAAAGCGACAAGGCCGGTCCTCCTTTTAGATGGGTAAGCGTTTATGTTTGGGCCGCGCAAACCATCACATCGCACGCGGCGGTGTTTGCCTTCGCGTAAATCGTGTTCTGGTTCACCGGGATCAGGCAAAATTCGGATGGCCGGAGCTTGGCAAAGACCTGGGCGAAGCCGGAATCGAGGGTCAATTGCACGTAGTTCGTGGCGTCCAGGTTCTTCACGAACAGGTAGCCTAGATTGGTGCTGCAATCGCCGAATTGGAGGGACAGCCCCGCCGTGGGGACATTTTGCACGTTGCCGATGCAGTGGGTGTTGGTCTGGTTGATGTTCAGGTTGCCGGATCCCTGCATCGGCGGCGAAAAGCGCTGCCCGGTGAGCACTGCTTGGATGTTGATTTCGTTAGCCATAGTATTCCTTGGTTAGTTGTTGATCGTTCGTGTTGCTGTGGTGCATTCGCGAAGGCGAAGGCTAAGAATGACAAAAATGCCCAGGCCCAGAGCCATCAAACTCCAGGTTGTAGGTTCAGGAATGAAGCTAAAGGCTATGTAGTTGTCGAACGTGGCGTCCGCCGTGCCCGATCCGGCGTTGCTAAAGACTTCGAGGCCGGTCACGCCTCTGTCATACGTGCTATTTATAACACCGAATGCGGCAACAATTTGCCGCCCGCCGCCAGGAATCTGCTCGAAAAGCTCGCCAAACAGAGCGCTGCCCGATCCGCTAAAGCTGAGGTGATAACCCTTTGAAGGATCGAGCAGGAGTGATTGTGATTTCAACAAACTAAGGGTGTCCTTGTTGAGCGCCGAAATCGCAAGCAGACCGGCGGTTGAATAGGTGAAAGCGTACCCAGTTGTCGTCCCTAGGCCTGGATTACTGATTCGTCCCAACAGCCCGAAAGATTGATTCTGGCTATTATCCCAGCTCAGCACGTCAATACTGTCCAGGAAATTCCCGGCGATATTCAGGTCCGCTCGCAGACTGCCCGCCCGACCAGGACCCAAGGCCGCGGGGTCCGGCGACGCGCTGGCCTGGATGCGATAACTCCCGTTCGGGAAACTGTACGTGCCCGGTGCGCCGAAAGCCGCCAGCGGCTCGTAATGGGTCCAACCGTTGTCGTTCCCAGCGTCGAATCCATCGAAAATGTCTGCGCTGGCTCGAGAGCAAAAGGAACCGGAGCCAATCCCCAGCGCCACTGTGAGCGCCAGTTTGATGGCACGAAATGATTCAGGCCGTGCGTTCACAAGTAGATGTCTTAGGTCCACAAAACCGCCGCATTCTCGATTGGTGGTTCAAAGGTTGTGGACCCTCCGGCTCGGGGACCTGGCTTTGTGACGACGAAACGCAACGAAGAAAAAGGTGCCCAGCCCCAGAGCCATCAAACTCCAGGTTGAGGGTTCGGGAATGAAGCTGAACGCTATGTAATTGTCGAACGTGGCGTCCGCCGTGCCCGATCCGGCGTTGCTAAAGACCTCCAGGCCGGTCACGCCTCTGTCATAGGTACTTTCTATGACTCCAATCGACGTAAGACCCTGCCGGCCCCCACCCGGAAGCAGTTCGAAAAGCTCACCACCCAAACCGATTCCCGTACCGAAAAACTCGAGGTGGTACCCCTTTGCTGGATCGAGCAGGATGGGCTTCGATCCCAAAACCGCGAGATGGTCGTTGTTGATCCTGGATATGGCTAGGAGACCTCCGGTTGAATAAGTGAAAGCATATCCGGTGGTTGTTCCCAGGCCGGGATTGCTGATTCGCCCCAAAACCCCGAACGATTGATTCTGACTATTGTCCCAGTTGAGGATGTCAATACTGTCCAGGAAATTCCCGGCGATGTTCAGATCCGGTCGCAGGCTGCCCGCGCGGCCGGGACCCAACGTCGCTGGGTCCGGCGAAGGGCTGGCCTGGATGCGATAAGCGCCGTTCGGAAAAGTGTACGTGCCCGGTGCGCCGAAAGCGGCCAGCGGCTCGTAATGGGTCCAGGCGTCGTCGTTCCCAGCGTCGAATCCATCGAAAATGTCTGCGCTGGCTCCGAGGCAAAAACAACCGAAGGCGGCTACGAGCGCCAATTTGGCGGCACAAAATGATTCAGGCCGTGCGTTCACAAGCAGAGTTCTCAAGTTCAGAAAACAGCGGCCTTCTCGATTGGAGGTTCAAAGGTTGTGGATCCTCCCGCTCGGGCGCCTGGCTTTGTGATGACGAAACGCAACCAAGAAAAACGTGCCCAGCCCAAGAGCCATCAAACTCCAGGTTGAAGGTTCAGGAATGAAGCTAAACGCTATGTAGTTGTCGAACGTGGCGTCCGCGGCGCCCGATCCTGCGTTGCTAAAGACTTCCAGGCCGGTCACACCCCGGTCGTAGGTGCTATCTATAACTCCGAACCCTGTAATGCCTTGGTACCCGCCACCAGGAATCAGCTCGAAAAGTTGACCAAACAGAGCACTGCCCGTGCCCGAAAATGTAAGGTGATAGCCCAGCGTAGGATCTAGCACGATTGGCCGCGATTTCAGCACAATTAGGCTGTCCTTGTTGACCAACGAGATTGTAAGAAGACCGGCTGTTGAATAGGTGAAGGCATACCCCGTTGTCGTCCCCAGGCCGGGGTTACTGATCCGTCCCAACAGGCCGAACGACTGGCTTTGACTATTGTCCCAGCTCAGGATGTCAATAGTGTCCAGAAAATTCCCGGCGATGTTCAGATCCAACCGCAGACTGCCCGCGCGACCTGGACCCAACGCCGCTGGGTCCGGCGAAGCGCTGGCCTGGACGCGATAGCCGCCGTTTGGAAAGCTATACGTGGCCGGTGCGCCAAAAGGTGCCAGCGGCTCGTAACGCGTCCAGGCGTTGTCGTTCCCGGCGTCGAATCCGTCGAAAATGTCTGCGATGGCTCGAAAGCAAAAGGAACCGGAGCCGATCCCCAGCGCCACTGTGAGCGCCAGTTTGATGGCACGAAATGATTCAGGCCGTGCGTTCACAAGCAGACTTCTCAAATCCACAAAACAGCCGCATTCTCGATTGGAGGTTCAAAGGTTGTGGACCCTCTGGCTCGGGCACCTCGATTTGTGCCGACGAAACGCAACAACGAAGAACGTGCCCAGCCCAAGAGCCATCAAACTCCAGCTTGAAGGTTCAGGAATGAAGCTAAACGCTATGTAGTTGTCAAACGTGGCGTCCGCAGTGCCCGATCCGGCGTTGCTAAAGACTCCCAGGCCGGTCACGCCCCGGTCATAGGTGCTGTCAGAAATTCCGATCACGGCAAGAGGTTGCCGACCTCCAGCTGAAGTGAGCTCCAGAAGTTCCCCAGTCAAAAAGTTGCCGGTTCCGCTGAACGTGAGCGTGTATTCCTTCGCAGCATCGAGCATGAAGGACCTCGATGTCAGAACCGCGAGGCTGTCTTGGCTGATCCTGGAGATCGCGAGAAGACCAGCGGTCGAATATGTTAAGGCGTACCCGGTCGTGGTTGCCAGGCCGGGGTTACTGACACGCCCGAGAAGCCCGAATGATTGATTCTGACTATTGTCCCAGCTCAGGACATCACTACTGTCCAGGAAATTCCCGGCGATATTCAGATCCGTTCGCAGACTGCCCGCCCGACCAGGGCCCAAAGCCGCGGGGTCAGGTGAAGCGCTGGCCTGGATGCGGTAACCGCCGTTTGGAAAACTGTACGTGCCCGGTGCGCCGAAAGGTGCCAGCGGCTCGTAACGCGTCCAGGCGTTGTCGTTCCCGGCGTCGAATCCGTCGAAAATGTCTGCGATGGCTCGAAAGCAAAAGGAACCGGAGCCAATGCCCAGTGCCATGGTGACAGCACAAATAGCTGCAGAGTGTAATTTCATAGTTTCTTTCCTCAAATCGACAACAGCGCAGCGTCGTCTATTTCCACTTCAAGATCGGTTCGGTTGACCGGCGTGACCGGGTTTGCGTTCGCACCCTGGATTAGTACCCCAGCCGCCGTGCGGTTGTTGAGATACTGGACATCGCCACAGCGAGCATCTCTGAGCGGACGGGCAATCACAGGCACATCGACGATGTTGTCGCAAATCAAGACCCGTTTGGCCCCGGTGACGACGATGCCGAAGGCATTGAACGCCGGGTCGGTGACCCCATCGACCAGCCGGATGGTATTGGCCCGAATAACCACCTCGCCGTGGGTAAACGGGGGCAGTCCATCGGGTGAAAGAATCGTGAGGTTGTCGAAGAGCTGGATTGCTGTTGGCGTGCCAAACTCGTAGTAGTACAATTGCCTCAGTTCGATGAGGTTGTCCTCGATTATAAGTCTTTTGACGCCCCAGACCCGCTGGTAGGTCGCGTTGTATCCGATGGCGTTGGCTTCAGGCACGCTTTTCATCTGGTACCGAAAAGTGATGACGTCGGGCACCTGCGTGATTTCGAAAAAGCCGTTAAAGTCGCTCCGCTGGGTGAGATCAAGCTGCGCCTTGCTCGAGTTTGACATTTTGATGCGGTCTCCGGCTTGCAGCGTGTGGGGAACGAGGGTTGTCGCCGCAGCCACTCGATTTCCGATGTGCTGTAGGACAGAAATACTCGCACCCCTGTCCTCCGCAAGGCCCATGTCGCTCGTCGGAGTGGATGGAGCCAAGTCAAACTGAAAGTGCACCGAATCAGGGACCACCGTTATCTTTAAGTTTTCCCTGTCATAATTAACATTTGAGGCGCTGGAGATCTTGATCACTTCATCCTTGCTGTATCCGTGACCTGATGAATTGGCCGGATCGCTGAGGTCATTGTAGGTTGCTTTAGCAATGGTGCCGCTGACGAGGCTCAGGGCGACTTTCCGCGTTCCGCGGTCCACGTTGCCATTGGTGAGATTGGGGCCGCTTCCGACATTCTTGTAATAATTCCGGCGAATGATGATTTCGCGGGTGTCCGAGGTGTCCTGGTACGGACCGCCGGTCAAAGTGTTGAAAACGACGTTGTCCTCGACGATACCGCCCTGGGTTGCTCCCATCGACAGGGCCTGGAAACCAGTGCCGATCAGGACACCCCCGTTGTAGGTGGTTTCGGTGGGGAGGTTCGCCGGGTCGAGGCCAAAATCGAAGCTGTAGTCGCCCATGGCGGGATCGCCGGCTCTCGAAACCCTCCAGTATCCAAACCACCTCGGGGAGTCGGGCCCTCCAGGCAGGGGAGATACCAGGATCCGCTGATTGACCACTTTGTTGTGCTTCCGAGGCTGGGGATTGCAGGTGGCTGTCGCCCCGCTGCGAGTCAATTGACCGGCCGAAAACGAGAAGCTGTCCCGGCCACTGGAAAAGGCGCAATCGACGAAGTTGCGCCGTAAAATCGCGCCGCGGGAGTACCCAAGGCGATGGTCGAAGCCCTCGCCGCCTCCACCCGTGTGGATGACAGTCGCTGTCATTTGATTGTTCTCGTTCGGCGCCACGCAAATGCAATCTTCGATGATCGGATTCACCATCTCCGCCAGGTCAGGATGTGCTCCTCCATTAGCCAGGACAAAGGCCTCGGCGCTGGGGGTTTGCGCCCCCCAATTGATCGCCTTCACTCGGCGGATGCGGGTGTAGCTCCCAACCAAACTGATGGCCGAGCAGGTGACATTGGCGTAATCAAAGCCACCAGGCGTCGCGACGGTTGGGCCGGAAAGCGGCTGCCCGAGCAGGTATGGCTGCCCTGGCACGCTCGGAGGAACCGTCAGGTTGCAGTCCACCGTCAAATCCTGGACCACAACGTAATCGAGCAGGTTGTTGTAATCCCCGCTGATCGCGTAATAATTGCCGCCCTGAACGTCCGCGAAGACGATTTTGAGGATCGTCACATCGATGCCGGAGCCGATGAAGTTCATGCCTTTCTTGGGCTGCCATATCTGCGGCCTTTTGCCCCCGGACGCTGCCCCAGCGTAGCCCCGTGTCTCGAACGTGCCCGGCCCGATGTGGATGCGCATGAAGGTGTTGGGCAGAGCCGTCAGGTCGCGCATCCGGTCATCGAAGCGGAAAGTGAGTTTCGAGGCCGTGGCATTGGCGGCCGCGGGGCCTGCTGGAGCGGCGGCCAGCCAGAATTTGAAGGCGGTCGCGGTGACCGAATAAATCGCGTACGAGCCGTCCCAGCCCGTCCCTGCGTGTGCAATCGTCACCGCGTCACCCTCGAGATAGCTGCCCACTGCGAAGTTTGCGGTGACTTCGCGTCCCGAATTGGTGAGGGAGGCCAGGGGAAGCGGTGAGCCAGGCAGTCTGCTGCCGTCGTAAGGATCGCTTTGGGTGCCGCTGCCCTTGGTGCCATCGGTCCGCAGGGCGATCCACACGTCAAACGGCGGCGGATCGAGCAACAGGGCGTCAAGCAGCGACATGGCGGTTTACCCTTTCCTTTCCTCCGGCGGACTCCTGCCTGAGTTGGCGAGCGGGCGGGGCCAGGGCGGAGGCGTTCGATGCGCTCCCGCGCCCGGTCGGGAGCCGGGAATGGACAGACTCCGAGTTCGCGGTTTGGAAAACATATTCCTTATCATACCCTGAATTCGGTCCGTGTAAAACGGCCGCGGAACCCTTTCTTCAGCTTACGCCGGGCATCATGCGCAAAAGCCCCACCCTTGTCAATAGAAATCTGAACTTGGTTTTCCGTTTGGTCAGATGGAATTAGGGACTCAGGAAATCAGGAAAGCGCAACCGGGACGGAAAGCGAATCGGGTGATCGGGTGCCTTTGCATTTTCGTCGTCGGGTATTTTCTCTTCGCTCCTTGCAAGCAGTTGGGTAACCCTGGGACCTGTTTCACGTAACGAGGCTGAAGTTTCCCCGGAAAAAGAAGCGATGAGAGCCTCCTCACGTCGGCTGCTACTTTCTTGACAGGCTGCCAGGGTGACCGTGAACCAGGCTACACTTTTTCGGGCACGACGTAGGGCTTGCGATAGTCGCGGGTCAGGAGCGCGTTGGCTTTGGCGTTGCCCACGAACCGCTCGGCGGCCGGATCCATTTTCAGGAACACACCCAACGTAGCTTTGGTCAGGTTCAGGTCCACATCGTTCGCGGCCAGATGCGCTTGCATGCGGCCAAAGGTTTCCATGGCCTCTTTGTTTCCCTTTATCGCTTCGCGGATTTGGTCCGGCGAGGCTTGCCGGCCGAGGCGATAAGACACGTTGCCGGTGTGGCAGAGCGCGCTGGAAAGATGGCCTTCCAGAATGTCGGCGTGCAGATCGGTGTGCTTGCGGCTGCGGACGGCGTCGATGAAATTTTGGTAGTGGTCGGTCGAGCCTTTGAATTGCTTGATGACGTTCCCGTCTTTGTCGTGGACGGCGACGCTGCTGTAGTCGGGCACCACCGCATAACCCCCTTCGCAGTCGATCACCACGCCGATGCCCGCGCCGTGATATGGACGGCAGGCCGCGCACCTCGAAGAGCAGCGGCGCGCCGGGGTAATCGTGATAAACGAACTGGGTGTTGGGCGTCTCGCCGTCGTCCTCGTAACCCAGGCGTCCGCCCACGCTGAAGACGCGCGGGGAAAGTTCGTTCACGCCGAGCGCCCAGCGGCAGATGTCCATCTGGTGGATGCCCTGGTTGCCGATGTCACCGTTGCCGGTGTCCCAGATCCAATGCCAGTCGTAATGGAGGTTTTTGCGGCGCAGCGGCTTGCGCGGGGCGGGACCGCACCAAAGATCGTAATCGACTCCCGGCGGGATCGGCTGCGGGCCGGTGGTCTTGCCGATGCTGGGCCGCGGTTTGTAACAGAGGCCGCGGGCGAGGATGATTTTTCCCAGGTTGCCTTCTTTGATCCATTGCAGGCATTCCTTGATGCCGGTGCTCGAGCGGGACTGCGTGCCGGTCTGCACGATCCGCTTATATTTGCGCGCGGCTTCCACCAGCTTGCGCCCTTCCCAAACGTTGTGCGACACCGGTTTTTCCACGTACACATCCTTCCCGGCTTGGATCGCCCAAATCGCCGCCAGCGAATGCCAGTGGTTCGGTGTCGCGATCGAAACGGCATCGACATTCTTGCTCTCCAGCAATTGCCGGATGTCGGTGTGGCCTTCGAGCTCGGTGCCGCGCTCCTTCCATTTGGCCATTTCGGCGTCCAGGACGATGCGGTCAACGTCGCACAGGCCGGTGATGCGCACACCGGGGACGGCGCTGAGGCCCTTCAAATGGTCGCCGCCCCGGCCGCGGAAGCCGACGACGGCCATGCGAACTTCGTCACTGGGACTTAATTGCGACCAGGAACGGATGGGTGAAGAAAGGGCGGCGGCGGTGAGGGCGGTGCTTTTGAGAAAGGCGCGGCGGTTTATGTTTTTCATAGATTTAGGTTGAGCGACGATTCAATGGACGTTCGCGCGAGGCGGCTTATTGAGGCGAATTCATTCCGCGCTCTTCTTTCGCACCCGGACTGAGTTCGCGTAGTCCTGGTACTGCTCGGCGACCTTTGCTTCTTGCTCGTCGCCTTCGTGCAAATAAAAGCGGTAACGGAAGGTCACGCTTTTTCCCGGTTCAATCGTCAGGTCGCCGGCATGGGCGGGCTTTTTCTCGAAGTCATGCCAGCCAAAAGGATTGGCGGCGAACAGGCCGTAATCCCGCACGTGCCAGGTCGTCGGATGCCGGGGATTTTGAGGATGATCGAAAATGGCGATGCCGACGATCTTGCCGTCCACCGGGCCGTAGTAATCACACCAATCAGCGCGTTTGCCCCAGGTTTCGCCGTCGCGCGCCCCGGTGCTTTGGACGATATGGCCTTGGCCGGGCAGGTTGTTGCCGCGCGTCAAGCGCATCGTTTCGGCAATGCGCACGGCCATCGAGCCTTCCTTGGTGTCGCCCAAAACCAGTGCTTGGTCGCCCGCGTTGATGGTGATCTCGAAATCGAACAGGCGCTGGTGGTTGGGCCGGGCGTAAACGCGGAATATTCGCTCGTCGGTGCAGACCACGTCGCCGCCGGGCGCCACCCATTTGTTCCGGGACCTGATCACGCCGGCCTCGGCGCCGGATTTTATGTCGATGAATTTGTCGTGGAGGATCTGTCCGGCCTTGGGCGTTTCCGACCAGAAATCGACGCCGTTGACCGCGCCGTGCGAATACCAAAGCGAGCGATGATGCGGATGATCGTGGTCCTCGTCCGCCACGGTCTTCATGG
>WNGH01015535.1_pt1 | contig 11887 bp, 10 predicted proteins | sample 5400631 | NCBI WGS metagenome assembly WNGH01 (sample SAMN13153373, study PRJNA577476) | soil metagenome | isolation source: 115 cm soil or saprolite under Garry oak tree replicate 1 | place: USA:California | collected 2016-06-15 | reverse complement strand
TGTTCATTGACCATGGCGGCCTCGGTACCGACGGAAGAGGCCAATCTACCGGAGGTGGGGCGCGCTGGGTCCATGGTGTGAACGGAAAGCTACTAGTTTTTGCGGCCGGCTTCCAACCCGGAACTTCCCTGGCTGAATCCCGGCTGTACGTTGACCACGCCGAATTGACGGTCGGCGACCTCGCGGTGAGCCGCCATGGCCCACAAGAAACAAATACGATGCCCGGGAACGGAAACATTGGGGTGATATCCATCGGGCATGAGCACGGCGTCGCCATCGCGCACCACGGTCACCAGTTCCGGATATTCCGTATTATTGTAGACCAGTTGAATACCGAAGGCGGGATCCGGCATATCGAAATAGACGTACATTTCTTCGAGCATCGCGGCGTGCTCGTGCGGCGGCCAGCTGGTCCAGTTTCCGGGATCGGCTTCGGTGATCCCGGCGATGAGTCTGCCGGCTTCAATGTTTTTAGCCAACAGCATCTGCAGGTGACGCGTGCACCCTGGTCCGCCGGTCGTGAACTTCAATCCGGGGTCCTTGGAGATCTCCCGGGACCGTACGACTCGCAGCGGGTAGCGGTTGGCGACGTCGGCGGAAAACTCCGCGATGTCCACGCTGGTCTTTGTCGTGATGGCCACGGAAGAATCGCGGGGAATATAAATCGCGTCGTATTGCCCAATCTCGATGTCTTTTTCGTCCACTGCCACGAGTGCCTGGCCCGAGAGGCAGATCAGTCCCGTCTCCCGATTTCCTGTTGAAAATGACGCCGTGGATTTTGAAGAGTCGAGCCGGATGCGGCCGTACGCGAGATGGCGCATTCGACTATTGCTGGGAGTGATCGAAACGTGCCGGCCCACATGCGCGTTGGTCTTGCGGAAAATCATTTTCTCCACCGCGGCTTGCTTCTCGGTGGTCATCCAGAACTCCTTCTCCGGAACGATTTGACGCGATTCAAGCGGCGAGACACACACCCCTACGGGCGATTCATCACGAACTATAAGAATTGCCCGCCCGGGAGTCAAACCGTAAAAACTGAAGATCCCATTCAACGAGACTCAACAAACGGGGAAGGCGGGAGGCAAGTAGCGAATGAACTTGGCCCACCCCATCATTATGGAACGACATACCACCTACCAACTGTGCATGGTCCCATCGCGGTTGCGATTCACCGGCAGGTACGCCCGGCGATAGGGGTACTTGGCTGCCAGGGTTTCATCCAGGTCCACGCCAAGACCGGGCGCATCGCCAGGATGCATCATTCCCGCAGAAAAGCTATAGGAATGTGGAAAAACGCGATCGGTCTCGTCGGTGTGGCGCATATATTCCTGGATGCCAAAATTATGGACACTCAGATCGAAATGTAGCGCGGCAGCCATACACACGGGGCTCAAATCGGTCGCGCCGTGCGAGCCCGTGCGGACCTGATAGAGCTCCGCCAGACTGGCGATTTTCCGCAGGTGTGAAATACCCCCGGCGTGCACCACGGTGGTCCGGATGTAATCAATGAGTTGTTCCTGGATGAGTTGCTGGCAATCATAAATGGAATTGAAGACTTCACCGACGGCCAGAGGTGTCGTGGTGTGCTGCCGGATGAGGCGGAAGCTTTCTTGCAGCTCCGCCGGAACCGGATCTTCGAGCCAGAACAGATGAAAAGGTTCGAGGCTCTTCCCCAGGCGCGCCGCTTCAATCGGCGTAAGGCGATGATGCGCATCGTGCAGCAAGTGAAGATCCGAGCCGAATTCCTGGCGTAGCCGTTCAAACAACCGTGGCGCGAAATTCAGGTAGAGCTCTGAACTCCAGACATTCTCGATGGGCGAATCTTTTTCCGCGGGCTCATAGTACATCTTGCCGCGGCCAACCCCGTATGTGCTTGGCAATCCAGGAATACCACTCTGCGCGCGAATCGCCTTGTATCCAAGTTTAAGGTAGTCGGCCACGGCCTTAACTGTTTCTTCGATGTCCTGCCCGCTGGCGTGTCCATAAACGAGAACGGCGTCGCGGGAAGCACCTCCCAACAATTGATAGAGGGGCACTTCCAAAGCCTTGCCCTTGATGTCCCAAAGCGCGGTGTCCACCGCGGCAATCGCGCTCATGGTCACCGGGCCACGGCGCCAGTACGCGCCCTTGTAAAGGTATTGCCAGATATCCTCGATCCGCCGCGCATCGCGCCCGATCAAGAGCGGAATGACGTGGTCGGACAGATAGCTGGCAACGGCGAGCTCGCGGCCGTTTAACGTGGCATCCCCAAGCCCGTAGATCCCCTCTTCTGTCAAAACCTTCAGCGTTACGAAATTCCGTCCCGGACTACAAACGATTACTTGGGCATCGGTGATTCGCATTTTTGGTTCACATCCCCTAGTGCGCCATGTTGGAAATCGCGGACGAAGCCAGTTTCACCGCGCCAGCCAGCCCCCATCAACAACCAGAACATGACCATGAACATAGTCACTCGCAGCGGAACTGAGAAAAACCGCCGCCCCTGCAATATCCGCCGGCTCACCCCAACGGCCAGCGGGAATACGTTCAAGGATTTGTCGGCTCCGCTCCGCATCGCTGCGCAGAGCTGCGGTATTGTCTGTCACCATGTAGCCTGGCGCAATCGCATTCACATTGATCCCTTTGGCGGCCCATTCATTTGAAAATGCCTTTGTGAGTTGCGCGACCCCGGCTTTGGCGGCGGCATAAGCGGGCACCAGAATTCCCCCCTGGAATGACAGCACGGACGCGATGTTCACAATCTTTCCGGGTTTTCCTTGCCTGAGCATCTGCTGACCTGCAAGTTGTGAAAGACGAAAGACGGAGGTGAGATTGACGGCGATCACTTGGTCCCAAAACTCCGCAGGATATTCCTCGGCGGACGCGCGGCGGATGGTCCCCGCGTTGTTTATAAGAATTTCGAGGGAGCCAAATTCGGCGACCGTCTTCTCGATCAGGGCCGCGCAGACCTGGGCATGGGCAACGTCCCCGGCAAAATAAAATGTCTTTCGGCCCAGCGCGCGAATTTCCTCGCAGGCTCTTGCGGGACTCGCATCACGCCCGTGGCAAGCGACATTCGCGCCGGCCCGCGCCAGTGCGACAGCCATCGCCGCTCCCAGCCCTTTATGAGAACCGGTAACCAGGGCATTTTTGCCGTCGAGTTGGAATGCTTCAAGAGTCATCGGAGGAAGACATATATCAGGAGCCCGCGCCACTTTCAAATTGGAAAATCACTCTTCCCGGAGGGTGTCATCGGAGCAATCGTCTCGTCTTGGCACTTAGTTTCCCGCCACCGGCCCTCGCATCGCGCCAATCCAATATCAGTAGTAATGCGCTGCCTCTCGTCACCGTATAGCAAGTCGAGATGTCCGCAGTGTAGAATGCGGTGCGCCATCTCTCGGACGGGAAAAACCATTGTTGCCAGGCCACGGCGCGAGCCCGCCCCGGTGCGCAGCGGGCGCTATTGGGAGCTGGGAAATGGATATCCACCAACTCGAACTGTTCCTCGCGGTCATGGACGCCCCCAGCATGACTCGCGCGGCGGAAAAGATTCACCTGTCACCCGGCGCCGTCAGTCTGCAACTCCATAACCTTGCTGACGAACTTCACACGGAACTCTTCGTGCGGCGTGGAAAACGGTTGATTCCCACTCCGGCGGCCTTGCGCCTCGCTGAGCATGCCAAGGAAGTGGTGAGGATGATGGGCCAAATCCAGCGGGTGTTTGAAAACGATCTGGAGAAGGATGTTCGTCCTTTCCATTTCGCGACGGGCGTTACTACCCTGATCTATCAGTTGGGTGGCCCGCTGAGGCAGCTGCGAAAGCGCTATCCAAGAGCGGAAATTCGCGTGACGGTCGGCGTCACGGAGGAGATGGTGGCCGGCCTACTCGATCGCCGCTTCGACTTGGCGCTCATCTCACTCCCCGTTTCCGAAGACAACCTTCGCCTCATTCCGCTTTTTGACGAAGAACTGCTCATCGTGCGCCCCTCGGCAAACAACCTGGGCAGCGGACATGTCAGCTCGATGCGAGCTTTGGAACTCGCGGGGGTCCCATTTCTGCTCTATCCCAAGCGCAGCAACGTGCGGCTGGTCATCGACCGGTTTTTCAACGAGATCGGTGTGACACCGCAGGTGCTGATGGAGGCTGATGATACGGAAGCCATCAAGCGCCTGGTGGAATCTGGCTTCGGCTACTCCATACTTCCCGAGCACGCCTTGAGGGGGCGCTCGCACTTCTTTCAGAAGTTTCGCGTCGAAGGTCATCGCCTGAAGAGGAGTTTGGCGCTCGCGACGGCGCAGACCGAGTGTCCTCGAAAGCTGACGGAATCCATCGCCAGTTTTCTCAGGACCGCCTTGGTCGAGGATTGATGCCGGGGGAGAATACCTGTGATTTTCGACTGGCGAGGTTCGGGATCTGTCGTTCTGAAGGCCGTTTCTCTCGCGCCCAACCTCACAATCTGTGTCTCGCACCTTGGGCCGTCATTTCGATGTACACCGCGTATCTCTTCGAGGTGACGTAGAAGGGCGCTCGCGCGCTGGAGTAGTTGACGTCCGCCTGGCGCCGTATCCCCAGAAAATCGTGGTCCGCCCCGCGGTTATCTGTGTTCCCGCCAAATGCCATTTCCCAGATCCCGTTAGTGATGCTCGCCCTGATCGTCGAATTCCTCCTTGATGTCTCCGCGGCCATGGTTAGGTCTCCGCACCAGGCTCCCAAGCCCGTGCTCACAAAAATCAACGACGCTAATTTCCACACTATCTTAGTCACGCTCATCCACCTTTCCTGGTTGGTCTCCCCACCTTGCCCGCAAGACTTCTAGGGCTGCGGCCTATCGGAGGTCAACGCAAGACTGATAAACGATTCCTTTAATAAGTCTCAACACCCGAAATTCCCGTATTGGCTTACTATTGGCATGTTTAGGGAGAGACAGGCGACGGCACATCGAGATATGCCAAGTCCAATATCAGGTGCATGAACTGTCTTTCCAGATGGCAACATTCTCACTCGCTCTAATGGAGGTTGTATGTCTACACCAAAGGCCTCGCGGCGCGACTTTCTGAAACTCACCAGCGCCGGCGTAGCCAGCACTGCTTGGGGCGTCACGGCATCCGGCTACGCCAGAATCATGGGCCCAAATGATCGTGTCCGAGTGGCCATTTGCGGAGTGCGAGGTCGCGGCAACGATCACCTCCGCGGTTTTGCGCGTGTCCCAGGGACGGAGATTGCCGCCCTGTGCGATGTGGATGAAAACGTGTTGAACCAGCGCCTCGGGGACATCGAGAAGCTGGGATTGCCAAAGCCCAAATCCTACGTTGATGTTCGCAAGCTGCTCGAGGACAAAGATATCGACGCCATCTCCATCGCTACGCCCAATCATTGGCACTCGCTGATGGCTATCTGGGCCTGCCAGGCCGGAAAAGACGTGTATGTGGAAAAGCCATGCTCGCATAACTGTTTTGAAGGACGGCAGCTGGTGCGTGCCGTGAAGAAATACAACCGCATTTGCCAGCACGGAAGCCAGTCGAGATCGAATTCCGGGATGCTCGAAGCGATGCAGCATCTGAACGACGGCACGATCGGCGAGGTCTACCTGGCCCGTGCGATTTGCTACAAGTGGCGGGCATCGATTGGTCGCGCTGCAGTGGAATCCGTCCCGGCCGGTGTTAACTATGACCTGTGGACCGGCCCCGCGCCGCTGAAGCCGTTTACGCGTAATCGCTTTCATTACAATTGGCATTGGATCTGGGACACCGGGAACGGTGAAGTCGGCAACCAGGCCATCCACGAAATCGATATTGCGCGCTGGGGTCTGGGTGTGGGCTTCCCGGTATCTGTGTCTGCCATGGGTGGACACTTCCTGTTCGAGGATGACCAGGAGACACCCAATACCTTGAATGCCACCTTCTGTTTCGATGGTGCGGAGGGCAAGCGCAAGATGATGGAACTCGAAGTCCGGCACTGGATTACCAATCACGAGGTGGAGATAGGCACCGGTGCTTACGGAACCAGTGGTGTGCCCGCCGCAGGACTGGGCGCCGACTCCAACAAAAAGCCTGCCAACAAACAGTCCTTGGGGCCAAGAGATGCAAAAACGAACACCGTCGGAAACATCTTCTATGGATCAAAAGGCTACCTTGGCATCGATGGATACGATACCTACAAGACGTGGCTAACGGATCAGACCGAACCCGGACCATACGGCAAGGGTTCTGGCAACCACTACGCGAACTTCATTGATTGCATCCGCAGCCGCCGTGCCCAGGATATTCATTCGCCGATTGAGGAAGCCCACATCTCGACGACCCTCGTGCATCTGGCCAATGCCTCGTACCGTCTTGGCCGCACGCTGCGCTTCGATGCGGTTGAGGAGCAGGTCATTGGCGACGAGGAAGCCAACCGTCTCCTGCGGGGCAGTTATCGCGCACCTTATATTGTGCCGGAAGAGATTTGACGTCTTGGGAGGCCGCGGCTGACCATGCGCATGCTCATTGGTGGTGCATCTCTGCTTATTGTGGCTGTGTTTCTAACCTCCCTGGTCTTGGCTGGTCCCCGTCCCTCAGACCGCGTCAGCGTCTCCGTCAACGAACAAGCCCGCCGTGTGGACATCTCCGTTGACGGCCAGCCCTTCACTTCCTACATCTGGCCCACCACGCTCAAAAAACCCGTTCTCTACCCCTTGCGTACCGCCACGGGCACGATCGTCACCCGCGGCTTTCCCCTTGAGCAGCGCCCCGGCGAACGCGTCGATCACCCGCATCACGCCGGCCTCTGGTTCAACTACGAGAGTGTCAACAGCATCGATTTCTGGAACAATTCCGAGGCCATCAAACCCGAAACTGCCCCCCAAATGGGCACCATTGTCCAGCGCTCCATCGTCTCGGCAAAAAGCGGTTCCGAACAGGGCGAGCTCGACGTCGAAACCGATTGGGTCACGTTCGACAAAAAAGTTTTGCTCCAAGAACACACCCATTTCGTTTTTCGCGGCGGGCCGCGGTTCCGCAGCGTCGACCGCATCACCACTTTGCGCGCTCTCGATGAAAGAGTCGATTTCAAGGATCAGAAAGACGGCCTCTTGGGCCTTCGCGTCGTCCGCGCACTCGAAATTCCTTCCGACAAACCCGAGCTCTACACCGACGCCAGCGGCTCACCAGTGAAGGCAAAAAAGGTGACCTCGCCTGGGGCACCCGCGGCCGCTGGTGCAATCTCAGCGGTCTTGTCGGCGACGAGCCCGTGACCATCACCATTCTCGACCATCCCGCCAATCCCGGGTTTCCTACCTACTGGCACGCCCGCGGATACGGCCTTTTCGCCGCCAACCCGCTAGGCCAGAAAATTTTCAGCGAAGGCAAGCAAGAATTGAATTTCTCACTAGCCCGCCATGCCAGCGTCACCTTTCGCTACCGCATCTTGATCAGTTCGGCGATCGCCACGCCGGAAGCCACCGAAGCCGCCTACCAGGACTTTGTGGCCACCTATCGCTGATTGGCCGCGTCTTTCATCGGAGCATTTGGCAAAAACCCAAATTCCAACTATTCTTCGCTTCTTACGTGAAACTTAGTACGAGTAACTGAACACTCTTCATGACCTTCCACATCGGCCTCATTGGCGGCGGCAACATCACGGAAACGCACGCGCGCGCCGCCCGGGCTCTCCCAGGAGTAGAAATCTCCGCGATCCACGGAGCCAACGCAGAAAAAATCGCGCGCCTCTGCCGCGAACACGGCGGCACCCCTTATCAAGATTTCGACGCCTTCTTGCAACATCGCCCCATGGATCTCGTAATCATCGGTAGCCCTTCCGGCCTGCACTCGACCCAAGGTATCGCCGCCGCCCGCCGCGGCCTGCACGTGCTCACGGAGAAGCCGATCGAAATCAGCACCGCGCGCGCCGATGCCCTCATCGAAGCCGCAAGACAATCGAAAGTCCAGCTCGGCGTGATTTTCCAAGACCGCATAAAGCCGCACATTCGCCAACTCAAAAACTGGGTCGATCAAGGCCTGCTTGGCAGACTGTTGTTCGTGGATGCCCGCGTGAAGTGGTATCGCCCGCCCGAGTACTACGCCAATTCGCGCTGGCGCGGCACACTGGCGCTCGACGGCGGCGGTGCGTTGATCAATCAGGGCGTGCACACCGTCGACTTGCTCCTTTGGCTGCTCGGTGATGTCGTTCGCGTGCAAGCCCGCACCGCCACCGAGCTTCACAAGATCGAAGCCGAAGACACCGCCGTCGCCATCCTCGAATTCGCGAGCGGCGCCTTCGGCCTTTTCCAGGCCACCACCGCTGCCTATCCCGGCTACCCCCGCCGCGTCGAACTCTCCGGCTCCGAAGGCACGGTCATTCTCGAACACGACCGCATCATCGCCGCCAACCTCCGAAACACTCCCCACGCCACCGCTTCCGCCGCCCTCGACGAAAACGAAAGCGCCTCCTCCGCCGTCGTCAGCGATTTCCGCGGCCACCAAACGGTCCTCGAAGATTTTCTCCAAGCCATCGAGCACCATCGCGCCCCCGCCTGCGACGGCCCTGAAGGCCGCCGCAGCATCGCCCTCGTCGAGTCCATCTACCGTGCCGCCAAAACTCCCGACCAGACTGCTGCAGTGTGACCGGAGAATTTCCGAATCATTTGTCCAAATTCGCAGGATTCGTGTAGAGTTCGCTGCGTCACACGAGGTGCGCCAATGGCCACAACTCTCGCCGCTTCTGAAAAAGGCATTCTGCCCCCGACCATTACCCCTGAACCCCGGCCCGCAACGAAACGCTATGTGGCGCTGGATGCATATCGCGGGTTCATCATGCTGGTCCTAGCTGCGGAGGGATTTGGGTTCTCCGCCCTAGAGGGTGATCCCACCTGGGGCCGGATCGCGAGCTGGTTCCAACATGTGCCCTGGGAAGGCGGCGTGTTTTGGGACATGATTCAGCCCGCCTTCATGTTTATGGTCGGCGCGGCCATGCCGTTCGCCATGGCCGGTCGCATAGAACTGGGCGCCACACCTCGGGAAAATTTTCGTCACGTGCTGACGCGCTCCATCCATCTCATCATCTTGAGCCAAATCCTCATCTGGGTTTCCGCCGGCCAGATCAAGCCGCAATTGATCAACGTTCTTTCCCAGATTGCCTTCACCTATTTCCTTACCTATCTCATCATGCGCTGGCCGTGGCGATACCAGGCCCTCGCGGCTTTTCTGCTGCTCGCGGGATGGACGGCATTGCTTTTCGCTTTCCCTGGGCCCGATGGTCCGTTCTCTCACCGCAATCACATTGGGCTTCGGGTCGACCGCGCCATCTTTCGCTATGATTACGACCCGGCGTACTCCACGCTGAACTTCCTCACCAGCACGGTGTGGACCTTGGCGGGCGCTGGGGTGGGGCGGATGCTCATGAGCAACAAATCGCATCGGGAGAATCTGACGAAACTGGCTGCCGGGATGGCGCTCTCTTTCGCGCTGGCCTTCGCTTTACACCCGTGGATCCCCTTCATCAAACAGGTCGGCACGGCGTCCTTTGTGCTGTATAGCCTCGGCTGGGTGCTCTTCATGTTCATCGGGTTCTATTGGTTGGTTGAAGCACGCGGCTATCGCAAATGGACATTTCCCCTTGTCGTCGTGGGCATGAATTCCATTTTCATTTATTCGTTGAGCATGATTCTGGTCAAATGGCTGGACCGTGCCGTCGGAGTTTTCACCTTTCACTACAAATTCGTAGGGACACTCGCTCCGGTGGCGCAAGCATGCACCATTCTGCTGGTCATGTGGTACACGTGCTATTGGCTGTACAAGCGGAACATCTTCTTGAAGCTATGAACGCACGCGGCTTTGCGCTGATTGAATCCGTCCCTCCAGCAAAACGCAGAAAATCCCCGTCGCGTCGCCACTGGCTGACCGAATCTACTGGATGGTGACGATTACCTTGGTGTTAGCCGAGATCGTGGGGAGGGCGGCGTTGGGGCCCGGCGTCGCCGCACTCACGGTAAACATGTAGTTGCCGGGTGTCGTGCCGAGAATTCCGCCACCTCGACCGCTACCCGTGCCGGCGCATGCCACGAGACCGCCGACAATTACCATAACGAAAAGGAAACTCAACCAGGAGGGTGGCCTGCGCCCTCGCTTCCGAATTCCGAATACCACCATGCCGAGCAGGGCTACTCCGGCGTGGGCGGCGAGCCAGCCCATGCGATTCGGCGAGGGAAAGACGAACGCGCTCGAACTCGCAGCGGTAGAACTGATAATCATCGTAGCGGTCACCGCGCTTGTACCTGTAATGTTGACAGAAGACGGAATACTGCAACCGGGAAGATACTTCGCCGCCGGTGGGGAGGCAGAGAGCGCACAAGTGAAATTGACCGCGCCGGTAAATCCGCCCATTGGTGTGACCGTCACGGTTGAAGTGTTGCCCGTCGTTGAACCGGGAACCACGATGGTCACGGGAGTTCCGCCAACGCCGAATGGGACTGTCTCAGTTGCCAAGATGCGCGCATGGGCCGGGACGTAAGTAGAATCGCCATCGTAGGAGACATCAAAAGTGATCTTGCCCGGATTGAAAGAATTGCCGTCCAGAGTGAAGGTTGCCGAGCCGTTTACCAGTGGCGCAGCACCACTAATCGAAGACTCATCGCCGTAGCCACGGAATTCCGCGATTCCGGTGGGAGCCGGTAAGCCCGCAACGCCGGAAACGGTGACCGTAAGGGTGAAGGACTGCGCCTCATTAAAAGGATTTGGATTAACGACGGCGGACACGCTGGCGGGTTGCTGGACCGTGATATTGATAGCAGAAGATGTGGCGGGATTGCAGTTAGCGTCGCCACTATAGGTCGCGGTGACAGAGTCTACGCCCAGCGGCAAAGCGGTGGTGTGAAGGATGGCAACCCCAAGGTGAGGATTGAAGGGATCCGGGTCAATCGATGCGGCGCCTAGCACGATGGAACCGGAGTAGAACGTAGCGGTACCGTTGGGAGCTGGTGCGGTGTTGGAAGCAAGAACCAGCAAGGTGAGCGCTGTAGTTGAGCCCACCACGACGCGGCTGGCGTTCGCGGAAAGGTTAACCGTGGGTATCACCTTGATGATCGTAAAGGTGAGAGGAGTAGTGCTCGAAGATGCGTTGAAGCTGGCGTCGCCCGAGTAGCTGGCACTTAGACTATGCGTTCCGGCTGGGAATCCACTGCTGGGGATCCACTCAGCCACACCGTTGGAGGTGAGACTGACCGGCCCGGAGCTGGCTGTGCCAGTGCTCGCCGTATCGAGAAAGTTGGCGGTTCCCGTGGCGATTCCATCCGTTGAGCCTGGGGCAGCATTGACACCTGTGGGTTGGGCATCGATGGTGATGTAGGAACCGTATGGGTAGCTACCACCGTCGGAGATACTGACGAATAAAAGGCTGTTGAAGTTGAAGTAGCTGCCAAAGACAGAGGTAGTGCTGGCTTCCGGGGCCACATTGAGGGTCACCGGAGAAGAACTGCTTGGCGCGAAGATGATGTCGCCGCCGTATTTCGCAATCACATCGTATTGCCCGCCGGGAAAATTCTTGAAACTGCTTGCTACCGTGCCGCCTTCGAGCACTAGTTCGCCCACGCCTGTATTGACGGGAGGAGTGGCGGTGGTGACCAGGCCAACCTGGCCAGAAGGCGTGCCGCCATTACCATTCACGCCGATGCTGACGGTGACGGGAGTCCCGTGTGTAAAACTCGTGGGGCTAAGGCTAAGTGTGGTGGTCGTGGGCGTGAATTGCAGTGAAGTCCAGTACTTGAGGAGCAGAGCGGCGTCGACGCTGCCGAGGCCGGTGGCCCGATCATAGCCTGCGCCCGCATAGTATTGGCCCAGGGTGTAAAATCCTTTGGTGTTGTCGTTCAGAATGCTGAGTGCGCAGGAAGGCGTGCCCTGCTGGCAAGGCACGTTGTTGCTACTGATCGCGATGTCA
>WNGH01009117.1_pt1 | contig 11890 bp, 6 predicted proteins | sample 5400631 | NCBI WGS metagenome assembly WNGH01 (sample SAMN13153373, study PRJNA577476) | soil metagenome | isolation source: 115 cm soil or saprolite under Garry oak tree replicate 1 | place: USA:California | collected 2016-06-15 | reverse complement strand
CGCCCGGTGACCATGTACCGGGTCGGGGATGTCGCCGTTACCCGGTCCAGCGGATCGGCCTCGGCCGTTACGTCGTTCGTGTAGACCGCGAACTGTTCCTCGTTCGCGGCTCGGCGCACAAGGTCACCGATCCGGATGAGCCCCTTATCCGTGACCACTCGCTGGTCGGCCGGGAAGCACGGATTGCTGGCCGTGATGCGCCCGGACTCGGGGCAGGTGTGCCAGTCGTTGATGGTGCCGTCGTACTGGATGCCGGGGTCGGCGCAGTCCCAGGCCGCCTGCGCCATCGTGCGCAGCAGCTTGCGCGCGTCGATCCGCTCGACGACCTCGCCGGTGCGCCGGGCCAGCAGGTCGAACTCCTTGCCCTCCTCCACCGCGCGCATGAACTCGTCGGAGACCCGGACCGAGTTGTTGGCGTTCTGGTACTGGACGCTGACGATGTCCTTGCCGCCGAGGTCCATGTCGAACCCGGCGTCGCGGAGGACCCGCACCTTCTCTTCCTCGCGCGCCTTGGTCGTGATGAAGTCGGCCACGTCCGGGTGGTCCACGTCGAGCACGACCATCTTGGCCGCGCGCCGGGTGGCGCCGCCTGACTTGATGGTGCCGGCCGAGGCGTCGGCGCCGCGCATGAAGGAGACCGGGCCGCTGGCGGTGCCGCCGGAGGACAGCAGCTCCTTGCTCGACCGGATCTTGGACAGGTTGACGCCGGCGCCGGACCCGCCCTTGAAGATCAGGCCCTCTTCCCGGTACCAGTCCAGGATGGCGTCCATCGTGTCGTCCACGGAAAGGATGAAACACGCGCTGACCTGGGCTTTCGAGCTAGTGCCCACGTTGAACCAGACCGGGGAGTTGAAGCTGAAGATCTGATGGATCAGGGCGTACTTGAGTTCGTGACCGAAGATCTCGGCGTCCTCTTCGGTGGCGAAGTAACCGTGCTCCTGACCCGCCTTCTGGTAGGTGTCAACGACCCGGTCGACGAGCTGCTTGAGGCTCCACTCGCGCTGCGGCGAGCCGACCGCGCCCCGGAAGTACTTGGTGGTGACGATATTGGCGGCGTTCACCGACCAGAAGTCGGGAAACTCCACGCCGTGCTGTTCGAAGTTGACCGAGCCGTCCCGCCAGTTCGTCATCACGACGTCCCGGCGTTCCCAGGTCACCTGGTCATAGGGGTGCACGCCCCGGGTGGTGTGGATGCGCTCCATCGTGAGCCGGTTACGCCCGGTCCGGGCCGCCGCCTTCCCCCTGCGGGTCGTCGCGCCGCTCACCGTCTCCGTCATTCCGTGTCCCCCTTCCGGGATCTGTTCGGATCCCTGCCAGGCCCTGCATGGCCTTTTGCAACTATGACTACTGCTGATGCCGCTGGTACCGCCCTTAGGACGCCGGCTCCGGGGCCGCCGTGGTGCCGGCGTCCCGGTGGCCCTGGCGCAGGGCGGTGATCTCATCCTCGAAGTCGGCAAGCGACTCGAACCCTCGGTAGACCGAGGCGAACCTGAGGTAGGCCACCTCGTCCAGATCCCGGAGCGGGCCCAGGATGGCCAGGCCCACCTCGTGCGAGGGGACTTCGCCCAGTCCCCGTGCCCTGATCGTTTCCTCCACCTGCTGGGCCAGGATCGCCAGCTTGTCCTCGCTGACAGGCCGTCCCTGACACGCGCGCTGCACGCCACGAATGATCTTGTCCCGGGTGAACGGCTCGGTGACACCGCTGCGCTTGGCCACCATCAAGATGACCGTCTCCTGGGTGGTGAACCGCCGCCCGCACTCCGGGCACGACCGGCGGCGACGGATCGCGGTGCCGTCGTCAGCCGTCCGGCTGTCGATGACCCTGCTGTCCGGGTGGCGACAGAACGGGCAATACACGCGATCACCTCCCTAGCCGCCGTTCGTGTTCACCAATCAGTTTACCTGTGAACACAACTTGTGGAAAAAACACAACGGTGTAAGTACTACATGTTGTGGTTACGGTAGACCAACAAGCGGCCGGAGGCAAGCTGGCGCGTGCGGCGAGCCGGGAAACCCTGGCCGCCGCGCGGCTTCGGCTGAGGCGCCGGCGTGTCGCTTTCGGCCCGCGCCGGCGTGTCGCTTTGGCTCGCGCCGGCGTGTCGCTTTCGGCTCGCGCCGGGGCGGCCGGGGATCTCAGCCGCGCGGCACCCAGAGCTGCTGGCCCGCGGCCACGGTGTCGCCGCTCAGCGAGTTGAGGTCGATGATCTGCTGGATGACGGCGCGGGTGTCCTGATCCGGATCTGCGTTCTCCGCCACGGACCACAGGCTCTGGCCCGGGCGGACGACCACCTGGACGAGGTTCTGCCGCGCCGCGCGCGCGGGCGGGCCATGGTTGGTCGCCTGCGCGGCACCGGCCGCGAGCAGCGATATCACGGCCACAAGCAGCGCCGCCACGGCGGCGACCACCACCCGGCCGCGCCTGGTCAGCCGCAGCGGGACGCCGTGGGTGCGGCCGGGCGTGGCGCCGTGGGTGCGGCCGGGCGTGGCGCCGTCGGCCGGGCGTGGCGCCGCGGGTGCGGCCGGGAAACGGGATGACGGCCGTCTCGCCGCGGCTGTCCGTCTCTGCCTTGCGCGCCGGGCGGATATCAGAATCGCAGGTCAGCGCCACTGCTGGCATCGCACTCATGGCGACCTCCGTGATCAAACCTTCATTCGAGCCGTGCTGTGTTCGATCGTACACCCATTCGATCGTATTACTGTTCGATCGAACGGGGTATGTAGTCGTTGTACTTCGCGGGTCTGACATTTTGGCGACACGTCGAACAGATGTTTGGGATCTCGGATGAGAACCGTTACTCTCTACTCAGCACGCAAGAACTCGGACACGGAAGGTCATCAGATGGAGGAAACTGCCATGGGAAGCGCTACAGTCGGCGCTTCCGGCACGAATCAAGCGGGGGCGCCCAGACCTAAGGGGCGGCCGGGGCGCAAGCCGAAGGGCAGCGTGCCGGTCATCGTTCCGGAAACCCCGGACAAGCCCGATCCCAATCACGTGCTGACCTGGCGGCAGCGCAAGGTGCTCCAGGTCATCCGGGAATCGGTGCAGCAGCGCGGCTATCCGCCGTCGATGCGCGAGATCGGCGAGGCCGTCGGCCTGACCAGCACCTCCAGCGTCTCGTACCAGCTCAGCACGCTGCAGAAGAAGGGCTACCTGCACCGCGACGTGGGCCGGCCGCGGACGGTCGAGGTGCGGCTGCCCGGTCACCCGGCGGTGCGGCCTGAGCCGGGCCGGGACGACGAAGAGGCGGGCGACATCCCGGGCATAGACATCCCGTCCCAGGAGGCCGCGTACGTTCCGCTGGTCGGGCGGATCGCCGCGGGCGGCCCGATCCTGGCCGAGCAGGCGATCGAAGACGTGTTCCCGCTGCCCAGGCAACTGGTCGGCGAGGGCACCCTGTTCCTGCTGAAGGTGGCAGGCGACTCGATGATCAACGCCGCCATCGCGGACGGAGACTGGGTGGTCGTCCGGGAGCAGCCGGTGGCGGAGAACGGCGAGATCGTGGCCGCGATGCTGGACGGCGAGGCGACGGTGAAGACGTTCAAGCAGAGCGACGGGCACGTCTGGCTGATTCCGCACAACCCGGCCTACACGCCGATCCTCGGTGACGAGGCCACCATCCTCGGCCGCGTCGTCGCCGTGCTCCGCCGCGTCTGAGCGGCTCGACTGGATTGGGGCGACCAGAAGAACAGGATTGTCCGAGCGGAGTGCCTGAGCCGGGCCGCGTCCCCGGACGCGGCCCCCGGCGACTCCCTGGCGGCACCGCTCGCCCCCTAGGGGGCGAGCGCTACGCCGCGACGATGCTGACCAGCTTGGGCGCCCGCACGATGACCCGGTTCACATGCTGGTCACCCAGCGTGCGGACGACTCCGGGGGCGACCAGCGCGAGCTCGCGCAGCTCGTCCTCCCCGATCTCCGGTGAGACCTCGAGCTTGTCGCGAACCTTGCCGTTGACCTGCACCACGCAGGTCACCTTCTCCTGGGTCAGCAGGGCCTGGTCGGCGGCCGGCCAGGCGGCGCGCGCCACCGACGGCTTGTGCCCAAGCAGCTGCCAGGTCTCCTCTGCGGTATACGGCGCGAACAGCGACAGCAGCACGGACAGCACTTCCGCGGCCTCGCGGACGGCCGCGTCAGCCGCCCCCGGCCCGGAGTCGATGGCCTTCCGGGTGGCGCCGACCAGCTCCATCAGCCGGGCCACGGCCACGTTGAGGTGATACGCCTCCACCTGACGGGTGACCTCGTCGATGGTGCGGTGGGTAATCTTGCGCAGTTCGGTGTCGCCCGCGGCAGCCGCCTGATCGCCGGTGCCCTGGTCCGCGTCGGCCACGTCGGCAGCGATCCGCCAGACCCGGCCGAGGAACTTGACCATTGCCTCCGGGTGCATGTCCGCCCAGTCGATGTCGTCCTCGGGAGGGCTGGCGAAGATCATGGTCAGCCTGATGGCGTCCACGCCGAACCGCACGATCTGCTCGCCGAGGTCGACGCCGTTGCCGAGCGACTTGGACATGGCCTTGCCGTGGTTGATGACCTGACCCTGGTTGATCAGCCGGGTGAACGGCTCGGCGAAGTCGATCAGGCCCATGTCGTACAGGATCTTGGTGAAGAACCTGCTGTACAGCAGGTGCAAGATGGCGTGCTCGACGCCGCCCACATACATGTCCACCGGCGCCCAGCGGCGCACCTCGGCCGGGTCGAATGGTCCGTCGGTGTAGTCGGGCGAGCAGTACCGGAACATGTACCAGGAGGAGTCGACGAACGTGTCCATCGTGTCGGTGTCACGCCTGGCCGCGCCGCCGCAGGCCGGGCAGGGCACGTTCACCCAGTCCTCGGCCGCGGCCAGCGGAGACACGCCCCTGGGCACCAGGTCCTGGCCGCGCAGGTCGGGCAGCACCACCGGGAGCTGGTCGTCCGGCACCGGCACCTCGCCGCAGGACGGGCAGTGCACGATCGGGATCGGGGTGCCCCAGAAGCGCTGCCTGGACACCAGCCAGTCCCGCAGGCGGTAGTTGACCGCCGCCCGGCCCTGGCCCTTGTCCGCCAGGATGGCGGTGATCGCGGCGATCGCCTCCGCCTTGTCCAGCCCGTTGATCGGGCCGGAGTTCACCAGCGTGCCGTCACCTGCGGTCGCGACCCAGGTCTGGGCGGGATCCGGCTGACCGGTGTCCACCACGACCCGGACGTCCAGCCCGTAGGCGCGGGCGAAGTCAAGGTCCCGCTGGTCGTGCGCGGGCACCGCCATGATTGCCCCGGTGCCGTAGTCGGGCAGCACGTAGTCGGCGGCCCACACCGGGATCCGCTCGCCGTTCACCGGGTTGATCGCGTGACGGCCCAGGAAGACCCCGGTCTTCTCGCGCTCGGTGGACTGGCGCTCGATGTCGGTCAGCTTCCTGACCTGCTCCACGTAGGTACGCAGCTCGGGCAGGCGGTCCGGGACGCAGATCTGCTCGGCCAGCGGCGAGTCGGCCGCCACCACGAAGAACGTGGCTCCGTACAGCGTGTCGGGCCTGGTGGTGAACACCGTGACCGGCTCGTCCCGGCCCTCCACGGTGAACTGGACCTCGGCGCCCTCGGACCGGCCGATCCAGTTGCGCTGCATCAGCAGGACGCGGTCCGGCCAGTACCCCTCCAGCTGCTGCGCGTCGGCGAGCAGCCGGTCCGCGTACTCGGTGATCTTGAAATACCACTGGTTCAGCATCCGCCGGACGACCTCGGCGCCGCAGCGCTCGCATTTCCCGGCGATGACCTGCTCGTTGGCCAGGACGGTCTGGTCTACCGGGCACCAGTTGACGTACCCGTCCCGGCGGTAGGCCAGGCCGCGCTCGTAGAAGCGCAGGAACAGCCACTGGTTCCAGCGGTAGTACGAAGGGTCGCAGGTCGCCAGGCGCCGGCTCCAGTCGAACGACGTCGCGTACCGCCGGAACGAGGCCGCCTGGGTTTCGATGTTGGCGTAGGTCCAGTCGGCCGGGTGCGAGTTGTTCCTGATGGCGGCGTTCTCCGCGGGCAGGCCGAAGGCGTCCCAGCCGATCGGGTGCAGCACGTTGCGGCCCTGCAGGAACCAGTAGCGGGCCAGGGCGTCCCCGATGGCGTAGGCCTCCGCGTGGCCCATGTGCAGGTCACCGGACGGATAGGGGAACATGTCCACCAGGTAGAAGTGCTCCCGGGAGTCGCCGGCGTCCTCGCTGGCGCGGAACGGGTCTAGCTCCGCCCAGCGCGCCTGCCACTTCTCCTGGACGTCACGGGGGTCATAGCGCTGCGCCAGGTCGGCGCCCTCGGCCGCTGTCATCGTTTCCTCACCATTGATTCGGTCCGCCCTTGCGTGTGATGATCACCCACAATGAAAACGCCCCTCGAAACGAGGGGCAGCCGCGCCAACGACGGTAAGTCGGCGCGGCTAGGTAAGAAGCAGCCGGACAGCACGCATGGGCACAGGATAGCGTACGTGCGCCGCGTCCGCCCCGCGCCTGCGCCCGGGTACGCTGGCGCCCGCTTGCCGATGGGGCTGCCGTTTCCGGGCCCGGCGGGAGTTCACCGGGTGGGGTCACCATGGCCGGCCCGGCGGGAACTCACTGGCGCAGGCCTATAGCGGCGAAAGGCCCTATCACGGGCGGAAATGCATGCGCGCACGGATATAGGCGCGTCTCGTCATTCCCCTTGACCCACGGCCCGGCAGCACTTATTCCTACTGTGAGTAATCAAACTGACCATTCCTGTGACGGAGGGTGATGGACAGTCGGGGGGATCTCGGCGAGCCGGTCGCGATCATCGGCATGGCCTGCCGCTTCCCCGGTGCGCGGGATCCCGCCGAGTTCCACGACCTCGCTGTGACCGGGCGGCCCGTGTTCTCACCTGCCACCGCCTTGCCGGGCCGTCCGCTGCGGGCGGCGATGCTCGATGACTGGACGGTGCCGCAGATAGTGGCGGGTGACTCGCGGCCCGGCGACGTCGATCCTGAGCCGCCGGACCTGGGACCGGTGCAGAAGCTGGCCACCGAGATAACCGCCCTGGCGCTGACCGACGCCGGGCTGCGCGATGCGGCGGGGACCAGCCGGACCGGGCTGTTCATCGCGAGCACCGCGCCGGGCCTGGGGGACCTGGTCCGGGAGCAGTTCCGGTTTCCCGCGTGCGGGCCGCACCCGCACGCGGCGGAGGCGTCCTCGCTGCACGCGGTGACGGCCGCGGTCGCGGCGCTGCAGGCGGGCGAGCTTGACCTGGCGGTGGCGGGAGGAGCCGAGCTCGGGCTCGACCCGGCCTGGCTCGCGCTGCAGGACCGCGCGGGCACGCTGGGCAGCGACGAAATGCGCGTCTACGCGGCCGACCCGGCCGGGTTGCTGCCCGGTGAGGGGTGCGGCATCGTGGTGCTGGTCCGCGCGGCCGACGCCCGGGCGGCGGGCCTGCCGGTATACGCGGAGATCACGGGCTGGAGCACGGTGCCTGCCTCGCCGCACGAACTAGCCGGTCCCGCCCTGTTGCAGGCGTACCAGCGGGCCGGCGCGGATCCCGCGGACATCCAGCTCATCGAGGGCCAGGGCACCGGGACCGCGGCGACGGATTCGGCCGAGCTGGCCGCGCTCACGCAGCTCAGGCAGGGCGCCGGGGCCGTCACGGCGCTCGGCGCGGTCTCCGCAGGCATCGGCTACGCCAGGGCCGCGGCTGGCATCGCGAGCCTGGTCAAGGCGGCCGTGGCGATGGCCGCGGCCACGATCCCGCCCGGCCCGCGGTGCGTACGGCCGCATCCGCTCATCGCGTCGGGCGACACCCTGCTCCGGCTGCCGGCCGGGCCGGAGCCCTGGCCGGACGGCGACCCGGGCCCGTCGGGGGCGCGGCGGCCCAGGCTCGCCGCGGTGAACTCGCTCGGCACGGCCGACCCCGCGGAGATGGCGGGGCATCCGGGGCATCCGGGCCTGGCCGACGCCGAGGGGGTTCACCTCGTGCTGCGCCGCGAGGGCGAGGCCGACCGCTGGGCGGGCCGGCGCCGCCGGGCGGAAGAGGCGGCGGGCCCGCGGTCCGGCGGGCCGGGACCAGACCGGGCGGGCGCGTTGGGCCAGGCGGGCGCGGTGGGTCAGGCGGATGCCGCGGGCCAGGCGGATGCCGCGGGCCAGGCGGGCGCCGCGGGCCAGGGGGTGGCTGCGGGCCAGGGGGTGGCCGGGGCGGTGCTGCCGGAGACGGCGGAGCATCTGCGCTTCTTCGCGTTGCGCGGCGGGGATCCCGGCACGCTGGCCGGACAGCTGGACGTCATCGCGGCCAGCGCCGCCGTGCTCTCGGACGCCGGACTCGACGGGCTCGCCCGCCAGCTGGCCGTCAGCGCGGCCCAGGCCGGTGATCACCCGGCGCCGCTCCGGGTCGCCCTGACCGCGGCCAGGCCGCACCAGCTGGCCAGGCACGCCGAGCACGCGGCCCGCCTACTCCGGGCGAGCGACCCGGCCACCGGCCTGGACGGGCCACCCGACGTGCGCATATCGGCCGGCGCGGGTGGCGCGGTGGTGGTGCTCTTCCCGGGGCGCGCCGAGTCGGCGGCCGGCCAGCCGGCCCTGTTCGCCGCCTCGCTCCAGGCCCTGGGCACCCTGGACATGCTCGGCGTCAGGCCGGCCACCGGGGTGGGCTACGGCCTGGCCGAGATCACCGGGCTGGCCTGGGCGGGCTGCATACCCATGGCCGAGGCGGCGCGGCTGGTGGCCCAGTGCGGCCAGGTGCTGCGGGCCTGCGCCTGCGGGACGACCGCGATGGCCCGGGTCGCGGCCGACGCCGAAACGGCCCGCACGCTGGGCGCAGCCGGCCGCCTGCACATCGCCGCCTTCGAGGGGCCCCGGACGCACGTGCTGGCCGGGTCCACCGCGGGCATCCGCGAGCTGACCAGGCGGGCCGCGATGCTCGGCGTCCCGGTCGAGGTGCTGGACGGGGTGAGAGGGATCGGCGGGGCGACGCCGATGCACTCCCCCGGGATGGCCAGGTGCGCCGTCCCGCTGCGGAGCGTCTTCGCGGGCACGAGTTTCGGCCCGCCACGGCGGCGGCTGGTCTCCACCATTACCGGACGCCTGGTCACCCGCGAGGATGACGTGGCCCAGCTGCTGGCCGGCCAGGTGACCCGCCCGGTGCTGTTCGCCCAGGCGATGGCGGAGGCCGCCGGGGGCGCCGACCTGATCGTGGCGGCCGGGCCGGATGCCGGGCTGGCCGCCAGGGCCGCCGAATGCTCCGGCGCGCCGGCCGTCTCGATCCCGCCGGCGCTTCCGGGCCGCCGGCCCGGGCCGGCGCTGACCCGGGCCATCGCGGCGCTGTTCACCGCCGGGGCTCTCGCCGACCTGACGCCCTTCCTCGGCCCGGCCCGGCCGTCCGTGTCCGGGGGCACGCTGGCTGGCCGGCCGGTGGTGGCCTGGGTGCCGCGGATGCGGACCGCGGAAGCGCCCCGGCCGTCCGGGCCGCCCGCCATCGAGGCAGACAGCGGCGCGGACGGGAAAACCAGGGCCGTTCGGTAATCTAACCGGCCAGCACGCGGGGCTGCTCCCAGTCTGGCCGCAGCGGCATGCCGGACGTCCCGTCGGCCGCCAGCCGAACGCCCAGCACCTGGTGCAGTTCGATGTGGTTGCGGTCGAACGCTAGCCGCGAGCCGGCCATGTACAGCCGCCATACCCGGGCGGTGCCCTGGCCGACCTCCCTGACCGCTTCGTGCCAGTGCGCGTCGAGGTTGGCGGACCAGGCGGCCAGGGTCCTGGCGTAGTGCTCGCGCAGGTTCTCCTCGTGCCGCACCTCGAAGCCGGCGTCGTGCATGTGCGAGATCAGGTAGCCGGGTCCCTCGAGTTCGCCGTCGGGGAAGACGTACCTGTTGATGAACCCGCGCTTGCGGATGGCGGGCTCGATGTTGTCCGGCCGGGTGATGCAGTGGTTCAGCAGCCGCCCGCCGACCTTCAGCTTCCGGAACAGGAACGAGAAGTAGGACGGCAGGTTCTGCTTGCCGACGTGCTCGGTCAGGCCGATCGAGCTGACCGCGTCGAAGCCGGTCTCCGGCACGTCACGGTAGTCCATGTGCCGTACCTCGGCGAGGCCGGACAGCCCTTCCCGCTCGATCGCCGCCTGGCCCCAGGCGGCCTGCTGGGCGGACAGCGTGACCCCGAGCGCCTTGACGCCGTACTCCCGCGCCGCGTGCATCACCATCCCGCCCCAGCCGCAGCCGACGTCGAGCAGCCGCATGCCGTCCTTGAGCCCCAGCTTGCGGGCGACCAGGTCGAATTTGCAGGCCTGCGCCTCTTCCAGGCTGGCATCCTCGCGGGGGTAGCAGGCGCAGGTGTACGCCATGGACGGCCCGAGCACCCACTCGTAGAACCGGTTGGACACGTCGTAGTGATGCGAGATGGCCTTGGCGTCCCTGGTCTTGGAGTGCAGCCGGCCGGTCAGCCAGCGGCGGGTTTGCGCGACCTCCTGCGGCGGCGGCGGTATCCGGTGCACGAGCAGCTTCGGGCCGCCGAGGGCCTGCAGCAGCCGCAGCTTCTCCGCCATGGTCATGCTGGCGGACTGGGTCTTAGTCATCCTGGCCAGGGCCTCGTACGTGTCCCCTTCGATGTCCAGCTGCCCGGCCACGTAGGCCCGGGCCAGGCCGAGCTCGCCCGGCGCCTGGGCCAGGTAGGCCACGGCGGCCGGCGAGCGGACAGTGACCTTCACCGGAGATCCGGCCGCGCCGGCATGGCTGCCGTCATAGGCCGTGAACTCCACCGGGGCATCGGGCCCCACCAATGCCTCGAAGACCTCCGCCAGTGCCATCCTTCGCGTTCCTTCCTGTCGTCCGATACCTCAGCGTCCCCTGACGCACTTCTCATAGAGGCCGAGCAGGCGGCCCTCTCCGTCGTAGGCGCGCTTGAGCGCGCGGTACGCCTCGCCGTTGTAAAGCCGGTAGAAATCGTCCTCGGCGTAAAACGACGTGGAATACAGCGACTTGTGCCCGTCGAGCCTCGTCACCTCGTCCTCGACGAGGCGGTTGTGGTAGCCGTCCGCCCGGCCTGCGGCCAGCGGCACGGTCCCCCAGAACCCGAAGTTCACGTACACCTCGCCGGGCCGCAGGGGGTAAAGAGGCCAGACCCGCTCGCCGCGCAGTCGCAGCGGGCACATCCATACCGGACTCATTCCCACCTTTTGCTGGAAAAATCGCAGGAACTCGGCACCACGTTCGACCGGGATCTCCACGTCCTGGATGACCGCCTCCCGCGGCGGGCGGTCCCGCTTGGCGTCCAGGAGGCTGCTCAGGCCGTAACGGCGGTCCAGGGCGACCAGCTTGCGGTACACGTCGGAGCGCCGGTAGCGGCGCGGCCACAGCCTCCTGACCATGGGCTTCTGCACGCCGAAGGGCCGCGAGCACCAGAACCAGTCGGTGTCCCACCGCCACAGGTAGTCGCGGATGGTGAGGAAATCCTCCTTGTCCCGCCTGATGGACTCGTAGTAGACCTGCTGGCCGGTGTAATCGCTGCGCCACGGCGCAACGTCGCTGAACGCGCCGACGGTGAGATAGAGCTCGTCCGGCGCGAATGCGGTCCCGTCGGTGAAATCCGCGCGGTGACCGCGGAAGCTGCCCTCGGCGGCGATCTGGCTGATGGCCTCCATACAGGCTTCGGCGGCATCGAAGCGGAAATGGCGGAGGTGCACGTAGGGCCGGACCGGTTCGAGCTCGATCGTGAGCGACAGCGAGTAGCCCAGCGTCCCGTAGGAGTTCGGGAAGCCGCGGAACAGGTCGGCGTACTCGTTGTCGTCAGTAGCCCGGACGACGCGGCCGTCGCCGGTCAGGATCTCCATTTCGGTGACGGACTCGTGCGGCATGCCGTTGCGCAGGGAGGTGGACTCGATGCCGAGCCCGGTGACCGCGCCGCCGAGGGTAATCGTCTTGAGCTGGGGCACCACCAGCGGCATCAGCTG
>WNGH01005662.1_pt1 | contig 11890 bp, 12 predicted proteins | sample 5400631 | NCBI WGS metagenome assembly WNGH01 (sample SAMN13153373, study PRJNA577476) | soil metagenome | isolation source: 115 cm soil or saprolite under Garry oak tree replicate 1 | place: USA:California | collected 2016-06-15 | reverse complement strand
GGCTCGGCACTCCCTTGCCCGCCCAACCAGGCGGCTGAGTAACGACGCCGCAGGCTTCGCTTCATGCTACGGACCGCATCGTCGCTCCCCCCAAAGGGGCTTCTGACGCTGGGCTCCGGCCCCGCCCGTTTCCAGACGACACCGCCAGCCTGCTACCGGGCCTCCTGGCAGCTACCCGGACCGGACTCACACCGGCAGGCGACGACGAGCTTACGAACAGAACGATCCGCTGCTACGTCACAGCGTCACCTCCCGCTCTGCTGGGCGCACGAAAAGAGCTCATTGAAGTTGGCGCCTGTTCACCGAAGTCCACGCGACCGGAAATAACGAAGACCGCGGGCCCACATCAGGTGGTCGGCACCGTCAAAGCATGCGGCCGCACGCTCGGGCGAGACCAGGGCAGCCGGAAGCCGGGGCGCCAAGGATGGCCAGGAGGGCCTCGACGGTCCGTGGCTCGCGATGATAGCGGGAGACCTGGCGCCGCAGTGCGGCGAGAACCTCGGCCGGAGCCAGGTCCAGCTGGTCGAGCAGGAACGTGTCTTGGCTGACGACTTCCAGCGCGAACTGGCTGACCGAGTCTTCTGGGAAGTCGCGAAGATTCTCGGTAACCAAGATCTCGGCGCCACCGTGCACGGCGGCGGCCAAGACATGCCGGTCCTTGGGATGATTGGTCATCTGCGCAATCAGCGCTTCGTAGCCGGTGACCTGGGCGTCGGGGAACGCCTCGTTCATTTGGTCGAACCGGTGGCCGATCTGCTTGTCATCGAGGCCGCGTCGGATGAGGTTGCGCCTGAGTTCGTCCAGGACGGTAGGCGACCACAGCGGGCGGTAGAGCCCGGACTCGGCGATGGTAAGCATCGAGTCACACAGGTAGGGCTTCAGCAGAACACAGGTATCCAGAAATACCGGTAACATCGCCGTGGTTACCGGTTGCCCTGATCGCCGTTGTCGGCAGGTAGGCGCTCGAAGGGAGTGTCATCCGGCAGGTCATACAGCCCGGCGCTTTCGGAATCGGCGACCATCTGATCCAGCACGGCCGCCCGGCGCCGACGGGAACGCTCCTGGTAGGCCAGCAAGTCAGCCAGCCGGACCCGGCGATGGCGGCCGGGCTTATCAAACGGGATCCCACCCGATTCCAGCAGCCGCACCAGCGTGGGCCGGGACACACCCAGCAACTCGGCAGCTTCACTAGTGGACAGCACCGTCTGGTGCGGTGCCACAGTGATAGCAAGCCCTTGCGACAGCGCGGCGACAACCTCCCGCAGCACTTCGAACACCTCACCCGGCAACTCCAGCCGTGTCCCATCCGGCCCGGTCAGAGTCGCCCGGCCCGCCTGCTGGGGCGCCAGCAACGCGAGCACGCTGGTCAGGCCCTCCGGGTGTTCGGGGGGCAGCACGGTCCGCTCCGCCATCGCTGTCATGCCACCAGTTTACCTGCAAACGAACAAAACGAAAGCACCGAAACCTCGATCCAGCCATCCTGTGGCGATCATGGCTATGTGCCGGGTCCTGGACTGGCAGGGCCGGGCCGACCAGTCTGGGTGTTGTCGGAAGCGCGCAGGCGGCGGGGCGGACTCGTGCCTGGTATCACATCCATCTTCAGATGCTCTTTGATGAGTTGCTTGAGTTCGGCACCGTTGACCAGCGTGATACGGTTTCGGTTCGCAAACTGCTCACTCGCGCGGCCGAACCAGGACGTGGTCACCAGCACGCCTGTCGTGGCGTTGTGGTCGGCCATGACTCCGGTAAGAGCGTGGGTCGACTCCAGGCCGACAACTCCGGTCCAGCGCTTGGCCTGGATCAGGCAGACTCCACCGAAGAAGAGGTTCTTGCTGGTGGCGACGGCGTCCACCCCACCGTCCTTTGACGGGATGGTCGTCCAGGCCTCTGCGCCCATGGCGACGAACAGTTGCCGGACGAGGTGCTCGAACTCCGTCGGGGACAGTTTGAGCAGGTTAGGCCGTGAATCGAGGCCAGCGACCACGTCCAGGTCGTCTGTGAACCGGAAGCGCTTGAGGTCGAAGGCTATGAACGGTTCGACTGCTTCTAGGTCGAATGGATTCGGTGACACCAGCGCGTTGAGGCGCTTCAGGCACGCCGCCGGTTCTACCGCGGCCAGCACCAGGTCTTCAAACGTTGCCCGTTCGGCCTCGACGCTCAGCAAGTGGGGGCGGGCAGGTTTACCCGTGGCCCGGTCGATCGTGCTGACCCGCCCGTTGAACACCACTGCCTCGACCACATCCCCGGGCGTGGCGGCGAAGATCTCGTGCAGGGTGCGTAATGCGACGCAGGCGATGAGTCTCGCGTAGCGCTGCCTGACCTCAGTCGCTGGCCGCGGCAGTGGGTCGATCGCATCCCTGGCCTTGATGTACCGATATCCGCGGACTGCCGGAACAACCGTCTGAGGCGGTAGTTCGAGCTCCACGACAACATCCCGGTTCTCTGGCCGGTACGCGACCTGGTACTGGCGGGAGAAACCGTCTGGGTACTGGGAACCGTCCAGGGTCCGGCTGACGAACCACTCCACTGCCTCTGGGTCACCGGCGGCGAACGCTGCCCTGCGGGCTTCAAGAGCGGCATTCTCGGCCGCAGCCTTAGCACGAGCGTCCGTAACCATGCGCTCATATCCGGCCCTGGCCTCGGAAAGAGCCCGCTCGCGGTTAGCCTCACGCTGGCGATGCGCAGACACGGCTGCCTCAAATCGGGTCCGCGCATCCGCTGCCTGGCGTTCATGCCTGGCTGCGCCACCGAACAGGCGGCTCACAGCGCTAGGTTCGGGAACTGCGTAGTCTTTCCAGTCCGGAGAGGGCTCAGCAACACCCATCGGTCCGGGATCGAAGCGAGGGAGTTCGGGTGTCACCCTCAGCACGTCGAAGGTAAGCGCCGGAAGACGCAGAACGCTGGTCAGTATCTCGTCAAGTACTCTGATCTGCCGTTCGACCGCAGCGGTCTTCGCCTCCGCTGCGCTCTGTTGGGCTTCAATATGCCGTTGCTGCCGAGCTTTCTCCCGTTCCTTCGCAAGCCTTGCCTGCTCTCGCTCCTGCCGCTCGAACTCCCGGCGTAGTGCGGCCTGCTGACGTTCCCACTGCGAGCGACCACCGCTTCGTGCCATAGCCCCTGCCCCCTGTTTAATGCAACGGAGAACAGCTTCTTTGCAATGACGCTACGTCCAGTGAAGGATCAAGGGAAGCCCTGCATGCTTCCGTTGGCAAATGGCCGCAGCGCTCGTGGCGACTAGAGCAGAAGCAGCAGAAGCAACGCCCGACGGGAGGCTGACGTGGGTCCCGATGACGCGATCGTGTCTCTGCTGACCGATGAACTGTGCGCCCTGCTGACCCGTGGAGGGCTAGTTGAGGGAGTGAACTTACGTCTTGCCCGGCAGGACGACCGTCTGCTGGTCCAGATCATGGCAGCCTCCACCAGGACACTTGGCGTCCTGCTCGCCAGCGTTTCTGATCCCGCAGAACTTGATGACCCGTGCAGCCTCACCCGGCGAATCACACCCGGCGATGCGCGCAAGGCGCTAGACGACTGGGAGTACGAACTGGTCGCTACGCGATATCCCATCGACCGCAGCGTGGTCTTCCTGGCAAAGGTTCGATTACCAATCCGCGATCTGACCGAGGTGGTTGCGCGCTTGCGCCGACGCCTCTAACCCGGCGACGGATAGCCTCCGGAACCCCGGGGCGGTTCAGCCGACGAGCAACAGCTGGGATTGAGACGATACGGGAGCGGATATTGTCAGCGGCGCAGCAACCGAGGGCTCAACGACACGTGGTACTTTGACGCAGCCATTGGCCGGCTACGGCTTCGCCATGGCCAGAGTAGGAACCTGGCGCGCTTCAGCTATCCGCTTGCGAGCCCAACGACGGGATGTCTTGCCGAACATCGCGGCGAGCTTGCGCTCCGACAGCGGCGTCCCACTCTCCAGGCTGGCCCGGTAGGCGGCCACCGCCGCAACGTTGATCTTGCCCTCGCCTTCCCCGGCCCGGACGGCAGTCTCGGGCGCGGACCGGCCCGCCGCCTGCTGGCCCGCAGCCCGGTACGCACCGTCTGGTCCGGGCCACTCTGGCATGCTGACCCGGTCCAGATCCGCACCAGCCCGCGTGCAGCGGCCATTGAGGACACCAGTTGCCTGGGAGCCACCCGGCGCACTGTCGCATCCGGTTGCGTGTGGCGGCCTGCCGTACGCATCGGTCAGCCGCCCAGCCGCGTCCGCGAGTTCTTCGCGCTCGGCGAGAGCCCGTAACGGGCCAAGGTCCGGTGGTTCGTCGGATTGGGAGGTGTCGGCGGCGAAGCCGCGCCTGATCTGGTGCAAACGGTCCTCTGACATGCAGCTTCCTCCTTGATCAACTGGGAGGAATTTGGGAGATCATCTTCTGGATGACTTTCCCTGAACCGTTCCCAACTGAGGTGAAGAGGAGCTTCTGAGCTGGCCTTTTACAATTTCGGCCGGTGAGCGGACGGCGCATGCCGCGTTCGCATCGAGGGGGTCAGGGGTTCAAATCCCCTCAGCTCCACTAGGAATTGCAGGTCAGAGCCATGATCTGCGTGACTGTTGAAGCCGTGAAGCGGCGCCATGGGACAACACGATGGGGCCTTCCTCCTACCCGGAGCAAACAGGCAGCCCGGTGAGCGCCTCCTGGTGGCGTCAGCCTAGGCGCCCCGCCCGGCCGTGGCCATCCCGCCCCCGGACAGATCCAGCAGTTGGTGGCCGCAGTGCATGACAGGCCTGAAGCGCGTTGTAGTCGTGGTCGGCGCTGCCACCGGGGTTGGGGGCGGGAACCTGGGCCCAATCGCTATCGTTCCAGGGCTCCATAGCAGGCGGCCAGCTCAGGTCATACTGATAACAATCCGGCCAAGCTTCTGCGTGAGGTGTGGTGTCAAGGCCACCACCAGGGCCAACCCCGGGCTCCGGAGGTAAGAACCTGATGAGGTGGGTAGCCAGCATCATCGCGGCGATCGCGGTGGCCGGCGTCACCGGGTGCCACGCCGGCCCAAACACCGCCACCTCGGGCCGGCCGCAAGTACCCGCAGGCACCCCGGCCGGGCCCGCCGCGCCGTCGGTGCTGGCGTCGGGCTGCTCGACGTGGGTGACCCGGCCTGGTTCGGCGACGGCGATCGTGCACGTCCGCACGACCCTGCACGTGGGGCATGCCCGCGCCCCGCAAGCAGGCGCACCGGGGCTAGTCACCGTGAGCAGCATCGACGTTGTCTTCCTCTCCGGCGCCGCCCAGGTGGGGTGGGCAAGCGAGGCCATGCCGCAGGGCAAGGCCGCGATGGTAATCGGAAACGGCAAGACGGAGCTGACCGCGATTACGTACAGCATCTACCTGACCGGCCAGTGGGCGCCGCACTGCCGCGTGCAGCGGGTCTACTGGCTGCCCGGAGAACACAGCTGATCATTGCCCGCGCAGCCCGACCGTCCGGCTGGTCCGGCGACCGTGAAGGCCTCAAACTGCCCCCTGCGCTAACCACCAGCACCAGGTTGCCCCCCGTCGCCGGGCCGATCGGCACCGACACCCGGCTGCTGACCGCGCTCTTGCCACCCTCGCCGGCCAAGCTCCAGAAGCGCCAGCCCGCCATGAGCCCAAGACAACCGGTCATCCTCGGATGGCGCGTAAGGTCAGGTACGCTGCAGCCGCCTGGCGGCCGGGTACCGGGCCGGCAAAACCTCGGCCAGCGAATTGCTCCGGCTTGCAGGAGGCCGGTTCCGCTAGGCGGACCCGAAGGCCACCTCAGGCTGCATCGACCGACAGCGTCACCCTGAGTGACGGGACAGTCCAGGCCAACGCGCGCCAAGGGTGATTATGCGCTGCCAGATAGCAAGATGGATTCGGGGCTGGCCCTTTGCGCGCAAGGACGATGACGGCCATGCAGGCCGAGCGCTCATTCTGGGCCACAGCCATCGCTGACAGCAAGGCACCCACCTAGACCCGTTCGCTCATGTTCGCTCAATCGTCCTCGTGCAGGTCGTAGCCACGGTAGTGGAGCGCTGGTGACCATGAAAGCGCCAACGTCAGGATCAGCAAGGCCCGGAACCCGGAGTGGTGCATCCTGCCGGGCTCCCTGGCTGCCCGCCGCGATCTCCTGGTTGGCCGCGGCTAGTCGCCGTCGATGGCGGGGCCTCAGACTTGCTTGGGGACATGGCCTGCGAACATGTGCCGCATCATCTTGTGCCCGAAATCGGCGGTGGGGTTGAACATCAGCGGGCAGCCCCCGTCGATCACGGTGATCCCGTGCTGTCGGCCGTATTGGGTGGCCGCAGCTGACACGCTGCCGGTGCCGGGCCCGCGGTGCATCCACACGTGCTTGATGCCCAGATCGGCGCATTCGCGCATGGTGGCCTCTGCGGTCTCGGGCTTAGTCCCGATCACCACCGCCTCGACACCGCCGGGGACTGACTTCAGGTCGTGGTAGCACCGGTCGCCTTCGACTTGGTCGGTATGGGGATTGATCGCGAACACCTGGTAGCCGCGGTCGCGCAGCCGCTTGTAGACGACGTTGCTGCCGTGATCTTTGGGCGTGCGGGACACACCGGTCACCGCGATCCGCTTTTTGGCCAGGAACTCCGCCGCGGCCTGTTTCACCGGCACCATGACTTCCTCCTGCGTGCTGAAACGAGTGCGGCAGTGCTTGCGCACCTCTGCGCTCCAGGCTCGCCTTGAGACCGGCCCACCTGCTAGGGACGAACGTCACCAACCGCGTTCGCTGGCTTAGCACTGGTCGCAGTTCCTAGTCACCAGGACTGTCCGGCGGGCGGGCCGTGTTTGCATGACTGTCCTGCTTGAGGCCGTGGCTGGCTCACGTCGCCGGTGCGCAGGTATCCGTGTTGTTGCTGGCTAGGGGTGCAGGATGAGGGTGCCATCGGACCGATGACTGATCTGGGAGCCGAAGCGGCGGCTGATCCGTTCGAGCGCTACCCGCATCCACTGGCTGTCGGCGGTGCTCGCGTGGCGCAGCCGCATGTTCTTGGCCTGCATGGGCACCATGCACAGGGCCGCGAGCGTGCCGGTGTCCGCGGTCACCGACGCCAGATACAGCAGCCGAAGATCGCTGCGGAACTGTTCGTAACCGCTGATGCCCTCGTAGTCGTTGATGGCATCGCCACAGCCGTACAGGACGAGCCTGCCCTGGTAGACCTCGGCCGGGCGGGGGTGGTGCGAAGAGTGGCCGTGGATCACGTCGACTCCGCCATCGATGAGCCGGTGGGCGAAGCGGACATGGTCGCCGGTCACGTCATACCCCCAGTTGGGACCCCAGTGGATGGATGCGACCACAACGTCACCGGGTTGCCGTGCCGCCTGGACCCGGGCGATGAGGTCATCGGCGGCGGCGCCGGAAAGGCTGGGCAGGAAAGCGACCCCGGGCCGCGTGGCGGTCGCGGCCCAGCGGGCCGGGACTCCGCTGGAGGCGGCCCCGCAGGCGAAGACCACCACGCGGCCGCCTCCCGGCACCGGCACGGCGGCTGGCTGCCGGGCCCGCGCGGCGTCACGTCCGGCTCCCACGGCTGGCACTTTGGCGGCGGCAAGCGTGTCGAGGGTTTCGGCCAGCCCGGCGCGGCCAAAGTCGAGCACGTGGTTGTTGGCCAGCACGCACACATCGGGGCGCGCCACGGTCACCGCGGCCAGGTTGCCGGGGCTCATCCGGTAGCAGACAGCCTTGCCCGCTGCGAAATCAGCGCTGCGCGTGACGCTCGTCTCCAGGTTGATCACCCTGGCCTCGGGTGCCACCTCATCGAGCACGGCCAGGGCATCGCCCCACGGCCAGGCAAAGCTGGCCGGCTGCGGGATCGGGCCGTTGGCGCGTTCCGCCAGGCGGACATAGGACCGCGCGTCATCGGCAAAGCTTTCTCGCAGCTCAGGGTCCCCAGGATGAGGCAGTATCTGGTCGACACCGCGGCCCAGCATCACATCACCGCAGACAAACAGCGTCACCAGCCCATCGGCCATGCCATCAACTGTGCCCCGGCACCCCCACAGGTGCGAGACAAGCCTGCGGGCATGGCACGGTGGCCTTTATGCGCGGGGGCATCCATGGTCACAAGCTTGGACCGGTACAGCGTCGCTGGGCCGGTAAGTACGCGCGGCGTGGATCTGCCGTGGCGTCGATGCGATCGGGGAGGTTGCCTCCGGATCGAGATCGTTGCGGGGCTGACGATCATCGCCACTGCCCCTATTCGGCGGCAACGCCTTGAGTGACAGTGCGTTCGGGCTCCTACGCGTGGGGTAGCGGCGTCGCCTATGCGACAGGTTCGCCGGTGACGTCCCATTGCGCCAGTGGGCGGCCGTCGACGCGCCACTGGTGCTGGCCGGCCGGAATCTTGGGCCAGCCCTGAGGGGAGTCTTCCCACGGCTCCTGGCGCCCGAACACGGTGCGGTCCAGCAGGCCGTAGGACCAGAAGCCCGCCTCGTTGCCGCGGTCGGTGGTCCAGTAGGTCTCGTAGACGCGGTCGTCATCGTCGCGCACGTAGCAGCCGAGCCAGCCGAAGCCCCGGCCGGCCAGCAGCCCAGCGCCCGCGCCGCGCGCCGAGTACCACGGTGCCGTGTAGCCCATGAAGTCCGCGTACGGCCGGCTCTCCTCGTAGCCGCCCTCACACAGGTACGCCAGCGTCACGTCGCGCGCGTGCAGGTGCGCCAGCGGAGCCTGCACCTGGGACGCGAAGTAGGTGCATCCGATGCACTGCCCTTCCCACGGTTGGCCGTCGTGCCACATGTGGAAGTAGGCGGCGAGCATCCGGCGCCCGTCGAAAACGTCCAGGAACCGAACCTCGCCCTTCGCGCCGGCCACGGTGACGGACGCGGGAATCTCGATCATCGGCAGCCGGCGGCGCTCGGCGGCGATCGCGTCGCCCTCGCGGGTGTGCGCCTTCTCCCTGACTAGCAGTCTGGCGCGGGCGGCCTCGTACTCGCCGCGGCCGGTGACGGGTGGCAGTGCGGAGACTGCCAGCGGTTCGGTGGGCAGGTGGCGCACGATCTCTCCTTGTCTCGACCGTGCCCGGCACGGCACTGGCTTCGCCTCACGTCCAACGCCTGGACCAGGCTCCACGAACCTAGACGAGGCGCGGAACGCGAACTCATCGGCGGGGCCGAATCCCAGTGATCACCAGCCCGCCTCATCGCGGTGCTCAACTGCATCGTCAGCTCCGAGGGCCAGCTGAACCGTGATCCACTGCGCCTCGTCCAGCGAGGTGTGGTTCAAGACCCGCCTGAGAAGGCGGTGTGAGCCTTTTCTGCCTGCCCCACGATTGAGGGGTTCAAGATAGCGAGAGCGTCATTGTTCGACATGCTGGGCGAGCTCATGACCGACGTGTCTTCCTATCAGGGCTTCGTCACGCGACCGTCTTGGAGATGGGCGGTCCCTGTTTCCAGCAGTTCCTTCAGCTTCCCGAGGTTCTCGCTGACGGCGGCGCGGATCCGCCGCGCACCCATTCGCTCCAGCAGCGGGTGGTACCCGGTCTGAAGTTGCCAGCTGTCATTCAGGCGGGTCCCGATGGCCGTGGGCTCGAGCTCGTACCGCATCGTGAACACCGGCGAAGATCCCGGCGTCGTCGTGACCTGGACCGAGCGGCCAGGAACGAGGTCAGTGATCTCGTAGTCCTGCTCATCGGTCTTGCGGATCTGATGGAACACGGTTCCGAGCCCGACTGGCCCGCCCGACCGCTTCTTCACGTCGATGACGTAATAGTTCCACTTGGGGATATTCTCGAAATCGACGAGGAACTCAAAGACCTCTCGGGGCGGACGGCGTATATCGACTTGAATGGTGAACTCGATCATCTTTGACCTGTCAGGCTCCTGGCTGTTCGCTGGCCGACCGCCGCTCGACGCGTGTGTCGAGGAAGTCGGCGACGGCCCGGGCGTACGTCACGGGATGGGTAAAGCGGAACATGTGGCCGGTACGGTGAAGAACCACCTCGGTGGCATCCGGGATGCCCTCGACCAGCTCTCGGGCGGCCGCTTCGCCAATCAGCCGGTCGTAGGACGGGGTGATTACCAGGGTGGGCACGTCGATGTTGCCCAGGCGGCTACGGTAGTCGGCCGAGAAGGCGGCCTTCGCCCGCGCCACATAGCTGCGCCACGGGGTGTTCTCGATGAAGAGCCGCCGGAAATCCTTCTTGCCGCGAGGCACTTGCCCCTCACCGTCGTGGGGGGATGCCAGGGAAGCGGCGTGGAAGCGCAAGGTGACCTCGCGGTAGAGCGGATCGGGCAGGAACCGGGCGCTGGCCACCTTGGCCCGTACCAGCGGGGAGTCAACCGGGTTAGCAGCGAAGCCCCCCGACAGCACGAGGCCGCGCAGACCAGCTGGCCGTCGGACTGCAACCCCCAGGCAGACGACGGCGCCGAAGCTGTCGCCCACCAAGATGTAGTCGTCAACGCTGGCCACTTGCGCCTCGACGAAGTCGGCGTAGGCCTCGACGTCGTCGACCGCTTCGGGGAGCCGCATGGTGCGCAGCGGCCAGTCGGCCAAGGGAGTGAGCTCCTCCAGGCGCCACGGGGCGCCAGAGAAGCAGGGGACTGTCACGATGGCCGGACTGCTCACACGTCTCCTCGAGGCTCATACGTAAGCCTTACGGAAGTAACGTAAGCCATACGGGAAGAGGTGGCAAGTGCAGCAGAAGGCGCGCCGACCGTGGGGCAGTCTGACCCGGGAGGCGGTCATCGGGGGCGCCCTTGAACTCGTCGACAACGAGGGCCTGGAGGCCCTGACTATGCCTCGCCTAGCCCGGCACCTGGGGACCGGGGTGATGACGCTTTACGGCCACGTCGCCAACAAGGCCGACCTCGTCGACGCCTTGGCCGAGCGGGTACTTGCCGACATGGAAGCAGTCGATGGCCGGCCTCGTGACTGGGAACGCCACCTGGCCGACCACATGCGCCGATTGCGGCAAGTCGTTCTGCGCCACCCGGCCCTAGGAGCTGTGCTGGCCGCCCGCGGTCTCAGGACGCCTTCGGTCTTCCGCCTCCTGGAGGCCGGGCTCGGGCTGCTTCGCTCAGCGGGCTTCGACCGCCGGACGACGGCGGAGATCTACTACGCCCTGCTGACGTACACGCTTGGATTCCTCGCCTGGGAGATTCCCCGGATGCACCGCCAGCCCGAAGGCGCCTACACCCAGCAGTGGCAGGACGGTCTCGCCACTCTCCCGGCCGCCCAGTACCCCACTCTTCACGAACTGGCCCAAGAGCTTCCCAACGTGGCCAGCGAGAGGCAGTTCGAGGCCGGCCTCAACGCCCTACTGCGAGGCTTCAAGGCACGAGAACGGGGGTAAACCGGAATGCTTTCGAACCTCCGACTCTGGCTGCGGCGCTTCTCGATCGGCAACCCTGGTGATATACCAACGGGGTTGGGGGTTCACCGCCCGCGGCGACCTGCCGGAACTCGCCAACGTAAGTGTGCTCCACAGCCCTGGCGAAGGGGCACCGGACCGCCAGCGGGCAGGTCCTCATGACGCGCAACCGGGACCCTAGCACTGCTCCCGAATTGGGCGATCTGCACACAACGGGCCGCGCAACCAGCAAATGAGGCAAGCGCGCCGAGTCGGTATGCGCAGTGGCGTCGCCTTGGCTGAACGAGCAGCCTGACCTGGGATTCAAGACGCACCCAAATCTCGTGACACTTGCCGCTACCTAGTCGCGGCAGATGACACAGGCTGGTAGCCAGTTGAACTCGTGAACACTTCGTTCGCATCGAGGGGTCAGGGGTTCGAGTCCCCCTAGCTCCACTCGGAGGTCTTCACGTTTCAGTGGGGGACCATATTCACGTTTGGGTCTGACATTCCGGGCGCGGCCTGTGTGCTTGCTTAGGTGCTGGGCCGTACCGAGCGTGGTGTGTGCTTTCCTGGTGAGTTTCTGCCTCGCGTGCCTGTTTGCGAGCATGCTCACGCTGCCTG
>WNGH01010803.1_pt1 | contig 11899 bp, 11 predicted proteins | sample 5400631 | NCBI WGS metagenome assembly WNGH01 (sample SAMN13153373, study PRJNA577476) | soil metagenome | isolation source: 115 cm soil or saprolite under Garry oak tree replicate 1 | place: USA:California | collected 2016-06-15 | reverse complement strand
GACCGCCGGCCCCGGCGCGCTGCCCGCCCCGCTGGAGGCCATGAGCCTGGGACAGTTCGAGCCCGATGTGTGGATCCCGTCCTCGCACCCGGCGGCCGGCCGCGGGGTGATCGGCCTGGACGAACTGGCCGGCCTGGACGTCCTCCACGGCCCGCGCCTCGCCAGCACCGCGACCTACGACCGGTGGCTGGCGGTCTTGCGAGCGGTGGACCCGCGGTTCGAGTTCACCGACCCCCCGGTGCGGCACTCCCTGCCGATGGCGCTGGCCTTCGCCGCCACCGCCAGCCGGCCCGCCGCGGTGCTGACCGGCCCCGCCGTGATCGCCGGGCCCCCGCCCGGCGTGATCCGGCTCCCCCGCCTGGTCGGCGCCGGCGACATGGCCCGGGTCGGCATCGCCGGCCACCCGCTGACCGCCTCGGCGGCCCTGGTCTGGAACGGCGACCTGCCCCGCCCGCTGCAGCAGATCCTGTTCGACACCGCCGACGGCCTGACCCGGCCAGCACCGGCATCCCTGTCCCTGCTGGCTGATCAGCAGCCCGCAGCGGGATAGGCGGGAATGCTGCCCTGCCAGACCGCCGTGAAGTCACGGCACCTACCTCCCAAGCAGGCCTGCGATGTCGTCCGCGCCTTATGACCTCAGCATCAGCGCCGCCCGAACCGGCGCACTGTTCGCATCGCCACTACAGCACTCCGATGAGCCCAGCGCACGGCAGATCCGGCAGGTGATCGCCACGGCCATCGGCGTGTAGGCGTGCGGGGCTGCACGGCCCATGTCGCGCAGGCCTACGCGAGCACCCGAGACCGCGCTCACCCGGATGCGCTGGGCGCTCACGGCGGTGACCAACGCCTTCGGCGGTTCACGGGCAGAGCCGACCCACGCCCCCCGTACCTGGCCACTACACCATGCCCTGCACCTCCCGTGCCGCATGAGCCACCGCCTGGAGCTCCGCGCACGCCACACGCCCGCTCACGGCGACCGGCCACAGGCCCGGCACGAGCGCGGCGGCGACGCACACCGCTGTTCGCATACCTCATCGGTGTCTCCCCGCGGGCCCGGCCACCGCCCCACCCACGTCAGCCACGCGATGGTGAAACTGGGTGCGCGCGACCGCGCGCAGCTGGTCGTCATCGCCTACCAGACCGGGCTGGTCAGCCGCCGGCCATGATCGCGAACCGGGCGGGCGTCAGTCATGTTGTCCGATCAACTCGTTGATTCGGCGCGTGCGGTAGGTCACCAAACTGTGGTCGATGGAGTAGTTACGAGTCGATCCGAGCCAGCGGCAGAGTTGCGGATATGACGAGCACCCGTCGCTTGCCGGGCGGAGGGCTCGGGCACGTTCGGTGACTTGCAGGCCACGATCATGATCGCGCGCGTGAAGTGGTTGCCGACGGGAGCCGTCCGGGGGTGTCACGATGATATTTCGCGTGGTGACCGGGGTCGCGGGCCTGCGGCCACAGCACGCGGCGGCTTACGGCCCGGTGCCATATCCATGGTGACATTGTCGGCCGCGGTATCAACCGTGCGGTAGTGGCAGCTGTCGTGCACGTGACACCGCTTCACCGGCGATCATGGCGGGCGGTTCACGCGCGTTCGGCCCGGTCGCCCGGCATGATGAACTGCCAGAACGTGGCGGAGCCAAGGGAGGCTGGGCCATGAGTTTCGCGGGCTTGAGCGCTCAGGTGAACCGGGTTATCGCCTGGGCGGATCGTCTGCAGCGCAGGCATAGTGCGCTGGGGTTTCCCTACGCGGTGGTGAAGAAGTACGGGGACGACGAGGGCGGCCGCGAGGCTGCCCTCATCACCTACTACGGATTCTTGAGCGTCTTCCCGTTGCTGCTGCTGGCGGTGGCAGCGCTGTCACGGGTGCTGGCGGATCACCCGGACCTGCGTCAGCGGCTCATTACCGCGATCGTGCCGCAGGCGCTGCGATCCACCGTTGAGCACTCGGTGACCACCTTGCCGAGGTCGGCAATTCCGTTCGCCGCGGGCCTGATCGGTTTGCTGTTCTCCGGAACTGGTGTTGTGTTCTCCGCCTACCAGACGCTGAACCATGTCGCAGCGGTCCCGCACCGGCTCCGCGCCGGGTTTGTGTCCCGGTATGTCCGGGTGTTCGTGATGCTGGCGGCGCTGCTGCTCGGGGCACTGGCGGTCGGTGCGCTCACAGTGCTGGTCACTGCCCTGCCCGGCGTCCCTGGCGTGCAGCGGGCCGCGGCCGTGCTCGGGTCGGCCCTGGTCGTTTTCGCGGTCTTGCTGCTTGGCGCCAGGCTGCTGCTCGCGCGGCCCGCGCCGGTCCGGGCCCTGTGGCCGGGCGCCATCTTGGGCGCGGCCGCGGTGACGGTGGTGCTCAACGTCGGAGCGCCGCTGCTGGCCCGGCTGGTCACCAGGGCCGGGCCCGTCTACGGCAGCTTCGCCACCGTGGCAGGCATATTCGCCCTGCTCTACCTGCTCAACCAGGCTCTTGTGTACGCGGCCGAGGTCGCAGCCGTCCGCCACGCCCGCTTGTGGCCTCGAGCCCTGGACCTGAGCAGACCGACGGCGGCCGATACCCGCGCGCTGGCCCTGCTCGCCCGTGAGCAAGAACGTACCCCAGCCGCTCGCGTTGAGCTCCACTTCGTGACCCGTGACCCCTCCCCGGCCAACGACGGTACACGGTGACCGGGCCCGCGGCAGATCCGGCAAGGGTCCGCAAAGTCAACCGACGCCCTTCACCGGAAGCCATAACACTCCATCTGACCCGTCCTGCGGGAGTCCTTCCACAAGGGCACAGCCGCCCAATAAGGCAGACATTGACAGGCAGTGCGGCGCGGAGGGGACTGTAATTTCAATGGTGTAACTCCCGAGACGGAGGAGACACCAGTGACTGACGTGACGATCGGCAAGGGCCAGGATCCCGTGGAGCTGTCGGCGGCCGATGAGCAGCTGCTGCACGAGCTTGCCGAGCGGGCCCGCACCGGCGGTCTGCGCTGGCCGGTGAGGGCGGGCTGCTGGGCAAGCTGACCAAGATGGTCGTGGAAAGCGCGCTGGAAGGCGAGCTGGACGACCACCTCGGCTATGGCAAGCACGATCCGGCGGGCCGTGATGGCGGGAATTCCCGCAGTGGCCACCGGGCCAAGGGATCTCCGTGCCGCGGGACGGGGATTCCGTGCTGCAGGTGACCCACCATGCCGATGTCGCCTTGCGCGCAATGGGGCAGCCGAACTCGATCGCCAGGCAGTTCGACTTCTGGGACGACACCGCCCTCGCCGGGCTGTGGGCGCAGCGGTCCGCCCTCGCCGGGCTGTGGGCGCAGCGGTCAGCGGTGCCTCGATGAACCCGGCCCGGTCGCTGGGGCCCGCCCCGGTACTCAGTGACCGGGCTTCGTGACCCGGACAGTCGCATCGTGCTGCTGGTCGCCGCGTTGCAGGACAGCGGCATAGTGGCCGAGACGCTCGCTACGGCCGCTGAGCTGACCGGCGACCAGCCGGGCGTGCCGGTATCGATGCGGTGGCTTCCGCGGGCCTGCTGAACGTCAGCGGACCGTCGCTCCGTTTCCGCCATCCGCTGGTGCGCTCGGCAGTCACCCAGACCGCATCACCTCAACGGCGCGCCGAAGTTCACCAGGCGTTCGCCCGCGCCCGGGCCGCTGATCCGGATCGCGCGACATGGCACCGTGCCCTGGGCGCGTCACGGCCCGACGAGGAACTGGCCGCGGCGCTCGATGCCGGCGCGGATCGCGCCGCCGCGCACGGGATACCTGACCTGGCCGAGGAATGACTGGAGCGGGCGGCGGAGCTGTCCGTTGACGCTGGCCGCAAGGGGCACAGGCTGTTGCGGGGGGCGGAGCTGGCGTTCGAGCTTGGCCGCGCCGAGTCGGTCCACCAGCTGATGGGGCCGACAGCGCTGAGTGGCCACACGGATCAGGCGCTTGCCGTCCTCGGGAGCCTCGAAGAGCTGATCGGTGACACAACCGCCCCTGGTGTGCTGCGGGCGATGGCGCTGGCCCGTGCGACCCTCGCCGACGACGATAGGGCTCAGCAGCGTTTCGGTGCGGCGCGCGAGCTGGTGCCAGCAGCGCCACCGTGATACCAGGCACGGCTTGAACTCGCGCTCGGGACGTGGCTGTCGGCCAAACCCGGTTCGGGATACGCCCGAAGCTATCGCGCTATTGGTCTTACGTGTTGGCCAACAGCACCTTCTGCGGGCTCCACTTGTCTCGACATTGGAGCTAGCCACGTGGAGGATCAGATGAGCGCCAGGTCGGCAGGGTTTGACGCCGTGATCGACCCCTGGGTGATGCGCAGGGCGATAAGGCCCGCACCGGCTTCTGGATGCTGGAAGGAAGCGACGGCCCAGCGCAGCACGGCTTTGCGGCAGCAGGCGTGTTCGGGGCGGCCGGTATCATGGACGCCGCGCAGCTGAGCGCGGCCCGCAGGCGGATGAGCAGGCAAGTCCGGCCGCGGATGGCCATCGACCCGCGGATGTGGGACCTGTCGGCCAGCCCGGCGGGAGGCCTGGCGAGCGCCGCGCAGCGGGGCCGCAGGCTGACGATCACGGCGTCTGGCGTCCTGCGAACTCTTGACCCCGACGCCGCCCGGCGATGGCTGTGATAGCCGACGGCTCCGATCACGCCGGGCCGGGCCTGCCCGCGCAGGAGTCCGGTGAGAGCGCCGCGACCGCCGCGCACTCCCGGCGCGCGCGTGTTCGGATGGCGGCGGCCGCGCGTGGTGTCCCGCTGGCCACGATCATCGCTGCCGTCGCGGTGGTGGTCCTGACGTTCCTCGCGGGCAAGCTGATCTACCGGCTGCGGGACGTCATCCTCATCGTCGTGGTCGCGGGGTTCGTCGCCCTGATCCTGAACCCGTTGGTGGTGTACCTGCAGCGGTGGCGGATCCCGCGGCGTGGCTGGGCCGTGGCCGTGGTGACCATCTGGGCAGCGCTGGTGTTCACGGGCCTGGTGCTGGCGTTCGGTTATCCGCTGGTGAATGGGCTGACCCACCTGTCGCAGCACCTGCCCGCGTACGTGCAGGACGCGCAACGCGGCCATGGCTGGATCGGTCACCTGGTGCGTCGCCTTCACCTGACCGCCTGGGCCGCACGCAACGCCCCGAAACTGCAGAGCCTGGGCGCAAGCCTGGCCAGGCCGGCGCTCAGCTTCGGCAAGGGCGCAGTGTCGCTGGTGGTGACGCTGGGCACGATCGCCGTGCTCGCCCTGCTGCTCCTGCTCGAGGGGCCCAAGATGCGCCAGGCAGTGCTGGGCCTGATGGAGCCGCAGCGGGCAGCGCGCTATGCCCGGATCGGCCGTGAGGTCAACCAGTCGGTGACCGGCTACATGGCGGGAAACCTCCTGACCTCGGTGATCGCCGGCGTCGTCGTCTTCGTCGCGCTCACCGTCCTCGGGGTCCCCTTCCCGCTGCTGTGGGCGCTCTGGGTCGCCCTGGTCGACTTCCTGCCCATGGTCGGCGGCGCGCTGGCCGGCATCCCCACGGTCTTGTTCGCCCTCAGCCACTCACTCACCGCGGGCATCGTCACCGCAGCCGTGTTCATCGCCTACCAGCAGGTGGAAAACCACGTGCTCAACCCGTTGATCATGAGCCGGACGGTGAAGGTCAACCCGCTGCTCGTCCTGTTGTCCGTCCTCGTCGGGACGTCGATCGGCAGCTGGCTCGGCGGCTTCTTCGGCAGCTTCGTCGCGGCCCTGCTCTCCATCCCGCTCGCCGGCGCCCTGCAGGTCATCGCCCGCGAACTATGGCAGGCCACCGCCCCGGGCGGGCTGCTCGACAGCGCGCCGCCGGGAGATGAGCTTGCCGAGCAGGACCCCGGCGGCAGCCGCCGCGGTCGCGATGCCGATGGTCTCGACCACAGCCGGCATGAGGCGGCGGCCGCCGATCTTGCTGCGCCCGACACCAAGAAAGACCAGTAGCGCACGACTGACCAGCAGCGACGTAATTCCGGCGGTCGCCAGGGCCAGGAAGGCAAAGGCGATTACCGGGATCGATGGCTGCTATTCGAGCAGCTGGCTAAAGCCATGTCGCCAGCCGCGGGAACCCCGCGAGAGCCCCTCTCCTTTTAGCTACCAGGTCACGCGGCAGCCACCGATCCCATAGCAAGGGCCAATATCACCAGAGCCGCCATCGTCTTTGCCACCGCGAGATTGCAAGGTGAACTGGCTAGCGAACGGAAAACCCGCCGGCTCATCCGCCACGGAGAGGATCAGGAAATGGGCAAGACCAAGGATATCCGCGAGACCGTCGAAGCAGAACTCACCTTCGACCCGCTCGTGGACCCGGCAAACATTACGGTCGTGAACATGAACGGGGACGTGGCGCTCAACGGCACCGTGCCGAGCTACCCGCAGTACCTGGAGGCGGCCGACGGGGCGCAACGCGTCGCCGGCGTGAAGAACGTACACAATCACCTTGAGGTGGTGCTGCCGCCAGGCGACTACCGCGATGACGCGATGCTGACCACCGCGGCGAACAACGCGCTGACGCTGAACATAACCGTGCCGGACGGTGTTGAGGCGACCGCAGCCGACGGCAACCTCAGGCTGACCGGCACCGTGACCTACGGCGCGCAGCGCGCCGCTGCCGAATCGGCCGTGGCCGGGCTGACCGGTGTCCGCGGCATCAGGGACGACATCGAGATCAGCTACGATGCCGACCCGGTCGATGTCAGCTTCCTCGTGCAGGAGGCGCTGGACCGCTACGCGCTGGTTCCCGACGACAGCGACGTCGCGGTGGGCACCATGGGGAACACGGTGACGCTGAACGGCAGCGTCCGCACCTGGGCCGAGCACGACGCGGTGATCGACGCCGCCTGGCGGGCCACCGGCGTCTACGACGTCCGCGACGACCTGTACATCACCGGCTGACCGCCTGACACCGCCCTCGCACTGGGGGCTTCTCACTGGTCGGCCCCCGGGCGCAATTTCGCGGGTGCCGGCTCGTCCTCTACCAGTTCATCCGCACCGGGCGCGCCATCCGCGCACGCCCGTAAAGGGAGGCATGGCATGGACGTCACCCAGCCAAGACCAGGCACGCAGACCATACCCACGATCATGGCCAGGAGCCCGGGCGGGCGACACGGCACGGCCCGGTCCTGGCCGTCGGCAAGAAAGCCGCTCAGCAGGCGCTTCGGCATGCTCGCGCCGGGGCGCGCGCGGCCGGGCGGCGCCGGCTCGTCCACGCTGCCGGGCACGTGGCCTGGTACGGCATGCTGCTCGCCGTCATCTGGCACCAGCGGCGGGCGCCGAAACGCTCCGCGGCCGGTGCGTGAAGCCCAACACGGTCACGCTGGTGGCGATCACGGCCGGCTTCGGCGCGCCGCGGGCAACGGCGGTCCTTGCCGTGCTCGGCTACCGGGTCGTCAATTACTGGCTCCCGCCGCTGCCCGGCGTTGTGGCCTATCTTCGCCTCAGGCTGAACTCGGGCGCAGCTGATAAGGCAAAGACCGCAGTGCCGCCGACCGCCGGATGATCAGAAGCCAGCACCTATACGTATATGCCCGCAGATATTAGCGACGGCGCCCATTTTAGCGTCCACTGGTATCGATAGGCGTCGCGCATGTCCAAGATGACACGGCGCGACTCAGTCAGAGGAAAGGAATGAGTCTCATGTTCAAGTCAACGTCCACGTCATTGATCCTGCTGGGCGTCCTGGCCATCATCGCCGGGATCGTGGCCCTGGCCTGGCCCGGCGTGACGGTCCTGGCGCTGGTCATCTTGTTCGCGGTCTACGCGTTCATGGACGCCGGGCTGCAGACGGTACGGGCATTCAGCAGCCCGGGCGCCGGGCCGGTCTTCGGCCACTTGCTGCTGGGCCTGGTGGACATCGCAGCCGGCGTGATCGCCCTGGCCTGGCCCGGCCCTACCGCTCTGGTGCTGGTGATCGTCGTGGGCGCCTGGGCGTTCGTCGGCGGCCTCTTCGAGTTCTTCGCCGGCTTCCAGAGCGGGGAGACCGCCGGTACCCGCGCGATGTTCATCCTGGGCGGCCTGGTGTCGATCGCCTTCGGCGTCGTGCTGTTCGCCCGGCCCGGCGTCGGCGCGGTCACCCTCGCTCTGCTGTTCGGCCTGTTCGCCCTGATCTACGGAGTCACCCAGATTTCTATGGGCATCCAGCTGCGTAGCACCGGCAAGACCCTGCACTCAGTCCTGGGAAACGCAGCCTGACCCGGCACGGGCGCGGGATCAGCTGCCGCCGAGGCGGCCGCCGTAAAGCGCCTGCCAAGCCGCCGAGCCGGCTTGGCAGGCGCGCTCGCCACCGGGGGCACCAGCACGCCAGCCGGATCAACGACGGAGGCATCACAGTGACCACACCTAACCCGCCCGTACAGCCGGACAAATCCAGGCACCACCCGGTCGTCCTGGAAGAACAGGCGCAACGAGCCGCGGACCTTCAGCTGCGGATCGCCGACCGGATCACCGCGTTCGCGGGATCAATGAACTTCGTCTACATTCACGTCGCGCTGTTCACGATCTGGATGCTGTTTGCCGAGTCCAAGCCGTGGCCCACGCTGACCCTGGCGGTGTCTCTGGAAGCGATCTTCCTATCCACATTTGTCATGATCGGCCAGAACCGGCAGGCGGCCTTTCAGCAGGCCAAGGCGGACCACGACTTCACTGAGCAGGAACTGGAGCTCAAGACCAACACCGAGCTCACTCGCGAGATCGACAGGCTCACCACCGAGCTGCACAGTCGGCTGCTCGGCTGCTCGACAAGCCCGCCTGACAGCAGTCCTGAGAACGGTCTCGCTCGGCTGGCCGCTCACAGCGTTCCTGTTTCGATCCACTTATCATCTCCAAGAAGGGCAGGCGATTTTAGTGATCTACGGGCTTTCCGCCTATTACAGCGAGGCGGCCTCATGAGTGCCGAACGTGAGCGAGTCAGCGGGTTCGGGCGGCTCGAGGACGGGCTGCTTCGGGCCAGCGACTGGTACCTGTGGGGCCCGTACCTGAGTGAGCGCCAGTGGGGGACGGTGCGCGAGGACTACAGCCCCGACGGGGATGCGTGGAGCTACCTGCCGCATGATCATGCCCGATCCCGTGCGTACCGGTGGGGCGAGGACGGCCTGGCCGGGTTCAGCGACATCCATCAGCGGCTGTGCCTGGGGCTGGCGCTGTGGAACGGGCGCGATCCGATCCTCAAGGAACGCGCCTACGGGCTGACGGGTGCCGAGGCGAACCACGGCGAGGACGTGAAAGAGTACTGGTGGTATCTCGACGCCGTGCCCAGCCACGCCTGGAACCGCTGGCGGTATCACTACCCGCAGGCGCCGTTCCCCTATGACGACCTCAGGCTCGAGAACGGCCGTCGCGGCAAGCTCGACTCCGAGTACGAGCTGCTCGACACGGGCGTCTTTGACCACGACCGCTACTGGATCACGGAGGTCTGCTACGCCAAGGCTGATCCCACTGACGTCCTGATCAGCGTGCAGGTGACGAACGCCGGACCGGACCCGGACACCCTCCATGTGCTGCCGACCGCGTGGTTCAGGAACACATGGTCGTGGGACGCCGACGCCCCGAAACCGGTCCTGGAGGGAGGGCGGGGATCCGCGGTGACAATGGCGCATCCCCTCCTCGGCCCGCTGGAGCTGATCGCAGGTAAAGGGCCGGACGGTACCAGCCCGGTCACGCTGTTCTGCGAGAACGAGACGAACGTGGCGCGCCTGTTCGGCGCGGCTGCGGCCACGCCCTATCCCAAGGACGGGATTGGCGACCATGTGATCAGCGGCGCGGACACCGTCAACCCCGAGCAGCATGGAACCAAGTGCGCTTTCTGGTATCGGCTGACCCTCCAGCCGGGTGCCACCGCCGAGCTGCGGCTGCGCCTGCGCCCGACCGGCGGGGCGCCCAGGAGGGCCAGCACGCTAGGGAAGGACTTCGACCGGGTCATCAAGGGCCGGCATGCCGAGGCGGACGAGTTCTACGCCGAGCTGACCCCAGCGGGCGCGTCCGCCGACGAGGCCATGGTCATGCGGCAGGCCTTCGCCGGGATGCTGTGGAGCAAGCAGTTCTACAACTACGACGTGACCCGCTGGCTGGAAGGCGACCCCACGCAGCCGGGGCCCCGGCGTCCCGGCGGGATGGCAGGAACTCCCGGTGGCGCAACTTCGACGCCTTCGACCTCATGTCCATGCCGGACAAGTGGGAGTACCCCTGGTTCGCCGCCTGGGACCTGGGCTTCCACTGCGTCGCGCTGGCCCACGTCGACCCGGCGTTCGCTAAGTACCAGCTCGTCCTGCTGTGCCGGGAATGGTTCCAGCACCCAGACGGCGCCCTGCCCGCCTACGAGTGGGACTTCGGCGACGTGAACCCGCCGGTGCAGGCCTGGGCCGCGCTCGAGGTCTTCGCCATCGACGGCGCCCGTGACCTCGACTTCCTGAGCCGGGTGTTTGACAAGCTCCTGGTCAACTTCACCTGGTGGGTCAACCTGCAGGATGCGGGCGGCAACAACCTGTTCGAGGGCGGCTTCCTCGGCCTGGACAACATCGGCCCGCTCGACCGCTCGCACCTGCCGGTCGGCGGCACCCTGGAGCAGTCCGATGCGACGGGCTGGATGGCGTTTTACGCGATCGCCATGGCCGCCATCGGCGACGTCCTGTACCGCAGCGGGAGTCGTTCCGCGGTCGACCTGGTCCTCAAGTTCCTCGAGCACTTCGCCGCCATCAGCGCGGCGATCGACGGCCTGGGCATGTGGGACGATGCGGACGGCCGCTACTACGACCGGCTGTTCACCCCAGGCGGCACGGCCATACCGGTGCGGGTCCGGTCGATGGTGGGCATCATCCCGGCCCTGGCGGCCGCCGTCATCGACGAGCCAATGCTCGAGCGGTCACTCACCCTGGGCAAGCAGTTCGCGGACCTCCTTGAGCGCCGGGGCCTGGGCGACCCCGAGAAGCTCGCTGAACTCGGGCTGATCCGCGGGGAGCCGGGGAGCCGTCGGCTGCTGCTGAGCGTGGCAGGCGTCGACCATCTGGAGAAGATATTCGCCTCACTGTTCGACGAGCGGGAGTTCCTGTCCCCCTACGGTCTGCGGACGCTGTCGGCCTACCATCGCGACCACCCCTACGAGCTGGACGTCGAAGGCGTCCGCGCGACCATCGACTACGAGCCCGCCGAGTCGACCACGGCCATGTTCGGAGGGAACTCCAACTGGCGCGGGCCGCTCTGGTTTCCGCTCAACTACCTGGTGATCAACGTTCTGGAGCGCTACCACGAGTTCTTCGGCGATGACCTCGCCTTCGAGTACCCCACCGGCTCCGGGCACCGGATGACCATCGACGCCATCGCGACCGATCTCGAGGACCGTCTTATCTCGATCTTCCTCGTCGGCCCAGATGGCCGACGGCCCTGCTTCGGGCGGACCGAGCGCCTGCAGCAAGACCCGGCGTGGAAGGACAACCTGATGTTCAGTGAGTACTTCCACGGCGACAACGGCGCCGGCCTCGGGGCCTCCCACCAGACAGGATGGACAGGACTGATCGCCGACGTGATCCGCCGCCGCCACGGCGGAGTGCGCGCGCTCGGCGACGTGCTGCGCAATATCGAGCCGGAGGGTCGGCCATGACCGCCACGCGGGACGCGGCCGCCCCCCGCGCGCTGCCCGGAAGCCCGTTCCCGCTGGGCGCGGCACCCCTCGACGGAGGCACCAACTTTGCGGTGGCTTCCAGCGCCGCCGACGCGATAGTGCTGTGCCTGTTCGACGACAACGGCGCGGAAACCCAGATCCCGCTGCAGGAGTATGACGCCGGCGTCTGGCACGGCTTCGTGCCCGGCACGGGCCACGGGCAGCGCTACGGGTATCGCGCCTCTGGCCCTTATGACCCGGCCCGGGGCCTGCGCTGCAACCCGGCGAAGCTGCTGCTCGACCCCTACGCCCGCGCCTTCACGGGCACGATGAGACCCGGGCCGGAGGTCCTC